>Ga0316204_10000138_pt1 | contig 303578 bp, 277 predicted proteins | sample 6monrhotite_MG_2_FD_205661 | JGI IMG/M metagenome (GOLD analysis project Ga0316204, IMG submission 205661) | Microbial mat bacterial communities from mineral coupon in-situ incubated in ocean water Damariscotta River, Maine, United States -... | ecosystem: Environmental > Aquatic > Marine >... | reverse complement strand
CGCGCTGTCCGCGGGCCAAAAAGGTCACGCCGGTTGACCACGCTCGGCGCTGGGAGGCAGCGCTCTTGATCACGCGGCGTGACCGAAAGGGTCGCTTCGATGGTCATTGCGCCCGGCCGTTAACAGCAACCCATCGTCGAGATTCGGGGCACTGGCTCGATGCCCTGTTTAGCTCGGCGGCGTGGCGGGGGATTTGGAGAGCGGATCCCGACGACCTGGCGAGCGTCCGTGCCGCCGGCAACCTGGGGTTGCCCAACAGCCCATTCGAGCGGCGCGATACGACGGTCAGTGCGATTGTGGGACTGCCTGAGGGGCCGGCGCTCGGAGACTCGCGCCATGCCAAGCCGGTGCGGCGACAGTCGTTCCTACCGGATGCAGCCGCGGGGTACTTCGCGCCGGGGTGGGATACGAGCTGGGACGTCGACCGAAGTGGCGGGGACGCTGCGCGATTCTTGTCCAACTACGGACTCGGGAGTCCGTTTCCCGAGGACGCAAAACTCTGCGCAGCACTCAGTACGTTCTGGCCTGCGGCGGCGCCGGACAGCACGCGAACGTTCGTCGACCTCGACAGTCCGGAAGGACGCCTCCGGTCACCGTCGATGATCGACTTTGCACAGGGCGTCGTGTGTCCGATGACCGACGAAGAGCTCGGCGTCGATTCGCCGGCTCTGGCCTGGGACGGTGTGATCGGGCCACGTGTCGTTGGCGGCAGCCCGAGTTTGCTCCGCGTGGAGTACCCCGTGTTCTCGCGGGCGGACTACACGATCAACGCTCGCGACGGTCGCATGTCGTTGGCGGTCACCTCGCGGGTCTCGCTCGAACAGTACAAGCGGCGGATGATCGACATGGCTCGCTGCTACCGCGCGGTGGCGTTCGACCGCCGCGAAACGTTCGTGCTCTCGTATCGGGAGGTCGATCGCGATCACGCCGACGTGCGGGCTGTGATGTCCTCGGGCGCGCTCGCCTGGCCCTTGGCGAACTCAGACGTCGTCTCCCGGTTCGTCCTCTTCCGCAAGCAAGACATCGATGCCAGTCGCTCGGTCGACTCCGGCCGACGCGAGGAACTCGACTTGCGGACGGTGCGCGTCGTGCTCGTGACACGACATGCTGACGTTGCATTGGGCGTCCGCCAAGGCGACGGGTCGGGCATCGGTGACTCCTGGAGCCGCTTTCGCGAGTGACCTCGCAGCCTGTGTACGATGTCGTCGTCGTCGGCGGGGGTCCTGCGGGCCTCGCCACGGCAATTCGAGCCGGGAACGGGGGACTCACGGTGGCGCTCATAGACCGAGGCGCGTCCGCTCCTCGTCCCGGGGAGTCCTTGCACCCGGGGGTCGCTCCGATTCTTTCTCGCCTCGGCATCGACGTCGATGCATTGGGCTTTCGCCGTTTTCCCGGCATCCGTGACGTACGGCAGGATCGTATCGTCGCCTTTGGCCAGGACGCCAGCGGTCCGTGGTTGGGCTACCAAGCGCTTCCGAAGACTCTCGATGGTGCGCTCGCTGCTCGGGCACTGGCCGCCGGCGTGCAGGTCGTTCGTTCCGCAGTGATCTCCGCCGCACTCGATGGCAAGCTGTGGTCGGTCGAGCTGGAGGACGGCCGGGTCGTGGACGCGCATTGGCTGGTGGACGCGACCGGGACGCGGGGCCTTGGTGACTGTGCGTGGACCCGAGTTTCGCCCCGCCTGTTCGCCAGCTGGGTCCTGTGGTCACAGCCGCACGCCACGGTCGAAGACGAGATGCCGACGTTCCGTAGTCACCCCCAGGGATGGACCTATCGAGCCTGCATCTCGGAATCCCTGGTCAGTGAGGTCGAGGTCGCTCTCCACGGTGAGCGTCCCCATCGTCCCACCCGCCCGCATCAACTCTATCGAGGGTTCGACGTGACGTGGAGACACCGATTTGACGTTTCACGGAAACGCTCGCTGCGGGTTGGCGATGCGCAGTTCGTCGTGGACCCCGCAGCGGGCAAAGGGGTGCTGCGCGCTCTGATGTCGGGGATGATGGCGGCGCACAGTATCCTCGCCGAGCGGCGCGAGGGCGCAAGGGCATCCCTTGTCGAAGAGCACTATCGCGAGTGGTCCCGCCGCTTGTTCAAGAGCGAGTGCGAGGGCTTGGGCTCACTCTACGCTCAGCCACCCTTCGCCTTGTCGTGGGCCAGGGACTTTGCGGGCGCTCGAGTGAACGAGCTGGGAAGCTCTGGAAGCGGGATCGACGACTTGTTGCCGCTGTGACCCGGTCTCACGCGCTCGCGGCCGAGCGGATGGCCTTGATCGCCCCCGCATAGTCGTCTGGATGCCGCGGATTGCGGAACACCGCGCTGCCGGCCACGAAGCAGTCGGCGCCATCAACTGCGATCTCGGCGACGTTGAGGTCGCTGACGCCGCCGTCGACTTGGATGGTCGTGCTCAGCCCTTGGGCATCGATCGCGGCCCGCAGGGCCCGGATCTTCGGGCGGACCTCCTCGATGAAGGACTGCCCACCGAAGCCCGGGTTCACGCTCATGATGAGCACCAGGTCGCACAGCGGAAGCACGTGCAGGACGGACTCGACGGGGGTGTGCGGGTTGAGGCTGACGCCGGCCAGCACACGCTTCCCGGCGTGGTGGGGCAGGGCGCGGATCTGCTGAAGGTTGCGGTGCAGATGCGGGCACGCCTCGACGTGCACCGTGATGATGTCGGCGCCCGCGGATGCGAAGTCGGCCACGTATTTCTCGGGCTCGACGATCATCAGGTGGCAGTCCATCGTCTTGGTCGTGTGGGGCCGCAGGGCCTTCACGATGCCGGGTCCGATCGTCAGGTTGGGGACGAACCGGCCGTCCATGACGTCGACGTGGATCCAATCCGCACCGGCCTCGTCGATGGCGCGGACTTCTTCACCGAGCCGTGCAAAGTCGGCACTGAGGATCGATGGCGCGATGCGAGGGGCCAGGGCTGCCATGCTGCGGAAGCTACCCGATGTAGCTCAACCAGACGAACCCGCCGAAGCCACACATCAGCAGGATGCCTTCCCAGCGCACCAGCTCGCGTCCCGTGAAGGCCAGCAGACCTGCGAGGGCGGCGCATCCGACCATGACCAGGCTCGCGAGGCGAAAGCTGGGGTCGATGGGGCCCGGGCCCAGGGTTCCGGCAACGCCGGCGACCGCGAGGGCGTTGAACAGGTTGGAACCGACCACGTTGCCGATCACCATGTCGTGTTCCCCGCGGCGCACACCCGCGATCGAGGTGGCGAGCTCGGGGAGGGACGTGCCGACGGCAACCAGCGTCAATCCTACGAAGGCCGAGTCGACCCCCATGTGGGACGCCAAGTCGGTGCCGCCGCGGACGAGAAGCTCCGCGCCGAGCAGGGTGAGGAGCAGAGCGAGCACACCCATCCCGATCTCCTTGCCCTTGTTGATCTCGCTGACGGTGGAATCGTCGTCGTCGGGCATGGCCAGCCCGGCGCGCTGATCGGCCCGGGCCCAGCGGACCACGAGAAACGCCGCGAGGGCCATCGACGACAGCAGCGTGATCCCCTCGAAGCGCTGCAGCTCGAGGTCGTAGACGGCCACGGCAAAGCCGCACACCGCAACGAACATGAGGATGCCTTCGCGCCGAAGCACGCGGAGGCTGCCGGTCAGCGGGGCGAGCACCGCGGTCGCGCCGAGGACGAGCGTGACGTTGGCGACGTTGGACCCCACTGCATTGCCCACCGCGAGGTCGACCTCGCCGGAGAGGGCCGCGAGCACGGACACGAGCAGCTCGGGTGAGGAGGTGCCCATGCCGACGACGAGCGCGCCGATGAGAATCGGAGACACACCCCAAACCTTGGAGAGGCGCGCGGCCGAGAGCACAAACCGGTCAGCCGCCGTCGCGAGCAGCACCAGGCCGCCCAACAACATGACCGCGGGGAGCAACCACACGCCCATCAGCGTGGACCCTCCTGAAATGACCGCGGCATGCGAGGCGGAACAGTACCCCGAACCCCCGCGGTGGGGAACGCCTCAGGGGCGTCGAAGCCTGGCAACGTAGAACCCCTCGGTCTGGTCCCCCTCGGGTGTCCAGGTGCGAGAGACCTCCAGCGTGGCCGAGCCGTCCGCGACGACCGTCTCGACGATGTCCGGGCCCTCTTCAGGAGCGAAGCTGCACACCGCATACACGAGGGCTCCGCCGGAGCGCACTCGCGCCAGGTTGCGGCGCAGGAGTTGTTGCTGCAGCTCGGCGCGGGATCCGATGTCCTCGTAGCTCCGGTTCCAGCGGATCTCTGGGTGTCGCGCAAGGTTACCCAGGCCCGTGCACGGCACATCGAGCAGCACCGCGTCGAACGGGGAATCGTCGAGCTCGGGATGGTCACCCGCAAGGTCGGCTTCGACGTGCGTGAGCGTGAGTTCTTCATCGGCGAGTCGTCCGCGTCCCACTTGGGCCTGGGCCTCCTCGATCTGCCGAGGATCGAAATCGGCGGCGACGATGCTTCCGCGACCCTCCATCAACTCTGCGAGCTGGAGCGTCTTGACGCCCAGCCCCGCGCAAGCGTCAAGCACTCGCATGCCCGGCTCGGGGGCGAGGACGAGCGCGGGTTGCTGCGCGGCGAGGCCTTGAACGGAGATGAGGCCTTCCCCGTGCATCGGCCCGAAGAAGAGGTCACCACCGCCCCGGGTCCGCAGCGCTTGCGGTTGGTCCGGGACCCGGGTGATCTCGATCCCGGGATGCTCTGCTTCGAGCCGTGCGGCCGCATCGTCGGTGCTGATGCGGCCGAGATCGATCCGCAGGTCGACCGGCGGCGGCTCGGCCAACACCGAGGCTCGCTGCAGCGCCGCCTCGGCGCCGAGGGTCTTGATCCAGCGTCCGCCGAGCCATCGAGGGATCGACCAGCGGTTCGCCAGGACCGCGAGCGGTTTTCCCGCAGCCCAGCGCTCCTCCAGCGCGGGGCCCTCACGACCGACGGCGCCCAAGATCGCTTGCGCGGCGCCCTTGAGCGGGCCGGCCTTCTGCAGCGGCCGAAGGGCCTCGCTGATCGCGATGGCGGGAGCACGCCCGAGGTCGAGCATCTCGTAGGTCGCGATCCTCAGGATCTGCCGCGTCTCTCCTTTGAGGCCCCGGGGACGCTTGGCGTGGGTGTCGATGTGCGCGTCGAGCCGCGCTCGGTGCCGAAGCACGCCGTAGACCAATGTGGTTGTGAGACCACGGTCTCGCGGGTCCATGCCTGGGTGCCGCTCGAGCTGCCGGGACAGGGCGCGGTTGCTGAACCCCGTGCCACGTTCGACGTCTTGGAGGACGCGTACCGCAACCCGGCGCGCGGAGGGACCCTTGGCCATGGGCCCATCTACCACGTACGCTGGAGGCGTGCGGAAGCTCGTCTCAGCGTGCCTCAGCGGGGCGCTCTTGCTCGGGTGTTTGGCGGAGTCGCCCGACCGTTCCGTGTCGGTGGACGACTCCGCACTGGCGCTTCTTGCCTCGGTCGAGGCGGACGACTACCCACAGTGGGAGCCGCCTCCGACCTCCGCGGACCTTCCGCGCCGCCGGGAAGCGTCGGGCGCACACGGGCCTTGGGTCGAGGTCTACCTGCATCCTGCGTTGTTGAGCACGTTCTTCGGCGAGGACGCGCTGGATGCGTGGCCCGCAGGTGTCGCCGCTGTTTGCGAGAGCTACGACAGCGAGGACGCGTCGGATCCGTTTCTGATCCAGGTCATGCAGAAAACCGACGACGGCTGGTCGTGGTCCCAGGTGGATGCGAACCGCGAACCGCTCACGCCGCAGCGCCCCGACGACTGCATTGGCTGCCACGGTGGCGGGGAGGACTTCGTGTTCTCGGTGTTCCTGCCGAAGGGATGAGCCTGGGAGCCGATGCGTTTCTTCCGATCGGCTGCAACCTGGCACTGTGGTGCACGTCTGGAAAGCATCGTGCGTCTTCCAGCCTCCGCCGTTGCGATGTGTCTGAGTCTTGCCGCGTGTGGCGCAGGAGGGGATGGGTCCTCCCCATTTGGCAGTGGCAGCGGGGCTGCGGGCACGAGCGAGGAATCCGGCTCGGCCGACACGGCGAGCGTGGGCCAGAGTGCGTCGACCAGTTCGGAGGGGTCCAGTGGCGCCACCGGTGGTCCCGGCGATACGACGTCCGGCTCGGAGGCGTCCACGGGGGCGTCGGGCACGACCGGCGGGGACTCCAGCGGCGACGAGACCAGCGAAGCGACCTCGGGGACGGGCGGCGGCTCGGACACCGACGCAACCGGTGGTGAGAGCACCGGCGACACCCCGCTCTCGGACGATCCGTTCGACCCGGCGTCGTGCAACGGGCTCGCGTGGACCGGAGTCGAGGCTCTCGCCGAGCTTGGCGGGTTGCCGCGTACCGAGTTGGCCAGCGCGACCATTGAGGTGCGGACACGAAGCTGCACCGGAGACGACTGTGGTGCGTGGGGAGTCGGCGAGGACTGGAGCATCTCCTACCTCACCTGGTCCGGCGGCGTGGTCACAGCCTACACAGACCTCGAAGCGGCGATGAACCTCGTGCTGTTCGACGACGACGGTGTGGCCCAGCTCTCGATGCAGCACGAGACGTTCGGCGTCGGCGGCTACCCAGACGACGACGGCGTGCTCTACGGGTTTCCGCCGCAGGTCGTGAACTACCCGCACTTGCGTGCCTACAACCAGTTCCCAGAGTCCGAGTACTACTACATCGACCTCGACTATCAGGTCGCCCAGGGCGAACTCGTGCTCGGAGAGGGGTGCGCGGTGTGGACCGCCAACCCGTACGGAACCGGCCAGCCCTACACCGCGCAGTACGGCGTGGTGTTTCACTGGTGACGCTCAGCGTCGGGGTCGCGCCCGGCCGTAGTCATCCCCGCGGGGAGGCTTCATTCGGTCTCTTGGAGTCGGATGGTGCTCCGGTGGACGTCCCGGCCTCGTCGGCATACCGCCGAGATCTCGGATGTCATGGCGTCCGCGGACACGATGGGCACCGCGATCTCATCGCAGGCGAGACCTTCGAGGAGCACGACGCGCGGTGCATCGCCCATGCTGACAATCGCGGCCACCGGGGTCTGGGTTCCTTGCGGGACCAGGTACAGCGGGAGGCCGCCCAAGACAGTGCTCGTGATGGGGGCCGAGATGTCGCCGATGTCGCTCAGGGCGTTCATGCTCGGGCTGACGTCGTCGGAGCCGCCGCCGGGGCGGTCGTCGAACTGGCGCAGGAAAACGCGAGCGCTGTCGGCCTCGAGCGGGACGAAGACGTGTCGGGAGTCGAGCGCTCCCACGATGGTGTGGGTCGGGCCATTCGCGTCGCCGAGCGTGCTGAATCGATCGCTGGCGCCGGTCGGGTGTTCCGAGAGCGTCCCAGTTCCGGAGTCGACATCAAACACCACGGCACGCAGGCCTGCGACCCGGGCGCTGAAGCCGGGTGTTCCACCCCGCGTATGCGTCAGCAGGTCACGGACCGGCTCGATGCGGTCGATGTCGCGTCCTTCGCCCACGGCACTGATCCTTGGCGCGCCGAATCGGCCCGTGACGGGATCGATGTAGCTCGTGAGTAGCGTGCGGGACCCCGGGAGGGGTTGTTCCACATCCGGGGACAGCAGGGCCTCGACGACGAGCGTGTCTCCAAGGATCAGGGGGCGACCCAGCCGCGAATACTCGAACCCGGTGAACTGTTCGACAAGGTCGACGACGGCTTGAGTGTGAACCGTCGCGGCCGGCCACAACACGTCCGTGCCCAGCAGTGCGCGGCCTTCGTCTCCGGTACGCCACGCGATTCGAAGGCGCCGGGTATCGTCCCGTTCGCGCAAGACCGCGGTGGCGGTGAATCGGGGTTCGTCGGTGCGGTCGAACCCCGTCAAGGGCACACTCACGCGGTCGGCGATCGCCCATCCTTCGCCCTGTGACGCGGCGAGCATCACCGAAACCGGGTCCGCGCTGAGGTCGTAGCCCATCAGCACGCCCGCATCGCCGTGCCCTTGGGCGTCGATGACGTCGGCCTCGAACGCGACGTTGTCGTTCATCGATGCGGTGATCCCAGCGAACTCCGCCTCGACCACGGCCAGCGACACGATTTCGCTTTCCAAGGTCTCGTCGGGGGTGAGCGTACGCAGTTGGAGCGTGTGCTCGCCGACCACGAGTGCACCCGCGAGGTGAATCGTGAGTGCATCCGGGTCCAGCGAGACCGCCCCGTGTTCGTCGAGCCCGGTTCCGAGGCTTTGCTCATCGACGAACACGCGCGTGAAGCCTGGCCGAACCCCGCGGACGGAAAGCACGAGGTCATCGCGTCGGTCGACCCCGATACTCGCCTCATCGTTCGGCGGATCGATGAAGTTCGGGACCTCGAAGACTTCGTCAACCTCGGTTTCACTGTCCGAGGCTGGGCCCTCCGGATCGTCGGCAGCGCAGGCGAGGAGCGCCGCGAGTCCGAGCATGGCGGCCTGCCGCATGGATCGAGCTTGCCCGATCCGTGCGCCGGGTCCAAGGGCGTGCGTCAACCGCCGCCGCTGACGGTCCACAGCAACACGCCAAGCCCGCCGTGGATCGTGCCCAAGGCGATCGCGGCCCATCGTAGACGTGCCGCGGCCGAAAATACGACGACGGCCCAACACAGACCGAGCCCGACCGCGAACCGGGTGAGCGTGTCCTCCACACCCAGCGGGACCCGGACGTCGACCAGGGTGCTCGCTGTTTCGATGGCCAGCCACAGCGACGCCCACCACGCCACACGGAGCAAGACGGCGCTGAGGCGGCTGCGATGCGTCCAAACGGCGCGCAGGGTCCACACGAGCCCGCGCAGGACCCCACGAGCCCCCGCGTCGAGGAGGCGCAAGGTGGTCCGGGCTGCGGGCGCGACGTCCATCCTCTACGAGTGTTTCGAACCGGGGGCCGGGGTCAAGTTTTTGGCGAATCTGCGGTGTTATGCTGCCGCCGTGCCCGGTGCTCTATCCCTCGCTCTGACCGCTGCCCTGGTGGGTCCGGCGGATGCTGCGGCGGATGCTGTCGATTCGGCGACGAGTGAAGAATCGTGGGAGCCGGCTTCCGCACCGCCTCCTACGGCGTGGGCCCAGGCCGGCGCCAGGCCTTGGCGAACCTGCGACGCCGCGGGCCGTCAGGCGCTCGGGATCCGTCTTGGGACCCAAGGACGGGGCAAGTTCGAGCGCGTATGGCGAGCGCGTGCCCGGCAGTGCCCGGGCGAACCAGACGTGTTGGTGCTCGCCGCGCAGCAAGCCGTGCTCGAGGCGGTGCCGACCGGCTGGATGCCGGAGTCCGATCCCAATCTCGATGACACGATCGACGCCCAGCGAGCCGCAGCGCTCGAAGCGGTCGGGTTCCTCGACGCCGCGATCGAGGAGTCGCATCTCCGAGGCGATCGGGCGCCCTACGAGGCCTACTACTTTCGGGCGTACGCGCACAGCGTGCTGGGCGAGGCGTCCGCCGCTCGCGAGAGCCTCGCGCTCGCCGATGCTGCGGGCGACGCAGAGCGCTACCGCATCGAGCGGATGGCGGCGGTTGCGGCCCTGCACGAAGGCAAGCTCGAAGAGGCTGTGCGATTGGCTCGCATGGCGCTCGACGATGCGCCCATGGATGCCGACGAGCGCTCGATCTCCCGCTACGTGTGGGCGCTCGTGCTCGACCGGGCCGGAGACTCGGAGTCGGCCCGCGAAGTCTTCCGTCAGCTGCGTCGGGAGCCCGGATCGTTGAGGGCCCGCCCCGCAGTCGAGACCATGCTGCCCGCGCACGAACGGATGTTCCTGCGGGCGCTGGAGCACCAGGCGCACGGCGAATCGACCAATGCGTCGCGCCTGTGGGATGCCTATCTCGCTCGCCCCGAGCCGGAAGAGGCCGATCGCGTGCTTGCGCAGCGGCACCGCGACGAGCTTCGTTGACCCCGCTTCCATGAAGATCATCCGCACCGTTCCCGAGTTGTCGGGTTGGCGAGCCGCCGTGCCGTCCACCGAACACGTCGCTTTCGTCCCCACGATGGGGTTCCTGCATGCCGGACATCTCAGCCTGCTTCACGATGCCCGCCGCCGCGTGCCATCGGGCACGGGTCCCCTCGTCCTGTCGATCTTCGTCAACCCGACGCAGTTCGACCCAGGCGAGGACCTGGACGCCTACCCGCGAAACGAAGCGCAAGACCTCGAACTCGCGGAGTCGGCGGGGGTCGACGTGGTGTTCAGTCCCGACGATCCAGGGCAGATGTATCCGTCGAGACAGACGTGGGTGAACGTCGAGGGACTCTCCTCCACACTGTGTGGCGAGTCGCGGCCAAATCACTTTCGGGGTGTCTGCACGGTCGTCGCGAAGCTCTGGATGCTGGTGCGGCCCGACGTCGCCGTGTTCGGCGAAAAGGACTACCAACAGCTCGCGATCCTCCGCAGGATGCACGCGGACTTGTTCCTCGGCGGTGAAGTCGCCTCCATGCCCATCGTGCGTGAGGACGACGGCCTGGCCATGTCGAGCCGCAATGCCAACCTGAGCCCGTCCGCACGGGCCCAGGCGCTGCGGCTCCCAGCATTTCGAAGCGAGGTGCTCAGGCGGTTCGAGGCCGGCGACACCGAGGTCAGCACACTGCTCGCCGGTGCTGAGGATGCGCTGGCCCCGGGCGTGGTCGACTACGTCCAGGCGGTCGACGCATCTTCTCTACAGCCCGTCGAGCGTGTCGCCGCCCCGACCCTGGTCGCGTTCGCGGTTCGCTACGGGGGCGTGCGGCTGATCGACAACGTGGTGCTCTTGTCGTGACCGCCGACCCCTCCTTAGGCATCGGGCTCACGGTGGGCTCGGCGTTGTGCTGGGCCGGGCTCGACGCGTCACGCAAGGTGTTGGTGCAGCGCGTCTCGCCGGTGGCGCTGCTCGTGATGCTGACCTTGGGCCAGATCCCGTTGTTCGGGATCTGGGCCTGGCTCGGTGGAGACACCATCACGAGCTGGGACTACGTGTTGCCGGGGTTGGCGTCCCTGGTCCTCAACGTCGTCGCCAACCTCTGCTTCTTCCGCGCGGTCACGGTGTCGCCGCTGAGTCTCACCGTTCCGCTGCTGGCGTTCGTGCCGGTGTTCACCACGATCGCGGCCAACCCGCTGTTGGGCGAAATGCCGGGCGTTCGGCAGATCGGGGGCATCGGCGTGGTCGTGCTCGGCGCCCTGGTGCTCAATGCCGGCGCGGCCGAAGAGCGGCGCCCCTGGGCGTTCGCTCGCGCTCTGATCCGAGAACCCGGAAGCCTTCCCATGCTCGTCACCGCGCTGTGTTGGTCGCTGACGATCGTGGTCGACAAGCTCGCGACACAGCACGCTGGGTTCGGGATCCATGGCGCGGTCCTCAACGCGGGGCTGGGCATCGTTGGCCTGCTTCTGCTCGCATCTCGTGGTCGGCTGGGAGAGCTGCGTGCGGTTCGCACCGCGTGGAAACCGTTGGTGTTCGCGATCACTGTGGGTGCCGCGGGGTTGGGCAGTCAGCTCGTGGCCGTTCAACACTTGTTCACCGCGCTGGTCGAAGCAGGGAAGCGGGCCATCGGCGTGACGATGTCCGTCGTGGTGGGGCGCTTCGTCTTCAATGAACCGGTGACTCGCTACAAGGTGGGCGCGGTCGTTCTCATGAGCTTGGGCGCCGGCTTGATCGTCTGGAAGTGAACCGATGACGGACCCAGTCTTCGTGGCCGCAGTCATCGCTGCGTGTGTGATCGTCTCGCAGTGGCTGGTCGACAAGACCCCACTTCGGCACGCCGGTGTCGCGCTGCTCGTCATCGTCGTCACCGCCGCCGTGTCCAACCTCGGGGTCATTCCGACCGGCGACAACCCCGTCTACAGCGGCATCTTCGGTTACATCGCCCCCTTGTCGATCTTCTGGCTGCTGCTCGGCGTCAACCTACGGGCCGTCCTGAAAGCCGGCCCGCAGTTGCTGTTCTTGTTCTTGGTGGGCGCGCTCGGTACCGCGTTGGGTGTCGCGCTTGCGTTGCAACTGCTCACAGACGCGCCGTTCGGGGAGCAAACGCCCGCGATGGCCGGCATGTTCACGGCCACATACATCGGTGGGAGTGCGAACTTCAACGCGATCGCCCTGCATTACGACGTCATGAAAAGCGGTCCTCTGTACGCGGGAGCGATGGCGGTCGACTCCGCCATCACCGCCGTCTGGATGGCCGTGACGATTGCGTTGCCTCGCTGGCTTGGGGGGCGAGTCGGAGAGGCGATGACGGAGACTGGGGACGAGGACCCCGATCGCGAGGCCGTGGCGCCGCGAGACCTCGCGGTGTTGTTCACGCTCGGTCTGGGATGTGCCTGGGCAAGTGGAGCCGTCGCAGAGCCACTGGGTCTGCCGAGTATGTTGATCCTGACCGTGTTCGCGCTCATCTTGGCGCAGGTCCCCGCGGTCGCTCGGCTGCGGGGCGCGAAGGCGGTCGGCATGTTCGCGGTGTACGTCTTCCTCGCGGCCATCGGTGCGCTGTGCGACGTTCAGGCGCTCGGGTCGCTGGGTGAGGTCGGGGGACGAATTGCAGTTCTCGCGGTCACCTGCGTGGGGGTGCACGGTGCGTTGTCGTTCGCCGCCGCCAAGGTCTTCCGCCTCGATCCCGCGCTTGCGGCCATCGCCTCGCAAGCCAACATCGGCGGCGGAACAACTGCGCTTGCGCTTGCCCGCAGCCTCGGCCGGCCGGACCTCGTCCTCCCGGCTGTCCTCGTCGGCTCGGTCGGAACGGCGCTGGGCACCTTTGTTGGGTTTCTTGTCGCTGCGTGGCTCGCGGCGTGATCGTCGCAGGCGCAGGGGGCACTACCCGTGCATGCGAGCTTGTATTGTCTTAGGAGCGGTGAGCGTGGCCTTGGGCCTTGGGTTGGCGCCGACAGATGCCGATGCGTGTGGGGGCACGTTCTGTGATGCCGGGCCGAGCGTCATGCCGGTCGAGCAGAGCGGCGAGAACATCCTGTTTGTGATCGAGGACGGGACCGTCGAGGCGCACGTTCAGATCCAGTACCAAGGCGACCCCGAAGCGTTTGCGTGGGTCGTTCCGGTGATGGCGGTGCCGGAGATCGAGGCGGGATCCGACGCGCTGTTTCAGAACCTGTTGACCGCGACCGTGCCGACCTTTCAAACCACGTCCGTCTTCGAGGACTGTGGGTCCGAGAGTAGACGGGGCGGCTTCGGGGGATGCGGCGCGGCCAGAGACTCGGCGCTTGCGGCCGATGGTGGCGGCGCAGATACAGATGGATTCGACCCGTTTGAGGACGACCCCCAAGTCGTCTCTCGCGGGACCGCGGGCGCGTTCGAGTACGCAGTGCTCGAGGGCGGAACCGTCGACGGGGTGGTCGAGTGGCTCGACGAGAACGGATACGCTCGAGATGACGACGCCCCCGCGGAGCTCCAGGCGTACCTCGACAAGGGGTTTCTCTTCGTCGCATTCAAGCTGCGCGGCGGGGCTGGGGTCGATGAGATTCACCCGGTGGTGATCCGGTACGAAGGCGATGAGCCCTGTGTTCCGATCCGTCTGACGCGGATTGCGGCAACGGACGACATGGGCGTGCGGGCGTTCTTCCTCGGCGAGTCCCGCGTTGCGCCGACGAACTACCGCAGCATCGAGCTCAACCTTGCGGCGATCGACTGGCCGACGCTTGGGGGCAACTACGAGTCTGTGGTGACGCAGGCGGTCGATGCCGATGGGAGTGACGGACATGGCTTCGTCACCGAGTATGCCGGCGCATCCGACGTGGTCCTCTCCGATGGGATCTTGAACCCTCGCTGGGACGCTCAGCGCTACCCCGAAGCGACGCCCGACGACGCCGTCGCTGAACTCGCGCTTCAACAACTCTTGCTCTGCTCCGGCGACTCCTGCTCGGCGGGCCATCCGCTGATCTCGGGGATTTTGGACCGCTTCCTTCCGGCTCCGACCGGCGTTTCGGTCGAGGCGTACTACGCCTGCGTGGCTTGCTATGAGAACGCTGACTTCGAGTCGTGGGACGCCGGCGCGTTCGCCGACGAGCTCGAGGCTCGGATCATCGGTCCGGCTGAGCACGCGATGGACGTGCTGAACCAGCATGAGTACCTGACGAGGCTGTACACCACGCTGTCGCCACAGGAGATGACGCTGGATCCCGTCTTTCACGAGAACGAGGACCTCGAAACGTTCTCCAACATCCACAACGCGACGATGGTGTTTGCCTGTGAAGGCTCCGACTACGTGGAGTTCGACGATGGGACTCGCCTTGCGGTCTCGGGCAGCCCCGATCCCGCACAGCCGGCGGCACTCCGTGTCCTGGAGGTTCCCATGCAGGGTCCTGCAATGACGGTGGCGGACCTGACGGACCTAGCCGACGATGCGCGCCGGACGTGGAACGCTGAGCAGGGGCTGGGCGGAGACGACGAAGGTTGCAACTGCCGCGCGAGGAAACACGGCGCGTCCGGGCTGGCCTGGGCTGCGTTTATGGTCGGGCTGGGGCTGTGGGCGCGTCGGCCCTCTCGCGCCCGTGTTGAGCGAGCCAGGCGTCGATCTTCGTGATGCGATCGGCCGCGGTTTCGTCGTCCTGAGCCAAGAGCCGCTCTCGAGCCTGCACGGCGAGCGTCTGCGCTCGCTTCATGTCCCCCCCTGTCAGGGCCAGGGCGCGGGCCAAGCTGAACTCGGTACGCGCACGCTTCCGCGGGGGCGCACCCGTCTCGCTGCGGATCGACAGCGCTTCCTCGAGAAGGGGAAGCGCTTCGTCGATCCGCCCGAGGTCGAGCAGCGCCAGGCCCTTCCCGGTGAGGCTGTTCGAGACGTACACATGCCGAGGGCCGTGAATCTCTCGTCGCACCGCGATCGCCACGTCGTAGCGCGGAAGAGACTCCTCGAGCTTGCCCCACTCTCGGTAGTTGCTGGCGATGTTGTGGTTGGTGGTGCCCACCTCGCGATGGACGGCGGGGAACGCCTTCGTCACCAGCGCCTCGACCGCGAGCATCGACTCGAGTGCCTGCTCGTGGTTGCCGCGCATGCGCTGGATCTCCCCGAGGTTGCCCAGCGAGAACAGCAGGTCCTGGCTGTCATCGGGAAGCGCCGCGCTCAGGATCGCGTAGGCACGGCGGAACCCCGCCTCGGCCGCGACCAGGTCTCCCCTGGAGAATGCGATCGCGCCGAGTCCGTTGTGGATGCCGGCGAGCACCGGGTGGTCCTCGCCCATCGTTTCGAGGGCGCGTGTCGTTGCGCGTTCGAACGCCGCTTCCGCCGCCGGGAAGTCGCCCTTCCACGTGTAGATGTTGGCGCGTAGGGCTTCCTCGGTCCACGCCCTTTTCTCCCCACGGGGACGGTGCGTATCCAGCACGTCTAGCTCCTGCAGGGCCTCGTCGAGTTTCCCTTGTTCCGAAAGCGCACTCCCACGGGTCTCTCGAAGGTCGAGCTCGAGGGGGTAGCGGTCGGGGACCCGGTCGAGGAGGGCCTCGGCGTAGTCGAGCCATCGCAGTGCCTCGTCATGCGCGGATTGGGCGTGAAACAGATGACGTCCCATCTCGATCCAGATGTGGGCGAGCAAGCGGTCGTCGCCGATCTTGGCTGCGAGTTGGCCGGCGCGGTGAAACGTCTCCGTGGCGAGTTCTCGTTCGGAGCCGCGGCTGAGCGCGATCGAGAACTCGAGCGCGGCCGAGGCCATCGTGGGCGGGTGGGTCGATGCGGTCGCGGCTTCGTTGGCCTGCCGGAGCGTCGTGAGTGCCTCGCCGTCACGTTGAGCGCCCAGCAGCGCTCGACCTCGAGACAGGAGCGCCTCGGCCGCTTCGACAGACTCCGCAAGCTCGGGTGCGGGGGGCGGATGGGCCTCGAGCAGCGCCTCTGCGTCGGCGCAAGGCCGAACCGCGGGAAGCTTGCTCAGCAGACTGGCGGACTCTTCGACGGTCTGCGCTGTCGCCTCTGCGAGTACAGCGAGCGTGGCCTCGAAGTCTCGACGCCGAGCATCGAGGCAGGCGACCGACCGATCATGCAGATTCTCCGAACGGTCGTGCCGTACGCGGGTCGCCTCGCACGTCTCCCGACGGACGCGGCTCCACTCGTCTGCGTAGCGATCCGCGGTGTCCAACGCGTGCACCAGGGCCCGATCCGCGAAGGGGAGCTTTGCGGCCGCGAACGATTCGCGTATCTCGCCGCGTCGCTGGTCGGGGAGAACCTCGGTGCGCAGGCTCGCGAGGTCGGCGCAGGGCTGGGGCTCTTCGCGGTCGAGGCTCACGCCGACGACGCCGCTCAGCACCACGACGGCGATTCCTGTGATGGCCAACGTGCGGCGCGAGCCGGGACGGCGCTCGAGCTGTTGAAGCAGCGCTTCCATATCCGCCCAGCGTTCTGAGGGCTTCGGTTCCAGCCCTCGAACAACGGCGTCACTGATGCGCGTGGGGACCGGGGTCGACTTCGGGATCGGCCGCCGCTCGCCCTGCGTGGCTTGTAGCATCAGGGCCATTCGGCCGTTCCCGTCGAAGGGTCGCTCACCAAACAGCGCTTCGAATGCCGTGATGCAGAAACTGAACTGATCGCTCTTGCCGTCGAGCTCACCGCGGGCGTGCTGCTCGGGGCTCATGTACGCGGGGGTGCCGGCGATGGCCCCCGTCTGCGTGAGCTGCTCGGTGTGAGAGTTATGGGAACTCGAGAGGTCGAGGTCGCGGGTCTCCCCCGCGGGAGGATCGTCGGTGTTTCCGACCCGTCGTGCGAGGCCGAAGTCCAGCACCCGAACGAGGCCGTCGTCCCCTACGAGAACATTGGCGGGCTTGAAGTCGCGGTGGATGAGGCCTTGATCGTGTGCGGCCGCGAGGCCCTGTCCGGCTTGGATGAGGACCGACAGCACGTCGTCCCACGGCCGGGTCTCCTCCAGCCATTGCTTGAGGTCGCATCCCGCCACCAGCTCCATTGCGATGAACAGGCGGCCTTCGACTTCACCTACGTCGTGGACAGTGATCACGTTGGGGTGGGACAGCCGCGCCATCGTCTGAGCCTCGCGAATCAGTCGTGCGCGGCCCGTGTCCGTCCCCGCGGCCTCGCCAAGCACCTTCAGTGCGATGCGACGGTCGAGTTCGGGATCGTAGGCGGCGTAGACGACGCCCATGCCGCCCGCGCCGATCTCATGCAGGACGACGTATCGGCCAAACGAGGTACCCTGACGCGGTCCTTTGGCCGGAGGGACACTCCACCCGCCATCGCCCGAAACGAGCCCCGAGTCGGTCGCCGTGGGGGTTGTCGGACCGGCCATGACCATCGAGCATGCCCCAGCGCGGGGGCGCTGTCTGCCCGAGTCCCCGAATCCGGCGATCGGATCCATCCTGCGACCCGATGTCCCGTCGTAGCGCGCGGGTCTTCGCATTGCCCCAGGGCACAGCAATACTGACACCGTAATGAGGTTGGATTTTAGATCGATGGCAGTGGTGGCTGGGTTGGCATGGTCCGGTTGCGGGTGGGCGGTCGCGGTTCCGCGTTGCGACCGAGGCATGGCCCGGGTGGATGGGCAGTGCGTCCCGACGCCAACGTTGGTGTTTCGGGAATGTGTGGAGGCGTTTCGGACCACGCGGGTCGAGCGTGACCGCGGGGACTCGGTGGCCGTCGGGGGGTCGGTTCCTGGGGCTGGGAGCGCACGCTTGGAGCGTGAGCGCAGAGATGTAGAGGCCAAGGAACTCGCCTCGCTGCCGGATGCGGATGCGGATGCGATCATCGAGGAGTGTCGGCGACAGGAGCTGGCGGAACGAGGACGGTTGCTCGACGAGGCCTGGGCTGCGGCCGATGAGGCTCAAGGCGACGCGAAGCGGGCGCGAAACGACGTCCGCCGCCTGGAGTCATCGACGGCTGCCTTGGAGGGGGCGGTGCAGGAGCTCTCGGCCGACCTCGAGCGGGAGCGAGAGACGGTGTTGGAGCGCGACGAAGCGTTGGCGGCCATGACGGCACTTGCGAGCCTCGAGCACCCGTGTGCGCTGGAGATGTGGCCACAGTGCGCTCAGTCGGCGGCGTCCGACCACGAGGCTGGAGAGCACGCTCGTGCGCACAAAAGATACGCACTGGCCTGCGAGGCTGGCGTTGCCGAAGCGTGTGGGAACTGGGGCCTGATGTTTGAGCACGGTCAGGGGGTGCCAGTCGACCTCCGTCGGGCGCGGGAGCTCTACGGCACAGCGTGCGACAGCGACGACCTCGAGGGCTGCGTGTACCTGGGCGTTGCCACGCTCGCCGAAGATGGCTCGGTGGCTGGGGTTGAAGATGAGCTGCGGCGCGCCTGTGCCAAGAGTTTTTCTCGAGGCTGCACGACCTTGGCCCAGGCCATGCCGCACGGCGCTCTGGAGGACGACGACATCGAGTCCCTGCTGACGCGTGCGTGCCGACTCGACGATGCGCATGGCTGCCGCATGCTCGGCGTGCATCTGGAGCGCGACGTCAAACAGGGCGACCGGATCGCTGCGCAGCGGGCCTTCGACAGAGCGTGTGACCTCGGGGACTCCGCCGGTTGTGACGCGCGCGCTCAGGCCACCGCGAGCCATCGCAATCCGTCCGGCCCCAAGCGTGTACACTGAGCCGGTGGACGCGCACTGGGTCGACACCAATGAGTCGCTGCAGACGTGGTGCGAACGCCTCGCAGGCGAGACGCGCATCGCGGTTGATACCGAAGCGAACTCGATGTTCGCGTATCACGAGCGGATCTGCCTCGTTCAAGTCAGCACGGCCGACACCGACATCCTGATCGACCCCTTGGCCGTCGACTTGGCGCCCTTGGGCAAGGTGCTGGAAGCCCCCGGCATTCAGAAGGTCATGCACGGTGCCGACTACGACGTCCTGATCTTTCGGCGAACCCAGAGCATCGGCATCGAGAATCTGTTCGACACGATGCTCGGCGCGCGCGTCCTGGGATGGCCCAAGTGCGGACTGGCATCGCTGCTTGATGACCACTTCGACTTCAAGGCGAACAAGGCGTTCCAACGCTACGACTGGGGCCAGCGTCCGCTCTCCGATGCGGCCTTGGCCTACGCTCGGTTCGATACGCACTACCTTCTGCGCCTGGCCGACCTGCAAGGGGAGGCACTCGACGAGGGCCCGCATCGCGAGATGTTCGACCGCGCCTGTGTTCGACAAACCGCGGTGTTGCCCCGGGAACGCGCGTTCGATCCGGACGGCTACTGGAAGTACAAAGGGGCACGCGACCTCGACGAACCCGGCCGCTCGGTACTCAAGGCTGTGTTTGCGTGGCGGGAGCAGAGGGCGGAAGCTCTGGACCGGCCGCCGTTTCGAGTCCTGCCCGAGCTGGCGATGATGGGCTTGGCGCGCGGATGTCCCAAGACCCAGGCCGAGCTGACGGTGCTCAAGGGCATGCCCAAACCGGTGGCGCGTCGTGATGGCGCCGCGTTGCTCGCCCTGGTCGCCGCATCGGTCGATACGCCGTGCCCGCCACCGCAGCGGCCGAAGCCCGACCGGACCCGTTCCGACCGGGTCGACGCCATGAAAGCCTGGCGAAAAGCCGAAGCGGCACGCTTGGGTCTCGAGCCGGAGATCGTCATCGACCGCGCCGGGCTGATGTCCGTCGTCGATGGAGATGTTTCATCGCTCGATGACTGGGAACGCGAGCGCTACGGCAAGGGGATCGCCAAGGTTCTCGGCCGGCTCGGCGGCTGAGGCGAAAACCGCAGTCAACGCGACGCCAACGCGAACGACTGGTACGTCAAATCGGCGGAGGCTCGGCGAGGAGCGTCAGCTCGAACTCCTCGATGAGCGTGCCGGAGTCGATCGGGCTCAGCTCGACCCGAAGCGTCGCGGTCTTTCCGTCGAGCGACTGCACGTCGACCCCGTCGGGCATGATCATGCGTACGTACATGAACTCGTACGTTCCATCACTGAGCACGTCGAACGACATCGGGTAGTTCGACACGCATTTGAAGTGGCCGCAGAATCCTGCGTCCTCGCCATCGACGTCGAGCGTGACGTCGAGCAGGGGAGCGCGTTCGTCGGTGTAGTCGCGCGGATCGTCGGGGACTGTGATGCCGCCAGCGCGAATGGGAAGCGGGATCATGGCCGAGCCTTGGGCGCCCCACACGACCCGCAGCTCCCCGCCGTCTACGATCGGGGTGAAGTCGGTCTCGCCGAAGCCAACGTCGAGGAAACCGACGACCTCTTCGCCCGACTCGCCGCTGTCCTCGCCCGTGTCGTCACCGGTTTCTTCGCTGGTGTCCGAGTCTCCGGGCGGAGGCTCGTCGCACCCGCTGAGCAGTGCACAACCCAGGGCGAGGCTGAGGCCGGCTTGAAGCCCGGTCCGAAAGAGGGGTCGAAAGGAGCGAGTCGCACAGCGCAGCATCGTGAGGAAGTCCAAGCCGCGGCCGAGACAAGGCCGCACCACCAAGATGGTGGTCACCGGCGAGCGCCGCAAACACGAGCCCCAACCGGCTGTGGGTGCTTCCACGGCCCGTCGCAGCGGGGTGTGACGCACGTGTCAGACCCTGCTGCGTAACCAGCGCAGCCGGTTCGCCTCTCCAGCAGCCCGTGGTGAAACCCAACACGACGTCTCACTCGTCTTTTTCGCTCCTGGCGGCGTCGCCAAAACTGGCAGTACGCCCGGTACAGCGGCGTTTCGGCTCCTACCCAGGAGCGAAATCCTTCGCGGTCCGCCGCGCCGGGTTTCACCACGGGCTGCTACGCCAGCGCCTTGGAGGTGAGTTCCGAGACGTCTCGGCTCAGACCTTGGGTTGCGCGAATCCTCTGAAGCGCGGACTCCATCAGTGCCTTGCGGCCCTCGTCGAACCGCCGCCACGACATGAACGCGCCGGTGAGCCGGGCTGCGACCTGCGGGTTGAGCGGGTCGAGCTCGACGATGGTGTCGGCGAGCAGCTCGTACCCGCGGCCGTCGGCGGCGTGAAAGCGGACCTGGTTGCGAACGGCAAACGTCCCCATGAGGCTGCGGATCCGGTTGGGGTTGGTCAGCGTCATGTCGGCGTGTGCGCGAAGAGCTTTGACACGATCCAAGGTGTCGGGGAGCTCGCCCATCGCCTGCGCGGCGAACCACTTGTCGAGCACCAGAGGCTGATTCTTCCAACGCTCGTAGAACGCTGCGAGTGCCTCGTCGCGGGCGGGGTGGTCCTGGTCGACAAGCAGGGACAACGCCGCCTGGGCGTCGGTCATGTTGTCAGCCTGGTCGAACTGGTTTCGTGCGGCTTCGATCGCGGCCGGGTCCGCGGTGGAGACGAGGTAGCCGAGCACCACATTCTTGAGCCGTCGCCAGCCGTTGGCGTCCTTGCTGTTGGTGTACGGCTTGGTGCGCTCGAGCAGGTCGCGGTAGATGTCCCACAGCCGGGGCGCGTGGGCGTCCGCGAGGGCCCGGCGCAGGAAGGTCCGGGCCTCGTGCACACCGTCCACGTCGACGACGCTCTGGCGCTGTCCCAACACCCGCTCGTCGGGCAGAATCAGGGAGAGCGCGGCGAGCGAGGGGGCGAGCTTGGGGTCCTGGAGCAGGGCCCCAAACGCCGCGATGAACCGTGGGTCGGCCACCATCTCGGATCCACCGGCCCGTGCTTCGGTCAGCCCCAGGAGTAGGTCAGACGCAAAACTCTGGGCTGCATCCCATCGATTGAAGCTATCGGAGTCATGCGCCATCGACAGCGCGAGTTCCTCACCGGAGCGCTCTTGCTCGAGCTTGACCGGTGCCGAGAACCCTCGCAGCACGGAGGGCTGCGGCGGTGCGGCCACACCTTCGAAGGTGAAGGTTTGTTTTTGGGCGCGAAGCTCCAAGATGGCGGTGGTGCCACGGACGGTCACTCCCGGATCCGAGGGGCGAAGCTCGAGGTCCGCGCCGCTGGGACCCAGCAGCCCGGCTGCGATCGGCAGGTGCATTGGCGCGTACTCGCAGGGGCCCCCGGCGGTCGGGGCGAGCTGTTCCAAGGTGAGACTGTAGGTCTGCGCCGCGGGATCATGCACGCCACTGACTCGCAGCCGCGGGGTGCCGGACTGGCTGTACCAAAGGCCAAACTGCTCGAGGTCGACGCCGCTGGCATCCGCCATGGCGGCCCGGAAGTCGTCGCAGGTGACGGCTTGACCGTCGTGGCGCTCGAAGTAGAGGTCCATGCCCTTGCGGAAGGCCTCGGGCCCCAGGAGCGTGTGCATCATTCGGATGACCTCTGCGCCCTTGTTGTACACGGTGACCGTGTAGAAGTTGTTCATCTCGATATACGCGTCGGGGCGAATCGGATGGGCGGTGGGCGAGGCATCTTCGGCGAATTGCGCGGCTCGAAGGACGCGGACATCCTGGATGCGTTTGACCGCCGGTGACGTCATGTCTGCGGTGAACTGCTCATCGCGGAACACCGTGAGTCCTTCCTTGAGCGTCAGCTGAAACCAGTCGCGGCAGGTGACGCGGTTGCCGGTCCAGTTGTGGAAGTACTCGTGGGCGATCACCGCCTCGACGCCCTCGAAGTCGTCGTCGGTCGCGGTCTCGGGCCGGGCGAGAACGTACTTGGAGTTGAAGACGTTGAGTCCCTTGTTCTCCATCGCGCCCATGTTGAAGTCCGACACGGCGACGATCATGTAGATGTCGAGATCGTACTCGAGCCCGAACACGTCTTCGTCCCACTTCATCGACTTCTGCAGCGAAACGAGCGCGTGATCGCAGGCGCCGATGTTCTGGTGTTCGACCCAGATCTCGAGCTTGACCTCGCGGCCGCTGCGGGTCGTGAACGTGCCTTCTTTGCAGCTGAGGTCGGCGGCTACGAGGGCGAACAGGTAGCTGGGCTTGGGGTAGGGGTCTTCCCAGGTGACGGTGTGCCGGCCGTCGTCGAGGTCGGCGCGTTCGAGGGCGTTTCCATTGGACAGCAGCACCGGGTAGGCCGTCTTGTCGGCGACGATGGTGGTGCGGTAGCGGGCCATCACATCCGGACGGTCGAGGAAGTACGTGATGCGCCGGAACCCCTCGGCTTCACACTGGGTGCAGTAGTTGCCGCTCGACTTGTACAGGCCGCTGAGCTCGGTGTTCTCGTGCGGCTTGATGCGGACCTCCGTGCGAAGTTCGAACGCATCGGGCACGTCCCGCACCCGGAGCTGCTCCTCGTCGACCGTGTACGAGTCGGCCCCGCGGGCGAGGCCGTCGATGACGACCGAGACCAGCTCGAGGCGTTCTCCGTGTAGGACGAGTTCGTCCCCGTGCGAGCCGTTGCGTCGGACTGTCATCGTGGCCCGGACGGTGGTGAAGGAGTCCTGCAGATCGAAATGCAGCTCGACCGTGTCGATGACAAACGCCGGAGGCTGGTAGTCCTTGCGATGGATCGGCTGGGGCGCGGGGTCCTTCATCCGCCGCAGGATAACGTCGCAGCGGCGCGGTGCTCAGTCCTTTCGGGGCCGCCGTGTGTCGGGTGAGAAACTCAGCGATCAGTTTTCTGGGGCGCCAGCGTCGATCCAGTCCCGAATTGTCTGCACCTGGGCGGCGCTCAGCGGGACGGCCGGCGCCGGAGGCATGAACCCGCCCACGCCCTCAATACGATCCACGATGTAGCTGTTGTTGGCGTTGCCCGAATCGATCCACAGCAGCGCGCCTCCGGCTGAGACGTCGACGATGGCGTCATAGGCATCCGCGGCGTTGGGGTTTCCGGCCCACGGAGGGAAGCCTGCACCGTGACATCCGCAGTTGGCGTTGAAGATGGGGTGAACGTCTGCCGACCAGCTGGGGATGTTGATGCAGTTGCTCGTGTTGAAGCTCAGGCAGTTCCCGCTGCACGAGAGGCTTCCGGCATCGAAGCCCTGGCTCACGCAGGACTGTCCGCCGAGGTTGCCGCCGTCGCAGTCTTCGGCGGGGTCGATCGACCCATCTCCGCAGGTTCCGCAGTTGGCGGTGCTGATGGTGCCGCAGTCGTTGGTGCAGGACAGGCCGCCGTTGTCGAAGCCCATCGTCACGCAGGTGGCCCCGCCGAACTGGTTGTTGTCGCAGACCTCACCGTCCTCGATGTTGTTGTTGCCGCACAGGGAACACTGCGCATCACAGGCATTGATGGCACCGTTGACACAGGCGGCATCCCAGTTGTTGATGCAGCAGAAGTCATCGAACGCGCACACGCAGGTTTCGACCGCGCTGTCCTCGCAGCCGGCGGAGCCGTTCGCAAAGCAGCAGTTCGTGTTGTCGAAGCACTCGCTCTCGTCGAACTCGCACTCGGCGTCGCAACCGAGGCTGCCCGCGTCATACCCCCGTGAAAAGCAGGTCTCGTCATCGAGGTCGGCTCCGTCGCACGGCTCCGTACCCTCGGCGGTTTCGTCGCCGCACGTCGTGCAGCCGGAGGTGTCGTAGCCAAGGCAATCGGAGCCACAGCCCAGCGTGCCGCCGTCGAATCCCTGCGTTAGGCAGGTCTCACCGCCGAGCTCCGCACCGTCGCAGGTCTCGGCTTGATCCACGGTGTCATCGCCGCACGTTCCACACCCTGCGGTGTTGAAGCCGAAGCAGTCGTCGTCGCAGGCGAGCTGGCCGTTGTCGAATCCCAGGCTGACGCAGGTCTGCTTGTCGAGGTTGTCGCCGTCACAGACCTCTTGACGTTCCACCTCAGCATCGCCGCACGAGAACGCTTGGCAGCCGTCGAACTCGAGCTGGCAGATCTCATTGCAGCTGAGCGTCCCCTCGATGAACCCGAACGCGGAGCACTCCCAGTCGCGGAGGTCGTCGCCGTCGCATTCCTCGGTGCCTTCGGCCACCGAGTTTCCGCAGCCTTTCTCCGTCCCGGTCGTCTCGGTGGGATCGGTCGTCTCGGTGGGATCGGTCGTCTCGGTGGGATCGGTCGTCTCGGTGGGATCGGTCGTCGTACCGTTGGTCTGCGGACCCGAGGTCGCGGTGGGGTCGGTCGGACTGGTCGTCGATGGGTCGGTGGGATCGCTCGGGTCTGTGACATCCGTGGTCGCGGTCACACTGGCGTCAGTCCCGCTGCTGCCGCTGCCACCGTCCGTGCCGCTCGCCGCCGGGGCGTTGGAGTCGCAAGCGACCACGAACAGGCCGAGGAGCAACGCGGTCGGGCCGAGCCGAAGCGGGAGCATCAAAGGATGATACCGGAGTCGTGCGGTCGCGGGAGTTGCGCAGGTCCGAGGGGGCTCAAGGCTCATCGGCCCTATGCTGCTGGATCGAAGGCTTGCTGGTATGACCAGTTGAAGGTCGGGTGGGTTGGCCACATGATGAGTGAGATGGGTCTTCAGAAGATCGACCGCCGCACCATCTCCGACCAGGTGTTCGAGCAGCTCTCCCGCGAAATCGTCGATGGACGGATGGAGCCGGGAGTTCTGCTGCCCTCGGAGCGCGAGCTGGTGCAGGTGCTCGGTGTCAACCGGGGCGCGGTTCGAGAGGCGCTCAAGCGTTTGGCCCAAAGCGGCCTCGTGCAGATTCAGCAGGGCGGCGGGACACGAGTCTTGGACTACCGAAAGACGGCCGGACTCGATCTGCTCGGGTCGCTGATGATCCGTGCGGACGGTGAGATCGATGTTCGGGTCGCCCGCGCCGTCATGGAGATGCGCTCGGCACTCGCGCCCGATGTGGCCCGGCTCGCGGCCACCCGGCGCGACGACGCCACCGTCGAGCAGCTCACGAGCCTGGTCGTCGCGATGGGCGAGACCGAAGACCTTGGCGAACTCCAGGGGCACTCGCTCGAATTCTGGGATCTGCTCGTTCGGGCGGCGGACAACGTCGCGTACCGGCTCTCCTTCAACACGTTGCGCGACACGTACGACCTCATTCGTGGCGCCCTGGTCGTGATCATGGCCGACGAGGTCTCCGATGTCGGCGGGCACCGCGACGTTCTCGAGGCTGTCCGCGCCCAAGACGGCGATGCGGCCCGTGAAGCCGCCGAAGCGCTCGTTCAGCGCGGCACAGCACGGGTGTTCGAGCTGCTCGAAGCCCTGGCGGCGGAACAACAACCACCCCATACAAATTCATCAGACCGAACACCAGACCCCTCCGAAGGACCTTCATCATGAACCCCGCTGCAGCTACACACCCGCGCGCACCAGGCTTGCGCCTCTCCGACGCGGCGCGACTCTTCTTCCGCCACGCCTCGCCCCGACTCTTGGTGGGCTTTACTGTGTACGCGCTCGCCTACCGGGTTTGGCTTGGTGGGTTCACGGTGTGGGACTTCGCGCTCGTCTCGCTGCAGGTCGCGCTGCAGCCGCTGACGGAGTGGTTCATCCATGTGTTTGTGCTGCACGCCCGGCCCCGAAAGGTCGGGCCCATCACGCTCGACACACGGTTGGCCCGGGACCATCGGTCTCACCACACCGATCCCCATGCGCCGCGCTGGTGGTTCATCCCGGTGATCAGCGGGATCTTGGTGTTCGTCGGCGGGTCCGTGCTCGCCCACCTCGTGCTCCCGCAGGGCCTTGCCGCGACGTTTACGGCTACGTCGGTCCTCATCGCACTGGCCTACGAGTGGACGCACTACCTGTGTCACTGCACCTACAAGCCGCGCTCGCGGTACTTGAAGTTCCTGGTGCGCCATCACCGGCTGCACCACTTCAAGAACGAGCACTACTGGATGGGCGTGACCGTTGTGGGCGGCGATCGGCTGCTGGGCACCCTCAAGAGCCCTCGCGATGTCGAAACCTCGCCGTCGTGCAAGGACGTCCTGGCGGCGTACAAGGCCGCGAACAAGTCGCCACGGTAGGCATCGTAGAGTCCGCGCGCTGGTGCATGGCTCTGCGGCCGCCGTCCGTGCTAACAGGCGGGGATGCGATCGCGGTGGTCCGACGCGGAGGCGGCAGGAGCGGTGAAGCGCTGGGCAGGCGCGCCCGGCAGCAATGAAGACGTGGCGCTTCGCGTCTACACGTCCCGGCTGATCGGCGCGGAGCCTGCGCTCGTGTTGCACGGCGGGGGCAACACCTCGGTCAAGACGCAGCTCCCGGACGATCTCGGGGACCCGGTATCGGTCCTGTGTGTCAAAGGGAGTGGCTGGGATCTCGGCGACATCGAGCCGGCGGGGTTGCCTGCGGTCCGGCTCGATACACTCTCGCGGCTTCGGGCTCTACGGGCGCTGTCCGACGAGGATATGGTCAACGCGGCGCGGACCCGGTTGCTCAACGCCAGCGCGCCCAACCCCTCCGTCGAGACGCTGCTGCACGCGTTCTTGCCTCACCGGTTCATCGACCACTCCCACGCCGATGCGATCCTTTGTCTGGCCGACCAGGAGGACGCGCGCGCGCTTGCTCGAGACGTGTTCGGGGAGCGGCTGGCGGTCGTGCCGTACGTCATGCCCGGCTTCGCGTTGGCCAAGCTCGCCGCGGAGGTCTACGAGGCTCATCCCGACTGCGAAGGTCTGTTCCTGGCGCAGCACGGTCTGTTCACGTTCGGTGAGACGGCCAAGCAGGCGTATGAGCGTCACATCGAAGCGGTGAGCCAGGCCGAGGCGTTTGTCGCGGCCAAGCGCACGCAGGTTTCGGTTCCTGAGGTCCGGGCCGACTACGCATCGCTGGCCCCGGCACTGCGAGGCTGCTTGGGCGGCGTGATCTTGGAGCGGCGTGCGACGGCCGCAGCGCTGGCGTTCGCCTCTGACCCCGACGTTGCGTCGCTTTCGCAACGCGGCACGGCCACCCCGGACCACGTCATCCGAACCAAGGCCGTTCCTGTGCTGCTCGACCCACAGGCCGCCGGCTCTGATTGGCCCGGCTACGTCGCGGCGCAGGTCGAGAGTTTTCGCGAGCGGTACGACGCCTACTTTGACGCCCAGGTGGCGGCCAAGGGCGTCACGCGGACCAAGCTCTCGTCCGACCCTGTGGTCGCGCTGATCCCCGGCGTTGGCATCGTGACCGCAGGTGCGAGCCGCAAAGCCGCCCGCGTGGCCGCCGACCTCTACGAACACACCATCGAGGTGATTCGCGGTGCCGAGGCTGTCGGCCGCTATCACGCGCTGCCGGACGGAGACCTGTTCGACATGGAGTACTGGTCCCTCGAGCAAGCCAAGCTCGGTCGGAAGAAAGCCGCGCCGCTGCAAGGACGCGTGGTCGTGGTGACCGGGGCGGCCTCGGGCATCGGCGAGACCACGGCGCGTGCATTCGGACGGCTGGGCGCGGCGTTGTTCCTCGTCGATCGCGACCGAGCCGTCGCCGAGGTCGCACAGGCGCTGGGTGCGGAGTTCGCGGTGGCGGACGTGACCGACGAGGCTGCGGTTGGGGCGGCCGTCCAGGCTTGTGTCGAGGCCTACGGCGGCATCGACCACGTCGTCTCCAACGCTGGGACCGCACCGCAGGCGCCGATGCACGAGTGCCCGCCCGACGTATTCGAGGCGAGTCTTGCGGTCAACCTTCGCTCCCACCAGAGCTTGGCCGCCGCCACGACGGCGGTGTTGCGCGCGCAAGGGCAGGGCGGCAGCCTGTTGTTCAACGTCTCGAAGGCGGCGTTCAACCCCGGCAAGGGCTTTGGTCCCTACGCCGTTGCAAAGGCTGGCCTGTACGCGCTGATGAAGCAGTACGCGATCGAGGGGGCCGACGCGGGGATTCGTTCCAACGCCATCAACGCCGACCGCATCCGCACGAAGCTGCTGGACGAGGACGATGTCCGCAAGCGGGCCCAAGCGCGCGGCCTCGATGTCGACGCGTACTTCCGCTCCAATCTGCTGCAGCGCGCGGTCACGGCTGACGATGTCGCCGACGCATTTGTGTACCTGGCCAGTGCACAGAGCACCACCGGGTGCGTGATCACGGTCGACGGCGGCAACATTGCCGCGAGCCCACGGTGAGTCGATGCTCCGGGTTCCGCTGCGATCGTTCATCCTTGTCACCCCCCTGCTCGGTGGGTGTGGGGCGGACGCATCGAACCGGGTTCCACTCGCAGTCTTCGCCGCTTCGTCTCTGACGGAAGCGTTCACTGAACTCGAGTCGACGTTCGAGCGTGCGCATCCGGGGCTCGACGTTCAGCTGACGTTCGCGGGGAGCCACGTGCTTCGTCTGCAGATCGAGCAAGGCGCTGCGGCCGATGTCTTCGCCTCCGCCGACCCTCTGCAAATGGCGGCGCTGCGGGGCGCGGGGCGGTTGGACTCCGACACCGTCTTCGCGCGCAACGAGCTCGTCGTCGTGGTGCCCTCGGACAACCCCGCGAGAATCGAACGCTTCGAGCACTTGTCGAACGCCACGCGCATCGTGTTGGGGTCGGCAGCGGTTCCTGCGGGGCGCTACGCCGACGCGGTCCTGGACCGCAGCGATGACGAGTTTGCCGCCACGGTGCGGGCGCATGTCGTCTCGCGAGAGAACAATGTCCGCCTGGTGCGGGCCAAGGTCGAGCTGGGCGAGGCCGACGCGGCGCTTGTCTACCGGACCGACGCCATCCACGCGCGCAGCATCCGGGCGGTCCGTGTTCCGCGGGACGTTGCCGTGCCGGTGGAGCTTCCGATCGGCGTGTTGTCGGATGCGCCGCACCTCGAGGCCGGGCGGCGCTTTTCCGACCACGTGTTGTCGGCTCTGGGCCAAGCCGTCCTCGCGGACCACGGCTTCAAGACGGAGGCTCGATGACCTCGCCGCGGCGCGCATGGCCCAGGCGCGTGGTGCCGATCGCCGGTGGTCTGCTCGGCGCCGCACTGGTGGGCTTGCTGGTCATCCCCTTGTTCGCGCTGGTGGTCTCCGTGGCGCCCGGCGAGTTCGTGTCCGGCCTGAGCCACCCTCTGTTCGGACGCGCGCTGCGGCTGAGCCTGCAGACCACCGCGGTCAGCCTCACGCTCACGGTCGTCTTGGGGACACCGCTCTCTTGGTGGCTGGCCGCATCATCCTCCAAGGGCGCGCGGATCGTGTCGGTCCTGGTCGAAGCTCCGATCGTGATTCCTCCGGCGGTCGTCGGTGTCGCGCTGCTGCAGACCTTCGGCGCCCAGGGCATTTTCGGGCCGGGGTTGCTGGGACTCGGGGTGCGCATACCGTTCACCGAGGCTGCGGTGGTCCTGGCCCAGGTGGTGGTGTCAGCTCCCTTCTTCGTGCAGGCGGCCACATCTGCATTCCGCGAGGTCGACCGGGACACGATCGCGGTCGCCCGAACGCTCGGAGCGACGCCCGCGGGAGCCTTCCTCCGGGTGGCGCTTCCGATCGCGATGCCGGGGTTGCTCGGCGGTGCATCGCTGGCGTGGGCACGCTCGCTGGGTGAGTTTGGCGCCACGCTGCTCTTCGCTGGAAACATGCCCGGGACCACCCAGACCCTCCCGCTCGCGATCTTCACCGCACTGGAGTCGGATGTTCGGCTCGCGGTGGTGTTCTCGTTGTTCCTCGCGGGCATGGGCATGGTCCTGCTCGTCGGACTCCGTGCGCTTTCGAAAATCCGTCGGACTCGGAGGCCGCGATGACCTCCTGGACTGCGGCGATGCTCGCGACGCGAGGCGGGTTCGAGCTCGATGTCGAACTCTCGGGGGGAGACGGTGTCCTGGCGCTGGTCGGCCCCAACGGCAGCGGCAAGACCAGCTTCTTGAGATTGCTCGCAGGCGTTGCGAAGCCGTCGGCCGTGGAACTCGTGGTCTCCGGAAGGACTCTCGCAAGCTCCACTCAGGGGATCGATGTTCCCGCCGAGGAGCGCCGCATCGGGTACCTCCCGCAGGGCTACGGCCTCTTTCCCCATCTGGGCGTGCTCGACAACGTCGGCTTTGGCCTCGCGTCGGGTCCCGTGCGGATGCCGCGGGCGCAGCGTCACCAAAAGGCGCGGGCGCTGCTCGAGCAGCTCGGTTGTGCATCGCTTGCGGACCGGCGCGTACAGGGCCTCTCTGGGGGCGAGCAGCAACGTGTGGCACTGGCGCGAGCCCTCGTGCTCGAGCCCAATCTGCTGCTGCTCGACGAGCCCTTGGCTGCGCTGGATGCCACCACCCGCCGCGCGGTCCGGCGCTTTCTCACCGATCGCTTGAAGGCCTTCAGGCGACCGGCCATCGTCGTCACCCACGACGTGCGGGACGTCGAAGCCCTTGGAGCCCGCGTCGCAGTCCTGGACCGCGGCAAGTTGGTACAGGTCGGGGATCTGGCGGCGCTACGGGAGCAGCCGGGCTCCGACTTCGTCTCCGAGTTTCTTGGACTCTGAGTCCGGGCCCTTCCGTATCGCGCCGACCAAGACCTGGTACAACCGGGCCCCGCGAATGTCCGAGGAACCGACAGCCCGAGAGCCTCTGGGGCGCACCACACCGGATCGCGTCGCGCTTGCGGCGGTGTTGATCGGCACCGTGGTGCTGTTCGGCCTCACGCTGTGCCCGACGGTGTACTGGTACGACAGCGCGGAGTTCTCGGCGCATGCCGTGACGCTCGGTGTGCCCCACCCGCCGGGCTATCCGCTGTACACCATGCTCGCCCACCTGTTCACCTGGCTGCCGGGCGAGCCGGCGCTGGGGGTGAACCGGATGAGCCTCGTGTTTGGCGTGGGCGCCGTCGCGATCCTGTACGCACTGGTTCGCCGACTCGGCGGGAGCATCGCAGCGGCGGTCGTCGGTGCCGCGACGTTGGCGACGGCCCGGACCTTCTGGGCCAACGCCGTGGTGGCCGAGGTCTACACGCCGGGGTTGGTCATGACGCTGGGCGCGCTCCTGCTCCTCGTTCGAGCCCACCAGGACAAGTGGCGCCGCGGTGTGATCCTCGCCGGTCTCGTTGGCGGGCTGGGGGTCGGCATGCACATGTCGATCACAACCTTTGGCGTCGGCTATGCGTGGATGGTGTGGACGTTCGATCTTCCCGAACGGTTTCGTCCCGGCATGCTGATCGAGCGGCTGCGGTCACGACTCTCGCTGGCGCTGCTCAGTGCGCTCGCGGCCGCGAGCGGGTTGCTGGTGTTCATGTACATCCCGCTGCGGAAGTTCGAACACTGGGATGCCCGCGACTGGACGATCTTCCGGAAGAACTCCACGGGGGGGTCGTTCAAGCGCAAGTTCCTCAAGGACTACGATCTCGACAAGCGCTTCGATCTCCTCTGGGACATCTGGATCGACAACCTGTTGGTCGTGGGCGTTGTCTTGGCGGTCGTCGGGCTGGTGGTCCTCATCGTCCGCAAGCCGAAGAGTGGCACTGGCCTCGTCCTGGCTGCGGCGGGAAACCTGTGGTGGTTCTTCAACTACCGAGTCCCCGATCTGGACGTGTTCTTCCTGCCCGCCATCGCGATCGGGTGTGTTGGCGTGGGGCTGGCGGCAGATGCTGTGACGCAGCCGCTTCGGCGGATTCACCCCCGCCTCGAACTCTCCGCCTGGCTGGTCGTCGTATTGCCGCTGTCGCTGATCCCGAGGAACTACGACACCGTCGACCTCAGCCACCGCACCGACGCCTCGGAGTACGGCAACGCGGCGTGTGATGTGGTGCAGGGCGAGGCCCGGGTGATCAACTACAGCTCCCCGACCGAGTGGCGCTACTACTCGGTGTTCATCTACATGCAGGCGACGGCCCCGCGGTGCGCGGAGGCGACCGTGTGGAAGAAACCACGTACGGCGGCGGTCGACCGAGTGCTGCGCAGCGGCGGCACGATCTACGCGTTCCGCCCCGTCCGGACCCTGAAGTCGCGGTTCAGGGTGACCGAGGCCGGGCCACTGTGGCGCGTAGAGCTTCGCGGCCCGAGCACGGCCGCCAGCCGTCGCCCGACTCGCTCGGCGCCCGTGCATCCGTGATCGGGATGTCATGCTGCCAACGCGCGTTTTCCATCCATGTCGCGGGCCCAGAAGCGTCGCAGCATCGCGCGGAGGTCCGAGATTCGCTGCGTTCGAACCGACTCGCGCAAGGCTTGTGCGAAGCGGAGCGCGATGCGATTGGCGGCGAGGTATCGCTCTTGGAGTTCGGCGGGTCCCGGGAGCAGCTCGAAGCGGACGTACAGACGCTCGACCAGCTGCTCGAAGCTCGACGCGCTCGTGGGCCATCGGTGCAGCAGGACCAACGCGAGCTTGTCGACCTCGGCCTGGGTCTCGAGTTCGAGCCCGCTGACGGGCCGTTCGCATCGCGCCGCCTCGGCCACGTAGACCAAATGACTGAGGCCTTCGAGGACGGGGAGGGATTCGCCAAGCCCAGCATCGCTCAGCGACTCGTCGAGGGAGCGTCGCTCCAGCAGGTGAAGCGTCTGTTCGCCGAAGACCAGGGCGACCTCGAGGGCGTCGTCGTCTTCACGCAGGAGCAACGTCTCTCGAGGCCCCCCCGCGACGCGTTGAATGACGTCGGTCGGGTCGAGCCCCGAGCGGGTCTGATACAGCGCCTCGATGCCGTCGAAGAGCGCGCGGAGTTTGTGGTCGGCCGGGGCGCCGCTGTTCACTGCACGACGTCCGACCGATCGGGATCGATGAGGACGCCTGCGGCGACCAACCGGCGGAGATCTGCATCGTTGCCCTCGCGGCGCCAGCGCTCGTAGATCTCCAGGAGCCCACCGTCGTTGGCGGCGGAGTTCCCTGTCGGGTTGGCAACATCGCCGATGACCTCGGCGACCTCGTCGAAGTTGGCCGCGATGCGACGAAGCACGTCGAGGTGACCGCCGGTCGGTGCATCGGTGACGGCGCGGTAGGCCGCGGTCCCGATTCCTTTGACGTAGCGAACCCCAACCGGACTCCGGGTCATGCTTCGCGGCACGACTCCCGAGATGTACAGCGCGCGATCGCCCACGCGCCGCAATGCCTTGGCTCGGCGGCTGCCCTGCTGGTCGCGAGCCTCCAGGTAGTCGAGCGCAAGCGCTCGGGATGTTCGGCCGGCCGCGTGGGTCCGGGTGGCGTAGCGGGCCAGGAGACCGACGATGTAGGCCTCTACATCGGTGGACAGCCGGCGCGGGCGCTCGGACTGTGCACGCTCGATCTCCTCGAAGAAGAAGGACTCCAGCGTGGTGTGCTGGTTGGCAAAGTCGTGGGTCATCAGGGGCGGCCTTTCAGTCGGTTCCCTTTAACTGTGGGAGTGCTCACGGCTTGGGACCAGGTCTGAAGCCCATTTTTTTCATTTCGGGCGGTTGACCACCCTAGGTCGCGGCTTATGCTCCGGGCCGCTAGCAGTCGACCACCTCGACTGCTACTCGCCTGAGATTCTTGAGTCATTTCGGCGGTTCACGCGCTGCGCACATGTGCGTCAACGCATGCTTTCCAGCCCGAAACACTCCCTCAACGAACCCCCAAAAATTCTAGAGCGAAATCCGATGAAAATCCGTCCCCTTCACGATCGTCTCGTCATCAAGCGCGTCGCCGAGGAAACCAAGACCTCCGGTGGCCTGTTCATTCCCGACTCCGCAAAAGAGAAGCCCGCACGCGGCAAGGTCGTCGCCGTCGGCGAAGGCAAGCGCGACAAAGACGGCAATCGCATCGCTCCTGACGTGAAGGCCGGCGACGAGATCCTGTTCGGCAAGTACGCCGGCACCGAGCTGAAGCTCGAAGGCGAAGAGCACATCGTTCTCCGCGAAGAAGAAGTCCTCGCAGTTCTCGAGTAGTCCTCGAGTAGACCCGCCTCGACTTCACAACCGACACACAGCCGACTTTCCAGAAAGACAACAACATGGCAGCCAAAGAAGTTCGTTTCGATGAGTCCGCGCGCAAGGCAATCCTTCGCGGCGTGAACACCCTCGCCGACGCCGTCAAGGTCACCCTCGGACCCCGTGGTCGCAACGTCGTGATCGACAAGTCCTGGGGCTCCCCCACGGTCACCAAAGACGGCGTCACCGTCGCCAAAGAGATCGAGCTCGAGGACAAGTTCGAGAACATGGGCGCGCAGATGGTCAAAGAGGTCGCTTCGAAGACCTCCGACATCGCCGGCGACGGAACCACCACCGCCACCGTGCTTGCACAGGCGCTGTACCGCGAAGGCCTCAAGATGGTCACCGCAGGTCACGACCCCATGGAGATCAAGCGCGGCATTGACCAAGCGGTCAACGTGGTGATCGAAGCCGTCAAGAAGCTCTCCAAGAGCACCAAGGGCGAGGAAGAGATCGCTCAGGTCGGCACCATCTCCGCCAACGGCGACTCCGAGATCGGCGGCCTCATCGCTGAGGCGATGAGCAAGGTCGGCAAAGAAGGCGTCATCACCGTCGAAGAGAACAAGTCCGCTGCAACCGAGCTCGACGTCGTCGAGGGCATGCAGTTCGACCGGGGCTACCTCAGCCCCTACTTCGTCACCGACCAAGAGCGCATGGAAGTGTCCATGTCGGAGCCCTTCATTCTCCTCCACGAGAAGAAGATCTCCAACATGAAGGACCTCCTTCCCATCCTCGAGCAGGTCGCCAAGCAGGGTCGTCCTCTCATCATCATCGCCGAAGACGTCGACGGCGAAGCACTTGCCACCCTCGTGGTGAACAAGCTGCGCGGCACCCTTCAGGTCGCAGCCGTCAAGGCTCCCGGCTTCGGAGATCGTCGCAAGGAGATGCTCAAGGACATCGCCATCCTCACCGGTGGCAAGGCCATGACCGAGGACCTCGGCGAGAAGCTCGAGAACCTGTCCATCAAGGACCTTGGTACCGCCAAGCAGGTCACGATCGACAAGGACAACACCACCATCGTCGACGGTGGCGGCAAGAAGGCCGAGATCACCGGTCGCGTGAAGCAGATTCGTGGACAGATCGAGGAGACCTCCTCGGACTACGACCGCGAGAAGCTTCAGGAGCGTCTCGCCAAGCTCGTCGGCGGCGTTGCAGTCATCAAGGTCGGTGCTGCCACCGAAGTCGAGATGAAAGAGAAGAAGGCTCGCGTCGAGGACGCCCTTCACGCTACCCGTGCTGCCGTCGAAGAAGGCATCGTCCCTGGCGGCGGTGTTGCACTCGTCCGGGCTCAGAAGGTTCTCGAGAAGTTCGAAGCCTCCACCGAAGAGCAGCAGTTCGGCGTCCGTCTCGTGTCCCGTGCGATCGAGGAGCCTCTGCGCCAGATCGTCCTCAACGCCGGTGGCGAGCCCAGCGTGGTCGTCAACGACGTCCGCAAGGGCAAGCAGACCTACGGCTACAACGCACGCACCGGTGAGTTCGTGGACATGGTCGCCGACGGCGTCATCGACCCCACCAAGGTTGTCCGCATCGCTCTCGAGCACGCGGCCTCCATCTCCGGCATGATGCTCACCACCGAGGCGATGATCGCCGAGGCTCCCAAGAAGGACGCACCCGCAGCTCCGGGCGGCGCTCCTGACATGGGCGGCATGGGCGGCATGGGCATGTAAGCCCTTCTCGGTCCCCCAGCTTGGGACCGAGTCCGACCAAGCCCTCTCTCGCTCGCGCGGGGGAGGGCTTTTGCGTGGGCGGAATCGCGAGACGATCGCGCGGCCGACCAAAAACATCGGCGATCTGGGGCCGGATTCACGGTTCTGAAGGGGTCAGCTGCACACAGCGTCACTCCGCCCACAAAGAGTCCAATTGTCCCATGGTGTCACTTTTTGTGAACCTGTACGCGGGGATGTTGATGAGGACACGCTGGATCACTTTTGCGGGGGCAGTTGCGCTGGGCGGCTGCTACTCGGGAGCCAAGGTGGATGTGGGCGCGAGCGGGGAAGACTCCGCGGCGGATACAGACCCCGGCCTAGATACGAGCGAGGAGGAGGGCTCAGACACCGATGGTGACGACTCCGGCGGCGAGGATGCTGATGCCGACCCCGGCCGGGTCACGCTGCACCGACTCAACCGAGCCGAGTACAACAACACGATTCGGGACCTGTTCTACGGGTTGGACGTCTCCCCAGCCGATGTCTTTCCGGCCGACGACCACTCGTTTGGGTTCGACAACATCGCCGACGCGCTGAACACCTCGCCGCTGCTGATCGAACTCTATGAGCGCGCTGCGGACCAAGTGCTCGATGCTGCGTTCGCCGCCCCCACCGGTGACGCCGCCCGCATCGAAGTTGAGAGCATCGGCAGCGATGTCGGTGCCGAGTGTTGCGGCGGGTTTTGGAACCTGTCCTCCAACGGCACGATCCAGGTCCCGATCGACGCCGAAGCCGACGGTGAGTACACGCTTGTGGTCCGTGCCGCCGGCCAAGCAGGGGCAGGGCCGTCCCCCAACATGGTCGTCAGCGTGGATGGCGTTGAACAGGGGTCGTTCGATGTGGTCGGCACTGCCGAAGCCGCCGAGGACCACGAACTGCAGGTGACCCTCGACGCAGGCGCTCATACCGTGACGGTCGAGTTCACGAACGACACGTTCGACCCCGACATGGGGATCGACACCAACCTGCTGGTCGACTACGTCGACGTCCTGCCGCCGGCGGGGGAGGGCGGCGTGTTCGATCAGCTGGTTCAGTGCGCCGAGTCCGAAGACGGGTGCACAGACGCGACCGTTCGTCGGTTTGGAGAACGCGCATGGCGGCGTCCGCTCACCGATGAGGAACTCGGATCGCTGGTCACGTTCGTCGGCTACGCGCAGGACGACGGCGAGAGCTGGGAAGACGGCCTCAAGCTGGCGATGAAGGCGGTGCTGTTGTCCCCGCACTTCACCTTCCGGGTCGAGCTCGATCCGGAGCCCGAATCGTTGGAGCCGCACCTGTTGGGCGACTACGAGCTTGCCTCGCGGCTGAGCTACTTCCTTTGGAGCAGCATGCCGGACGACACGCTGTTCGAGTTGGCCTCGCAGGGGGGTCTGAACGAGCCCGGCACGATCGAGGACCAGGTCGAGCGCATGTTGGCCGATCCGAAGTCCAAGGCGCTCGCGGAGAACTTTGCCGGCCAGTGGCTCTACACCCGGGCGCTGGGCGAAGAGCTCGTCAAAGACCCCGACACCTATCCGGACTTCACGACCTTGTTGCGTGAGGACATGCGCACCGAGATGGAGCTGCTCATCGCAGCGGTCATCGAGGAAGGCCGCGGACTCGACGAGCTGTTCACCAGCAAGGAGACTTTCGTCAACGACCGCTTGGCGAGCTACTACGGTCTGCCACCGGTGGGGACCGACGAGTTCGTTCGTGTGAGTCTCGAGGGCACGCCGCGGCGAGGTCTGCTGACCTCCGGCGGGCTGATGTCCGTGCTCGCGCACCCCAACGTCACCTCACCGGTGAAGCGAGGGCACTGGGTCGTCTCTCAGCTGTTGTGCATCGAGCCACCGCCGCCGCCGCCAGGTGTCGAGGTGACCGTCGACCCTTCGTTCGACGAGGGCCCGATGCGAGAGCGCCTGGCCAAGCATCGGGAAGACCCCGCGTGTGCCGCCTGCCACGAACTCATGGATCCTGTGGGACTGGCGTTCGAGCACTATGACGGCATGGGTGCCTGGCGCGAGACCGAGGGCCCTTACGACATCGACCCCAGCGGCACGCTCCCGATCGGCGGCGACTTTGGGGACGCGCTGCAAATGGTCGAGCTGATCGCGACCAGCGACGAGTTCTCCCACTGCGTGGCCGAGAAGGTCATGCTCTACGGGCTTGGGCGCGGCATCGAGAACTACGATGACGACGTCATCGGCGAGGCAGCCGATGCATTCTCGACATCGGGCTACCAGCTGCAGACCCTGCTCGTTGGCCTTGCGACGAGCGACAACTTCCGGATGCGCCGCGGCGAGGCGCAGTAGCGGCGAAGAAACGGAGACGAGACCATGACCAAGCGCTCATCCATCCTTTCTCGCCGCACCTTCCTCGGAGGCGGTACCGCCATCGCCATCGCACTGCCGATGCTCGAGGCGATGATGCCCACCTCTCGTGCCCAGGCCCACGGCCCCCGGGACCCGCAGCGGCTGCTGACCTTCTACATCCCGTGCGGCATCAACATGTCGGATTGGACGCCCGGGCAGACCGGCGCGGGCTGGTCCGTCACGCCCATCCTGCAGCCGCTGGCCGACGCCGACCTGCTCGGCGACATCACCGTGCTGAGCGGACTCGACAACGTTCCGGGGCGCTCCGACGGCGGCGGTGACCATGCAGCGGGAACCGGTGCGTTCGCGACCGCGGTCCACGTCAACAAGTCCGAGTCCAAGATCACCAACGGCACGTCGCTGGATCAGGCCTACGCCGAGTTCATCGGCAAGCAGACGCCCGTGCGGTCGATGCAGCTGGGCATGGACGGTGGCAGCAACGTCGGGGTCTGCGACACGGGCTATGGCTGCGTGTACAGCCGCAACATCTCCTGGCAAGGCAACACCCCGCTGCCCAAGCTCACCGAGCCGCAGACGGCATTCGATCTGTTGTTCTCGGGCTTTGACCCTGGGGCCTCCGCCGCTGAACTCCAGCGCATCAAGGCGAAGCGTCTGAGTGTGCTCGACCATGCGCTCGATGATGCGCAGGCGCTGCAGTCGAAGCTCGGGGCGACCGACAAGGTCAAGCTGGAGCAGTACCTCGACTCGGTCAGAGACTTGGAGCTGCGTGTTCAGGCCGAGCCCGACGCGCCGGCCTGCGACCTCGACCCTGGGTTTCCCGGGGAGGTCGGCGGAGACATCGATTCGCGGGTTGAGATGATGCTGGACATCATCATCAAGTCGTTCCAGTGCGATCGGACTCGCGTGGTGTCGTTCATGCTGGCCAACGCAGGGTCGGGCCGGGACTACGGCTTCATCGGTGCGCCCGGTGGGCACCACAACCTCTCGCACCATGGCGGGTCGCAGCCGACGCAGGACCTGCTCACGATCATCGACCGGTGGGAGATCGAGAAGCTCGCTTATCTGCTTCGCGGCCTCAAGGATTCGCCCGAAGGAGACGGCAGCAACGTGCTCGAGAACAGCATGGTCTTCTTGTCGTCGGAGATCGAAGACGGGAACAGCCACAGCCACAACAACATGCCGGTCCTCGTTGGGGGGCATGGCGGCGGGACGATGCCGGTCGGACAGCATCTGCAGTTCGAAGGGGACCCGCTCGGGAACCTGTTTGTCGACATGCTCCAGAAGCTCGGCATGGACACGAACAGCTTTGGCGACGACGGGACCGGGCCCCTGGGGATCTGATGATCTCGGACCCTGGCCCCGCAAGGCCAGGGGGGCAAGTGCGGGCGGCAGCGGCGCGGTGGGCCGTGCGACGGCTTTCGTGTCATGATCCGCCGATGCGTCGGATCGGCTCGGCCGCTTTTGTCTCCGTCTTGATCGTCACGGGTTGCCTGAGTTCGGACGTGTCGTTGTCCGACGATGACGCCGATACCGAAGCCGGGACGGACGACAGCACGGGCGTCGAGGACACGTCCTCCGGGCCGGGCTCCTCGAGTGCAACCGGTGGCTCCACGAGCGTTGGGGGCGTCACGACGGTCGCTCCAACCACGGGCGACGAGGAAAGCGTATGCGACGCCACGCCGCTGCGGGTGGCAACATTCAACATCGAGGCCGTCTCGAGCCCGGGCAGTGACCCGTTCGTTGGGCTGGCGGCCTCGATCGCGCGTATCGGCGCGGACGTGGTGTGCATGCAGGAGGTCAACGAGGGCGAGGAAGAATGGGTGTCCGATCTGGCCGAGGCCGCGGGCTACTCGGTGGTCGTCTTGGCCAACCAGTCCCCGGCAATCGGAGGCGACATCTACAATGCCTGTATCTCTAGGATCCCGATGGAGCTGATCGCCAGCTACGGCGGGAGCGCACTGAGCAGCGATCCGAGCGCGAATGATGTGGGCCGCGACATCCTCGCGGTGAGGGTCCAGCCCGAGCCGGGTTGCTACGCGGCGCTGTTCACCGTGCACCTCAAGTCCGGTGGTGACTACGAGGACTTGTTCCGTCGGCAGGTCGAGGCCGAGCGATTGGCCCGAGGCGTGCGGCTGTACCGCGAGAACCGGCCGGCCGACGGTCTGATCGTTCTCGGCGACTTCAACGAGCAACTCGATGACGACGACCTGGGCACTTCGCTGGACGAGGTCCCGCCGCTGCCGGAGTCGTACGAGCTTGGCAGTGACATCGATATCCCGCTGCGCTACCACCCATTCGACGTGCTCACGACCCAGGGCTTTCAGATCGCTCCGGCGTTCCAGGAGGACTCCGCCGACGACGGCACCTTCATCGGGGGCAACTTCAACTCGCGCCTCGACTACGTGATCTACGGACAGGCGCTGTTCGAAGGGGCCGAGGTCTACAATGCCTGCTTCGACAACGGTGACGACGACGACCCGCCGGGCGGATGGCTCCCCAAGGAGGGCCAACCGCTCTCGTGTTTCTCGTCGCAGATCGCCTCGGACCATCTGTCGGTCTTCGCCGACTTCGTTCTTCCGTAGCGACCCGTAGCCTACGCGGGCGGTCGTTCGGACGACTTGGCCTCGTCGATCGCGTCGGCCACCGCGGCGGCGACGACATCGACCTCATCCAGGGCGTTGGGCCAGTGGGGGGCGAAGCGGAGTCGCCCGTCGGGCAGCGAGGCCGAGATCCCGCGGGAGGCGAGCCGTTCGGGAAGCGCGGTGGGCTCAAACGCCTCGGGGACGTCGAAGGCGAGCACGCCGGAGCGCTCCCCCGGAGAGGGCGAGCGCAGCGAAGTGAGGCCGAGCGCGGTCAGCTTGGGCTCCAGAGCGTCGTGATAGCGCTGCACGTGGGCGAAGATGGACTCCACTCCGATGCTCTGGATCAGGTCCAGGGCGGTGTGCATCGCGACGAATCCCAGCGTGTTGTAGGCACCGCCTTCGACCATGCTCGCGTCGGTCTTGATCGGACGATCGTAGCGGAGATGTCCAGGCCCATCGAACAAGAAACCGAGGCCATCTTGATGGCTCAGCCACGCGGAGAGTCGTGGTCGAAGCTTGGGGCCGAGGCTCTCCCGGACATAGACGAACCCGCTGCCCTCCAGACCCATCATCCACTTGTGTCCGCCGCAGCTGGCCATGTCGACGCCGAGCTTCTCGAAGTCCAGCGGCACGACGCCGCACCCCTGGATCGCATCGACGAAGACGGACGCGCCGTGACGATGGGCAAGCGCTGAGATCGCCATCAGCGGCATGCGCATGCCGGTCTGAAACTGCACCGCGGAGACGGCGACGACCTTGGCACCGGCTCGAAGTGCGACGTCGAGTTGGGCGAGGCCGTTGCCGGGGTCGGGGCTGCCGAAGTCCGCGGCTTTGATGCGATGGATGTCCAGGCCGTACAGCGACGCGGCCTGTTGCCACGGAGTGACGTTGGTCGGGAACTCGCCGTCCAACAGCACCACGCCGTCGCCGGCTTCCCAGGGGTAGCTCATCGCGGCAAAGACCACGCCCCACGAGGTGTTCGGGACGAAGCCGATCTCGTTCGGCTGCACGTTCACCAGCGTCGCCAGCGAGGCGCGCAACACCTCGCGTTGCTCGAGGTAGGTCATGAAGGCGGCCATGCCCTGCTGGGTGTACTGCGACAAACACTGCGTCACCGCGGCCTGGACCGGGGCCGACGGCGGTGAGATCGCGGCGTGGTTGAGGTACGCCTTGGGCGAAAGATCGGGGAAGAGGCTGCGGTCGCCGAGCGTCGCGGTAGGGGCCATGGCGCCTCGATGGTACCTGGAGGATCGCAACGGCACCGTGCGGTGACTTGCAAACGTCCCGGGGGGCTCACAGCCCGCGTCCCATGCGGGGCAGGAACCGCCCGGTTCGCTCGGCGTAGCGGCGGTAGTCGCTGTCATGGATGGCGAGCAGGTGGGGCTCCTCGACCACTCGGACCTGAAGTTCGAGCGCGAAGACCATCAGGGCCCACGGAGCGAGCAGCCAGGGAACCCACAGGATCAGCGCCCCGGTGCTGACCAGCATGGCTGTGAACACGGGGTTGCGGCACCAACCGAAGGGCCCGTCGGTGCGCAACTCGGTCTGCTCCCCCGTCTGCACGCCGATCCGCCAGGAGCGTCCCATCGCGAGCTGGGCGTGGAGTGTGAACACGAAGCCGAGCCCAAACCCGACCCCCCCGAGGACGATGCGCCACCCGTGGACGGTTGTCTCAGCGGGCGCGAGGGCAGGGGCGAGTCCGAGACCGACCACGGAGACGGCCAGCAAGACCCCCGCCCACCATGCGACGCTGCCGGGTTTGCCGGAGATTCCGCGCCAACCCGAGTCGTCCTCCCGGAGCCGTTGGAGTGCGGTGCGGCCCACCAACGTGACGAGGCCGTACAGGGTGAGCAGTCCGAGTGCTACGGTGCTGAGCGTGTCGCCGTGCATGCCTCAAGCGTGAGGCTCGGACTCGGCTCGCGCGACTCGGGTTCTGTTCCGCATGTCCGACTCCTCAAAGCCCGCAGGACGGCGCCGTAGGCCGGTCCAAGACCGTTCTCGCCACACGGTGGACAGCATCCTCGAGGCCGCAACTCGGCTTTTCGACCACGGGGCGGCAACCACCAACGGCATCGCCAAGCTGGCCGGGGTCTCGATCGGATCGCTGTACGAGTATTTCCCGAACAAGGACGCGATTCTGGGGCGCCTGTTCGAGGCACACGTCGATGAGGCGGTCGATGCCCTCGCCGGAGCGTTGGAGGCATCCCCGCCGGAGGAGACTCCGCTGCGCGTCGGTGTCCGGCGGATGGTCGTGCAGCTGCTCGAGCTGCACGAAGATCAACCGGGGCTGCAGCGGGTCTTTCTCGAGCGGCTCGCGGTCCTCCCGGTTGTGCGGACCCGCGTCGCCGAAGCCGAGCGCAGGCTCAGAGGCGTGCTGCAGGCATGGCTAGCGCTGCACCCCGAAGTGGCCGTGCCGGACGTGGAGTTCGCCACCCGTATCGTGGTCGAGGGCAGCAACGCCTTGGTGCATGGGTTCGTCGCGCAGGACGAAGGGGTGTCGGCCACAATGTTTGTCGACGAGGTCGCGCGCCTATGGACCGGGTACCTGCGCGGAGCGTCGGAACTGTGAGCCTCCGGTCAGCTCCTCGGCGCCCTGATGCCGCGACTGACCGGTGATGTCTACCGCCAAGTGGGACAGGGCAGTGGGGCGTGTCGGGGCGCACCCCATCGAGGGCAATGACGCTATCACGGTCGCCCGCCATGTCTCTCGCGGGCATGCTCATCGACGCCGCCGGAGACCGTCACAGTCCCAGCTGGCGTGCGGCGAGCTCTTTCATGATCTCCTCCGCGCCGCCGCCAATGGAGAGCACTTTTGTCTCTCTGTAGATGCGTTCCACCTTCACGCCGCGGATGTAGCCGGCGCCGCCCAAGATCTGCACGGCCTCCTTCGCGCAGAACTCCATACACTGAGTGGCGGTGTTCTTCAGCATGCAGACCTCCGCGACCGGCCACTGTCCCTGATCGACCCGCCACGTGAGCAACTCGAGTGCGGCGCGCGCGGAACCGATCCGCTGCGCCATGTCGACGAGCTTGTGGCGAATGACCTGACGTTTGGACAACGGGCGACCAAACGTCTCTCGCTCCCGCGCGTAGGCGACGGCCTCGTCCCAGCAGACCTGCGCTGCGGCGATCGCCATACCGGCGATCATCAGCCGCTCGTTGTTGAAGTTCTGCATGATGCCGCGAAACCCCTCGTTCTCCTGTCCGATGAGGTTCTCGGCGGGAACGCGACACGCGTCGAAGTACAGCGTGGCCGTGTCGCTGCACCACCAGCCCATCTTCTTGAGAGGGGTGCGAGTGAGCCCGGGCGTATCGCCCTCGATGACGAGCATCGAGACACCCCCCATGCCGGGTTCGCCGGTTCTCACCGCGGTGGTGATGACATCGGCACGCATGCCGGAGGTAATGAACGTCTTGGAGCCATCGACGATGTAATGATCGCCTTCAAGGCGAGCGGTGGTCTGGAGGTTCGCGACGTCCGAGCCGCCGGAGGGCTCGGTGACCGCCAGCGCAGAGATTTTCTCGCCGCTGAGAATCGAGGGCATGAACCGTTGCTTGAGCGCATCGCTGCCCATGTTGGCGATCGGCGGAAGGCCGATACCGTGAGACATCAGGCCGGCGATGATTCCCCCCGAGCCGGGCCGGGAGAGCTCTTCGGTGAGGATCAGCTTGTGAAATCCGTCGGCCTCGGTCCCGCCATGCTCCTCGGGAAACCCAAGCCCGAGCAAGCCAAGCTCGCCCGCGGCGCGGTAGAGGCTGCGGGGAAACTCCGCGGCTTCTTCCCACGCCTCGATGTTGGGGCTGATCTCTCGCTGGACGAACTTGCGGACCTCGGTACGAAAGGCGTTGTGCTCGTCGGTGTAGAACAATCGCGCGGCCACGGATCAGGGGTACCAGTCGGCCCGTGTAGGAGACCAGGGGCGGCGACGCAGGTGGGGCGTGCATGGGGCGCTGCTAGGCCTCAGTGACGCTGCGGCCTTCCAAGCGGGGCCGATGCGCGACGATCGACTCGACCATGGCGTCTCGAAACGCTCGGAGTCTGGGACTGCGACGGAGGTCGGGGTGCACGAGGACCCACAAGTCGAAGTGCGCTTGGGGCTCGCTGCGGCGACGAAGCAGGGGCTCGGCGTAGAAGCATGGGAGCAGGGACAGGCCCATCCCTTGCCCACAAGCGCTGCGCTGCAGGGCCGCATCGTTGAACGCCCCGCAGATCGGAAGGTCGGGAAAGGGGGTCTCGCGGATCCACGACCGATCCACATGCTCGCCTTGCCACCCGATCCACTGCTCGCCCTCCCCGTAGATGGCCTGGTATGAGGTCGCAGCTTTTCGACCGGTGAGGTGCTGGTCGGGGAGCTTGCCCGCGACCATCGCCCGGATCGCGACGTCGGCCTCTCGTTTTTCGAGGTCCGCGAGCTGATACGAACTGTCCACTCGCAACTCGATGGCAGGCCAGCGTTTTTGGAACGCGACGAAGTCCGGCATGAGGAGTTCGCTCGCGACGATGTCCGGGGCGGTGACACGAATGGGTCCTCGGAGCGCTGGGTCGGCGGCCTGCGCGACGCGACCGAGTGCATGCACCGCTCGTTCAACGTCTTCGGCGGCGAGCCGAAGTTCGGCGGCCTCGACCGTCGGGTGCAGCCCATCGCGTCGTCGCTCGAAGAGTTGAAGGCCGAGCTGTTCCTCGAGGGCGCCGAGACGCCGACGGGCGGTGGGGTGCGTGAGACCGAGCGTGTTCGCAGCACCTCGCAGGGTGCCGGAGCGCACCGTCGCGAGGAACACGCGCAGGTGATCCCAGTCCAGCTGGTCGATCGAGGGCATGGTTTGTTTTCGTACCACCGGGACACGGAAATGGTTCTTTTTTCTGGGTCTCCACCGGGTCACACCAAGTGCAGGGGTCGAGACGTGATGAACGAAACCGCAGCCAAACAGCCCATGCCGTCCAGTTCTCTTGTGCGCGGGGCGATCGCGCGTCCAGATGAACCACGCCACTTCATGGTGATTGAGCCCGTCGAAGGCGTGATCACCGCACGTGTTGGAACCCGGCTGTTGGCGCGTTCGAGTCGGGCCCTGCGGGTGCGGGAGGTCGGCCGCCGCATCTACGACCCGGTCATCTACTTCCCGCCGCAGGACGTCGAGGCCGATGCTCTCGAGCCGACGTCCGTGTCCACGACCTGCCCACTCAAAGGCACGGCCGTCGCGTTCGATGTCGCGGCCGACCCTGTCTTGGAAGTCGCGGCGTGGAGCTACCAGAAAACCTACGACTTCGATCGCCGAATCGCGCAGCTCGAATCCTGCGTCGCGTTCGACACCAGCGTGGTGACCGTCGAGACGGCCCACAACGCCTGAACCAACAACCGAGGAACGAACGATGACTCAAACGCGAAACAACAACACGGTGCTCGTGACGGGGGCGAACTCTGGGGTGGGCTTTGAAGCCGCCGCTCAGCTGGCGGAGTCGGGGTGGGGTACGGTTATCCTGGCCTGCCGCACCGTCGAGAAAGCAGAAGCGGCTCGGGCCGCGTTGCGGGATCGTGTCGGCAAGGATGTGTTTGCCACTGTGGCGATCGACACATCTGAGGCGAAGGCGGCGCAGGCGGCCGCGGACGAGCTCATCGCTCGAGGCACGATCATCGACGGTCTCGTCCTCAACGCAGGCGCGTCGAGTTCACAGGCGCACTACAACCGGGACGGCGTCGAGATTACGTGGGCTTCAACGCTGGTCGGGCACCATGTCTTGACGATGCGTCTGTGGGAAGCTGGCCTCTTGGGTGCGCACGCCCGGATCATCATCGCGGGTTCGGAGGGGGCCCGTGGAACGCTGCCTGGGATGACGCTGCACGACGTCGGTGGTCTCGCCCGTGCGGAGTATGGCGGCGACGCGGCGGCGGCGATTGTGGCGTTGGCCAAGACCGAGGCGCAGGACGGATTCGTGAACATGCACGACTACGTGACCGCAAAGCTTGTCGTGGCGTGGTGGGCCGCCGCGTTGGGGCGTCGGCTACCGCGTGGCATGACGGTCAACGCTGTCTCCCCCGGGTCGGCGCCAGGAACCAACTTTGCGCGCGGCGCAGGGTTCGGCATGAAAGTGATGGTGGTCTTCATGAAGGTACTCGGACCCGTGATGGGGATGGCGGGGTCGCTCGATGCAGCCGCGCGGCGGTACGTCGATGCGCTGGCGTTCGACGACGACGAGAATGGCCAGTTCTACGCGACCGCGCACCCGAAGAAGCTCGTCGGTCCGATGGGGCGCCAAGACGGTTTCGAGCACTTTGCGGATGCGTCTCTACAAGAGGCCGCGTTCGAAGCGGTGGTCCGGCTGACCGACGTCTCCGCGCCCTCTTCGAGGATTGCGGCGCAGTAGGGAGCAGGTGCCGTTCGCGGCGGTACGGACGCAAACGCCCATGCACAGTGCGGCGGCGATCGGTTTGAAACGACTCGCAAGCTGCGTCTGTGGACGCTTGTGGCAAGGCGAGAGGCCGAAGGCGGACTTGGAGGTCCGTCGAGTGCCGAGCAACGCGGCCAGAAGTGGCCACCGGGGGGTGCGTTGCGGGCCGAATCCAAACTCTAGTAGGGGTCGAGCTGGATGTCGGCGACGCCGCAGTCGTTGTCACACGAGTCCGCGCGGTAGAACTCCAGCTCCTCATCCTCGCGTGTCTGGATCTCGACGCCGTTTCGGGTGAGGACGACACCCAGATGGGTGGCCGAACTAGGGTCCTGCGAGATGCGTAGGAACGTGAAGACGTCGCGTTGGTTCGTGGCGCCGGCGATGGCGTCTCCGGTGCACTCGACCCGGGTTCCCTGGCTACTCACGACGCACTCGCCTTCGAGAGGAGGCCCGGAGTCCGGGGTGACGGTGAGGACGTACCTGCCTTCGGGCAGCGGGGCGCTGTCGGAGGTCCCAACCCAGACGTTGAAGCTCCCGCCCGCGCAGGCGCTGTTCTCGTCGCAGATCAGACACGCGCTGCACGCTGCGAGGAGTGCGATGCATGGCAGGCGGGACATGGTCGCAGTATCCGCAGGAGGCACGCTCGGGGCAAGCGAGACCCGGGCGCGTGACGATCAGCTTTGTCTCAACGCCAACACGAAGCGTTTCCACTCGTGCTCGAACGCGTCCATGTCGTTGGTGCCCAAGACTGACTTCAGCGTCGCGTAGCCGGTGGGGTCCGACGCGGAGCCCTCGTGGAACGCGTGGTAGTAGCGGCGCAGCAGCCCCTCATGCTGGAGGTAGAACGCCAGGTAGCGCGCCTGCGCGTAGTGCACTCCAGTCTCGTCGGCGTAGAACGCATCGCGAGAGGTATGGGTGAGGGCCTCGAATGTCGGGTTGGTGCCTGCTTCGATGTGGGCCTGCAGCCCCGGCAAACGCCAGTTCTCAAAGCCCACGATCTTGCCGTCTCGCTCGCCGCACTGCTCGTACAACGACGCGAGGCCTTCGTCGAACCACGATGGACAGCTGGGGAAGTTCGTATCGATGAACGGGTGGACCAACTCGTGCACGAGCGTGCCGCCGCCCGTGCTGATGTTCATGACCAAGGCGTTGTGCTCGGCTGTGAAGTAGCCGTAGGGCGTGTCGGGTTCGTCGTCGAACAGGCGCTTGGCCCACCGGCGGTAGCTCGCATCGTCTCGAAACAACCATACGGTCGGGGCGTCCGGCGGGTCGTGTTCGAAGTAGGCGTCTTTGAGCAAGGCGGTGGCCCACCCGATGGTCTTGGTGGCACGGCGTTGCACCACATCTGGCGCCTCATCGCCGGCGACGATGAACGGGGGCTCGACGAGAACGGTGAATCCGTCGTCGGCTCTCATCGCGCGAAGCCGATCCGCAGCGGCTTCGAGGGGGTCCGAGGCGGTGGGGAAGGGAGCGGCCGGGGCGGGACGCGCAGGAGATGATGACCGCGCGGGAGGTGACTCGGACGCACTGCCGCCCGCCACGCATGCGCTTGCACCATGGGCGAGCAGAACCATGAATCCGCGGCGACGCATGAAGCATTGGACGCACGAGCGGGCCTCGTTGTTCTCCGTCATCTGCGCGTCGGGTTCCCTTGCGCCGAGCAGCCGCCCACCCGGGTCGGAGGACGAACTGCTTCCGCAGCGGAGGGCGCGACCGACTGCTAGCCCTGAAGCGCGCTACACGGGGTGGTCGAGACCCCGATGCCGCCACCGGCTTCGGTCGCTTCGGGGTCCACCGTTTGCAGGCATGACAACAGGATGTCCGAGGCGTTCTCGCCGCTCTCCGAGCGGTAGTGCACGCCGGGGTGGGTGAGCATGCCGCCGCCGCCTCCGGCCACGATGCACGGCTGGTCGAACACCGAGTGGGTGAGACCGGCTGCGGCGTCGCTGCCGAGGAGGATGCAGCTGTTGTCGAGCACGTTGCCATCGCCCTCGGGCATGTCGCGCAGCGCCTGAAGCAGGACTCCGAACTGGTCCATCGTGAAGATCGTTGCCTGGTCGACGGCCTCGTTCTCCGCGGCGTCGTGGGTCAGATCGTGGTGTCCCCGGCTGATGCCCAGGTTGTTGAACACCGTGTAGCCGACCGAACCCGTGAACTGGATGCTGCCGACCCGGGTGATGTCGCAGGCGAAGGCGATCGCGAGCAACTCGCTCATCACGGCGTTGACCGCTTCGATCTGTTCCTGGCCTTCGACGTCGTCGTTGGTCTGCGGGGTTTGAGGGGGCAGGGTGCACACTGGGGCGAGCGCGTCGATCTGCCCACGGAGCTGCGCGACCGCGTCCAGGTGGGATTCGAGCCGCATGCGGTCGTTGGCACCGACCCGCATCTGAAGCCGCCGCACGTCCTCGCGGACGGCATCGAGCGCGGAGAGCCTGGCGGGCTTGGCCGGGTCGTCGGGCACGGTGAAGGTGCCGAACAGCTTGTCCCAGGCTTCGCGCGGATCGAAGTATGGGGCGAGCGGCTGGTCCGGTCCCTGATGGGACAGGTACTGCAGCGTGGGGCCTTCGCCGCCCACGATGCGCTTGGAGATCGCCATCTGCACCGACGGGATGACTGTCTGTCCGGCGAGGCGCTCGGCCGCGACCTGATCGATGGAAGGCCCGCCAAACTTCGAAGCGTAGTTGGCCCCGTTGGGAGGCAGCTCGACGAAGGGGTAGCCGGAGAAGAACCCGGCGACGCCATCGTGGTGGCCGCGGCGGTGCTCCGCGGCAGCGGCGATGTCGAAGCCGCTGAGGACTGAGCAGTACTCGAGCACGCCGCGGTCGGCCAGCGGCTGTAGCTGGGGTGTGGGCGCGAAGCCGGGCCCGGTCTCGCCCGGCGCAAAACGGATGCCGGCGCCGGTGTTGTTCACGTCGGCCACAGCACAGCCGTTGCCGAAGAACCAGGTCACCAGGCGGCAGGGCAGGCCCGAACCATTGGCGTACGCGTCGCCATTGCCGTTGAGCATGGCCTCCAGGACCGGCAGGCCAAGCGCAACCGTGGAGCCTCCGAGAGCGCCTCGGAGCATGGTGCGTCGATGAAGTCGAAACGGTTTCATCAGTCGTGTCTCCTGCAGCTAGAGGGGTTCCCCGACGAGGCGGAAGGCTGGGCTGCCGACGATCTCGACCAGGGCGGTCTGAAGGTCGTAGCCGCTGTCGATGTAGGCGGCGGTGACGTCTTGCAGGGCATCGAGCTCGCTATCGCTCTCGATGTGCCCGGTGGCGTGGCGGTACAGGTTGCGGACGAGGCACACATGGGCGGCCTCATTCTCTCGGAGCACGGCGCCGACTTCGGCGGCACCCGAGACCGGCGTCCCATCGAGTTCGCTCGCGTCGTCGATGGGCTTGTTGTTGTCCTGCGTCCGGAATGCTCCGACGCCGTCGTAGCTCTCGAGCGCGAAGCCGATGGGGTCCATCAGGACGTGGCAGCCGGCGCACGAGGGGTCGGTCATGTGGATCTCGAGGCGCTCCCGAAGGGTCTCGGTGCCATCGCCGATGGGGAGGTCGGTCGAGACGCCCGGCGGGGGGGCGGGGATCGTGGTGCACAGCAACGTCTCGCGCACGAACTTGCCACGGTGTGTCGGTGAGCTACTCGACACGTGGGCGAGCACGGACAACACGCTGGCGTGGCCCAAGATGCCGCCGCGCTTTTGGTCCGGCGGAAGCGTGACTTGTACGAACTCCTCACCGAACTCGCCCGGGATGCCGTAGTGGGCCGCCAGCACGTCGTTGACGAACGTGTAGTCGGCATCGAACATCTCGGAGAAATCACCGCTCTCGAAGCCCACGTGCTCGATGAACAGGCGGGTCTCCTCGTGCATTGCCTCCGCGAGATCGACGTCGTAGGTGGGGAAGGCGACGGCGTCCTTGGGCAGGCCGTCCAGCTCGTGGAGCTTGAGCAGCTCCTCGGTGAACGCTCCCAGCGCGCCGCGGGCTTCTTCGCGCTCGAGCAGCGAGAATGCGGACTCGCGCAGGCCGTCGGTGTTGTCGAGCTCGCCCGCTTCGGCTGCATCCAAGAGTGTTCCGTCGGGCGTGGCGCCCGTCAGGAAGAACGACATCCGGGTCGCGAGTTCGGTTCCGCGGAGGCGCCGCTGGCCGTCTTCGCCTGCTTCGCCTGTCTCGACCTGATAGAGGAACAGAGGGCTCTGCAGCATCGCCGCAAGCGTCGATTCGACCCCCGCGTAGAACTCGTCGAAGTCGCCCGCGGTGGTGAGTCCGACCGTGGTGTAGCGATCGAGTTCGTCGTTCTCGAGGGAGCGTCGAAACGCGAGTCGGCCAAAGCGCTGGACAAACTCCCGCATGCACGCCACGTCGGCCGGGCCGGTCGGGGTGCAGTCCATGTGGCTCAGGTGCGTACCTGCGCCGACTGCTGCGGACGCGATGTCGCGAGCCGAGGCTTCGTAGCGGTCAACCTCCGCGCTTCCCAACGCGAGCTGGGCTGCGCCCACGGCCGTGAACCCGTTGATCGCGGCGTCGTCCGGTGGGTTCGCGGCATCGGCAGCGGCATCGCCCAGCAAGAGCCGGACCGAGGCCGCGTACTGCGATCCGACCAGGCGGCGAAGTGCCACCGGGGAGGGGTCGTAGTCATCGGGCACCCCATCGTCGCTGTCGGTCCCCGTGTCACCGGTCCCGCCTTCGCCGGCGGTCGTGGTGAAGCTGTCGGAGCCCCCCGATGGTGCGCCGGTTCCCGAGACGTCGACTCCGGTGTAACAACCGCCCGCGAGCAACGCGGCGGCGCCTAGAAGCAGCGATCTGATCTGCATCCTCTTCGATCCCCCTGAGCCATCGTGCCATGGGGGGGCGGCTGTCGGGGCCCTTGGTTCGGCCGATCAACGTGGAGTCGATCCTGTGCGGGAGCGTACGGCGAGGACGGGACCGCCGAAACATCAGCGCTGACCTGCTCGGGCCCTCCTGCGCGCGTCGCTAACGTCGCGGTCCTGTTCCGGGTGGCCAGCGACCGCCGACCGGGGGTCCGCGAGGGTCGCGACCTCGGTTTACCGTCCGCGGCGACGCCGACAAAGGACGCCGAGCCCGAGCAGGAGGAATACCATCAGGCCTCGGGCCGGGCGGTGCATGGCGCAACCAGACGATGTCTCGGCGGTGGGTCTCCGTGGCTCGACCTCTTCGTTCGAAAACAGTAGGCCAGAGACTTCGAGTTCGAATCCGCCGGACCCCGGACAGGCGACGGTGACGAGCTGGGCGTACCCGTTCGTGGGGAGGGAAGCCTGCTGGTCGTCGCGTAGGTCGGAGTTGGAGATCCGTCGCTCGCGGGAGCCGGCCTCGAGGCGCGCGCAGTAAGAACCGCCTGCCTTTGTCTGGACACAGAGCTCGACCGCTCGCGTCGCGTCGACGTACAGAGCAAACGATGTCGTGCCTTCCAGCGGCACGGGACGGGCAAAGTGCCGGGCGACGCCGCCGAACCCCGCATTGTCCGCGACGTTTCCCTCGGCGCGGGCGCAGCCTGCGAAGGCGAGTCGCCCCGGGATGGTGTGCGGGGAACATCCCGTGCGACGGAAGTTGACGACCGACGCGCCTCCCCACAACGAATCGTCGTATGCCGCCCAGGCGCCGTCCGAGAGCCAAACTTGGTCTTGGACCTTTCCCCCTACGACGAGTTCGGCCGTGACGTCGAGGATCCGGCCTACGTCGAGCTCGATCCAGCCCTCGTCGGTGGAAAGCTCCTGGACATCGACGCGCTGGGTGAGGGCGTCCTCTTGGAGGGAGACCGTCCGCAAGAGCACCGCCTCGTCATGTCGAGCGTAGCGACGAAGGTCCATGCGCAACGTTCCTGCGAGAAGGTCGGCAGAGGCCACGGCCGCAGCCGGGAGAGAGGTTTGCGCCAACGACTCGATTGTTGGCTCGTTGCTCGTGATGGCCTCGTCCTCCCACAGGGTCTTGTGGCCTGGAGGGCGCAGCGGGCCGTACGCTTCTTCGGCCCGCTGAAGCACTGCGCGGGCGAGCGCAAGCTCGCCACCGGGGATGCTGGACCAGACCTGAACGCGGACCGCCCGCTCGCCCATCTCGAGCGCTGGGTAGTCGGACGTCAGCCAGTACGCAAACACACCCGCCTCCAGTGAGTCGGTGTGAATGCTGAACACCGCGGTGTGGTCGAGGTTGCCGTCTCGCTGGGTCGTCGCGCGCAAGATGTCGTGGCCCCCGACGTCGCTGATGAGCATGGCGTCGATGGATGAGCCTTGCGCGCGGTCACAGACGAGTTTGGAGTGTTCGTAAACCTCGCCGATCGTTTCGATGAGCAGAACTCCGCCGACCCGCGTGCCGTCGTGGTCGAAGTAGTCCTGGGCGAATGTCGAACTTGCGTTGGTGATGTCCGGCAAATCCGTCGGCGTGGAGTCAGCAGTCGTCACCCCCAACGTACCGGCCACAGGGGCGAGCTGCAGCAGGCTGGTGGAAGAGCGAAAACCGGGGTCCGGGCCATCGGTCATGCGGCTGCGACGGATCGCTCGTCGCGCCAAGGCACTTGCCAAGCGGGCGTTGGACTCCAATCCGTTGCCCCCGCCCGAGCTTGCGGCGCCGCCGTATTGGTCGCCGTCGTTGGTGCCATCGTCATCCGTGTCGGGGTCTCCAGGGTCGGTTCCGAAGGCGCATGCTTCCTCGAAGTCACCCGCGCCATCGGCGTCGGCGTCGGCAAGGGCATCGACGGCCTGAACCTCGATCGTGGACGATGTGGAGGACTCCAGCCAAGTGAACGTATCGAGAAAAGCCTGGTTGCCTTTTCCGCCGCTGTTCCAGTTCCCCCACGCTCGTGTATTGACGTTGGGGACCGCGATGGTGTCGTAGGCGTCCGGGAAGATACCCTGGGCACCGGAGTTCCCGAGCCCGATCGCCGTGTTCGGCATGGGCTGAGCGTTGGCCTGGACCGCCGTGTCGTTCCAGTACATATGCAGTGGGCTCCGCGTGAGATCCGGGTGTACTTCGTACAGCCGCATGCCGGGATAGCTGGTCTCGATGTCGGCGCCGACGTAGTGGAACTCGCCAATGTTGACTTGTACACGGCAATCGTAGGTCCCGACGGCGACCTCGACTCCTTCGTGCAACCCGTCCCACTGCACCTCGTTGAGCCCGATGCTGCTCGCACCGACCAACAGCAAGTCAGTACCGCCGACCGGATCGAAGGCTCCGTCTTGGTTGAGGTCGCACATCAGGTGATAGGACCCCTGTGAGGTGGACGTGAACTGGAAGAGCCCTGTGGACCCGCCGGGCACAATCTGCTCGCAAGGCTCGATAGGATTCCCCTGCCAGTCGAGCGATGTTCCCCCCACGAACTCCAGCCCGTTGACCAGTGGCGAGGACGCGGAGTACGAGGCGTTGGTCGGAGGATTGAGATAGATCGCAAACTCCTCGTGTGTGGCGTTGCCCGCTTGCGGCACGCTTCGGCCCCCGCTGGGCCCATCAACCCCTACGCGGTTGGCGTTGATATCGTAGACGTAGCCCGCGAGCCCCTCGAGCTTCAGCTCAATGACCGACTGCTCGTCGAGACCGCCGCCTGGGACCACGGCATAGAAACTGGCGGATGTCGCTCGATCTTCGGAGAACGCACCAGCGTTGAACCTCCAGTTGTAGGAATGCAGTCGGCCAAGGGGGTCTGTCTGCCCGAGCACGGTGAGTTCCCACCCCGTGTTGACGCTCTGGTCGTCGTTGACGACGAACCGATAGGCTCCGTTGCCGAAATCGTTCAGGGTCCCGGTGCTGTGCCCTGTTGACAACACCGACACCGGTGACCCATCCGGGCTGCTGACACTGACGGTCCCCACACCGGTCCACTCGATCTGTTCGGCGGTGCTGTCGAGAATGTCCACGTACAAGACCGTTCCCGAGCGCAGTGCTTGTGTAGTCCCAAGGTCTTCGGTCCCTTCGGCGAAGACATCTCCAGCCCAGAACAGCGTCAGCAAGGGAGAGAGCGTGAGAACAAGGCGGAGCCAGGTGCGTCGCATCGGACGGGAACTGTGCAAGGCATACGCCAGCTCTTTCCCATGAGTTCGACTCGTCGATTGCCTCATGCTGAGACCAAGCGTTCGGCGCAGTTCTCAAGCTGAGATCGATGGCCCACCCCGGGCGCTCGATCCGCGGAGAACGACAAGTCGGCGCTGGGAGATTCCGGCTTGGCACCCCCCGTGCAACGGAACCTGTGCACGCCATTGAAACAGGCGTGGGAGGGAACATGTGTGGGATCATTGGATATGCGGGGCAGCGTGACGGAACCGAGGAGGTTCTGCGCGGCCTCTCCGGGCTGGAATACCGTGGCTACGACTCTGCGGGCCTCGCGACGGTCGGGCCGCAAGGCGGCTTGTCGATCACGCGGTCACGTGGGGGGGTTGAGTGCTTGCGCCGCAAGTTGGATCAGGTTGATTCGCGGGGAAGGTTCGCGATTGGCCACACTCGTTGGGCCACACACGGGGTCCCCGATGATCGCAACGCGCATCCTCATGTGGACTGCGAAGGGCGAATCGCGGTCGTCCACAACGGGATCGTCGAGAATGCAGACGAGCTACGTCGTCGGCTGGTGTCACAGGGACACACCCTGCACTCCGAAACCGACACTGAATGCATCGCGCATCTGATCGAAGACGCCTATGCAGGTGACCTGGTTGCGGCGGTACGGGAGGCGACGGCCCAGCTCCAGGGAAACTATGCGCTCGCCGTCGTCGCGCGGGACGAGGACTGCATCGTCGCGACGCGCCGGGGCAGTCCTCTCATCATCGGCGTGGGGGAGGGCGAGTTCATGCTCGCGTCGGATGTCGTGCCGATACTCGCTCGCACCCAACACGTCATCTACCTTGAAGATGGCCACGTCGCGACGATCTGCGGCGAGACCCTGACCCTGCATGACGACACAGGCGTCGCCGTGCCGCCCGTGACCACGCGGGTTGATGCGTCGGTCGAAGAGACGACGCGGTCCGGGTTCGAGACCTACATGCGAAAGGAGATCGACGAGCAGCCGTCTGCCGTGGAGCGATGCCTGCGCGGGCGGCTGGCCTCCGGGCCCGAGCCACACGTCATCCTCCTCGAACTCGATGCCCTCCTCGACTCGCACGGGAAACCGCAGCGGGTCATCTTCGCGGCTTGCGGTACGTCCCTGCACGCGAGTCTCGCGGCGAAGAATGTGATCGAGCAGTGGTGTGGGGTGCCGGTGGACGTCCAGGTCGCCTCCGAGCTTCGGTATGGGGGGATGCTGCGTGGGGCCGGGGACCTGCTCATCGCCGTGAGCCAATCGGGTGAGACCGCCGACACGCTGGCTTGCGTTGAGATGGCCCAGGCTCACGGCGTCCCGGTACTTGCCGTGTGCAACGTGGCCCAGAGCTCGCTCGCGCGCTGCGCTGACGCAACGTTGCTGACCCGCGCAGGACCCGAGGTGAGTGTAGCCTCGACGAAGGCCTTCATCACGCAGTGTGTGGCGTTGCGCTTGGTGGCCGCGTGGCTCGCTCAGCGTACGAATGAGGAGAGTCGCGCTGCCGTCGCAACTGCGTTGGTCGGCTTGGCGGAGCTCCCCACACTCATTCGAGCGGTCATCGACAGGGAGCCAAGAATCGCCCTCGCGGCGAGTGCCGCGGCGGATTCGCGACTGCACATCTTTCTCGGCCGCGGAATCGGCCACGCGGTTGCGCTCGAGGGCGCCCTCAAGCTCGCGGAGCTGACGTACCTGCCCGCGGTCGGCTACGCCGCCGGAGAGATCAAGCACGGGCCACTCGCAATGGTTGATGGGCAGGTGAATGTCGTGTGCGTGCTTCCACGCGGGGCACTGCGGCGGAAGATGCTGTCCGCCGTGTCGGAGGTGCGTGCCCGCGGCGGCCAGGTGCTGGCCGTCGGCGCCCGGGGTCGTGAGGACCTCGAGGTGTTGGGCGAGAGCTTGCTTGAGCTCCCGCGCGCCGATGCTGGTAGCGAAGGAATGCTGGCCGCGGTCGCACTCCAGCTGTTCGCTCACCACGTGGCGCGTGTACTAGGTCGAGACATCGACCGCCCTCGAAACTTGGCCAAGAGCGTCACGGTGGAGTGAACCAGATGGAAGCAATCCCTGAATTCAACGGATGTCGTATTCTCGTCACCGGCGCGGGTGGCCCGGCGGGGTACAGTGTACTGGAGCGTCTCGTCGCTTGGTGTCCCGCACTGGCCCTGCATGCCGCCGATGCATCACCGCTCGCATCGGGTTTGTTCACGGTCCCTGCGTGCCGCCGTCATGTGGTGCCGATGGGGTCCGACCCACACTTCGCCGAGACTCTCGAGCGCCTGTGCCGATCTCGACGCATCGACTTGGTCATTCCGACCGTCGACAGCGAGCTCCTTCCGCTCTCGCTGGTTCGGCGGCGGCTCCTGCAGTGGGGGACTCGGGTTGCCGTCTCCGACCCCTTGGGGCTGGGAATCTGTGCCGACAAGGTCGAGCTGACCCGGACTCTGGCGCCCAGGATCCCCACGGCGCCGACGGTGGTGTGGAGCGGCCAACGGCTGCCGTCGGAGCTGTCGGGCGTCCGCTTGGTTGCAAAACCCCGTCAAGGTTCGGGCGCCCGCGGCGTTCGAATCATCAACGAGGTCTCGGAACTGGCGTCCATTCCTGTGGATGGCTCCTACTTGGTGATGCAGTACCTGCCAGGGCCGGAGTACTCGGTGGACGTGTTTCGGACCTCGGACGGCCGGGTCCTCGCGGCGGTGCCACGGGAGAGACTCCGGGTGGATTCAGGCGTCGCCATCGCGGCACGGACGGTGCACGACCCCGAGTTGGAGGACTACGCCGCTCGGGCGACCGAGACTCTGAACCTCACGGGCACGGTGAACGTGCAGTTCCGACGTGACGCGGCGGGACGGCCCAGGCTGCTCGAGATCAATCCTCGCTTCCCCGGAACGATGCCGCTGACGGTGGCCGCTGGCGTGGATATGCCGCGCTTCACGGTGCTCGATGCCTTCGATGCGTGCGGCGATCTCAACCCGATGGGATTTGAAGAGGTCGCGATCGTCCGTCGCTGGCGCGAACAGATCGTAGATGTCGACAGCCTTGTCCGCTCGCGTGACCCCGTGTTGCTCGCGATTGAGGGAGCAGCCGAGTAGACCGTGGCGGCGCTTGTCTCGATCGTCGCGACACTCGCGGTGTTTCTAGGGGTTCTGCCGGTGCTTTCGGGGCTGTACCAGTACCTGTTCGTACTTGGCTCGGCGTTTCACACCCACCTGGAAGCCTCCCACGAGCACACCCCACGCCTGGCGATCATTATTCCGGCGTGGAATGAGGAGGCGGTCATCGCGACCTCGATCGACCGGTTGATGGCCCTCAACTATCCGCCGGGCAGCCTCCGGGTTTACCTCGTCGACGACGCCTCGACGGATGCGACGCCGGACGTGGCGATCGAGAAGAGCAAGGAGTACCCGAACCGGCTCGTACACGTTCGCAGAGTCGCCGGGGGCGAGGGCAAGGCCGCGACGCTCAACTATGGCCTCGACATCATCTGGAAGAGCGACTGGGCGGAAGCACTGCTCATCATGGATGCCGATGTCATCTATACCGAAGACTCTCTTCGCAAGATGGCCCGGCACCTCGCCGACTCTTCAGTCGGTGCGGTGACCGCCAACATCAAAGAGGGCAGCCGCGCCCCAAACTACGTCCAACGCTTCATTACCTTCGAGTACGTGACCGCGACGGGCTGCTCGCGGCGGGCCCAGAACGCCTTCGGGTTCCTCGCCTGCCTCTCAGGCGGCGCCCAGCTTCACACCCGCGAGAACCTCATGGCGATTGGAGGGCAGATCTTTCACGAGACGTTGGCCGAGGACACGTTCACCACGTTTCGAACCCAGCTTTGCGGCCGCGTCGCAATGTTCGAGCCCAATGCAGTGGTCTACGCCGAGGAGCCCGATGGGCTGGTGGGGTTGTGGAAGCAGCGCGTGCGATGGGGACGCGGGAACGTTCAGGTGACCCGGGAGTTTCGCAACATCTGGGCGCGCAGAAGCAACGGGGGAGTTCTGGGGTCCTGGACGATGGCCTTCCTCTGGTTCTCCTTGTTCCTCATGCCCCTATTCCAGATCGGCGCGTCGTTGGGGCTGATCACGCTCTACGTCCTCGACCCTCAGTGGTCTTGGACCCTGTTCCGTGGGCTGTGGATCATCGCGGGGCTGGTCTACGTGTTTGTGACCCTCGCGTCCTTCGTTGTGGACTGGGAGTCGTGTCGCAAGTCCTGGGCGGAGGGATTCTTGTTCCCCGGGTTGGTCTCGCTGGCCGTGATCTCGCACGCCTTGTTCCCGTTCTTGACGCAGCCCCTGGTCGCCTTCGTGGCGCCACCGCAAGGGCACTGGCTCACCCACGTCGCGGTGCTCTTTCTGTACGCCTGGCTGTCGCTGTCGATGGTCGTCGCGTGGATCGCCAAGCGCCTCGAGGGAACGCGTTGGGCCGCGTTCGCGCCGGCATGCCTGTACCTGGGCGGATACGGAGCGTTCCTGTGCGCGGTGACGTTTGCGTCCTACCTCGCCGAGCTGCGGGGGGCGGACATGAAGTGGGACAAAACCGTCAAGACCGGGAAGGTCGGATGATGTCAGCCCGCGAGCTCGAGGGTGAACGTCAGGCCCTGGCCCGAATCCGGATGGGTGTAGAACTTGAACTCGACCCGGTTGGGCCACAGCTTCCACGAATCCAGTGGAAAGCTCGGTGTGCTCAGACCGTGATAGGCAACGAGTTGCAGGTAGAAGGCCGCGGTGCCGTCCGGGTAGTCGAGAGCTTCGAGTTCGATCTGCACGTCCTGCGGGCCAGTGAGCGTCCAGCGCAGTCGCTCGTAGATCGTCTCCTGGGCCCGGGTCTTGTTGTCGCGCTCGAGGGTGGCTCGGAACCCGGCCTTGACCAGCCCGGCGACGGTGTTCGCCATGTCTTCGGTCGTCGCAGCCACGGCATCACCCCGGGAGGAAGAACAGAAGAACCGCTTCTCGAACGAGGACGAGCGCGACGATGACCTCGATCACGATCAAGACGCGAAGCATGAGCGCACGTTCGCGGTGCAGGTCGATAGACACGGTGAGCCGGAAGTCCGCGTCGGACTCCGTCCCCGCGTCGATCTCTCCGCGAGGTTCGAGGCGGTCGGCGAGGGACCCCGGCTCGAGGGCGTCAGCCACCGAACGTCTCCCAGTGAAAACCCCACAGCACCGCCCCCAGGAGCGCGATGTTGAGGCAGGCCAGGAGGACGGCTGTTCGTTTGAGCCAGCGGACCTCACGCTTGAGAGCCCTGAGCCGCGCTCGGTGCCCCTGAACGCGGCTGGCGTGAAGCCTGGGGGAGGTCGCTCGGGCGTCCGCACTCATCTCGGCACGGGTCTCCTTCGCCGTGCGTTGAACCTTAGCATAGGGGCTTTGGTGGGGGCAGGGGTCGTAACAGGGGCCGTGGTGCCCGCGCCTGTACTCGCCGAAGTGCGGCCAGTCCACACTGAAGACATTGTCCTGCACGGTCGTCGGGTCGTACACCGCGTATCGATTGACGTCGCGCGCTCGGACGATCCGGCGTCGGTCCTCCTGCGGCTTCGGACCTCGCCCCAGGTCGATGAGGCCGCGAGTGTCGTTCGGCTGTCCGTGGATGGGACGCCGCGTGCATCCCTCTCGCTCGAGCAGGCTGTGGAGCAGCACGGCTGGAGCGTCGAGCTGGGTAGGCTGGATCCAGGAGTCCACACCGTGGCGTTTGAGGCCAGCCTCGTCCCGCGTCGGCGCGACTGCCCGCGAGACGAGCTGGGGTTGTGGTTGGTCATCGACAGCGAGTCCCACATCGACCATGCCGCCGGAGGATCTACGGAGGTCCCGCTGCGCGAGCTCCCGGCGAGATGGCGCGAGACTGCGCCCGAGTCGGTGGTGATTCTACGTTCGAGCGGTGGCGATAGCGCGGCGAGGGCGGCCGTCCGCGCGGACCACATGCTCCGCAGCTGGGGGCTCGAGGTTGAGCATGACGGGGGGCGGTCTGGAGCCTCCTGGGGACCTCGCGTCGAACTGGCGACTCGTGCATCGGCGCCGGCATCGTGGGTCGGGCTCGATTCGATGCTGGATGATGCACCCCGGGCCCTGGGGGTCGTGGACGCGACGTCGGCCGTACTGAGGATTCTCGCTCGCTCGGATGAGGGTCTTCCGCAGGTGGTGCGTGCGGTCGGAGAGGCGCAGTTCCGACAGCTGTGTGGGCCCGGCGCGTGTCTTGTCGCAGACACGCATGGCGAAGGCCAACCGGCACGGCAGGACTCGAGTCCTGTTGCGCTCGATGTCGTCGCGACCCTGGCAAGCGCGGGCTTCCCCGACGGCTGGCAGGGAAGCGGAGAGGGACGGCATCTCCTCGCATTCGACTGGTCGCCTCCCGCCGGCGCCGTCATCGAGCGATGGCCCGTGCTGTACATCCCGGTCCGTTGGAGCGGCGGTCGAGCCGCCGATGGATCTGTGCTCTCGGTTCGTATCGCAGGCCGCGGTGTTGCCAGCTTTGATCTTTCGGAGTTCGAGCCGAACGAGACGACCGAGCTAGAGATTCGGATCCCCAAAGCGTGGTGGTCGAGGACGGCATGGCCCATTGAGGTCGAGGCCTCGCTTGTCACGGACGATGACCGCTGCACGCAGCGGTCTGGAGACCGACCGTGGCTGGTCGTCGAACCCGAGGCTCGCCTTCGGGTGCCCTACACCGCGCCTGCACCCAGCGGCATCGCGGGATGGTTTGCGGGCCGGCTCGAGGACGGTGTGACTGTTCCGGTCACGTGGAGTTCCCCCACGACCCCGGCGCAGGCTCAGCAAGTCGCTGCACTCTTGTTTCCGCTCTCGGAGGTCGGGGGTGGTCCGGGCTACTCGTTCGAGACCGATGTGGGCGACGTTCCCGCCGTCCGCGTGTTGGTGGAGCCGTCTTCGGTTTCTGGTATCAGCGTGGACGAGGCGGGCTCGGGCACCCACTGGCTCGACAAGGCGGGCGTGTTTTCGGTGCCCCTGGTGGAGGCGGACAGGGTCGCTTACCTCGGGCTCACGGGTCCGGGCCTGGAGTTTGTACCTGCGAGGCACGCGGACGACGTCCCGGTGCCTCCGCTCGGCGGGATGGTTGGGCGCAAGGCCCTGCTCACCAGTGACGGGCGATGGGAGCCGTTCGACGTCCCCCAGCAGGCGGAGCCCGGAGCTTCCGCGTCGACGGAGGTCTTGTCCCATGTCGACCCCTCGGCGCCTGCGAGCCGGGAGTCGAACGCGCGTCGGATGCTCGACTTGCTGTGGCTGGTTTGCTCGGCCGTCATCGTTGGCCTCGTCATCCTCATCCTGCGTCGTCGCGCCACGGCGTGAGGTGGCTTGGCTCGGCGAACTTGACCTCAATGTGCACCCGTGTCGGGGGGCGCAGCTGGTCATCTCGGCGCCATAGGTTCACGCGCAGGACGTGAGCCCCTGCCGCGCACCCGCACAGCTCAGCATCGGAGGCCGCGAATCCCCGACGGCTTTGGGACTCGAGCCGGACACGAGTGGGGCTGAGCTCGAGAGCGTGCCGTGTGCGGAGCGTCGACGCGCCGAGCCTCGCTGCACGGCCGCTCCGGTCCGCGAATGTGTGGAACGTGTCCGGTCCCCGCGCTTCGCCCCAGCGCGTCAGCTCGATGTCCATTTCGCAGCGGCCATCCCGATACAAGAAGAGACCGAGAACATCGTCTGGGTGGAGGCCTTCCCCCTGAGGTGTGACCTGGAACTCGAGCCGAGCGGGGGTCGAGATCGGAGTCCACAGCTCGACGCCCCACGGGCCGTCGGGATCTGTGTGACTCGAGAGTTCGAGGGCGCCTGCGCGGAGCTGGACCGCTCGAGGGCCGATCGCCCATCGGTTGAGGCCGGGGTCGGCCGGAAAAACATCGTCTCGGACTCCCCACCGCCGCCCGGCGTAACCGAGCAAGCGCCCTGGGATGTCAGGAACTCCTGGGAGGACCGCGCATCCGGTGGCGGCCGTCATGCCGAGTATCCAGCTCCGACGGGTGGAGGTCACCACCGTACGCGCAGCCCCGCACCGGTTGCATGGCGTGTGAACGCTCCGGTGGAGACCTCGTACCGTGCGAAGAAGCCGACGCGAGCGGTGGCCCAGACGTCGAGCTGCCCGAGCCCGATCTGCCCGTGGTGAACGCCATCGAATCTCCAGCCTCCTCCGGCGGTCATGGTCAATCGGCGGACGAGGTCCACGCTGAGCTTTCCGACCGCCGCCTGATTCGAGAGCTCCCTTGTCGCGTCTGTGTAGACGTACACGTGGGCTGAGGGGCGGAAGCGTTTGCCGACTTGTCCCTCCGCGCTCACGCGCCCGAGCAGGTCGAAGTGCCCGTCGGACCAGATCCCGGGGCGTGCCGCGGCTGAGAAGGTGAGGTGCTTGTTGGCGACCACGGCCACTCCGAGTGAGACGCCGTGGTGATGCTCGGTCTCGGTGACCAACCCCTGGTACTGCGGGGCGAGATAGACCCGGCGCCGGATGTTGAAGACGACGCCGGCCCTCGCGACGTGTTGCTGAGAAAAATCGTTGGCGGAGGTTGGGTCGTCGAACCGCATCACCGAAGAGGCGTATCCACCAACAAGCGTGGCGTAGGAACGGAGCTCGAACGTTGCGTCGAGTTCCGCAAGTCCGGCGTGGTGGGTCTCAGCAACGTTGGCGTACCCGCCGAAGATGCTGAGGTTCGCTCGCGGCGCCGCGTCGAGCTGACGCAACCCACGGCGGGCTTCGGTGTTGTCCTCATCGCGAGCCAGCACCTGCTCGTAAGCCGCGCGGGCAGCTTGGGGCCGGACTGCGGCCGTCTCGACTGCGGCGAGTCCGAGCCACGCTTGGAGATCGGCGTTGTCCTCCCGCACCAGCGCCTCGAAGGCGGCTCGTGCGTCGCGCAGCCGACCCTGCCACGCGAGCATCCGGGCTCGTCCGGTCCGGGCTGCGCGATCCTGGGGGGTGTCCCGGAGCACAGTCTCGTACTGTGCTTGGGCTTCGACGAGTGCTCCGTCGAAGCTCAGCGTCACCGCCAGCTCGAGCCGAAGCTCCCGCTCGAGGTCGGACGGGGACTCGAGTGCCCTGCGTAGGACCTCGATCGCCGCGTCGAACTCGCCGCGCTCGCGCTTCGCAAGCGCTAGGTAGAGCAAGACACGCGGGTGTTGTGAGCCCTCAGTGACCGCCGCCGCAAGCCGATCGTGGGCGGCGGCACCGTCGCGATGATAGGCCAAGATGGCAGCCTCGTCGGAGGCGGACGTCGGCGATGGTGCTTCGGAAGCAGAAGTGAGGGCAGACCAAGCTGAGAGCCAAGTGAAGATGGCGAGCCCCGCTGCACGGGCACGTCGAGAGGGATGCTTCAGGCGACGGACTGGTCGAGGCATCGAACGAACTCGTAGCGGCCGACGGCGCGTGCGTCGTGGGCATCGGTGCTCGCCACGAGTTGCACGCCGGCTCGGGCGAAGACTGCTAGGGAGGCTGGGGAGGGGCACTGCCAGCGTTCGCTGACCTCGACTTGGACGCCATGAAGGGCCAAGACCCGTGCGAAGTGCTCCAGCCGACGGATGGGAACCTCGTCTTCCTGGATGCCGACCTTGCCCAGGAAACTCAGTGGGTGCGCCAGTTGAAGTGCGTGCTGGATCGCGGCGCAGGATTCGTAGGCGGTCAGGAGGCTTGACCACACATCGGATCGCTCGAGCACCCCCGCGTCGAGTCGTTCGCGAACCTGCCGAGGCCCGAGGAGTTCGTCGTTGATCGGAAGGCGATGGTCAGCCACGAGGAGACGCTCGACGCCTCGTTGGTCGGTGGGCATGTCGAGCGTGCCGGCGGTGTCCAACAGCTTGGTTTCGACCCCAATGACGACCTCGATGCCTGCCCACCGACGCGCGCTCCGGAGGTGCTCGACGTACTTCGGGAGCCATGACGTGCTCGCTCGGACGTGGTCGGCGAAACCGATCCGACGCAGACCCCGACGTTTGGCGATGTCGATGACCTCCTCGACCGTGTTCCGGCCGTCGGAGTAGGTCGTGTGGACGTGCATGTCCTCGTCCAGCCTCATTTGATCTCCGCCTGTTCGCGGACGACCTCAAAGGGCTCGACATGGCTCGCGCGGGCGAACCGGCTCCAATAGACCGCAGTTGCCTCGATGACCGCGGGGGCGAGGTAGGCCTTGGTGCTCGACTGCGACCCGTAGAGCTCGAGGAGCTGGAGTTTCGTGCTCAGTTGCTCGGCGATCGGAACGAAGCGGGTCGGACTGAAGTGGGTGGTGCTCGAGGGGCTCTGATAGCAGAACACGCTCGGGACGTTGCGCGTCGCGACCATCGCGGCGCGGTGCACATTTCGGTGGTCTTGGTGTCGATCGGCCTCGGTATGCACGTAGACCACCGATGGATCGAGGCCGGAGATGACTGCTTCAATGGCGCCGATCGTGGTCGGGCCCTCGGAGATGCGCGTGTCGTCGAGCGTCTCGAGCACGAGCTCGGCACCCAAGCGACTCGCGGAGGCAGCGGACTCACGGCTACGAACAGTCGCCTCTCCCGCTCGCTCTCCTGCGGTGAGGGTCAGGATAACCACCCGGTCTCCGTGACGGATGTGGGAGGCGAGCGTTCCTCCACATCCGATCTCGACGTCGTCCGGGTGGGCACCGATCGCGAGCACGGTTGCGCGGCGAGCGATGGATGGTCGTAATGCAGGTGTGAGCGACAGAGGCTGGGCCCCGGTTTGTTGCCCACCGGTGCGCCTCTGTGGAACTCGGGGGATCCGAGAGAGGAGGGAGATGACGGTTCGGCCCGCCCACCGAGCGGCCGGGAGCCACCTGGGCAGCGGCTCCGGCCCCGGTAGGGGCGCCGCGGGTCGGACTGCAGGCAACAGGTCACTCGGAGGGCTCGCGGTCAGCATCGACCAGCGGGAAGAGCAACAGCCGTGCCAGCCTGTAGTTCCGCGGTCGATCGGCGGGCTGTCTGTTGCAAGTGTCTCGAACAGAGATGTCGCGGCCGCCGGTTTGCATCGATCCGGCACAGCCCCGCCGAACTGTCCGCAGGCGTGGGCAGAAGGGAACCGCTTGCCCCAACATGAGAACCGCGAGACGGCCCCTGTGAGTCGCGTACGGACGAACCAAGGACAAGCATCCGATACTCCTGCCGTTTCGCTTTGTTGCTTACTTCGGCGCGCGGCTTGCTTTTCAGGGAGGCATGAAGAATCCAGAAGTCTCCGGACACACCCAGACAACGAACGTTCGCGCCGAGGAAGGGGAAGACGGTGGTCACTATCAATGGCATCGAGGCTCCTTGCCTGAGGCTCGTGGGCGCGGTCGGGTCCTCGTGACAGGGTCTTCGACGCGCCCGACCGCGGCGGTCTTGGTCGCCCTTTCCGAGGCCGGCTACGACGTCGTCGTTGGGCTTTCGGTGGATGAGACTGCGAGGCCGCGAGCCACTCGAACGAGCCGGTGCTATCTACTCCCTCCGACGACCTCGCCTCGCTACGTTGATGCAGTCCTCGCGACTGCGCGACGTGCCGGAGCCTCGGTTGTCGTCCCCACCCAGCGCGACGCCGCGTGGACGTTCTCGCATGCTCGCCGAGCATTCGACGTGCGTGGCTTGGTCGTCGTGGCACCTGACTCCGAGGTGTTGGACTTGTGTCGGGATCGAGCGCGCCTGCTGAAGACTCTGGAGGCGGTCGTTCCGGTACCCGAGGCCGGTGCGAAGTGCGAGGGCTTCAGCGCCCTGGCGGTTCGCAAGCGCAACAGTCACGACCGCGGGAGCTGCCGCGTCGTACGAGAGATGTCCGAGGATGTGGCGGATGACGAGCAGGTCCTGGAGTACCTGCCCGGAGGAGAGATTTGGGTCGACGTCGTGCGCAGTCGCGATGGAGCGGTCGAGACCGCCGAGAGCAACGTTGTGCGTCGCCGAGGTCGCGCGCGCCTGGAGGGGCCTGCTCGGGAGGACGCTGTTGTCCGTCGGTTGGCGGTGCGCGCTATTGAAGCGGTGGGATTGGTTGGGTTCGCGACGGTCCGTTTCCGTCGGGACTTCGTCGGGCTGCCCCGCGTCATCGACATCCTGCCTGGATTCACCTCCTCGGCGCTCAACGATACGGGAACGCCGCCTCGGTTGATCTCGGCGGCGCTCGAGTGCTGGAAGCCGCAGGCCGGTCCTCAACGAGGGGTAAACGAGGGCGCCTGCAGCATCGCGTCGAGCCGGTCGACGAGCATCGCGGACGTGAGTGGTTTGGCCACGAAGCTGGTGACGCGGACGCAATGAGCGCGAAGGGCCTGTTCCCGACTCATTTTGGCGCTCATCAGGCACAAGGGAAGGGTGGGCGCCACGACGCCAAGCACTCGGATCAGGTCGACCCCGTTCTCGTCGAGCAGCTCGACGTCGCTGAATACCGCGTCGACGGTCTGTGTCGCGACGAGCTGGATGGCAGTGGGTCCGTCGTGCGCGATGTGGACCTGGGCCTGTCGGTGGCGTCGCAGCCACCGCGAGACGAGTGCCGTGATGGCGGGGTCGTCGTCGACAAGGAGAACGGCGGGACGGCGCGGCGAAGGGCGAGGAGACTGGAACGTGGCGTGCACGACACAGCTACAAAGCAAGGGGCGTGCCGACGTCGTGTCTGTCATCGTCTTCGGTTGCGGCGGCAGCTCGCGCGCCCCCGGGTTGTGCCAACTCGAGACAGATCAGCGCAGGCCGTACTTCTTGAGTCGTCGATACAGGGTCGCGCGGCCAATCCCGAGTCGGCGCGTGACCTCAGAGAGGTTTCCGGACGTCGCGCGCAGCGCCTCTTCGATGGCGGCGCGTTCGATGTCCGCCAGCGAGCCTCCGAGGGCGACGGCGGCGGCCGTCTTGCTTGGTTCTCCGCCGAACGCGGGCAGGGACATCTCGACACCCGCGTGCAGGCGCGGGGGAAGGTCCGCCAGTTCGATGGAGTCTCCCTCGCAGACGACCATCCCGCGCTGGAGCGTGTTGCGAAGCTCTCGAACATTCCCCGGCCACCCATACGCATGAAAGACGGCCTGGACCGCTGGGCTCAGGCGGGGCGGAGTCCGGCCCGCTTCCTCGGCAAGCGTGTGAAGGAAACGCGCCGCGAGGAGGTCGAGGTCGCCCGCTCGCTCGCGCAAGGGTGGAACGCTGAGCTCGAGGACCGCCAACCGAAAGAAGAGGTCCTGGCGGAACTGCCCATCCTCGACCATCTTGGCCAGGTCGCGGTGTGTTGCGGCGACCAGCCGGAAATCGGTGGAGAGGGTCTTGGTCCCGCCGACGCGTTCGAAGCGGCGCTCCTGCAGGACGCGAAGCAGCTTGGCCTGAAGCTCGGGGGACAGCTCCGCGACCTCGTCGAGAAACAGGGTCCCACCGTCCGCTTGTTCGAAGCGACCGGGCCGGCAGTGGTCGGCACCGGTGAAGGCCCCCTTCTCGTGCCCGAACAACTCGGCGTCTTGGAGCGACTGTGGGATTGCGGCACAGTTGACCGCGATCAGGGGACCACTGCTCCGCGCACTGTTGTCGTGGATCCCGTGCGCGACAAGTTCCTTGCCCGTACCACTCTCGCCTTGGATCAGCACCGTGATGTCGCTCGCGGCGACGCGGTCGAGCTGGCGGAAGAGTCCGCGCATCGCATTCGACCGACCGAGGATGCCGGCGAATGCGTCGCTCTCTGCGTCTCTTTGGAGCTGCTGAACCTGCGTCTGCAATCGATGTGCGTCCACAGCGTTCCGGACGGACGCGGTCACCTTCGTTCGATCGAGAGGTTTCGCCAGATAGTCGTAGGCGCCGTCTTGCATCGTGGCTACGACCGTCGAGGGGGCACACTCGGCCGTCATGACGATGACAGGGACGGTGCGGTGGCGCCGCCGGATGACACGCAGAGCATCGTGCCCGCTCATGCCGGGTAGACCGAGGTCGAGGCAAACCGCGTCAGGGAGCGAACACGAGAAGGCGTGAAGTAGGGACTCCGCGGAGGCGTGAATCTCGGGGTGAAAGCCGGCCGCATCGAGCCAGCGCGCGATGAGGTGGGCGGCGGACGGGTCATCGTCCACAACGAACACGAGGGCGTCATCCGAGCGTTCGGGTCCTGTGGATGGTGAGTTCATCGTCGCTGCGTTCGCGTGTCGGGACACCATCCCATTGGTCCAGCAGGAACCGTGCCACCGTAGGAGTCCTGTCCCGCGGATCTCAATTTGAGCCAACATCGGGCCGTCGATGAGGCCGGTTGATCCATGTGGAGACAAACCGGACACGTGTGGCCCCTTCTCGGCATCCACGGGTGCTTTGAGGTTGGCTTGGACCTTGCTTGGTCTGAGAACCGTGAAGTGTGACTCCGGAAACCGTCCCGTCGAGGAGCCAGCGCGCTCGCTCGTTCCAAAGAAACACGCGGGACCTCCAACGATGGCACGCGCGACGCAAGAAGGCGTTCGATGACGGGTGACAGCCCGCCCATGTTCGAGGACGACGTGCTCGACCCAGACGCGCGCGCGTTGATACCGCTCTTCGTGTCGACTCGGCGGACCGACCTCGCGGAGTTGCGAGCTGCACTCGACGTGGGGGACCTCGAGCTTGTCCGGCAAGTCGGGCACCGGATCCGGGGCACCGCGCAATCGTATGGATTCATCGAGCTCGGCGAGCTGGCAACCGCGCTGGAACGCGGATCGGTGGCTCGCGATGTGGCGGAGGTTGAGCAGCTCGTGGCACGAATCGCACAGTGGGTCGCGTGGCTCGAGGGGTCTGCCGGAGCGTCGAACTCATGATGGGGCTGGTCTTCACGGAGTTGTTGGAGTCTGCAGAGCGTCGCTATGGTCTGCAGGTCATCGACGCTGCCCTCTGTGGCGCGGAGACATCAACCGGGGGCAGCTATACTGCCGTGGCTCGCTACGACCATCGGGAGCTGTTGCGAATTGTGGTCGGCCTCTCGAAGGAGACGGGGGAGGAACTCGGGACGATCGTTCAACACTTCGCAACCGACCTCCTCGATGCCCTGTTGCAGCGTCCCGAGGCGAGTGCGGCTGCTGGAGCTACAGGGACGTTTGCGCTTCTCGAGCTGCTCGAACCGACAATCCATGCCACGGTTCGCACGCTTCATCCCGCAGCAGCGCCGCCTCGCTTCGACTGCACGCGTGACGCTGACGGAAGCCTACGGGTTGTATACCGCTCGCACCGTTGCCTCGCTGACTTCGCCGCCGCGATGATTCGGGCCTGCATCACGCGATTTGGCGAACGGATCGCCATTGAGCGCAGAATGATCGAGGCCGACGAGGGAGAGCAACACGAGTTCCGACTGTTGATGCAGGGGGAGGGGTGACGGTGTGAACTCGCAGAGCTCGGCCGAGGAGGTGCTGCGGCGCGCACTGGGACGTGAACGGCGGGCGCGCAAGGATGCGGAGCGTCTGCTCGAGGAAAGAGGTCGGGAACTCTTCGTCGCGAGTGAACAGCTGCGGGGCCTGAACCGAGGCTTGGAGCGAGTGATCGAGCAGCGTACTGAGGAAATTCGCGGGGCCAACAACCGGTTGCGCACATTGATTCAGCGGCTCCCGTTGGGCGTCCTTGTTGAGGATGCTGACCGGCGGGTGCTGCTCGCCAACGGAGTGTTCTGCGAGATGTTCTCGGCCCCCGCAACTCCGGATGCATTGGTGGGTGCGGATTGCCGGGACGCGGGCCGTGGTTCAGCGATGTTGTTCGAGGACCCGGACGCGTTCCTGCAAGCGGTGGACGAACGCATCTTGCAGGGGGAGCCCGTTTCGGGGGAGCGGATACGGATACGGGACGGCCGAGAGCTGGAGCGCGACTACATCCCGGTCGTCTCTGAGGGGGAGTCTCAGGGGCACATGTGGCTCTACCGCGACGTGACGATGCAGGAGCAGGTTGCCCGTCAGCTCGACGACGCCCGGAAGACCGCGGAATCGGCCAACCAGGAGAAGACGAAGTTCCTGGCCATGATGAGCCACGAGCTTCGTACGCCCCTGAGCGTCGTAGTTGGGGCCGCCGAACTGATGGATACGACGCGTCTTGATGACAACCAGTCGCGACTGCTGCGACGGCTGCGCCTCAACGCGTCGAGCATGCTGCACCAGATCACGGACCTCCTCGACGTGTCCAAGCTCGAGGCGGGAGAGATTCGGATCGAGACTGAAGAGTTCGACCCCGTACTCCTTGTGGAGGACGTCATCGAGACCTTTGCATCTCGGGCTCACGAGGCGGGGTTGGAGATGGTCGCTGACGTCGACCCTCGCCTACCCGTGACGCTGCGTGGTGACCCTCACCGAGTCCGGCAGATCCTTACAAACCTGCTGACCAACGCGATCAAGTTCACGACGCAGGGACACGTCGTCGTTCAGGCGCGTTGCCTCGAGAACGCCCACGGATCGGCGACGGTGGAATACGAAGTCGGTGACACCGGGAGGGGGATCGCTCCGATCGACCAACCCCGGATCTTCGAACGGTTCTATCGGGTCGCACAGCGTGGCGCCGCGCCGTCGATCGCAGGAACGGGGCTCGGCTTGGCGATCTGCCATGAACTCGCTCGGATGATGGGTGGTGAGCTGTCTGTCTCGAGCGAAGTGGGTCGCGGTTCTCGCTTCACCCTGACGTGCACACACCCCGTTGTGGTCGGGGAGTGCTCCGTAGCTCAGCGTCGCTCCCATGAGACTCTGTCCGGGCGTCTGGTGGCGCTGTTGGGGTGTAGCCCGGTCGCGGCCGGTCCGGCACGACGACTCCTCGAGGGTCTCGGCGCCACGGTGTTCTCGCACCCGGAACCCGCGCTCGACCCGGCTTGGTTCGAGAGGCTCGCACCCGTTGATGTCGTGTTGTACGACGCTGATGGAATCGGGCTCTCGGAGGCCGGGCTTGCGCAGGTGTTGTCGGACCACGATTCGACGGCGTCGTCGGTCTGGGTTCGCGCGTTCAGCCGACAACCACTCGATCGAGAGTCGGCGACACGGCTTGGTATCCGCCGGCAACTGGCCAAGCCGTTGCGCTCGACTGCGACTGCTTGCGCGCTTGCGGAAGGCGGGCGTGACGACTGTCGCGCCGAGCAGTCCCGTCGTTTGGCTCCGTCCGCGATGGGGCAAGCAACGGTCCCGGACCGCCCAAGGCCCACGGTTCTCCTCGTGGACGATGACCCGGACAATCGGGAGATCGTCCGTTGGCAGTTGACCGACCTCGATGTCGCTGTCGAGACAGCTTCCGACGGCCGGATGGCGCTGGAGAAGGCGCGGCTTCGGTCCTACGACCTGATCATCACGGACATCGGGATGCCCTCCGTCGATGGGTTCGCGTTTGCTCGTGCATACCGGACGCTCGAGGAGCGGACAGGGCGTCGACGCACCTCGATCGTCGCTCTATCGGCGCACGCGCAGAGTGAGCATCGGAACCGATGCGCGACGGTTGGAATCGATGCGTTTCTCACCAAGCCGTGCCCAGTATCGGTCCTGGCCGAAACGCTCTCGCGCTGGATGCCTGCCTTGCCGGTTGTGCTCGTCGTCGACGACTCTGCGGACCTTCGCGCGCTCACGGGCCTGCGCTTGAATCGGATCGGCGGTCTTCAAGTCGAATACGCGGGGTCGGGCGAGGAGGCGCTGAAGCGTCTCGAGCAGGGTCTGGTGTCCATGGTCTTCCTCGACCTGAATCTTCCGGGGATCTCTGGACTCGAGACGGCGACTCAGCTTCGGGTGCGGCCTGCGTGGCGATCCGTTCCGGTTGTGGCGATGACCGGTGAGACGGGCCAGCGCTCGCGTGACGCATGCCACCACGCAGGATGCTCCGACTTCCTCACCAAGCCCGTGCCACAGGCGCGTCTGCGAGAGATCGTACGGCGATACTTGGCGTGAGTCCGGTGCCGGGGGCAACGTAGGTCGCCACCCCACGGCGGAACAACTGTGCCTCAGCCGGGCTTGCCGGACTTCGCCCAGGTATCCCGCAGCGTGATCGTGCGGTTGATCCGCAGCGCACCGGGCTTCGAGTCCTGGTCGAAGCAGTAGTAACCCAGTCGCTCGAACTGGATGCGTGTTCCCGCGGCAGCCTCGGCAAGCGCGGGTTCGACTCGCGCGTCTTCGAGCGTCTCCAGCGAGCTCGGGTTGATCTGCTCGAGAAAATTGCTGTCCCCGGACCCAGGGGATTCGACCGTGAACAAGCGGTCGTAGTTCTGCACCGAGGCCGGGATCCCATGCTCGGCACTGACCCAGTGCAGGGTCCCTTTGACCTTGCGGCCGTCGGCCGGGTTGCCTCCCTTGGCCTCGGGGTCCCAGGTGCAGATCAGACGGATCACCTCGCCTGCATCGTTCTTCACCACCTCCTTGCAGGTGATGAGCGCGGCGTAGCGTAGGCGCACTTCCATGCCTGGGGCGAGGCGGCGCCACTTCTTGATCGGCACCTCGAGGAAATCGTCGTGCTCGACCAAAACGGTCTTGGTCAGCGGGATGCGCCGGATGCCGCCCCCATCGTCGCGGCCCGGGAACTGGGGGGCCTCGAACCATTCGGTGTGGCCCTCGGGGAAGTTCTCGAGCACGACCTCGAGCGGACGCATGACGCCCATGTAGCGTGGCGAGTGCTCGTTGAGATCATCGCGCACCGCGTGCTCCAGCAGGCTGATGTCGATGAAGCTATTGCGCTTGGAGACGCCGACCCGCTCGCACAGGTTGCGCAGCGCCGCCGGGGAGAACCCGCGCCTGCGCATGCCCGAGAGTGTGGGCATGCGGGGGTCGTCCCATCCGCTGACGTGCCCCTCTTCGACGAGCTGCCGGAGCTTCCGCTTGCTCATCACGGTGTACGTGAAGTTGAGGCGGGCGAACTCGATCTGCCGCGGGGTGGCGGGCACCTCGAGGTTGTCCATGAACCACTCGTACAGCGGGCGGTGGGCTTCGAACTCGAGCGTGCACAGGGAGTGGGTGATGCGCTCGATGGCGTCGGACTGCCCGTGGGCAAAGTCGTAGGTCGGATAGATGCACCAGGCATCGCCGGTTCGGTGGTGGTGCGCCTCGAGAATCCGATACAGCGACGGGTCGCGCAGGTTCATGTTCGGGCTGGCCATGTCGATCTTGGCCCGTAGAACGTGCGCACCATTGTCGAACTCGCCGCCCTTCATTCGGCGGAACAGGTCGAGGTTTTCCTCCACGGACCGGTCACGATACGGGCTGTTGGTGCCCGGGGTACCGAAGTCGCCCCGGTTGGCCTTCATCTCCTCGGGACTCTGGCTGTCGACGTATGCCTTGCCGGCGGAGATCAGGTCCTCCGCCCAGGCATAGAGCTGATCGAAGTAGTCCGAGGTGAAGTGGACCTCGTCCCACTCGAAGCCGAGCCACTTGATGTCCTCCTTGATCGACTCGACGAACTCGGTCTCCTCTTTGAGAGGGTTGGTGTCATCGAAACGGAGGTTGCAGCGTCCGCCGAACTCCTTGGCGAGTCCGAAGTCCACGCAGATCGCTTTGGCGTGGCCGATGTGCAGGTAGCCGTTGGGCTCGGGTGGGAAACGCGTGACGATCTGCTGGTGCTTCCCCGACTGGAGGTCGTCGGCGATGATGTCTCGCACGAAGTTGGGGGCAGCGGATTCGTCCTTGGGCTCGCTCATGAGGCCGGCAGTATAGGAGCCTCGGCAAGGCGAGGCACGGCGAGTTTGGAGGCGGGGCTCGTCGCCGGCTCACACGTTCTTGGGGCTCAACGCAGCGCACCGAGCCGTCCCTCGGATGCGGCTCGGTGCACGGCGGCGGTCAGTGGGGCTCGTACCCCGCGCTGCGGACCAGGGTGGCCAGAGCTTCGGCGTCGAGGTTGCCTTCGACCGTCGCGGAACCCGGCTCGAGCTCGACCGTGGCGGACTGCACCCGCTCGTCCTCTCCGAGGACCCGCGTCAGCTTGCGGACGCAGCCTTGGCACGTCATGCCCTCGACCGCGACGGTGAGCGAGGCTGAGGTGGGCGCGCTGGCACTCCGGCGGCTCAGCCATGCGCGCATATCCTCGGAGGCGAACCAAACCATCATGCCGATCAGCAGAGCGCCGGTGGCCTGAGCGAGCAGGGAGGCCTCGTGGACGTGGTGGTGCGGCGCCGTGATCGACAGGGGGAACAACGCATCGAAGGCATAGGCGAGGGCGACCGAGCCGATCACGATGGTGCCGAGATAGACAGTGAGCGCCTTGCGGCCCAAGGTGCGGTACACGGAGCCCAACGTTGCGAGGTTGGTGGCCGGTCCCGCCATCAGGAACACGAGCGCCGCTCCGGCGGGGAGCCCTCCGGCGACAAGCGCTGCGGCGATGGGGACCGATGCGGTCGCGCACACGTACAGCGGAACCGAGATCAGCAGCGCCATCCCGAGCGCGATGAGGTGGTTGTCCCCGCCGATGCTCGCGAGCCACGAGGGCGGCATGACGGTCGTGATGAACGCTGAGAGCAGGACGCCGAACAGCAACCACTTCCAAATCGATCGAAGGACCTCGACGGAGTGGGTCCAGGCGGCGCCCAGTGTTCGCGGTGGGGCAGGGGAGGCAGCAGTAGCGGGGGCAGGGTCCACGGGGTCCGCGTCTGTGACCGCATCGGTAAGCCAGCCGCCGACGAGTCCGGTGATGCCGGCCGCAGCGAGCTTGAACAGCGCAAACGGCCAGCCCAGGAAGCTGGCGGAGACGAGCACGGAGTCGACGCCGGTTTGAGGCGTGCTGATGAGGAAGCCGACCGCGGCTCCATCACTTGCGCCGTCCTTCTTGAGCCCGAGGCCCGCTGGGATGACGCCGCACGAGCAAAGCGGGAGGGGGACACCCAGCGCGACTGCCGTCAGGACGCCGCGGCGACCCACGAATGCACGCCGAACAAACCCCGGCGGCAGCGCGACATGCAGCACGCCCGCGATGACGGCTCCCAGCAGCAACCACGGTGCCAGCTCCAAGGTGATGGCCCACGTCGATTGAAGGAACAGACTCATCGTCCCAGCCCTCCGTATCGCGAGAACACATCCATGAGCTCGTCGACCTTTTCGTCACGGTCCACCTCATCTCCGGTCGCGAAGGCATCCGCGACACAGGTGCGGATGTGCTCGCCCAACAGGACCTGGCCCGCCTTGCCTAGGGCGCCCTGGGCGGCGCTGATCTGCAGCAGAACGTCGACGCAGTAGGCGTCTTCATCGAGCATGCGCCGCAACGCGGAGATTTGGCCCTCCGCGCGTTTGAGCCGGGCGGTGAGCTTTCGTTTGGTCGTCGGGTCGAGCATGGCGGAATACCCTGAGGGGGTATCTGAATCCTAAACCCCCCTGGGGTATATGCAAACGCGTTGGGTCACGTGTGAACGAGGGCCCTGCTACGCTTGGAGGATGCTTGGGGCATGGTCACGCTGGAGAGAGACGTCGGGCACTTGGGCGGGGCTGGCGGGGTTGGTGTCATCGGTCGCGCTGGTGGCGGCATTGCTGTCGTCGGGCCCAACACAGCCCGAGCTGCCTGGAGCTCGCGCCGCGGTGCGGGTGCAGGTTCACAGCGAAGCGCAACGAGCGGTCGTGCGCACGGCCATGCTCGACCTGTGGAGCGATAGCGATACGGGGGCGACCTTCGATGTTGTGATGGATCTCGAGGGTCTCGACGCGTTGCGCGAGCGGGGCATCGCGTTCGAGGTGCTCGTTCCGGACATCGATGTGGTCGCTGCAGCCGAGAGGGCTCGCATCGAGGGCGCAGAGATTGCCCGACCCGGAAACTGGTTCGCCGAGTATCGAGACTACGACACCGTCGACGCGTATCTCGATGTCCTGGCCGCACGCAGGCCCGACCTGGCACGCGTCGAGCATCTCGGCGTCTCGACGAACGGCCGCCGCATTCGCGCCTTGCGTCTATCCGCCGCCGAAGGCGAGGCCAAAGCGATCGTGGTCAACGGGGGACAGCATGCCCGCGAATGGATCTCGGTGATGGTGTCCACCTGCGTCGCGGACCGTATGGTGGCCGGGTATGACACCGACCCCAGAATCCGCGGTGTGCTCGATGCGCGCGTCGTCTGGGTCGCGCCGGTGATCAATCCCGACGGCTACGTGCATTCGTGGGAGTCGGACCGCTACTGGAGAAAGAACCGCGCCGAGCCCTACGGCGTCGACCTGAACCGCAACTGGTCTGTGGGGTTCGGTGGTCGGGGTTCCAGCTCCAACCGTCGCTCTCAGATCTACCGGGGGCCGCACGCCTTCTCGGAGCCGGAGACACGAGCGTTGCGTGACCTCATCACCCGCGAGCCTGTCATCGCGCATGTCGACTTCCACAGCTTCGGACAGATGATCTTGTACCCGTGGGGGCACACCAAGAAGCCCGCCCCCGAGCGAGATCGTCTGGCCGCGCTAGGAGATGCGATGGCCAGTGCAATCGCGGCGACCCATGGCGAGCGTTACAAGCTGATGTCTGCGGCTGATCTCTATACCGCCGGAGGGACGGCGCTGGATTGGTCGTACGGCGAGGGCGGTGCGGACGGCTTCACGATCGAACTTCGACCCACCGGGGGCAGTGGGTTCGTACTTCCGCCCGAGCAGATCGTTCCGACGTGCGACGAAGGCTTGGCGGCGGTGTTGGCTCTCGCCGAACGCGTGGACTGACTGGGGGCTGGTGGCCTCAACATCGATGGCGACCAGGGTGACGGGGTCGACGCGCTTCCGCGAACGCGGCGTTTGTCCAACGCTGTGTCTGGTGGCCGGCCTTGCGCGGACCGGTGACCGGGGGGCGAACAGCTGCGTTTCCTCGAGCCGGGGGGACAGGGGCCGGTTGACGGAGCGCACAAGCCCCGGAAGCACGCGAGTCGGACGCTGACTCCTGAGTGGCTGGGCGAGCGTCGACGACGACCTACGCTTCCTCTTCGGGCACGTTGCGTAGGAAGTTGGCGACGTGCGCAAAACGTTCGTCGAGGAACGTGCGGACGTCGCCTGCAACGCCTGCTTCGTCCATTGCCGTGGTCATGGCACGCAACCACGCGTCGCGCATCGCGATGTTGATCGGCACCGCCCGGTGTCGCATCCGCAGGCGCGGGTGCCCGAACCGCTCCATGTACTGCTGCTCTCCGCCGAGCCAGCCGACGAGAAACAGGCCGAAGCGCTCACGGGTCGCGTCAGAGACCTTGCCGGGTGCTTTGCAGTCGTGCACGGCGGTGAGCTCGGGTTCGCCTCTTTCCATCGCGTCGTAGAAGCGGTTCGCGAGGGCCAGGACGGCATCGCGGCCACCGAGCAGGTCGTGGGGCGTTGGTTCCATGCGGACCGAGTATGGCAGCGTCGCCCGGGCATCGGAATCGGTGGGGCGCGTCGAGGCTTCGGCGTTCGTCGAGAGCGTTGGCATCGACTCTCTTAAACGGACTCGATGGGGCGGTCGCGGCCGTCGGAACCTCTCCCCGAGGCCACGCGTCACTTGTCGCGATCCGGGGGGCGTGTGAGGCTCCGTTCATGACGATGCGGCTCCTGTCGACTCCACGAGCTCCCTCGTAGCCATGGCGACTCGGTTTGCTCGGCCGGGGCGAAACAGCAACCTTGGCCCGACCCGTGTTTCTACGTTGCGCTGGAGGGGGCACGCATGGATGGCGGACCCATACCGCCACCGGGATGGGACAAGGACTCTCAAGTGGTGCAGTGCCCCGGCCGACCCGTACGGACACCGCCTTCTCACCTCGAAGAAGGCGACGGCCGAAAGAAGAACGAGGTCACGTTCACGTCGTCGCAGTCTGGGCGCATGTCCCCATAGGTCATGGTTGCATGTCGGCGCCGCTCAGTCAGCAACGGGAGCGTCTCCCCGGGCTGGGCCATGACCTCGCGCTGCAGCTCTTCTTCGCGAGGTCTCGAGAGCTGGAGTGCTCGGCGCAATGGCCGAGCGATTTCACGGGAGCCTCACGGCGGGCGTACTGCCCGCGTTTCATCGCGACGGGCCGCTTTTCCGTCCCACGAAGTGCTGAATCCGGTCTCCAGGTTCGGAGTTCCGACTAAGCTGTGCTCTGCATCCCGTGTGGTTTCTCGCCAACAACACTCCGTACGGAGCCGAGCGGAACTGGGTCCGAGACAAGAACGGAGCGCACGGATGGGTCGTGGCCGTTCGCGCAACGTTCGTGATCGACGCCCGGGGCGTCCCCGTCTTGGCAGAAGAACAGCCGCCTCCCGTCCTGGCGCCCGAACACTACGAGGGCCCCGGGGACTCCAGTCTCCGTTACGACTCTGACTTGCTAGGTCTCAAGCCCACGACAGACGTCATCGCGAATGGCTCGGCACACGCTCCCGGCGCGCGCCCGACGACTTCGGTGCCGGTCGTGATGCGCGTCGGTCCGATCGAAAAGCAGTTGGTCGTTCACGGAGACCGCGTCTACTACGATGGTGCTGTTGGACTGGCCACGACGAGTGCGCGGCCTTTCGTGTCCCGTCCCATCCGGTACGAGTTCGCATTCGGGGGAAGTGGGACGGCGGACCCCGATCCATCGAAGCACCGCATCGACGAACGCAACCCCGTGGGACGCGGTTTTGGGCCGAACAAGGCCGACTGGGTCAACAAGGCCGCACACGCGGTGGAGTACCCCAGCGGCGACCCGACGCGGCGCGGTCCCGCGGGGTTCGGGGCGATCGACCGCGGGTGGACCCCTCGGCGATCGTTTGCCGGGACCTACGATGCGCAGTGGGTCGAGACCAAGAAGCCCTTGCTCCCCAGCGACTATGACCCGGCCTATTGCCAGTGCGCTCCACTCGACCAACGGCCTGCGTCCCCGCTCGTCGGGGGCGAAAAGGTTGGCCTGCTGAACATGACTCCCCAGGGGTCGTTGGTCTTTGAGCTGCCGAAGGTCACCCTCGGTCTCTCGTCGTGGTTCGGGCGGACCGAACGAGCGCACGATCCTCCCGTGCTCACGACGGTGTTGCTCGAGCCCGAAGAGCGTAGAGTCTCGATGGTCTGGCAGAGCGTGTTGCAGGTCGCGGCGCGCGAGGCCGACTTCCTCGACCAAACCAAGATCGAGGCTCGACCGTCATGACGCGTGGGCTCGACGTTGTCGCCCTTGGGGCCCGAACTGCGGTTGGACTTGGGTTCGCTGCGAGCGCGGCGGCCGTACGTGCGGGCATCAGCGGCGCCCGTGAATACCCTTTCGTGGATGAGGAGGGCGAGCCGATGCACGTCGCCGCCGATCGACGCCTCCACGCCAGCGTCGTTGGACCCGAGCGCTTGCTGGCCCTCGCACGCAGCGCGGTCGATGAAGCTCTGTGCACCCTGCAGCTCGCCTCCTCTCATGACGGTCCCATCGCGGTCCTCCTCGCCCTGCCGGAGGTTCGTCCGGGGCTCTCGGAGCTCGAGATTCAAGCCGTCGAGGCGGGTGTGGCCAGGCATGTTCGAGAGTCGCACCCCACGGCGTCGGTGATGGCGGCGGGGTTCGGACATGCTGCCGCGGCTCTTGCGGTAGAGCGCGCGGTGAATTCGTCTGGCGCCGCTGACAACACACTCACCTTGATTGTTGGTGTCGACGGGTTCGTTCGGCCCGAGACCCTCATGTGGCTCGAAGCCCAGCGTGTGTTCGGGCCCCGGGCGCGCACGGGCGTCATCCCCGGGGAAGGCGCCGGCTGCGTTGTCCTGGCGCCAACTGGCCTGCGGAAAAGCCTCAGACTCGCTTGCCTGGCGAAGGTGGCGGGTGTTGGGACGGCGCGAGAGGCGTTGCTCGCCGACAGCGAGACGGGTTCGTTCGGCGAGGGCATGACGCGCGCCCTTCGAGATGCGACGGCGGGTTCAGACCTTCCAAGTGAGGCGGGCGACGACGTCTACAGCGACATCAACGGTGAACGCTATCGCAGCGAAGAATGGGGGTTCGTCTGCATGCGCTTTCCATCCGCATTCCGAACCCTGAGGTACCACGCGCCCGCGGATTGTTGGGGAGACGTCGGTGCCGCCACCGGAGCACTCGCCATTGCGCTTGCCGCCCGCGGTTGGGCTCGCAACTACGCGCGGGGTCCCAGGGCCCTCATCACCGCGGGTTCGAGAAACGGAGACCGCGGCGCGATCTTCCTGATGGAGCCATCGACATGAGCGTCATCGTCAACCCGCCCAAGAGCCCCGTCACCAAAGGGAGCAACGGTGTGGCGTGTGCCACCGTCCCCAACGTCTGCAAGATGCCGGGGCCACCCGCTCCCTTCGTGCCGGCGCCGTTGCCCAACATCGGCAAGAGCAGCGACTCGCCAAAGGGCTACTCCAAGAAAGTGAAGATCGAGGGCAAGACGGCCGCGATCAAAGGCGCGACGTTCAAATCGACCGGAGACGTCGCGAGCAAGGGGACCGGCGGCGGTCTGGTCTCCTCCAATACTCACGGCCCGACCTCGTTCGTCGGACCCGGCTCTCTCGACGTCAAGATCGAGGGCAAGAACGTGCACTTGCTCAGCGATCCGATGCTCAACAATTGCGGGGGCAGTGGCAACCCGCCCAACGCGGCGACCTTGATGGGCATCATCCAGCCCGGGGGACTCGCGAACACAGGACCCGTCGAGAAGTGCCCGAACTGCGGCAAGGGCCACGACGGCCTCCAGGAAACCGGCGGCGAAGAGGGCAGCAAAGCCGATGCAGGTGCGCTCGCAGGCACCTACAATGCTCGCCTTGTCGGATCAACCGACGATGTCCGCTGCATGCTCGGTGTCGTTCAGGGGAAGTGCGGCACGAAGTACGCGGACCGGTCCGGCGCGACCTCTGGAGAGTTCGCTGGTGCGGCCGACGACGCGGGAATGCGCCATCACGACGTCATCACAGTCAAGCGAGCTGGCCGCGCGTCCAAGCGCCGGACCTTGGACGCCATCAAGAAACACCTCGCCAACGATGACCTGTTCAAGGAAACGCTCGCCGACGCACAGAGGTGTCACGATGCCGCGCTGGCCGACAGAAGCCTCCCCCAAGCAAACCCGCCGGGCACTTGTGCCGCCCAAGGTGCGATGGTCTTGTTGCTCGAACGAGAGTGTCGACCGGTTGCGATGACCGAAGAGTGGTTCAGCAGTTTGGGCAGCGACATGGTAGGCACCGTGGCATTCATCGACCAGCGCGCTGAGCCCAGTGACACGTTCGGCAACGGCGACACTGTTCCGCCGTGCGGTACTTGCGTCGTCATGCTGCCTCTTGTGTTGTGTGACGACAAAGCGCCAGATTGCGAACACTAGGGGGCGGTGATGGAAGCATTTTTACTACAGCTGATCCCCGAACTCGCGTCGACTTGGGGAAACGTCACCGACGAGGAGATCGATAGAGTTGAGGCCAAGGCCGGTCGCACGCTACCCACGTTCTACCGATGGTTCTTGGGCCGTTTCGGGAAGACGATGGGCCCGCTTGCGTACCGCGACCTCGATTTTTCGTGTGCCGGTATCCTCCGCGCGTACGCCGAAGGATGGGTCGAGGAGGATCCGAGGTACCTGCTGATCGCCTACAGCCACGACCCGGCCTACCCGGCGCATGTGTTCTACGACCTCGACTGCCCGGTCCGCGAAGACGCGCTGGTCGTCTCGGGGGAGGACCTCGACGAAGAGGAACTCGACGCTCGTTTCGAGACGTTGCGCGAGATGATTGGCTGGGGCGCGCTGTTCACCCATGGGGTCCGCAAGCAGCCACAGCGCTGCGCCGGGATGTTTCGCAGCCCACAAGGTGACGCCATGCCACAGCTTCGGCCGGCCCTCGAGAGCCTTGGCTTCACATCCCCGATCGCGACCGGTCGCTCGTGCGGTGTGTTTCGCGGTCCCAAGATGGACCTGGTCAGCAAGTCCACCCCCGAGCAGGACCCCGAACTACAGGCGTTCGACTTCGGAGCGGTAAACGCCACAGTCATGAGGCGCGCGCTCGGCGAGGTCGTGGAGGCGACCGAGCTCGAATTGAAGATCCTTCGTTGGGACCCGGCGCTGGGCTGAGTCCGACCTCGATTGGGTTCTCGGTCCAGCGTCGCTCTCCACCGTGTCGTACAAGAGGTTCGCGAGGGCCAGGACGGCATCGCGGCCACCGAGCAGGTCGTGGGGCGTCGGTTCCATGCGGACCGATTGTGGCGACGTCGCCCCGGTTTCGGAATCGGGGGGAGACGGCCGTATCTTCAGCTGCAGACACGACAAAGCCCTCGCCGAACGGATCGGGCGAGGGCCTTGGAGTCGAAGATTCGAGGTTAGTCGAGGATCGTGACCTTGACCATCTGAACCGGCTCGACGGGGCGGTCGCGGCCGTCGGTCGGGGTGGTCTCGATGGCGGTGATGACGTCCATGCCCTCGATGACCTTGGCGAACACCGGGTGCTTGGATTGGCCGGGGCTGAACCAGTCGAGGAACTCGTTGTGCTTGGTGTTGATGAAGAACTGGCAGCTACCGCTGTTGGGGGCGCCGGTGTTCGCCATCGACAGGGTGCCGACCTCGTTGGAGTACTTGGAGGTGTGCTCGTCCTGAATGTTGCCGTCAGGACCCTTGCCGGTGCCTGCGCTGCCACTGTTGGGGTCGCGGCTGTTGGGGCATCCGAACTGGCACATGAAGCCTTGGATGACGCGGTGGAAGTGCAGACCGTCGTAGAAGCCCGCTTTGGAGAGCTTGATGAAGTTGCCGGTGGTGATCGGGTTCTCGTCGGTGAAAAGCTCGATCTTGACGTCGCCCTTCGAGGTCTGCAGCAGCGCTTGCGTGTTGGCCATGCGCGCCTTCTACCACGAGGTCTCGCGCCTCGCCTTGCGGCCCTGGCGTGGCCCGTTTGTCCGTCAGAACCATGAGGCAGCGCACGAAAATACGCCTGATCCAGCCCGTCCTAGCAGGGGCCCTGCTCGACCGTCCGGGAACTCCGGTCTTCACGGCTGTCCTCGAACGGCGCGGAGCAGACCGAGGTGCCGTCCAAGCGCGCGACTCTCAGCCGCAGCGGTCGGCCGGAGACCGCGAGCGGAGCGAAGGGCTCGAGCCAGGTCGCCGCGTAGGTCCATCGGCCACGTCCGGCTTTCGTGACGTAGAGAACCAGCGCGTCGCCCTCGTCGTCGTCGAGCGACCGCCAGCCCGCCTCGGTTTGAACCTCAACCTGAACCCGGGGGGTCGTGGGCCCGTCGGCGGTGTCAGGCCAGTGCGCGCCCTCGTCGTCGAAGCTCAACGTGACCGACTCGCTGAACTCGAGTGTGTCGGCCACAACCTGCGGTGCTTTCTTCGCGGGCCGCCGGAGCTTCTTGCGCAACGCGGGAACGGACGTCTTGCCGCGTCCCCGGTACTCGTACGCACCCACACCATCGACCCGCGGTTCTCTTGCGAGGCCCTCGGCCGCTTCCGCCAACACCTCTCCGGAAAGTCGTCCATACATCATCGATGCACCCTCGTAGTGCTGGAGGTCGTACTCCTCGGGCGTCGTGAAGTACGAGAGGTACTCGCCCGCCAGCCCGATGCTGACCGTCGGGCCGGGGCTGGTGCGTGCCGCGTCGACGCGCTGCTCGATGCGTTGACCCAAGATCGTGGTGACCTCGCCGGGCAGCGTGACCAGCGACAGCGGTCCCAGCTGGACGAGGCCTACCGGGATGACCGAAGGCAGGTGGCGCTTGGGATGCACCATCGAGACGAGCGCTGGGGGGAGGGCGGGGCGCTTGGCTCCTTGGCCCTTTCGCCGGGGTCGGCGGACGGTCCGGCCTTCGTCGAACCCGCGCGGGCTCATCCGCGTGCGTCCATCCTCCGCCCCGCCAAACTGAGACCGACCCGGCATCGCCGCGCGGGCCGTCTTACCCGGCGCGACGGTGGTCGGGGCGACCGTGACATCGGAGACCGACGCGCGCGCGAGCCCGTAGCCCGCGGTCCCGCGCAGCGAGAGGCCCGCCGTATCGAGCGAAGCGACCACCGCGTCTCCAAGGCCCCGACCCAGCGCCACCGTGGCGCCTCGGCCCTGTGCGCGCCAGTTCGGGGAGATGTCGCCCTCGGGTCCGTTGAACACGGCGACCACCACGCCCTCGTGCCCCTGCTCGGCCAGCTCGTCCTGGGCGCGCCGACTGGCTACGCCGAACAGGTCTCCGTGGTAGACGGGCGTTCGGTTGAGCATCGCCGTGGCGTGCACGCCGAAGACGGCGGCGACCGCGATGACTGCCTCCGATTCTGCGTCGCGGGCCACGAGCGTGTCGAGCTTGGGGTCGACCGCATGGCAGGGGTCGACACCGGTCTCCAGGTCCACCGCGGTTGCGTTCTCGGGGTGCTCACATCCGGGCAAGCTGACGTTCGACTCGATCAGCGCTTGCGCTTCAGGGTTCTCGAGGATGGGCGTGAGGCTGCGGTTGCGGGCGATGGACGGCACCGCCACCGCGTGGTGCTGGAGCGTCGCGGGACGGCGGCTGGCGTATGCGGTCGCCGCCGCCGAGGCCAGACGTGTGGTCAGCCACTCGAACAGTTGCGGGTCGAAGCCGGACTCGGACCCCGCGTGGTCGGCGTATCCGGGGGCGGTGTGGAAGTGTCCGGGGCCATGGTGGGTGTGTGTCGCCGCGACCACGACCTGGGCGCGCCCCAAGCTGGTCATACCGTGCTCGGTTTGGAGTCGCTGCGTGATCGCGTCCGGCAGGGCGGAGGGGATCGCCCACAGGTCGGCCGAGATGAGGACGACCGGAGTTCCATCGCGATCTTCGATGGCGATGGCCTGCGCCCGCAGCCGTGTCCACACGCCCAAGCTGGTTCGGGCTTCGATCGCGTGACCGGCCATGCCGTAGCCGACCGGCGGGGTGATGTCGACGACCGCAGCGCCGACGTGCCAGGGCGCCTGTACCGCAGGCGGCGTCGGCGGTGCCGCGGGAGCCGTCGTGCCCTCTACACGCACGCAGCCGAAGCTGAGCAGCGCCGTGAACAACCACCAGGTGCCTCGAAAGTTCATCGCCAGATCACCGTGAACAGCCCAACACCCGCAAACACAAAGAACACCGCCGTGATCACCGGGATGCCGACCAAGCCCCAGACCGGGAGCCCCAGCCCCATGGTGTAGGTACCGCACACCAAACACGTGACCGTCAGCGCGGTGCGAATCGAGCGGGCCGTCCGGGCATTGGCCGAGCGTTCCTGGCGCTCCAACGTCTCGGCGTTGGTGCGAAACGTCAGCTTGCCTGCTCGAAGATCCTCGATCACGCCAGGGATCGAATGCGGCATCGACCGCGCCAAGCGCGAGAACATCGAGAAGTCGCGGATCGCCATCTGCTTGATGCGGTCCGGGCTGTACCGGTCCGCGACCATCTGCATGATGTACGGCCGCGCCAGCTCGATCGGGTCGGTCTGGGGGGCGATCATCTTGGCCATGCCCTCGGTCGTGATGATGGCCTTGAACATCATCGTGAAGTCCGTGGGCATGCGGACGTTGTGCCGAGACGCACCCGCGACGATCTCCGAGAACAGCATGCCGATCTGCACTTCGGACATGGGCAGGCCCGACAGGTAGCGCTCGCCCAGGTCGATCACGTCGGCTTCGAAGCGCGGGTAGTCGACGAGGTCGGACTTGATGGACAGATCGTAGAAGGTCCGTGCAACGCCCTCGAGGTCCTCGTTGAGGACCGCGTGCAGGATGTCGATGACCTTGTCCTTCATCGCCGGCGACAGGCGCCCAACCATGCCGCAGTCGAGGACGCCGAGCCGCTGGTCGTCCATGACCAACACGTTGCCCGGGTGCAAGTCGCCGTGAAAGAAGCCGTCGATGAACAGCATCTTGTAGGCCACCTTGAAGTACGTCTCGGCCACGGCACTGACGTCTTCCCCCTCCTCGATTGCGTGGGCGAAGTTCCGGCCCTCGAGGAACTCCATGCACAGGACCTCTTCGGTGCTGAGCTCGTCGTACACGGTGGGGAACACGACCTGCGTGTTGTCCTCGTGCGTGCTGCGGAAGCGGTCGAGGTTGCGAGCCTCGATGCGGAAGTCGAGCTCTTGAAGGATCGACTTGGTGAAGCTGGTGATCGTGCCGCGCAGATCCATCGCGGCCGCTTCGGGGATCGCCTCCTCCAACCAACCCGCCAGCGCGTGCAGGACCCCAAGGTCGCCCGTGATCTTGGGCTTCACGCCAGGCCGTTGCACCTTCAGCACGACCTTTCGCCCGCCCTCGAGCGTCGCGCGGTGTACCTGTGCGATCGAGGCCGAAGCGAGCGGCTCTTCATCGAACTCTTCGAACTTGCTTCGCCAGTCTGAGCCGAGCTCTTTGACCAGTTGCGACTCGATGTCCTCGAACGCAACGCGGGTGACGTTGTCCTGAAGGGTCGCCAGCTCGGAGGTGATGCTGTCGGGGAGCAGGTCGGTACGGGTGCTGAGGATCTGGCCGAGCTTGACGAACGTGGGGCCCAGCTCGTTGAAGGCGGCGACGAGTCGCTTGCCGGTATCTGGGGAGGCGAGCGTGGCCTTGGTCAGCTCGCGGCCCTCGAACTCGACCTCCAGCTCGCGCCGGACCTTGAGCTGCCGATAGGCCCAGCCGAAGCCGTGGCGGATGAAAACGCGGGCGATCTCCTGAAAACGCGCCACCTCGCGGGCACCCGTGATCAGGGCTCGCGACGAGCTCACCAGGGTGCGGAGCAACGACACTGCGCGGGAGGATAGCGCGCACCAGGGGGTCGGCGGTATGTTCGGCGTCTTGAACCGCTGGCATCCCCTCACGCTCGCCGCTGGAATGGTCGCTGCGGCCTGGTCCTCGCAGGCCCATGCGTCGGGCCTGGACTCCCCGCAGGTGGGCAACGGCGGCAGCAGTCCGGTCACAGCGGACGCAGCTGCCGTGCACTGGAACCCCGGTCAGCTGGGGTTTCTGGACCGCGGATCGTTCGACTTTGGGGCGGCGGTCATCGTTGGCCGAATCGGCTACCAGCGCGAGCGGCTCGGTCAGTATCAGTACTCCGACAACCTCGACTTCGCCGAGCCGATCCCTGCCACGGACCTCGACCCCAGCCGGATGGGTCCCACGCAGTCCGTCGGGACCACCCCAGTCGGGCCGCTGGTCGACATGTTTGTCGCCGCCCCGGTGATCCCAGATCGCTTGGTGATCGGGGGCGGCCTGTACATTCCGTACGCGGCGACGCTCGAGTTTCCCGACAGCGGCCCGCAGCGCTTCGCCCTGCAGTCGATCTTCCTGGTGTCGCTTCACACCACGCTCTCGGCCGCGGTCAAGGTGCACGACCGGGTCTCGATCGGCGCGGGGGCCACCTACGTGTTCTCGTTTCTCGAACTCTCGAAAGTGCAGGACTTCGGCTCGATCGGGTTGCTCAGTGACGCGCTCGCCGAGGACCCGATCGGCCAAGAAAACGACTTCGGGGTCGACGCGCCTTCAACCGTTCGGGAGCTGGACGTCATGGCCCGACCGGTCTCGATCGAGCGGGCCATCTCGCACTCGCCGAGCTTCAACGTGGGGCTAGCGGTTCAGGCCACCGACCGGGTCAACCTGGCGCTCGCCTATCAGCACGGCTCGCGCCTGCGGTTCCGCGGCGACTTCCAGCTGAACATGGACGACGATTTCTTCACGCAGGACCTCGCGTCGCAGGGCTTGCAGTATCCGGCGCTGATCCGCGGGACGACCGAGGTGGAGATGCGGCTGCCCAAGCGGATCACCTTGGGCGCCGGCATCGACGCCACCGACAAGGTGCGCATCGATACCTGGGCGAGCTATGCGACGTACCAAGAGTTTGACGTCATCGACATCGAGCTGAGCTCGCCCGATCTGGCCCAGCCCGAGTTGGGGGTCGGGCCCGTGGCCAACCAGCCGCTTGTTCGGGATTGGCGCGGCACGTTTCATCTCGAGGTCGCGCCACGCATCCAGCTCACCGAACGCCTGCGCTTGAACACGCTCGTCGGCTATCATTCTCCCGCCTCGCCCGACTCGACCCTCGATGTAGCCTCACCCGATGGCCACCGCATGGTGTTCGGCGGCGGCGTCGACATCGGCCTCAATGATCGTTGGTCGCTGCTGGCCGACCTGGAGGGACAGGCGATCATCCCGCGCACGGTCACGACCTCGACGTACGACCTGGGCAACGGGCGGTACTCGCTGTTTCTGGGCCAACTAGGTCTGCACGCCAGGATGCGTTTTGGCGGCGCTGGCACGCCGCAAGAGCCGAAATAGCGCTCGCGCCCGGGGCCGTCTTGTACGACCATCGGTGCTATGGGGTTGGTGGGTCTGTCGAGGACGTGGTGCTTCGCGGCGAGCGCGTTGCTGGTCGCGTGTGGCGCCGAAGCGCAGGGACTGGAGACCGACGGCGACTCGGCGACCGAGGGCGGTACGGATGGCGTGGGCGAGGGGGTCCCCGGGGATACCACCGGCCCAGCGCCTTCGGACTGGGGCCGCGAGGAGGAGTTCGAGCTCCGCATCGGCGACGACGACGTCCCGCCGCTGACCCTGTCGATGTCCCGGGACGAGGTGGCCGAGCTGTTTGGGGAGCGCGCTGATGAGGTGCTGCTTCTGGAACTCGAGTCGACCGCGCTCTTGGAGAACACGCTCGACGAAGTGAAGCTGGCTTGCGGTATCGCCTGGCAGCTCGACAACGAAGACCCCAACCACGACTGTTCGGTGACCGCGCTGGGGCAGTCGTTTGAGGGACCCGATGGCACATGGAGGACATCGCCCGAGTACGCGATGATCCGCATCCTGACGATGACCCCGGCGAACGTCGACGTCTCGGGGACCAGCAGCTCTTCGCTCGCCGGCCTTGCCGATGCGCTCGGCGTAGGCGGCGGATACTCGGAGATTCTGGCCGACGCGCTGGGCATTCCGCGGACCCAGGAAATCGTCAGCACCGATTCGCTGGTGTTCGCGTTTCAAGAAGCCTTCGTCGGTAGCCACCCGGGCATCTCCGACGACGGCACCATTGCGATCTACCTCAGCGACGCGCTGACCGACCTCTCCACCATGACCGAGGTCCTGGGGCCCGCCGCACCCCACCCGGGCCTGGTGGACCCGCGCTTTGTGGTCTCCGGGGAGGTGTTCGGGCCCAACTTCTCGATGAATGCAGTGGCCGAGTCGAACCTGCGGCTGGTCGATGGCATCGACGCGGACAGCGGCAAGGGGTTTGTCACCGTGGTCGAGGACCAGGTCGGCCCGAGCTACGACGACGAACTCGAGTTCGACTTCTCCGATCCGGAGCGCTTCTCGCTACAGGGCATCGTTCCCAGCCTCGAGGTGGACATGCGATTCGCGATCTCCGAGGCGGACGTCTTCGTGGACTCCTGCCTCGGTGTCCCGTGCAACTCGAACTTCCCCGACGATCCGGTTGGGGCAGGCAGCGTCTGGAACCTCGACCCTTGGACGCTGGAGTACAACGTCGCGCTCGCTGCCTACGAGGAGTACAAGGATCGTGAGTTCTCCGAGTCGTATCTGCTGGGCACGGCCAGTGTCGAGTTGGGGCAGAACGGAAACCCGCCGGGCTGGACGGAGTACTCGGTGCCTCTGGGGATCGGCAGCCCGCCCGAAGACCAGTTCGTGTGGGAGACGATTCTCGAAGTCGCCCAGGTTTCGCTGCACAACGCTCCGTTCACCACGTTCGCCGAGGGCGAAGCGGACATTGCGTTCACGGTCGAAGACATTCCGATCGGACTCACCGGAGAAGAGGCCGCCGAAGCCGTGCGCCCCTTCCTGCAGGAGCAGGCGGCGCTGCTCTCGGACTTCATCCTCGGCGACTACCGAGAGGACAACGATCGCGTCGACCTGTATTGGCGGCGCGCAGAAAACGGCACCCCGTACTTGTTCTTCGCCGAGCCCGAAGACCTCGCGAGCACGGCGGACTACTCGAATGACAATCCGGGCTTCTTCGCCGCCGCGACGCTCGCCCCGGGCAGCAAGCTGAGCAATACCGAGGTCACCGGACTCTCAGACACCGCGCACGAAAAGTACGAACCGCCCGCGGGCGAGAGCACCGTCTACTTCGCCGACGACGTGGGGACGGTCTACCGGCTTCGCATTGTGCGGGACGGCGATACGCTCCAGGTGTTTGTGGCGGAGGGGTTGCTATGAACCGTCGTTGTCGAGGTCGGGTGCTGGGTCTTTGCGGGTTGGTGCTGCTTGGCGCAGGTCTGGGGGCTGGCTGCGCCGAGCCCGAAGCGCTGGTGCCCGAGACGTCGTCTTCGGTGGAGCTGGCCATCGGCGAGACGCGGACGGTCGAGCTGCGCCACACCCGGTTCGACGTCGAGGGCTTTGTCGAGGAACACACCCTCGAGGACCTCAAGCAGATGCCGCGCCGGGTGCTCGAGGACATCTGGCTGCTCGACCTCGACGTCACGCCGATGACCACCAACGCCCTCGAGCAGCTGCGCGAGCTCAGCTCCGAGGAGGCCGCCATGCAGCCTCAGGCCGTGCAGAACATGCGCACGCTTCTGACGCTGACGCCCGACAACGTCGTGCTCGACGGCACCAACTTCGAGGAACTCTCCGGGCTCTCGGCTGCGGTCGGCATTCCCACCGCGCGGGCGTTCGGGAACCTGCTCGAGGTCGACGTCACGGATGAATTTGTGCCGCCCGACATCGTCTCTGCGGTGATCGCCGACAACATCGTCAGCACGCACCCCAACGCCCAGACTCGCCGCGGACCCGTGACTGACGAGCATCCCGACGGCTTGTACCCCGTGGCCGCAAACTCGATTCCGCTGACCATGGCGGACGTCGTGACGAACTTCGAGGGGCTCTCGGATCGCTTCGGGCCGACGGGCGAGCACCCGGGCTTCATCGTCGAAGCGCACGGCGTGTCCGTCATCGAGGAAGACTTCAAGATGCGTTCGCGCGTCAACGTCAACGCGCTCCCCTACAAGGGCATCGACCTGGGCGACGCTAGCGAAGCGTCGGTCGCCTCGGTGGGCGACGAGGTCGAATTCCTGCACGATTACGACAGCGAAGACTGGATCGAGCTGGAGGGGCTCGTCGACGATCCCCAAGTCCAAACTCTCACCATTCGCGTCGACGAGAACCCAAGCTTCGTTCGCGGCGGAACCTCGCGGGCGCCCGAGGGTAAGGGGGACAGTCCCGTGTGGGCCAACCCGGTCTGGGAGTTCGAGTCGGTTCTGGCTGAGATGACGCGCCGCACGGTCGAGCGCATCTCGGATCACTGCCACGACTACGACTTGGCGACCGGGGCGGTCGCATTCTCAGCCTGCATCGACGGCGCGGGTTGGGTCACGCTCGAGACGTTCAACAACATCGGCTCGCCACCGGACCCGGCCTACCTGTGGGATCTCAACCTCGAGATCGGACAGGCTCGGATGCACGACGGTGGTTTGGCCGAGGGCGAAGCTGACGTCGAATTCACCGTCGAGAACGTCTCGGTGGGCATCGCACCGGAAGAGTTGGTCAAACAGCTACGCGAGAACATCCGCGCCAATCCGGAGGCGCTGCGCGAGTTTGCGACGCTGCTGCTGGACAATGCGCAGGGCGACGCGGACTTCTTCTATCGCCGCGACGCCGATGCGGACCGGTTGGTGTTCGTTGCGCCGAAGGACCTCAGACTCGATGACGAGGGCGCACCGGTTCGCGACTATGCCTACCCGGCGGTGGGCTTCTTCTCCAACGAGGGCCTTACCGATGCCTTGTCCACCGAGGACGAGGAGGGGCGGCAGTCCGTCGAGATCGAGCCGGGGGACGTGCTCTACACCGGGGACGACGAGGACGTGGTCTATCGCCTCGACGTCCGCGAAAAACCAGGCCGAGCCCGCATCGAGCTCGACGTGACGCGCGTCCGGTAGGCGATCGGCTCTAGGCTTAGGCTTCGAGGCGGTTCGCGACCTGGTCCAACAGCAGCGCGAGGGTGCCCGGAGACAGATCGTAGAACGACAGGCCCACGATGCTCCGCCCAGGTTCGCGACCTGGCTCGACCCGCGCGACGAAGGCGTCTGGGTCGACCTGCGTCCCCGCCGTGCCCAGCCCGAGCGCGAGACGGACCCGAACAAACTCCCCAAGCCGGAGCGTTCCGGATGTTTCGACGCCGAGTCCCGCGATGCTGACGTCCAGGATCTCGGCCAGCACCTCTCCACGTCCCGTCGACAGCGCGGCTTCTCCGGTGTGGCGAACGCGCTCGAATGCGCGACGCTCAGCTGTATGGGGACGTGGGGGGATCATGGGCCTCCACCTAGACCTTGTCTCAGAACGAGACGCTCGCCGTCTGATCATGTAGAGAAACCGGATGGTTGATCTCTGCGTTGGCTCCGATACATCGTCCACGCGCGCTGCACCGGAGAACAGGGTTCTGTATGGTCTGCCGATGGCCGTGATCGCGCACGAGGGACGGCCCGCTGGAACGTTCAGGTCCGCGCACCCGCTTCGCGCAGCTGGCGGCGGGCCTCGATGAGCGGTCGTCCTTGTGTCGTGCTCGTGAGGCCGGCGGGCCCCTTGAATGTCGGGTTGGTCGCCCGAGCGTGCGCAAACTTCGAGGCGTCGCTCCGGCTGGTTCAGTGCACCGCCGACCTCCGTTCGGTGGAGTTCCGCATGACCTCGGTCCACGCCGAGCACATCGTCGCGGGGATCGAACGGTTCGACACACTGGCCGATGCGGTCTCAGACCTCGAGTGGGTGGTCGGCACCTGCGGCCTGGAGCGTGACAAGAAGCTGTCGCTGCTGAACCCCGCCGAGCTCACCGCGGCGATGTCGAAACGCAGCGTCGACCGGCTTGGGCTGATCTTCGGCAACGAAGCAGACGGGTTGAGCAACGAAGAACTCGCGGCGTGCGATGCCTACGTTCGCATCGCGGCGTCGCAGCGGCAGCCGAGTCTGAACCTCAGCCACGCCGTCGCGGTGTTGCTCTCGCGGCTTTACTGCGAATCGGGGGATGCTGTGGGGGAGGCCGATGCACCCACCCGGGTCCAGGCTGCCTCCCGCCGCGAACTCGAGACGCTGCGCGAGCGCTGGACCTCCGTGATGCGTCAGCGCGGCTACGTGACCGATACGAATGAGGCGCGTTTGCCCGCGAGTCTGGACCGAATGTTTCGCCGTTGGGGCATGCTCCGCACGGATGTCCGGACGATGATGGGCATGCTCCGTCACCTGGGCGAGCACGAGTAGCGCCTCGCTCAGCTCGGCGTTTTCTTTCCGCCCGTGTCTTCTTCGAGGGACGCAAGCGCCTCATGAAACAGGTCTCGGAGCTCACGCGCCGAGGTCCGCGGAATGTGGAGCGGCGGGGTTTTCGGAACCCACGGAGGCTGGTGCACAGGCGCCACTTCCCGCTGGGGGGTGGTGCTTGCTGGCACCTCCTGTCTCGCCTTGGGCAACTCGCGGGTTGGGGTGTTGCTGACCGAGGGCGGTACCGTCGCGGCGGGTGCGATGCGCTTGGGGGCGGCCGGTATCGTGGCCGCCGGTGCCGTCGGCTGGAGGCGACTGGCGACACATGCAGCGATGCGTCGAAGCGTGTCTGGCGGCAGCTGGAAGAACGACAGGCCCAAGCGGCTTCGTCCCGACGAGGTCGTTCCGTGGACTCGCGCCACCAACGCGTCGGGATCAACCCAGTTGGAGGTTTCGTCGTCGGGCGCCAGCGGAAACAGGACCCGCACGAACTCGTTGTCTCTCAACTCGCCGTTGATCTCGACCCCGATGCCACCCTCGCTGATGTCGACGACGTCGGCCGCGACCTCTCCGACTCGGGTCGAGAGGACGGCGCGGACGCGGTGCGGCACGCGAGCGGATGCGCGTCGCTCGGAGCTCGGCTGGGGTCGGCGGGCCATGCAGCAGGTAGTGACGTTCGCCCGGGTAGGCGTCACGACCACGTTGCGCTCAGCCACTATTCGTCCCACACGACCGACCTCGTCGTACCCAAGGAAGGCTGCGTTACACGCTTTTCTTCAACCACGCGACGGCTGCGAGGCATGAGCCCTCGGGCTGCGCCAACCGCTCAGCTCGGCCAGGCTTGCCGCAGCATTTCGCCGAGCGCCAAAGCATCGTTCGGCCGTTCGTCGGCCGGCTTTGCGAGGCACTGATCGACCACCGCGCACAGGTCGCTGGAGAGCTCGTCTTCCCCAACCCGTGACCGAAGCGGAATCACCGCATCTTGAGCATGGGCCCTGAGCCATTGGAGCGGGCTGTCGAACCACATGTCCACGACCTCGCCGACGATCTTGTCGGGGACGAACGGCGTGAACCCCGAGAGCAACTCGTACAGCACCATGCCGAGGCTGTAGACGTCCGCCGCAGGCGTGAGCGTGTTGGTCTCGAGCTGTTCGGGCTGTGCGTAGTGGGGAGTGCCCACAAGCATGTTTCCCACCGTGGCGCTGCGACCCACGACAGAGGACTCGTCCCAAGATCGGGCCAGGCCGAAGTCGAGGACCTTGGTGTGCCCATCTTTGTCGATGAAGAGGTTGGAGGGCTTGAGGTCGCGGTGCACGACCCCGCGGGCGTGGGCCTCGCGAAGGCCTAGGCAAGCTTGGTAGACGATGTGGCAGGACCACTTGGGGTCGAGCCGGTTGTTGAAATCGTGGAACTCGTCGAGCGGCTTGCCCTGCAGCAGCTCCATGAGCACGAAGATGTGCCCGTCGCGGTTGAGGCCGGCGTCGAGGACCGCGACCACGTAGGGACTGGTCAGCTCTCGGAGGACTGTGACCTCACGCAGCGCCCGCGCGGCGTCGTCGTCCTTGACGGGATCACGCGAGAGCTTCAGTGCCAACGGTTCGGCGTAGCGGGGATCCTTGACCTTCCAGACCGTGCCGAAGCCTCCCTGACCCAGGCGGCCCAGGATTTCGTAGTGCTCGTATTGGTCGCCGGGCTGGAGGTCGTCCACCGCCTGGAAGCATACGCCACCGAGCGGATGCCGTCGCCGCCGCGCACTGCAAAAGCTCGCGGTCAGCCCACCTCTGCTCGCTCAGCCCAGCGCGGCGTAGAGCATCGGAAGCGAGGCGTCGAGTCGGTAGTCGATCGAGGAGTGGTTGTCGGGGAACTCCTCGTATCGATGCTCGATACCGGCAGCGGCGAGCTTGTCGACGAAGCGTCGGGCGCCGTGGTGCAGGTGGTACTGGTCTCGGCTTCCGCAGTCGATGAACAAGGCCATGAGCGAGCGAAGTTGAGCCTGCGCGGCCGAGTCTTCGATGATGTGCAGCGGGTCGTGGGCGAGCCAGCGTTTCCACTGGGCTTCATCGACCTCCGCGGTGTGAAGGTCGACCGGGATGGAGATGCCCAGCGGTGCGTCGGGGTCGGGTGCGTAGCTGGCGGCCATGGCCAGCAACATCAGCACGTGGAAGTCGGATCCGCGGACCTTGGGCGCGGCTTCGAAGCGCTCGAAGAACGCGGCTGGCTTTCCGTCAAACCGAGCAAGTGCATCGCACAGCGCCACGAACTCCCGCCTGTACACGAGGTCGAACCCGATGTCGCCGCTGTGGCATGCGACGGCGGCCCACTGGTCTGCGTGGCGGAGCCCCTGAATCAGCGCTCCATATCCGCCGCTGCTCTTGCCGTATACGGCTCGGTGTTCGCGACCCTTGCGGATGCGAAAGCTCGACTCCAGCTGGGGCACCAGGTCCCGGGCGACGAAGGTTTCCCAGCCGCCAAGTGCGAGCGAGTCCACGTACTGGTTTCCGCCGAGCCTCGTGAATGCGTCGGGGAACGCGAAGATCGCCGGTCCCATCTTCCCCTCGGACACCAAACGGTCTACCCGCTGCGGTACTGCCTCTCCGTACGCGGTCCACGAGAGCCGCTTGAGCCCCGACGAGGTGTACGCGGCCAGGTCGACGAACAACGGGTAGTCCGCGTCGCTGTGCTCGTACCCCGGTGGCAGGTAGACCGAGACCGTCCGCTGCCAGGGGTCCCCCAACAGGTTGTCCTTCACGCTCGGAGCATCGACCTCAATCTCGACGAGCGTGCCCTGCGGACGCGCATAGCTGTGACGCGGCATCGGTCACTCTTTCCATTCGGCGACGAACACGTTCGTGTCGCCCATGCTCGCGTTGTTGCGGTTGGACGCGAAGATCAGCGTCTTGGCGTCTCTCGAGAACATCGCGAATCCGTCGAAGGAGTCGTTGTGGGTGACGCGCTCGAGGCCCTTGCCGTCGATGCCGATGAGGTACAGCTCGAACGTGCGACCCAGGGGCGAGTCCATGTTGGAGGAGAAGATGATCTTCTCTCCGCTGGGGTGGAAGTAGGGCCCGAAGTTCGCCTTGCCGTTGCTCGTGATCTGTCTCTGATCGGAGCCGTCGGCGTTCATGACAAACAGCTCCAGCCGAGTCGGGCGCACGTGCCCCTTCTCAATGATCTCCGTGTACTTCGCGAGCTCCTCTTCGCCTTCGGGGTGGTTCGCTCGGTAGACGATCTTCGTGCCGTCCGGCGAGAAGAAGGGTCCTCCGTCGTAGCCCTTGGAGTCGGTTAACTGTTTGATGTTCGACCCGTCGATGTCGGAGATGAACACCTCGGGATCGCCGGTGCGAGTCGAGGTGAAGACGATCTTGTCGCCCTTGGGGGAGACTGTGGCTTCGGCGTCGTAGCCCTTGCCGCCGATGAGCACCTTCGAATCGCTGCCATCGGCACCCGAGACGTAGATGTCGTACTCGTCATACAGCTTCCAGACGTAGCCCAAGCTGCGGTCCGGGGGAGGCAGACAGCCCGGGTCGGCGCCGTGGGTCGAGGCGTAGATGATCTTCTCGTCGCCGGGAAGGAAGTACGCGCACGTGGTTCGACCCTCGCCGCTGCTGACGCGTTTCACGTCGGTCCCGTCAAGCTTCATCGTGAAGATCTGGTCGCACTTCATCTCGCCCGTCGTGGCCTGAAACACGAGCTGGGATTCGTCGAAGCTGAGGTATGCCTCGGCATTCTCGCCACCGTTGGTCAGCTGCTTGAGGCTGGCGAAGTGCGTCTCTTCCTTGTTCGGCGCGAGCGGCTGCCCGGGCGTGAACTCGGCCTTCTCGGGGTCGTCCTTCTCGGGGTCGTCCTGTTTGGCGTCGGCCTGCTTGGCGTCGGCCTGCTTGGCGTCGGCCTGCTTGGCGTCGGCCTGCTTGGCGTCGTCCTTGGCCTTCGGGTCGCCCGACCCTCCGTCACAGGCGAGGGCAGCGAGCAGGGGCAGAATCCACAGGGGTCGCATCGGGCGGAGCGTACCTCGGCAAAGAGGCTGGTAAAACCGACGCATGAAGCCACGCCCCTGGACCGTCGAGCGTACTGAACCAAGAGGCGAGTACCGGGTGTTCACGGTCGACGCGCTGCACAGTCGGCGAGAGGGGGACGACGACCCCCACGTCTTCTTTCGGATCAACTCATCCTCGTGGGTCAACGTGGTGTCTCGCACCCCCGAGGGGGATTTCATCATGATCCACCAGTTCCGGCAGGGGTCAGCCTCGGTCACCCTCGAGATTCCCGGTGGACTGGTCGATGCGGGGGAGGACCCTGCCGAGGCCGCAGCGCGCGAGCTCGAGGAGGAGACCGGATACCGGCCAGCGTCCGTCCGCAAGATCGGCGAGGTGAACCCAAACCCCGCGCTGTTCGCCAACGCGGTCCACACCTACGTCGCCGACGGCTGCGTGAAGGTGGGCGAGGTCAAGAACGACAGCGCCGAGGAGACCATCGTGGAGGTCGTGCCCAAGGCCGACATCCACCGCCGCGCGTTGGCCGGGGACATCAACCACGCGCTGGTGCTCGCCGCCCTGTACTGGCTCTCGCAAGACGGCCCCTAGCGGGCCCCGTTCCGTCTCGCTGGTATCGGACTCAAAATCGTCCGCCGAGGCGCATCCCCACACCTTGCAGGGAGATCGTCGGTCCTATGGAGAGCGCGCGGTCGCGGGTGTAGCTGTCATGGCGCCGCCGATACGTCTCGGCGAATCCCAGCATGCCGGCGCCACTGGCCACCATCGCCGCCGATAGGTCGCGGGTGATGAAGCCCATCAAACGACCACTGTTCACGCAGCGCGCCGTACCGCAGTTGCCCACGACGCCCCATGCAGCCGCTCCCGTGGTCAGCCACGACACCACGCCCGCACCGATCAGGCTGATGCCGGCGATGCGCAGGCCCGCTACCGTACGCCTGCGTCCGGGGGGGTCAAAGACATCGCCGTAGGCATCCGCGTTTCCGCGGGTCATGCCGCCGGCGGTCGCAAGGCCCACAGCTGCGAGCAGTCCGATGTCGGAGTGAACACGCAGCGCGAGCGCAGGCAGGACTCCAGGGGCACACTGCTGAAAGACCTCGCCGACATCGTCGGCTGTATCGACCTCGCCCCGGCCGATAGGGTCGATGCATCGGGTCTTGACCAGCCGATGCGCGATGATCTGTTCGGTCAAGGCGACGGTGGCGGCGATACCCGCACCGATGAAGAGCCCGGTCCCGCGATAGGGCGGCCGAACGGGGGGAGGCAGCCGAACATACGCGGACTGTGGCGGCTCGTCGGACGTGGGGAACTCTCCGATCCGGGGGGCTGCGGTGGGGCCGTCGCCCTTGGACGGAGCGGGCTGGGGATCCGCGTTCGCGGTGGGTGCCGGCGCGGGTTCGGGCGGAGGTCCGAGCGTGCCCGGCTGGGGGGGCGGCTCGGTTGTCGGGATCGAGAACGTCCCGTCGGGGGGAGGCGTCGGATCGGGCGCGCCGTTGCTCGGCGCGGGCGCAGGCGCAGGCTTGGGCTCGTCCGGGGCCCGGGTGGGCTTGCTGGGCTGTGGAGCGTCCGACTCCGGCTCTGCGGTGTCCGGCGCACGCTCTCCGGGGAGCGGCGGCAGCGAAGGCGGCCCCGCGATGGAGATCAGCATGGCCCAGGCCAGCACGTCCTCACCGTAGGCCGGGGCCGAGTGGAGGGTCAATCGGCGTGCGATCGATTGGCCACAAGTGCGTGCTCTCGGGCTGCTAGCGGGAGGGCAGTGCGTTCAGTGCACACGGGGGCTGCTCGTGGCGCTGATCCCGTGGCCGTGACGTTCAGCGCCGGTCTTTCAGCACCGGGAACTTCGCGCGCGCCTGCGCGACCACTTGCGGGTCCACGTCGGCTAGGAGCATCGTCTCGGCCATCGCGGCTGCGGCTACGGGCTCGCCCCACGGGTCGAAGATTCGGCTGTCACCACTGTACTCCATCGCCCCGCCCACGCCGACCCGGTTGATGCCCACGACATACGCCTGGTTCTCGATCGCCCGGGCTCGCAGCAGGGTGGTCCAGTGTTCGCGGCGTTTCTTCGGCCAGTTCGCGACCACGATGTAGCAGTCGGTGTCGTGGGCGTTGGCCCAAAACTCGTCGGCAAAGCGCAGGTCGTAGCAGACGAACAAGGTGACTCGCAGATCGCCAACCACCGCGCGCACATGTTCGGAGCCGGCATCGTAGTGCTCGTGTTCGCCGGCAAAGGTGAACGGGTGCATTTTGGCGTAGCGGACTCGTTCACCGCCGGGCCCCGCCAGGACCATCTCGTTGCGGGGGCGTCCGCTCGCCTGGCGCACGGGTACGGTGCCCGTGACCCACAGACCGTGGGTCTGCGCCATCTCGCCGAGAAACGATGCGCTGGGGCCCTCCGCGTCTTCAGCGATCGCCTCCGCGTTCATCGAAAAACCACACGCGAACATCTCGGGCAACACCACCAGGCCCGCGCCCGCAGCTTTCGCCGATGCGACCCAGGTTCGCAGCTTGGCGAAGTTGGCCTGCGGGTCTTCCCAGACGATGTCTGACTGGATGCCGGCGACTCTCACGTGGCTGCCTTCAGGTTCCCGATGTTCTTGCGCAGACGGGCGATGCCTTCATCGAGCACCGCGTCCGTCTTGCAGAACGCGAATCGCACGAGGTGCTTGCCTCGCCGCGGATCCAGGTAGAACGCCGAGTTCGGAATCGCCGCCACGCCGACCTTCTCGGGCAGCAGGCGGCACAAGCTCTGGTCGTCGTCGAAGCCCAATGCCCGGATGTCGACACACGCGAAATAGGTGCCGGCGGGATCGAGCACGGTGAACCCGACGTCGCGCAGTCCCGTGCACAGCTTGTCGCGCCGCACCTGATACTCGTCGCGAAAGCTGTCGAAGAAGTCGTCGCCCATGCGCAGCGCATGCGCGATGCCATGCTGAAACGGAGTGCCGTTGCAGAAGGTGACAAACTGGTGGCTGGTGCGAATCGCCGCAGTCACGTCCTTGCCCGCACACGCCCACCCGATCTTCCAGCCGGTAAACGAGAACGTCTTTCCCGCCGAGGAGATCGTGATCGTTCGGTCCCTCATGCCTGGGAGGGTCGCGATCGGGATGTGCTCCACGCCAAACGTGAGGTGCTCGTAGACCTCGTCACTGAGCACCAGGACGTCGTGCTTGATGCACAGCGAGGCGATGTGCTCGAGCTCCGCGCGAGAGAAGACCTTTCCGGTCGGGTTGTGCGGGCTGTTGAGCACCAGGACGCGGGTCTTGGGCCCGATGGAGAGCTCGAGCAACTCGGGGTCGTACCGAAAATCAGGGTCGCGCAGGGGGATCACCCGCGGGGATGCGCCCGCCATTGCGACCGCAGCTCGGTAGCTGTCGTAGAAGGGCTCGAACAGCACCACCTCGTCGCCGGCTTCGCACAGCGCGAGTAAGCTGCTGGCGATGGCTTCGGTTGCGCCGGTGAACACGGTGACCTCGCTGCCCGGGTCGTAGTCCAGGTCGTAGAAGCGTTTTTGGTGTTCGGCGATCGCTTGGCGCAGGGACGGGATGCCGGGTCCGGGGCAGTACTGATTGTGCCCTGCGTTCATGGCCGCGATCACGGCTTCCTTGATCTCTGCGGGCCCCTCGAAGTCCGGGAAACCTTGGCCCAGGTTCACCGCGTTGTGCTCATTGGCCAGCGCGGTCATCTCGGCAAAGATCGTGGTTCCAAAGCCCTGTAGCCGGGTAGTCAAATGCGGCAGACGCGACACGGCGGCAGCGTATCGCAGTTTTCGGCCGCCGAATCACGGTGCTTCCCTCCGCGGGAAGTGCCGCGTGCGAGCCCTGGCTGCATACCGTGGGCATGCAGATGACGAGGTCGGTGGAATTGGATGGCTCCGCAGCACGAGTCTGGGGCGTGTTGGGGGAAGGATTCGCTGACATCGGATGGGTGCGCTCGGTCCGGACATCCCGGCTCGAGGGGAATCCGGGGGTCGGGGCCGTCCGGGTCTGCGAGTTCGAGCCATCGCTGCTCGTCAGCTCTGGTGCGGCGAGAGAGGCGTTGGTGGAGTTTGACGAGGACAAGCGCGTCCTGGCCTACGAGCTCCTGGAGCCCGCGGCGCCCATGCAGGCCGCTGGCAGTCGGTGGCAAGTCGAGCCGCTGGCCGAGGATCGCTGCCGAGTCACGGTGACGAGCACGATCGTGCTCCGGGCGTGGTTCAGGCTGATGGCGCCAGCGTTGCGGCTGATGGTCGGTCGGCTGATGAGCCAGACGTTCGAGGACCTTGCGACTCGGGTCAGTGGGCCTGCGCCAGCGTCTCGAAGAACACCGCAGCCGACTGCTCAGCCGGGAAGATGAGCTCTACCTTCAGCTCGTGCAGGGAGACATCGTTGGCGTGTTCAAAGCGCATGACGGTGCTGAAGGTCCGCACGACCTGATCTCCAACGCGAAATCGCGGGCAAACGACCGGAGCCGCAGTGAGGTCGGGCGCGCGCGGTCGCGGAACATCGGTGAGGTGTTGCTCGGCCCGTTCGGCTAGGGCGTGGAGCCGAGCGTCGCCGACGCGAATCGCCTCCTGTCGGCGCATGTCGACATAACGCCACGCAAGCTCGGCCCAGTTCTCGAGCATGTGGCGTGCGGGCCCGGGTCCGAAGAAGGCATCGATGCTCTGTTCGGGCGTCAGCGACCGGGCGCCGGGCCACAGGCGTTCGAAGCCGGCGTTGGTGCGCTGAACTTGTCCGTATCCATCCATTGCGCATCCCGGGTACGGGTCGTGGTTGCGCAGGACCAACTCGACCGCATCGACAAAGGGCCGAAGGTCTTGCTCCCCCAGGTCGCGCTCGGCGTAGGCGCGACCGAGGCCCGCGGCTTCGAGCAAGGCGTTGCGGTGCCGGACCGGGATTTCCATCGCGTCAGCGAGCCGAAGCACCAAGTCTCGCCCCGGACGCGATCGGCCGGTCTCGATGAACGAAAGGTGTCGGGGCGTGGTCTCGGCCTGGGCAGCCAAGGTGAGTTGTGAGAGGCCTCGCCGGCCCCGCCACTCGCGGAGCATGCGTCCGAACGGGGTCGCCGACATGGGGCCAGGGTATCGCGAGCGCGGGCCGAGGCCATTCCCGATCCGGGAAGCGGGCTCAGCCGAAGGGGCTTTGGCTTGGCACGGGCGCGGCGACCACCTGAGCCTGAGCCCGGTACGCCTCGAAGGCTTCGAGTGCCACCGGCTTGATCCGCAAATACATGTAGTCGCCGGCCATCTTGCGGAGCTGGTAGGGGCGGTTGAGAACCGCGGCGAGGATGATGCCGACGAACATCGCGATGCCACCCAACAAGGCGGCACCAACGCCGGCGTCGCTCTCCAAGGCAACGCCGGCGGCGACCAGCACGATGCCGAGCCCGGCGACGCCAAGCCCGAGCATCACCGCCTGTTTTCGCTTGGCTTCGGCCTGTTCGCTCAGGGCGAAGGTCAGGTGTGCGGTCTTGCGAGCCACCAGCATGCAGATGAGGCCGATGAGGCGGATCACGATGAACACGACGATGGTCCACGGGGGAATCCACGACAGCTTCTTGGTCCTCAGGCGGCCACCGGTGGGCTCGCCCGTCCGCAGGCAGATGTCGGGGAGACTCGACTCCTTGCGAACCACCAGGTCGTTGCCCTCTCGGTAGAAGTCCATCGCCGCCGATGACAGGGGCTGGCCCTCGGCCGTTGGGGGTGCGTAGGGGTTCACCGCGCCGGGGCTCGCCTGGTTCATCGAGGTTGAGGACGCCATGGGACGCGTCTCATTGCAAGACCGGCGCTCAGGCTGCCTCAAACAGGGGGAGCGTGCCGCCCTGCGGGTCGGCCACGACGCTGAACGTAGCGAGAGTCGGCGGGCGGGTCGGCGAACCCACCCCGCGACAGGGGCTACCGCGCGGGCCTGCTCGCTGTTCGGCCCGCCTGCGCGCTCGCGTTGTCCGGAGCAAACTCGAGCACGGCCTCGAACTCGACAAGCGCGGCGCCGTATCGCCCTTGCTTCTCCAGGCTCCACCCCAACCCCACCCGCATCTCCACATCGGCCGGGTATGCCACGAGGATGCGTCGGTAGAGGGTCTCTGCCTGCTTGTAGCGTCCCAGGCTGTAGTTGGCCCAGGCCATGCGGGAGTTGGCGAGGTAGTTGTGGGGGTCGAGCTTCACGGCCGCCTTGCCCGTCTCGAGCACGTCCATCCACATCAAGAGCGCCATCTCGGGCAGCATCAAACCGAGGCGCGGCTCGATTGCCTTGGGGTGAAGCTTGATCGCGGCGCGGTACGCCTCGATCGAGTCCCAATGGCGGGCCAGCAAGTGGAGCAGCCAGCCGCGGCGCAGTTGGTAGACATATGTCCGCCGTTGCTCAGGCGTCAGTCCGTCGATGTCGGCGAGCGCCTCAGCGTACTTGCCCTCAGCCTCGTGCTGATAGGAGGCACGGTAGCGCGTCTGGGTGTCGCTGCCATGAGCGGTGAGGGGAGCCAGTCCGATGACCGACGCGAGGAGGAGTTCATGCAGCCGCATCGGTCTTCTCCGGGTGGGAACGCCGAGCGGTACGGTGCCGGACTCCCGAGCGAACCTCGACGCATGACAGGCCTGCGGCGTCGAAAGTTGCTTTGGTTTGCACGTAGGACTGGCCACCGAGCTGTCGGGTTGAGCGTCCCTCGATCGTGGTCTTTTCGCCGTTGCGGGTCACGCTGTAGTGCATCTCGAGTGCGGTGTTGTTGACGAACGGAGAGATGAAGTCGAGCACGAACTGGGCGGGCAGGCGAAGGAAGTAACGAAGCTGGAGGTGGTCGGTCCAGCGCAGGCCCTCCCCGACCTCGAGCGGGACGGTGGGGAGTGCGGCTTGCAGCAAGTGCACCACCGAGCGACGGTCGCCGACCGTGTCGTAGATCCGGAACAGGTCGGTCAGCTGATCGTAGTAGGCGTGGGCCGTGCGTTCCGAGGACCGAATCACCCGCGCACCCAGGAGGTCGATCTCGGTGATCAGAGTTTCGGTGCGCGTACCGCCATCGGCCTCGACCTCGAACACGAAAGACACGTTCTCGGCCCCCGGTAGCCCCAGCGGGACGTCGGTGGGCTCGAGGTTGCGCACCACGTCGCCTTCGCCCGCGACAAGCGTACTGGCGACGTTGGCTCCCGTGTCGGTCTCGAGGACCACATCGTGAAGCTCTGTCTCCAAGGTTGGCGCGCCGATCGTGGGTGTGCCTTGAAACTGAAAGTGCAGGTGGGGCACCGGCGAGCGTCCAGAGCTTCCGCAGAGGCCCACGACATCGCCGCGTCGCACGAACTGTCCCTCGCGAACCTTGATACTGCCGCGCGCGAGGTGGCAGACCAGCGAGTACAGCCCCGGTGCGTGGTAGAGCAGGACGAGGTTGCCCCAGTTGTGTTGGAGGTTGGGCTGTCCGATGGGGCTATCCTCGACATCGTCGATGATCCGCGCCACGGTGCCGTCGGCCGCGGCGAGTACGGGGAGCCGGTAGCAGAGGTAGTCTTGCGGCCGGCTTCCTTCGCCGCGGAACGTCTTGCCCGAAGCATCCTGGACCTCGAAATCGAACGCATGGCGCCACTGGTTGCGGTGTGTGTGCTTGCCGTCGACACCCTGCGTACAGACCCAGCGGCCCAAGAACGGGGCGCGGAAGCGCAGCACATAGCGGGCGCCGAACCGTGCAACGCGGGTCCGGAAGTAGTTGAGGTTTTGCTCGGGTGTGCCGATCGGGAAGTCGACAGCCTTGGGGCGCCCGTCCCGGGTTCGCTGCCGCATCGCATACATCACCAGGATGAGTGTCAGGTTGAACGGCAGGATCAGAAGCGGCAGAGCCTGAATGGACATCAGCGGGACGAGCCCGATTGCCGCCAGTCCGCACACGAGCGAGGCGCCCACGGCCAGCAGCATGGAGCTGGGGCTGGGGATGAACCACACGCCGCCCAGCGCGATTGCGGTGAGCACGAAGTTGTAGCCGAGGACCATCGGCAGGGTGCCGTCCATGACCAACAGAAGGCGCCCCTCCAGCAAGTAGGCCATCGCAAAGCCAAACACCGCGAGCAGGACGGCGATCCGGCTGTGGAACAGGAGCGCGAAGAGGACGACCAGGCCCACGTCTGCACGAGGGAGAAAGAAGAGTGCGCCGAGGCTCTGGAGGAACAGGTTGATCGGCCGAGGCAGATCGATCGCGAACATGGCCTGCTCGGCCAACAATGGTCCCAGCGGCACGTCGAGGATCCGTGCGGCACCGATCACCAGGTAGAAGACGAACAAGAACGGCAGGGTCAGCGGGGGCAAGTTGAACGCGGCCCCCAACGCGGAGTAGAGCGCTGCCGTCATGAAGACCGCGGTCACCACGCCCACGACGGTGAGCACCTGGGCATCGAGGGTGGGGCCGAACAGCAGGCCTGCACCGAGGCCGACCAGCAGGGCGTTGTAGCCGAACAGGCCCGTGGCGGTGAGGTCCTCACTGAGACGGAACACCCGCGTCACGCCGAACGCCAACAGCGTCGCCAGCAGGCCGTACAGCGCCACTCGGGGAACGATCGCCGTGCCAAGGATGACCAACGCGCCGACCACCCGCGAGCGCGAAAAGAGGATCTGCGCGTACGAGCGCAACACGGCGTCGCGCCCGAGCCTGAGGGGCGCGAGCCAACGTGGCGGGTCGGTGGCTGCGTCTACAGCCAATCGGGGACCTCCTCCGGCCCGACGATGTCCTCGAGTTGCTCGCGGCGACGGATCAATCCGTGTTTGCCGCCCGGTCCGACCATCACGACCGCGGGGCGGTACGTGATGAACTGCATCCATTGGGTGACGTTGTAGGCACCGACGTTCTTGAGCACGAGCCTGTCACCAACGGACATCGATGGAAATACCAGAGTGTCGCGCACGACATCGATGTTCATGCACAGCGGCCCGTAGATGACGGTGGGCTCGGGAATGCCTCGAAACGGCTGCGCCGGGACGACGTCGTGGTTGTACCAAAACGAGGTGAACAGGGTGTTGACGCCGGCGTCGACAACGAGACCCCGTCGGCCGTCTCGCAGACGCTTGTTGGCCACGACGGTGGAGATGAGGTAGCCGGCGTCGTCGACCATCGCGCGTCCGTTCTCGAGCACCAACGTGGGCAGGTCGCGGGGGTCGCAGTCGAGTTCGGCGAGGCCTTGTGTGAGCGCCTCGACGTAGCGGGAGAAGCTGGGCGTGGCCTGCTCGCCGGGCAGGTACTGAGCCTTGAGCGTGTTGTGCGATGCGAACCCGCCGCCAACATCGATGAAGTCGAGCAGGACGCCGTGCTCACTTCGCAGGGTGTTTGCGAGATGCGCAAGTTTGGCTGCGGCCTGCTTGTAGGCTGCGGGATCCGTGATGAACGTCCCCAGGTGACAGTGCACGCCGGCGAGCTCGAGTTTGTCTCCTGCGAGGAGTCGCCGGATGGCCTCCATGGCTTGCCCGCTCTCGAGGTTGAAGCCGAAGCGACTCCAAGGCGGCACCGACTCGACGGCCATGTTGACCCGGACCGCCACCTTGGGTCGGATGCCCTGACGCTCGGCGACCCGTTCGGCTGCGGCCATTTCATCGAAGTGATCGATGTGGATGATGGTGCCCGCTGGAAGGACCCGTTCGAGGGTGGCCTCGGACTTGAGCGGCCCGTTGAAATGCACGTGCGCGGGGTCGATGCCCATACGCATCGCCTTGTCGTACTCGAACTCCGACACCACCTCGGCGTAGGCGCCCTCGCGGTGGAAGACCTTGCAGATCGCATCGAGGTAGTTCGTCTTGTACGACCATGCGATACGAGTCTTGCGGTAACGCAGCGCCAGCAGATCGTGGAGCTCGCGGTACCGGGCGACGAGGTCGGCCTCGGAGAAGACAAACAGGGGGGACCCGTAGGTCCTGACGAGTTCGTCGACCGAAACGCCATCGATCGATTCGAGCGGCTGCATCGCTTGGGCTCGCCCGAACTTGTTCATCATGCCCATCTGATGGCGGACCAGGGTGGGGCGTTCGTACAGAGGTTTGGTCATGACGCGTCTCCTGTGGTGGAATGGTGGAGTTCGCCCGTCGAGGCGATGGACTCGAAGTCGGACAGCGGAACGATCTGGTCGAGGGAGATGCGGACGAACATCTTCCCCACCTCGTAGTCGTGCATCGGGGCGACGTCGCGGCCCGCGGCGAGCTGTGCGACGGCCCACGGAAGGTTCATGCCGGCGCCGGCGCTGAGGTAACACCACGCCGGGAAGCGTGGGTTGATCTCGAGCAGGTGCAGTTCTCCAGAGCGTGAGCGCATCATCTCGATCTCGCAGGGTCCCCGCCACTTCGTTGCCTTGAAGTAGCGCCGGGAGAGCTCTTCGATCTCGGGGTCTCGAATGGCGATGCCGGCCCAGCCTTTTCCCTTGTCGGTGAGCAGGCGCTTGCGCATGGGGACCGCGCCCACCATGCCGCCTTGGCCATCCCCGACCGCTACGACGTCGATCTCGTCGCCGTCGACGCCGGCCTGAGCGATCACCGGAACACCCCACTTGGCGACCATCCGGTGATAGGCCGAGACGGCCTCGTGCACGTCGTGCACCTCGATCGCGCCGTAGTAGGCGCCCTTGATCCAGAAGGGGTACTCGAGCTTTCCTTCGAGTTGGCGCAAGTCGTTGGGGTCGGCGATCACCCGCGTCGCGGGCGTGTTGATGTTGGCGATCTCGCCGAGGTGGGCCAGGTGCGCCTTGGAGCGCAGGTCGAACAGCTCTTGGCTCGGCAGGAACGAGCCGATTCCAAGCTTGCGGAGCTGGGGCTCGAGGTCGATGAACGTGGGGATCTCAGCATCGAGCGTCGGGATGACGACGTCGAAGGGAACCCGGGTGTGAACTTCCGCCAGGCGGGCGGAGAACGCAGCCAAACCCTGGGAGGGGTAGGGCATGAGGAACACATCGTCGACGAGGTCCCGGGCGTAGATCCCCGGATCGAGCGAGTCGTACGCCAACCCGACGATCCGGCCGCGGAAGTCTGGGTGGGCCCGCAGCGCCCGGATGACGCCGACGCCGGGGCCAGGGTTGTCGGTCGCGTTGAGGCCGGTGACCGCGATCGTGAGCGGGGCGGCAGTCATGCCGTGAACTCCTCGGGCACCAGGCCACTGCGACGCAACAAGTGCACGAACTCTCCAACATCGCGTTCGACATCGGCGGCGGCGGGGACATCGAACGCCTCTCGTAGGCGCGCCGCGATATCGGCCACGCTGAGACCCTCGCGTAGTCCTTCGAGCACCGTCAGGCCTGGCTCGTTGGCGCTGAACGTGGAGCCTGTGTAGGGGTCGAACAGGAAGCCGGTCTCGCTGATCGCGAGGTCACGCAGTTTCTGGGGGATGGTCATGGTTCGGGCTCACTGGTGCACAAAGGACAGGCCGACGGTGATGTAGTGTGCGAGGGAATCGACGGGGCCGATCGCAGAGTCAGCTTCGACGCCGTGCACCTCGTAGTTGGCGAGGAGGGCGAGATTCGCTGGAAGATGAATCTGTCCGCCAACCCAGGCTCCCCAGCGGATGTCACCGGGGATATTGAAGATGACCGGGATGTCGAGGTAGGCGGGTTGTCGTTCGCGGCCGTACTTGCCGCCCAGCCATAGCGCCCCGGGGTTGCCGTGCACCGCTGCTGTCAGCATACCGGCGGCCAGCGCTGCATCTCGGTCGATCTGTAGTGCGAGCGCGGGCCGAAGCCACACGTGTTCGTGGACCGGAAGCTTCCAGCCGGGCTCGAAGCGCGGGCGGACCTGGTCACCAGCGATGGTGACGCTTGTGCCCAGCGCGATGTCTCCCCACGGACTCCACCGCAGTGACAGGCCGACCGCGTGAACATCGTCGAGCCCTTCGTCGCGCAGGAACCCGTACTGCAGGAGCGCTCCGGCGACCGGCCAGACGGGGCCTGCGGACGCGTGGATCTGGTGTTGCTCGATGGTGGAGCCGAGCTGCCCGTCACTCGAGACCCGGCCGTAGCCCGGCCCCGCACCGCTGCCGCCCGAGCCGCCGCCGTTGCCGTTGCCGTTGCCGCCGGCCGTCAGAGATGACGCGTCGGCAGGGTCATAGCTGATCCGTGCGTAGCCGTAGCTCGCGGCGATGGCGTAGTGCTCAGCGATGATGAGCCCGACGCCGGCTTGCACACCCGCGCCCCGCTGGAGTTCAGGGTGGTCGGAGTAGACTTGCCCGGTGGCGGATGCCCAGGGCCGGACCGCCACCGGCGATCGGCCGCGGGCAAACGCGGCGGCTTCGGTCACCTCAGGCGCCTGCGGGTAGTCCCGCTCGAGTGCCTTCAGTTCAGCGAGTGCGCGCCGGCGGTGCCCGTCGTAGAGCAGTGACCATGACAGCCCAAGCCGGCTTTCGAGCGAGCCGTAGCTCAGCGCGACTGCCCGTTCATAGTGCGTCGTTGCGCGGCCGTAGTGCTGGGCCTGGAAGCGAAGCCACCCTGCGCGCAGCGTCCACCCGTAGTCCTGGGGGTGGGCGGCGGCGATTTCCTCGGCGAGGGCGGCGGCGCGGGCGTGCTTGCCGTGGGCCTCCAATGCGTCGATTCGCCGCACCCGAGCTTCTGCCACGGGTGCAGCGTCCGCCTGCGCTACGGCAAAGGCGGCCGTCGCAACGAGCCAAGGCAAGAACGTCATTGTGCACAGCTAACCTGTGCACGCAGCCGCCCAACCCAAACGGCAATCCTTGCGGTTGCGACAGAACCGGGTTCGGGGGAGGGTGGTCCGAGTCGTTCGGAGCCTGTGTCCCCAGTTCGGGATCTCAGCGGTGCGGGTCGTCCGGCGCAGCGGTACCGGGCCGCTTGTGGAACTCCACCAAGAACTCAGCATCGTCCGACAGCCGCACGAAGTGCACCTCTTCGGGAAGCACGACAAAGGTCCCTCCCGTGGGCACGGTGGCGAGCGGTACGTCCTCGCCCTCGAGGAAATACTGCAGCTGCCCGGCGTGCACGCGAATCAACCCCCACGTCCCGGCCTTGGTGCTGTGTTGCGCGAGGATGCTGCGGGGCACCGTCTTCGCGGTGAACAGCTTCGTCTGCTGGTACGCCTCGGCGTCGTCCGGGAGCGTTCTGGGCATGCCCATCACACCCCGTGCAGGTCCAGGACGTCGAACATGTCGTACAGCCCGGCCTCCTTGCCATCCACCCAGCGAGCGGCTCGCAACGCGCCGCGGCTGAAGATGGCGCGGTCGTTGGCACGATGGGTGAGCTCGATACGCTCGGACTCGCCGAGGAACATCAAGGTGTGCTCTCCGACCACGTCGCCGCCGCGCAGCGCCATGATTCCGATCTCATCCCGGCTTCGTGGACCGACCTGGTCCCGACTCGTCCGGATGGTCTGACTCAGCTTGCGACCCGTGGCTTCGGCGACGGCTTGCCCCACGCGTAGCGCCGTGCCGCTGGGTGCGTCCCGCTTGTTGCGGTGATGAATCTCGAACATCTCGGCGTCCCAGTCGTCGCCCAACGCCTTGGCGGTGGCACCGGCGACATGGATCATGACGGTGACCCCGACGGAGAAGTTGGCCGCGGCCACGATCGGAATCTCGCGCGAGGCCTCGATCAGCTTCACCTGAGTCTGCTCGGTGAGCCCGGTCGTGCCGAGCACCAGCGGCACGCGTCGCTCGACACACCGGGCCAGGTAGCCTTCGGTTGCCTCGGGCAGCGAGAAGTCGACCACCACGTCGTTGCGGCCGGGAACAAGCTCATCGCTGAGCGTAATGCCCACACTGCGGCGGCCGATCATGTGGCCGACGTCGTCGCGCAAGCCGGGGGCTCCGGGACGCGCCACGGCTCCGGCGAGGGTCATGGAGTCGGAGACGAGCACTTCGGACATGAGGCTCTGCCCCATGCGCCCGCGCGCGCCGACGATGACGACGGAAGTCAGGCGGTTATCCATCAGACCAGCTCCAGTCCGCGCAAGGCGTCCATCACCTGGGCGTGGGCAGCTCCATCGCTGACCGGCAGCAGGGGCGAGCGCACCTCGTCGGTCATGAGTCCAAGCTTGGCGAGGGCTGCCTTGAGCGGCCCGGGGTTGCTCGCGCAGAACATCGAGCGGTTGAGCGGCTGCAGCTTGTACTGAAGCTCGCGGGCCTCGTCGTAGCGACCCCCGAACGCCGCTTTGCAGAGGCGTGCGTACAGGCCGGGCACGATGTTGCTGGCCACCGAGATGACGCCGTCGCCGCCCACGCTGAGGAACGGCAGCAGGGTGAAATCGTCGCCGCTGAGCAGCGCGAAGTCAGGGCCGCACTGCTCCCGAATCTCGATCGCGCGGGTCATGTCGCCGGTCGCTTCCTTGATGCCGACGACCAGCTCGTGCTTGGACAGCTCGGCGACGGTCTCGGGCTGCAGGTCGACGACCGTTCGCGAAGGCACGTTGTACAAGACCGCCGGCGCGCCCGAGGCTTCGATGACCCGCAGGATGTGCTCGCGCATGCCCTGCTGCGAGGGCTTGTTGTAGTAGGGCATCACCTGCAGCGTGGCGTCTACGCCCAGCTTCTTGCAGGCGGTGGCCATCTCGATCGCCTCGGTGGTGTTGTTGGAGCCTGCGCCCGCGATGATCGGCACACGGCCGGCGGCCGCGTTCACGACGATCTCGACCACCTCGATGTGCTCGGCGTGCGAGAGGGTGGGGGATTCGCCGGTGGTGCCGCAGGGGACGAGTCCGTCGATGCCGCCGTCGATCTGGGTTTCGACGAGCTTTTTCAGCGCGTCCTTGTCGAGGGCGCCGCCTCGAAACGGGGTCGCCAGTGCCGTGAATGCTCCGCTCAACATGGTCGTCGCGGACCCTAGCACCGTTCTCCCATCCTCGCGGCGTGCTGAAATACAGCCGAAGAGGGGCCCGTGAGAACGCAGAATGCGCGGGCGCTCAGGCCTCGGAATCGGCGGTCTCGGAGGACCACACCAGCGGGCTCGTGACGGCTTCGGCCACAAAGCCGCCTGGGCCCATGAAGCCGATACAGACCGCGGCGCTGCCGGGCGCTCGCGGGCGGGCGAACGTGCATTCCCCCGCGGTCTCTTCACAGACGACCGAGGTGACCTGAATCCGGGGCAAGGTGGCGTCGCCCAGATAGGACACGACCAACACATGACGGCGCGGAGCCTCGCGGACGGCATCCCATGTGACCTCGAGATGGGCCTCGTCGACCGCGGCCGTGAGCGTCGGCATCTCGGTCCGATCGAGGCGGTCGCGAAGGTGCAGCGCGGAGCCGTCGGAGGGGTCGCGATCGATCAGTGCCTCGAGCATGCGCGCGGCTTTTCGGCGATGGCCCTGTGCCAAGTACAGCCGAGCGATCGTGGTACTGGCGATAGGGTCGCGAGAGCGGGTCATGAGGAGGTCCTCGTCGGGGGCGTGAGGGTGTGGGCGAGGGCGTCTGGCGTGAGGGCGAGACGGGCCTCGTCGGCGTCGCGGTGCATCTGGGCGACGAGCGCCTCGGCGCCGTCAAACTTCTGTTCGTCGCGAAGGCGTTTCACAAACGCCACCTCCACGTCGAGGCCGTACAGGCGCTCGCCGAGCTGCCGGTCCAGCACGTGGGTCTCCACCTTGAGCGGGGCCCCGGCCTCGGTGAACGTCGGGTTGTGGCCCACGCTCGTCACCGCGGGCCAACACGCGCCGTAGTCCGGCGATTGGGGGCTCCACACGGTGAACACGGAGGCATAGATGCCCTTGGGCGGCACCATGCCGCCGGCCACACCATCGACCGGCGCGAGGTTGGCCGTCGGAAATCCGAGCTCGCGGCCGCGCTTGGCTCCGTGTTCGACCGTACCCGCGACCGCGTGCCATCGCCCCAGCCATTCCCCGGCCGCCGCAACGTTGCCGTTGTGGAGCGCGCGTCGGATGTCGCTGCTGCTGACCTTCTTTCCGGCATCGGCGGAGATCAACTCCACGATGTCGGTCACCACGCCGTGTTGTGCGACCTGGGCCTGGAGACTGGAAGCCGTCCCCGCCCGCCGCGCCCCAAATCGAAAATCTGCGCCGACAACGATGGCCGCGGGGGCCAAGCCCTCGGTGAAGAACTCCCGGACGAAATCCTCCGCGGCCATGCGAGACATGTCGCGGTCGAATGGGAGCAGCACCAGGTTCTCAACCCCGAGGTCGGCCGCGACTCGCTCGCGTTGAACCGAGGCGTGCAGCATCGGCGGCATGCGCTCAGGGGCGAGGACCGCGGTGGGGTGGGGGTCGAACGTGACCAGCGCCACCCGCTCCGCATGGGTCCGGGCGCGTTCGATCAACGCCTGGTGTCCGCGGTGCAGCCCGTCGAACGCGCCCATACACACGGCGGTCCCGGGCGGGAGCGCTGCGGCGTCGCGCTGAACGTGGAGCGGCACGGGCGGAAGCTATCACGGCTTGCAGCGCTTGCCCGGGGCGCCTGCGTGCTCGACAATCTGCCGATGCGGCTCGCTCTTGCGGTCGGCTGGGTGAGCTTCGCGGTCTTTGTCGCGTTCGCCTCCCCCGGGCACTTCTGGCTCGACTCGGGCGAGATCGGTGCGTCGGGTTTCGAACTCGGCGTCATGCATCCGCCCGGTGCTCCGGGATACGCACTCCTGCTTCGCGCGGCCACCACGTTCCCGGTCGGATCCATCGGGTTTCGAATGGCCGCGTTGTCGTCATTGCTCGCCGGCGTGACTGTGGGTGGCCTCGTCGGGCTGCTACGAGAGCGCGGCGTCCATCCGTGGGTCGCGGTCGGAGCCGCGGTGTGGCTCGCGGCCAGTTGGACGTTCTCTCGACAAGCACGGGTCGTCGAGATCTACGCGCTGCAAGGCGCGCTGATGGTGGTGGTGCTGTGGGGCTTCGCACCGCTGCGCGACGACGAGCCGGGCACTCGGCGCCGATTGATCGGGACGCTCGCGGCGGTGTGGTCGGTCTGGTGTTTCGGGGACGCTCGGTTGGCGCTGGCGCTGCCCGTCATGATCGGCTGGGTCGTCGCGCTGCGTCGCCGACGTCCTTGGGCGCGATGGGCCCCGTTGGCCGTCGTGGCCGCAAGCGCCGTCATTCTCGCGGTCCCGCTGGCGTCGGTTCGGGCGCCCGTCGCCGATTGGGGCGACCCCGACACCCTGCGCGGGTTGTGGGACCACCTGATGGCCAGCTCGATTCGCAACGCCTACGCGGAGCAGATGTGGCCGTCGAGCTGGGCGATGTGGCAGCTCAACATCGAGGCGGTCCTCGCGGGGTTGTCGGAGGACCTCGGACCGCTGGGGCCGACGCTCGGGTTGTGTGCTGTCATCGGACTGGCGTGGCGTCCGGAGCCCGCCGCCGGGGACATGGGTGTGGCGGCAGGCCTGGCCGGGCTTGTCGGCATCGAGCTGTTGTATGCGGTCGCCATCAACCCGATGGGTGTTGCGCAGAGGCAGACAGGACTGGTCACCGCCCTGTTGCTCGCGGTCGCTGTCGCGGAGCTGGTGCGGCGACACGTGCAACCGCGAGGCCGTGCCGTCTGGGCGGTCGTGCCCGTGCTGTTCGTCGTGCTCACCCTGCCGGCCGCGCTGACCACGGCCGAGGACTTGGGCAACACCCGCTCCTGGGGTCCTGCCGCATGGACGCGCGGCACGCTCGAGCAGCTTCCCCCCGGCGCCATGGTGCTCACGCAGTCCGACGACTTGGCAGCTGGCCTCCTGTTCGCGCGAGTGGTCGACGGCGCAAGACCGGACGTGATCGCGGTGCCGGCCCAGCATCTATACAAGCCGGTTCCGGATGCCTTGCTGCCGGGCTCGCCCGGGCACGCCGTCTGGTCCGCTGCGCAGTCGGGAGCGACTGAGGGCGAGCGCATCGTCGCCGCAATCGGAGCCCACACCAGCGCCGTCGCTGTCGAAGCGCCCACGGTCACGATCTTTGCAGGTGTTCCATGGTGGTCGGACCGCGGGGGGCTTCCGATCCGGGTCGCCGGGCCTTCGCCCGCACTGCAAGCGACGCTGCCCGAGGTTCTTTCGATCGAGGGCACGCTCGAGCGCTGGGACGCCCGGTTGCCGGCGCCCGAGGATCGAGTGCGCCTTGCGTGGGCGATGGCCAACGATGCGCGAGCGCGTGTCCGTGTGTACCAAGATGCCCGGGGCGCGCTGAAGATCTTGCAGGCCGCGACCGAACAGGTCAGCGAGCACGTCCCCGGACCGTGGGTTGCACTGGGTGCGTTGCAAGACCGCTTCGGAGACCGGCTCGGTGCGATCGAGTCCACCCGGCGCGCCCTGGCCCTGGCCCCAGGTCGCGCAGCGGCGCTGGAGAACCTCGCGCTCTACCTTGCTCGCGATCGAGCGACGTTGCAGGAGGCCGAAGAGGTCGCGAGACGGGCGGTCGCCCTACGCCCCGAGCGCGCCAAGGGCTGGATTCGGTTGGCAGCCGTCCTGGACGCAAAAGAGGACAGCGAGGGGGCGAGCGCTGCCCGGCGCCGCGCCGACGAACTGCTACAGTAGAGGAATGTCGCGCCTGCTGATCACCGCCGCCGTCCTTGGGTCGCTCCTGGGCTCGCTCGCGGGGTGCGGCGAGAGCTCGTACGACGTCTACATGCGGGGCCTCGAGATCGAGGGGGACGCCGAGCGTGGTCCGTGCAAGCTGCACTACGCCAAAGGGGAACACGCCGCCCGACTCGACCGCAGCCAGCTCACCACGTGTCTCGTCGAGACCCAGCGCGCGATCGCCGAATACGAGAAGGCCAAGACCCTGGGCTACTCCGAAGCGGGCTTCAGCAAGGTCTACGACCGTGCCCACGAGCGAGAGGCGCGGCTCGAGCAGATGATCGAGATGGTCGGTGAGATGGAGCGTGATGCGATCACGGCCAACCTTCCCGGCGGTCGCTGATCTAGCGCTCGGCGCCGTCTTCGATCCATCGGGCCAGCATCACGTAGTCGCCATACGGGAGCGCGTTGTCCCCGGGCGGCATTGCGTTGCCGAACACGCCGGGGAGCGCTTCACCGTCCTCGCGCAGAACCTTGTGGAGCAGGAAACTCTCCGAAGGCCGGCGCGGCGTGACCATGGGGTAGCCGGTGTCTCGCAGTCGGCTGTCGAACAGCAGGTCCTCGAACGCGGCGTCGGGTGAACTCAGGTCCAGGCGGAGGTTCGCGTCGTCGTCGGGGTCCCGGTGACAACTGCACATCGCTCGCTGCGGATCGAACACCGCGCCGTTCTCGAACAGCGACGCCAGCGTGAGCGTCTCCGGAGGGTCTTCGGGGGGCCCCGGCGGACGGTTCGAAGGGACAACGTCAAACTCCAAGAAGAAGTTGAACGTGTCGCTGCCCTCGGCGGAGTCCCAGCCCGGCGTGTCGAGGTTGGGAGACTCGCCCTGCCAACCGACGGCGGCGTCGGCCAAGCGCATTCGGTAGCGAACCCCCGCGGTCAGGGGTTCTTTGGGCGTGACGGTCACCACCGAGCCATCGCACCAGGGCTCGCTCGCATCACCGGCGAGGTGCTCGCCATCGACCGAGGTCCACGGACGCAACTCAAAACCGAGCCGGGCATCGGTGAGCAAGCTCCCCGAGCCCACGACCGCATCGACGTCCGTCAGAGACTGAGGATCGATGAGCCCGGACCAGCACAGCCGGACCGACATGTCCGGGAACGCCGGGCCCCCGGCCTCGGGCACCGTGGCAGTGATCTCCACGGTCTCGGCATTGGCCTCAAAGCGCTGCGTGTCGGATACACGCGTGCATCCGGCGACCACCACGGGCCCCAGAACGACGCTGATACGAAACCACGCCCCCTTCACGGCCCGCAGCGTAGCAGCCCCCACCGCCCGGGACCTCGCCCGAACTGGACACCCGCACACCCCTTGGCCGCGTCGGTCGGTTGACCCTGTGTCCAGCCCGTTGCTATCGTCCGCGAGCGCGAAAAACGCCAGCGATGCTCGGGATCTAGCGCCGGATGTCCGCCCTGAGCTCTCCATCGCCCCTTTGGACTGTCGGCCCCCGTACCCGTGCGTACTCGATCTCTTCGATCTTCGTTGCTCCTCGTCGCCGCCTCCGCCGCATTGCTCGGCGGGTGTGGACCCTTCGGCTATCTCGGCAAAGTGTCCCGCGACGCCTCCAAGGCTGTCGCTGATGCCAAGCAAGCCGGCGCGGAGCAGTACGCGCCGTACGAGTACTGGGGTGCTGTCACCTACCTCGAACAGGCCAAGGTCTTGATGGCCTACAGCGAGTACGAACGCTCCTTCGACTATGGCGAGCGCGCGAAGCAACTCGCCGAAGAAGCCAAGCGCAAGTCCGACAAGCGTGAAGCCGGCAAGATGACCGAGACCCTCGAAGACGAGGACGGTACGAACCCGAGTCCCCCGGATGGGAACGCGAACGGGGATGCCGACGGGAACGTCGAAGCGAAAGACGGCAAGGCCAAAGCCTCCGGATCGATCTCGATCGGAGGTGGCAAGTGAGCGTCTCTCGTTCTTCCGTCCTGCTCGCCGTGCTCGTGCTCGGTCCCACCGGTTGCGTGGGACAGAAGCTGCTCGGCGAGGTCGAAGGCACCCAGACCCAGCTTCAGCGAGCGATTCGCGACGGCTCCAAGTCGATCAACTGCGCGCCCAAGGAGACCGCCATCGCCGAAGCAAACATCAAGTTTGCCGAGGACGCGCTGGCGATCGGTGAGTACTACCGCGGCAAGCAGGCGGCCGACTCGGCTGCCTACTACACCGAGAAGGCTCAAAAACTGACCGACCCCGAGCGCTGCCGCGACAAGCCGGTGGCGCGGGTCGGTGACCGTGACGGCGACGGCTACGACGATGCCGCCGACAAGTGTCCCGACGATCCCGAGGACTTCGACTCCTTTGAGGACGACGACGGCTGCCCCGACAAGGACAACGACGGGGACGGGGTCCTCGACGCGTCCGAGTTCAAGGACGGCGAGTGGGTCAACCTCGATCAGAAAGACGGCAAGGATTGTCGGAACGACAAAGAGGACGTCGACAACTTCGAGGATGAGGACGGCTGTCCCGATCCCGACAACGACAACGACGGCATCCTCGACGAGCCGGATCAGTGCCCGGTCGACCCCGAGGACATCGACAACTTCGAGGACGACAACGGCTGTCCCGACGCGGACAACGATTCGGACAAGATCTGCGACCCGTGGGTCGAGGGCTCTCCAAACGCCGAGAAGTACGCCGACCTCTGCAAGGGCAAGGACCAATGTCCCGACAAGCCTGAGGACTACGACGGCGATCGGGACGACGACGGATGCCCGGACCTCAAGGCCGAGTTCGACGGCTGTTCGGTCAAGATCAGCGAGAAGGTCTTCTTCAAGTTCAACAAGTCGGAGATCGACCCGAAGAGCTTCGAGCTCCTCAACGATGTCGCAACGGTCATCCTGTCGGTACCCGAAGAACTCAACTTCCGGGTCGAGGGCCACACGGACTCCAAGGGTGGAAACAAGTACAACAAGAAGCTCTCGCAGCGTCGTTCGGACGCGGTGGCTACGTACTTGCGCTCCCGCGGCGTCCCGGGCAGCCGTCTGGAGCCGACCGGCTTCGGTGAGGAACGTCCCATCGACAGCAACCGCTCCGCGGACGGGCGGGCGCGCAACCGCCGGGTCGAGTTCAACGTCTCGAACGCCAAATGCGAGAAGTAGGGGCTGAACGTCAGCCCTCCGTGTGAGGTGGTCCCCCGCCACACGCCATGGGATGCGCCGGAGCAAAGCTTCGGACGCATCCCGCCGTGTACCCCCGGCATTGCCGAGCCCGCCAAGGTCTCGGCGTGTCGAGGCTGGCGCCAATCGGAAATCGCGTGCCCCAAAACCCCGCTACGGTTCGCTTTTTGGCGTGTAGCCGTAGTAGAACCGTCGACGGTGACCGGTCTTCGACAACGCTGCAGCTCCTTTGCACGCCGCGCCCGAGGCACGGTTCTCGTCGGCGCGCTCGCGGCCGCGACCTTGCTGGCGCCCTCGGTTGCCGACGCGTCCCCGCGAGATGATCTGGTGGACGCATACCTCAACGCGTTCGACCAGCTGAACAACGTCGACCTCGAGGGCGCCCAGGTCACGCTCGACAGCGCAATCGCCAATGCCCTGTCGGCCGGACTCGCCGGCGACCCGTCGCTCGCCAAGATGTACGCGATGCGGGCCGGCATCATTTACTCGATCTCTCAGGATCGCGGCCAAGCGCTTCAGTCCTGTCTCGAGGCGGTTCAGCTCGACTACAACATCAAGCTTCCGATCGAGCTCGCATCGGAAGAGCTCACTGCGATCTGCAACGAGGCGCGGGCCGGCGTGCAGCCTCCCGCCAACGATGTCGTTCACACCCCGCCGGTGGGGACACCGAATGCCGACATTGAGTTTGTCGCCGTCGCGAACACGACGATGCCGATGGGCAGCACGTTGGTCATGTACTGGCGTCCCGTCGGATCCGAGGCCGAGTTTGCCGGCGAGACGATGGTGGGCGAGGACAACTGGGGGGTGTGGACCATCCCGGTCGCCAGCCACGGTGGCAAGGACCTCGAGTACTTCTTCTACGCGTTCAACCCGACCAACCAGCCGCTGGTCAGCCGCGGCGACAAGGTCAATCCCCTCGTCCTGAAGATGGACGAGAATGCTGTCGTCGCAGCCGCGAGCACCGGCGAGGGCGGGGACGAGGGCGGTGAAGAAGGCGGCGAAGAAGCCGAGGAGAGCAAGAAGAAGCGGAAGCCCAAGGGCAAGTCCAGCCTTCCTCGGGTGTTCATCAACCTCGGAGTCGGAACAGGGCTTGGCGTCGCGCGTGGAACAGCCGAGCAGACCTACGAGCAATACACACCCGGCATCCCCGGTGCCGTGTATGGCAGCCGCGAGCAGGCGTGTGCCGTCGAGCGTTGGTACGCCGGGCAGCAGCCTCTCGCGGGCGATAGCTTCTCCTTCCAGCAGCACCTCGCCGAGGTCGAACCGTTTGGAGCCGTTCCGTATGCTCCCGGCGACGAAGCCGCTCGAACCGCCTTCGCTTCCGCCTACGATCCGGGCTACTGCTCGCAGCGGCACCCCGTGAGCACCGGCTTCGCGATTGCGCCGTTCCACGTCGCGCCCGAGATCGGAATTCGTGTCAGTCGTGCGGTCGTTGTCTCGGTCTACACCCGTCTACAGCTGGTCACGGGGTCCAAGGTCTTCACCGACGATACCGATCTCGCGCGTGGCACGAGCTTCAACACCAACGTTCGTGGCGTGGCCCCTCCGGGCTTCCAGCAGAAGCCCGGCTTCACATGGGCGGTCGGCGCCAAGGTGAAGTACTTCTTTGGCAAGGATGACCGGAAGTTCCGCGTCTTCGCGGGCGGCTTCGCGGGCTATGGCCAAGCCCGCCTCCGGGTGCCGATGAACTTCGCCAACGACCGCAACGGAAACAGTGTGCCCGACCTCGGAGAGGTGGCGCTCAGTGGTCCGCTCAACGCCGCCGGCCAAGTCGAGCCCTCGACCTGTGTCGCCGTCTGGCCGTACACGCAAGGCTGTTCGCCAGATACCGCTGGGCCCGAGGGAGGGATCGATCGAGAGCTCGCCCTGGGGCTGCGTGGCTCCACGGCCGCTGACGATGAGCGAATCGACACCGTCGTGATCGGTCCCGCGATGTTTGGCGCGCTGGTCGGCTTCAACTACCAGCTCCACAAGAACTTCTCGTTGTTCGCGGAGCTCAATGTCGGGGGCTGGATGCCCACGACCACGAGCGTGCTGTTCGACCTCAACGTCGGTCCTGCGATCACGTTCTGACCGAATCGGACAGCTCCAGGATCCCGGAAGCATCCGGCGGATTCTGGGGCACGTACGGCGGCAACCGGAGCGTGAATCGGGTTCCCTCCGACGAGGACTCGCACTCGATCGTTCCGCCGTTCTCCTCGACCATCCGGTGCACGATTGCCAGCCCAAAACCGGTCCCGGTGTCCTTGGTCGTGAAGAATGGATCGAAGACCCGATCGAGGTGTTCGGGGCCAATGCCCGGTCCGTCGTCGACGACGTCAATGCGGACGGCACCGGGCTCCGCGGTGGTCTCGATCAGGATCGTGCCTTCGCCCTCCAGCGCCTGTCCCGCGTTTCGTAGCAGGTTCCACAGAACCTGAGCGAGTTGGGCCGGGTCGACGAAGGCGTCGGTGTCGGGGCTGTCGTCTCCGTTGGACTCCAGTGTGATCCCTTGGCTGGACGGATCGGTCCGAAACGCCTCGACAGCTTCGAGTGCTGTTTGGGCGACCCGGCTCCGGCGAGGCTGCGGTGGTCGTGGTCGCGTGAACGAGAGCAGGTCGGTGATCAGTGCCGAGAGGCGCCCGGATTCTCGCCGGATGATGCCCAACAGCTTCTTGTCCTCATCGGTGAGGTCCGCGGTGCCCAGGAGTTCGGCGGAACCGCTGATCGCGGCGAGTGGGTTCCGAATCTCATGGGCCACGGACGCGGCCAGCCCCCCGACGGCGGCCAGCGAATCGTTGCGCCGCACCTGCTGTGACAGCTCATGCAGCCGCGTGAGGTCCTGGAAGTTGACGACATGCCCCAGTCGGTTGTCCGACGCATCGGTCAGCGGAGCCAGGCTGAGTCCGACACGCACATGCCGGCTCTCTCGGGTGAGCACGACCAACTCCTGGCGGGCGTCGACCCCCGCGGGTGCATCCAGAATGCAGCCGGGCAGCAGGCTATCGAGGGACCGGCCAATGTCTGCGTCCTCGAGGTCGAGGATGCGCCGGGCCATGGGGTTGAAGTACAGGACGTGGCCGTGCATGTCGACGGTGAGCAACCCCGAGCTGATCGACCGGACGATGTTCTCGTTGAGCAGCCGAAGCGTTCCCAGAGCGGAGACCGACGAGGTGAGCTGGCGGTTGAGGTACGACGAGAGAACGGTGACGCCGATGATGCCGCCGACGGTTCGCAGTACGTTGAAGCCCAAGACCCGCGGGCTGAGCGGCACGTAGGGGTCGATCGCCATGGGGACCAACAGACCGCTGGCTTCGAGCATCGCGCTGGTGGCGTACAGCGCCGTCGCGGCGGCTGCGGCGGCCCACGTCAGGCGGGGCCCCCCCATGATGGCCGCGCCCAGCACAGAGATCAGGTACAGCGTAGCGAGCCCCGAATCGACGCCGCCGGACAGGTAGACAGCGACCGCGGAGAGCAACAAGTCGGAGGCTGTCTGCGCACCGGCAAACCGCCCGAGGTCCCGGGCTCGCGGTAGCTGACGGGCAAACACGATCGTCAGCGCAAAACCGACGCCAACCACGCTCCACATCAGCGTGACGTGTCCGGCGAGAGCGTCCTCGCCGCGGGTATAGGTCAGCAAGCTGGCCAGTGCGGTCAATCCGGCGAGGATGACCAGGCGCACCAGCATGAAGTACGAAATCCGCCGGGCATGCTCCGACAGTGCCGGAGTCACACCGGCCGGCGTGGAGTCGGAGACCTCCACCTACTTGATGTTGCCGGCGACCTCGAAGATCGGCAGGTACATCGCGATGAGCATGGTGCCCACTGCACCACCGAGTCCGACGACCATCAGCGGTCCCAGCAGGGCTGTCATGGCACCCACAGCGACATCGACTTCCTCTTCGTAGAAGTCCGCGATTTTCTGGAGCATTTCGTCCATCGCACCGGACTGCTCTCCAACGCCGATCATCTGCACGACCATCGGAGGGAAGATTCCGGTTTCGAGCAGCGGGGAGGCGATGTCCGAGCCTTCCTCGATCTTTCCCCGCGCATACATGATGGCGCGGCTCACCACGAGGTTGCCTGAGGTCTTCGCGACAATCTCGAGGGCGTCGAGAATTGGAACACCCGAGTTGAGGAGCGTACCCAGCGTCCGGGTGAAACGCGCCACGGCGATCTTCCGAATCACCGGACCCACGATGGGCATCTTGAGCGTGATCGTATCGATCACGTAGCGCCCCTTCGTGGTTCGAGAGGCCGCGATGAACCCAACGATGAACACGGCCATCGCGAGCAGGACGACGATGATGTTGTCGGCAATGCCGTGCGAGAGCGCGAGCACCATGCGGGTCAAGGCCGGCAGGCTTCCCGCGCCGAGGTCCTTGAACATCTTCTCGAAGACCGGGAGGACCTTGGTCATCATCACGATCATCACGACGATGCCGACCGAAAGGATCGCGGTCGGATAGATCAGCGCCCGCATCACCTGGCGGCGGAGCGAGGCGGCCTTCTCCATGTAGGTCGCCAGGCGGCGGAAGATGATGTCCAAGATGCCGCCGGCTTCGCCTGCGGACACGAGCGCGCAGAAGAGCTGGTCGAAGACCTTGGGGTGGGCGGCCATCGATTCGCTCAGCGACTTGCCGGTCTCGACGTCCGCCTTGACGCTCGCCAGGATTCGCCGGAAGTGCAGGCTCTCCGACTGTGTCGCGAGCATGTCGATCGATTGAACGATCGGCAGGCCGGCGTCGATCATCGTCGAGAACGTCCGGGTGAAGACGACCTTGTCGCGGAGGCTGACGCCCGTACCGATCGACGGGATGTGCAGCTCGAGCGGTTTGCGCTTGAGCTTGGTGATGTTGAGCCCCTGGTTTCGCAGACGCTCCTGGACTACGCCTTCGTTCTTGGCGTCAACGGTGCCGCTACGAAACTCTCCCGCGCGCGTTGTGGCTTCCCAAATATAGGTTGGCATGGCGTGTGTCCTCTGGCGGTCCGCTCAGCGGGCTCAGTATCGGCGCTTGACCTGCTGCAGGCCTTTCCCGGCATCGATCATGCTCTTCAGCTCATCAGGGTCGCTCGAGCGTGCCATCGCGACGTCCAGCGAGAGAATCCCGCGCTGCACGAGGTCCGACAGCGACTGGTTGAAGGTCTGCATGTTGTTCTTCCCCTGTCCCAGCTGCATCTGCGAGTAGATCTGATGGAGCTTGCCGTCTCGGACGAGCGCCCGAATCGCATCGTTGGGGACCATGACCTCGACCGCCAGACACCGACCGCCCCCCATCTTGGGAAGCAACGCCTGCGTGAGCACACCCTCCAGCACGAAGCTCAGCTGGGTCCGCACTTGGTTTTGCCGGTGTGACTCGAACATGTCGACGACCCGGTTGATCGTCTGCACGGCCGAGTTGGTGTGCATGGTTCCGAAGGTGAGGTGACCCGTCTCGGCGAGGGTCAGCGCAGCCTCCATGGTCTCGGTGTCTCGAATCTCGCCGACCAGGACGATGTCAGGATCCTGGCGGAGAACGTACTTGAGCGCTTTCTTGAAGCTCTCCGTATCCGCGCCCACCTCCCGCTGGTTCACCAGACAACCCTTGTGGTTGTGCAGGAACTCGATCGGGTCCTCGATCGTCATGATGTGTCCCCGGCGCTCGTTGTTGATCAGGTCGATCATCGAGGCGAGCGAGGTGGACTTGCCCGAACCGGTGGGTCCGGTCACCAGCACGAGCCCGCGAGGCTTCTTGGTCAGCTCGGCGACGACGGGCGGAAGCCCGAGGGTCTCGAGCGGTGGCATTTCGTAGGGGATGAGCCGGAACGCGCCGCCGGTCGCCCCTCGCTGAACGAAGAGGTTGCACCGGAATCGAGCCAGTCCCTTCACGCCGAACGAGAGGTCGAGCTCTTGGGTCTCCTCAAACCGTTGCTTCTGTTTGTCGGACAGAATCGAGTAGCAGAGGTTCTTGCTCTCCACCGGACCCATCTTCGGGGCCTTCAGCGGAACCAGATCTCCATCGATGCGCAGCATGGGCGCCGCACCGGTGGTGATGTGGAGGTCGGTCGCATTCGAGTCGACCATCGCGCGAAGCAGCTGATGCAGCGTGACGCTCACTGGCCTCAGGGTATCGAAGAACCCACACCCAACGCGAATACCCCGCACACACCCCCTGAGATGTAAGGCCATCCTCCCCAAACCCGAGGCCCGAAGACCCCAACCCGAACCTCCAACCGGGACCTCTCAACCCTCACAGTCGGGGACCGCGCCGCACCAGCGAGCCGCCTGAGAGCGCCGGGAGGCGACCGCGCCTTCGTCACGCGACCGCGCCTTCGTCACGCGACCGCGACGAGAGAAGCGAGTACTGCAGGGGCCGCGAGCGAGGGACACTGGGCGCCAACCGACGGGCTGAAAGGGCCGGGCAAGGGAAGGGCGGAGACGAGCGCGCCCGCGTCATACGCCCGCGACGAGAGAAGCGAGCCCCGGTGGGGCTCGCTAGCGAGGGCAAAGCCCGACCTTGGAAGGGGGAAACGGAGGGCGGCTTCGCCGGCCGGAGTGAGGGAAACCGAGAGGTTTCCCTCAAAGACTAATCCGACGCAGTGACGCGGAGGACTTCTTCGAGGGTTGTCACGCCCTCGTTCACTTTGTTCAGCCCTGAACGGCGGAGGGTCGCCATGCCCAGGCGGATCGCCTCGCTCTTCAGCTCGGCGGTCGAGGCACCCTGGAGGATCAAGTCCTTGAGCCCGTCGTTCATCACCATGACCTCATACAGGGCGACGCGACCCTTGTAGCCCGTGCCGCCGCACGTCTTGCAGCCCTTGCCGCGTTTGGGTTTGGACTTCTTGGCCTCGTCGGGCTTCATGCCGCCCTCGACCAACGCAGCTTCGGTCACTTCCTCGTCGTCAGCGCCGCAGTCCTTACAGATGCGTCGCGCGAGCCGTTGCGCGAGGATCATGTTCACCGACGCCGTCACGAGGAACGGCTCGACGCCCATGTTGAGCAGACGGTTGATCGTCGAGGGGGCGTCGTTGGTGTGCAGCGTCGAGAGGACCATGTGTCCGGTGAGCGCGGCTTTCACCGCGATCTCGGCCGTCTCGAAGTCACGAATCTCGCCGACCATGATGATGTCGGGATCCTGTCGGAGGAACGAGCGCAGCGAGGCCGCGAAGTTCAGCCCGATGTCCTCGTGCATCTGGACCTGGTTGATGCCAGCGAGGTTGTACTCGACCGGGTCCTCCGCGGTGGAGAGGTTGACGTCCTCTTGGTTGAGCTCGGAGAGCGCGGAGTACAGCGTCGTCGTCTTGCCGGATCCGGTGGGTCCGGTGACCAAGCACATGCCAAAGGGGCGGTGGATGCAGCCTTGAAAATCGTCGAGAGGTTTTTGCTCGAAGCCGAGCTTGGTCATGTCGAGCTGCAGGTTCTCCTTGTCCAGCAGACGCAACACGATCTTCTCACCGAAGAGCGTGGGCAGCGTCGACACTCGGAAGTCCATCTCCCGGTTCTTGCCGATCCTCAGCTTGATACGGCCGTCCTGCGGCAAACGACGCTCTGCGATGTCGAGCATCGCCATGATCTTCATCCGGCTCGTGATCGCGTTCTTCAGCTTGAGCGGAGGGGTCATCTCCTTGTGGAGCACACCATCGACCCGGTACCGAACCCGGTACGACTTTTCGTAGGGCTCGATGTGGATGTCGGAGGCGCCCTTTTGAATCGCGTTGAGCAGGATGAGGTTGCAGAGCTTGACCACCGGGGCCTGCTCGGCTTCTGCTTGCGAGTCGAGAACGTTGAAGTCCTCGTCGACATCGTCTCCGAAGTCGATGTCCTCGAAGTCCAGGTCGTTGATGACCTCGTCGTACGTGTCGAGCTGTTGGTTCGACTCGTAGTACCGGGTGATCGCCTCTTCGATCGCCGCGTCGGTCGTGACGACGGGTTCGATGTTGAGGCCGGTGAGGAACTTCAGGTCATCGATCGCGTAGATGTTGCTCGGGTCGCTCATCGCCACGATGAGCGTCGAACCGGCTCGCTGCACGGGCAGCACGGTGTGCTTGCTCGCGACCTCCTTGGGGATGAGGTCGATCACCTCGGGATCAATCTCGAACTCGGAGAGACTGATCGAGGGAACGCCGTACTGCTTGGCGAGGAAATCGGTGAGTTCCTTTTCACCGAGGATGCCCAGCTTGGCCAGGCTGTACGCCAGACGCTTGCCGGAGCCGCGCTGGTCGTCCTGCGCGTCCCGAAGCTGCTGGGTGGAGATGATCGATTCTCGAACGAGAATTTCGCCGATGCGTTCGCTGCTCATGGATTTAACTCGCCCCAAGGGTTCGCGGGGCCAGCGCGACCCCACGCAGGCAAGGTTAGCCCCCGACGGTGCTTTTCCGCTATGTTCCCGCGACTCCATGGCCTCGTCTTCTCCCGGCAACAAAAGTCGCGCGCGCGGTCCCAAGCGTGACAGCGGCCCACAAAAACCTACCGTCCGCCGTCCGGGCAAAGACCGCGCCCTCAAGCTCGCGCTACCCGCGGTCCGAAGTGTCGAATCCGGCCACCCGTGGGTCTTTCGAGACAGCCTGCGCCGCTCGCTCGACGGTGTGGCCTCTGGCACGCCCGTTCCAGTCAGCGACGAGGACGGTCGGCCCGTCGGGTGGGGCCTGTACGAGCCCGATGGTGCGGTGGCCGTACGCATGGTCAGCGCCCAGGCCGACTTCACGTGGGGCCCCGATGTTCTCGAGGAGCGGATCACCGCCGCGCTCGCGCACCGCGAGGTCACGCTCGAGGACAGCATTCGGGGTGCCTGCCGGCTCGTCCATGCAGAAGGCGATGGCATTCCCGGGGTCGCGGTCGACCAGCTCGGGGAGTTTGTGCTCGTCTACAAGTACGCTCGCTGCGTCGACGCGTACTTGGAACCGCTGATCGAGATCCTCAATTCCAAGCTCTCGCCGGCAGGGATCTACCTGCAAGACCGGGTCAAGCCCGTCACGCCCGAGGAGCGTCGCCCCGGCGCCGCCCACATGAAAGGCAAGAACGCGCCGACTGACTTGGTCATCGAGGAGGACGGTCTCAAGTACCTCGTCGACCCCAGCGCGCCGGTGTCGCCGGGCCTCTTTCTCGACCTTCGCGAGGGGCGTCGGTGGGTACAGAAGCTCGCCAAAGGCCGCCGCGTACTCAACCTGTTCTCCTTCACCGGGTCCCTGGGGATGCGGGCGGTGCAGGGGGGGGCGGATGCCGTCGTCAACGTGGATGCGGCCGCTCGATCGCACACGCGGTGCCGCCAGAACCTCGAGGCATCGGGCTTCGATGGGCAGGCCTGCAAGCCCCTGACGGGCGATGTGTTCAAACACCTCGAGAAGCTCCGACAGCGGGAGGAGCAGTTCGATCTGATCGTGGTCGACCCGCCGCCGTTCTCACGGGTCAAGGGCAAGGTGTTCTCCGCCCTCAAAGATTGGCGATCCTTGATGGAGGCGATCGCGGGCGTGTGCGCTCCCGGTGCAGACGTGCTTGCGATCTCCAATGCATCGAGGCTTCCCGACGACGAGTTCATGTCTGCGCTCGGTGGCGGAGCGCTCGCGGGCGGGCGCACGGCTCGGTTGCTCGGTGAGTGCGGGCTCCCCCCGGACTTCCCGGTTCCGCCCGCGTTCGCCGAAGGCCGCTACCTCAAGGTCAAGCGGCTCGGCATCATCTAGCCCGTGCTCCCGTCCCCTCGTGATGCCGACGTTTGTTGGGTGACGAGGGGGGGCAGCTTGGTTCGGCCGCCGTCCGGGCCGGCGGGCATCACCACGCCGTGGCGCTCGAGGGATTGGGCCGCCATTCGGGACATGAGGCGCGAGCGGGCAAAACGGGCGCTGATGCCCACGAGGCCGTCTTGTTCTGCAATGACGCCGAGGATCTCGAGGGCGGCGGCGGTGGAGTGCTCTGCCCCCGTGTAGCCCAGTCCATCCGCTGCTGCGGTGACCGCGACTTCGGCCCGTTCTGCACCGAGTGCGCCCTGAAGGAGACCGGCGAGTTCGGCGAGGCCGACAGTGCCAGGCTGAGCCATCAACCTACGGCCAGGACCACAGTCGTGCTGTTGTGGAAGCCGGAGAGGTCTGAAACGTCCAGAGCGATCTCCCCATAGGTTTCGAATCCTGCGACCGGGACCCCGCCGAGCGTCTCGGAGATCGCCTCAATGGCGTCGCCGAAGCGGTCTTGGAGGATGAGTTTCCGACAGATACAGTCGAATACCAGGGCGCCGGCGGGCTCGCGTCCACCCAGCTGCTGTCGTGCTTGCTCGGCAGCACCGCGGGCGCTGGCGAGTTGCTGCTCGACGTCGCTGGTCGTCAGCCGAATCACCGCGCCTTCGGGAAGTCCACATGCGAAGGAAAGCGAGCCGTCCTCGTGCTTCTGGAGCGGGGAGCGAACCTTGATCGCGGTGCCGGAGGTCAACGAGGCTGCGTGGGTAAAGAAGAACGGCGTCAGCTCGTCTGCGGTCATCGAATCGAAGTCGACGCCGGACGTCAGCGCGGTCACCTCCTCGCGCCAGACATCCCAGGCGGGCCGCCCGTCGAGCTCGTGGACGACGTTGCCGGTCGCGCGTGTCACCGAGAGGGGCCGAGAATCGGCTCTGTGCCCGTGTTGCACCCCGATGCCGAACGGATGGCGCCCGTGCAGGAACGCCAGGACCACCGCGTCTTCACGGGCCTCAGCACCCACGCCGACCCAGGTGTGCTTCATCTCGAGGTCGTCACCGGCGGCCCCACCCACAAGTCGGACCGGCTCATCCTGCCCAAGAAGGGTCGCCGCCAGGAGTGTTGCCTCCTCGCCCCGGCCGGACATCGTGTCGAGCAGCAGGATTCCCACCCGATGCGGATGGTCCGGATATGGCTCGCTCAGTTTCCCGCCAAGTTCGACCACCGCTTCTTCGGGAGCCTCCTTCAGGTTGCTCGCGATGGCGGCCTGCACCTTGAAGTCTCCCCAGACCGCCCAGGCCGAGATGGCTTGGCCCGTCTCCTCGGCCTCGGTGAACTCGCCCGATGATGAGGCTCCGATCACGGTCGCGGTGGGCCACGCCTGCTGGAGCGACTCGAGGACTTCCTGCAGGGAGAAGGCCGCCGATGCGAAGACCGAGATCAGGACGGGAGCCTGCGCGTTTTCCGCCGGGCTGAGCTGGCTGAGGAGATCGGCAATGGCGGCGGGACCCCGCGCGAGCGCAGTGCGAATTGCGGTGGACGGAGGCACTGCGGAGTCATCGGCGCGACCCCTCCTGTCTTGAGCACGCCCGGACCTGCGCGAAGGCTCAGGCAGGCTTTGTCAGCGCAAACGCGCCCGATCTTCGCTACGTTAGAGGCATGAACGAGATCTTTGACCGGGTCCTGCAAGCTGCGCGCAAGCTCGGCGCGTCGGACGTCCACCTCAAGGTCGGTCTCCCTCCCGTCTTCCGGATCCGCGGCTCGTTGCGCACGCTCAAAGACGTGCCCCCGATGACCAGCGATGTGATCAACACGTTCGCGGTCAACATCATGACCGAGAAGACGCATACGAAATTCGTGGATACTTGCGACGTCGACTTGGCCTACGCGACGCCCGACGGACTGCGTTACCGGGTCAACGTGTTCAAGCAGCGCGGCGAGACCGGCATGGTCATGCGCGTGATTGCCGCCGACATCCCCTCGTTCGAACGGTTGAATCTTCCCGGTCGTGTGCGCGACTTGGCCAAAGAGCATCGCGGCATGGTGTTGGTCACCGGCATCACCGGCTCGGGTAAGTCCACCACGCTCGCCTCGTTGATCAACTTGATCAACACCGAACGCGCGGCGCACATCATCACGATCGAAGACCCGATCGAGTACGTGTTCCGAGACCACCGCTCGGTGGTCAACCAACGCGAGCTCAGCTTCGACACGCATAGTTTCAAGGCCGCGCTCACTGCTGCGCTGCGGCAGGACCCCGACGTCGTGCTGGTCGGCGAGATGCGAAACCTGGAGACCATCTCCACCGGCATGCTCGCCGCCGAGACCGGTCACCTCGTGTTCTCAACCCTCCACACCCTCGATGCGCAGGAGACCATCGCGCGTATCGTGCAGATGCACCCGCCGCACCAGCAGAACGCCACCCGGCTGCAGCTTGCGTCGATTCTGACGGCGATCGTGTCGCAGCGCTTGCTTCCGCGGGCGGATGGTCGCGGGATGATTCCGGCCGTCGAGGTGCTCGTGAACACGCCGCGTATTCGCGACCTCATCGCCGATGAAACGCGAACCCACGAGATCGTAGACGCGATCAAAGACGGGGCGCACCCCTACGGGATGATCTCGTTCGACCAATCGCTCACCGAGTTGGTCAAGCGCAAGCTCATCACCTACGAGGTCGCGCTCGCTGCCGCCACGAACCCGGACGACTTTGCGTTGCACTTCCGCGGTGTCGGGGCCGGAACAGATACTGGCGGCGGCTTCGAACAGGGCTACTGATTGCCCAAGCCTGGCACAGGGGGGTCTGGTTCGCCGGACCCCCGCCAACGACTTTTCAATCCTCCACGAGTGTTCTTGCCATGAGTCCTTCCGCCCCTGAAGTCCGGCAGCGCTTCGTCGACTTCTTCGCCGAACGCGGTCACACGCACGTCCCCAGCAGCTCGCTGGTCCCCCACAACGACAAGTCTCTGTTGTTCGTGAACGCGGGGATGAACCAGTTCAAGGATGTGTTCACCGGTCGTGAAACCCGGCCCTACGATCGCGCGGTCACCGTGCAGCGCTGCCTGCGTGCGGGCGGCAAGCACAACGACCTCGACAACGTCGGGTTCACGCCGCGCCACCACACGTTGTTCGAGATGCTCGGCAACTTCTCGTTCGGCGACTACTTCAAGGCTGACGCAATCGAGTTTGGCTGGCAGTTCCTCACCCAGACGTTGTCGATCGATCCCGCCCGGCTCGTGGTCACTGTCTTCAGCGGAGAGGGAGAGAGCGCGCCACAGGACACCGAGGCGTACGAGCTGTGGACGCGTTTCCTGCCCAAGGACCGCATCTACAAAGCCGCCGCGGCCGATAACTTCTGGTCGATGGGCGACACCGGGCCGTGCGGTCCATGCTCGGAGATCCATATCTACAACGATGGCGCTGCGCCGGGCTTGGCCGGCACGCCCGGCAAGGGTCCCGAGTTCGAAGACGGCATCTACCTCGAGTTGTGGAACCTGGTGTTCATGCAGTACGAGCGGCACAAGGACCGGCCGATGTCCGAGCTGCCCAAGCCCAGCATCGACACCGGCTCTGGTCTCGAGCGGGTGGCTGCCGTCGTCGGCGGTCACGACAGCAACTACGGCTCCATCCTGCTCTCCCCGCTGGTCGACCTGGGCAAAGAGCTCGCCCACGGCAACGACAGCAAGGGCGAGGCGCCGTACCGGGTCATTGCCGACCATGCACGTGCCAGCGCCTTTCTGATCGCCGATGGCGTGTTCCCCGACAAGAAGGAGCGCGAGTACGTGCTGCGTCGGATCATGCGACGCGCCATTCGGCACGGTGCCGACCTCGGCCTCGACGAGCCGTTCTTCCACAAGGTCACCGCGAAGGTTGTCGAGATGTTCGGGGAGCAAAACCCTGCTCTCGTAGCTCGGGCGGCGACGATCGAAGAGGTTGTGAAGGCGGAGGAAGAGTCGTTCCGGCGGACGCTGGCCCGCGGCACTCGTTTGCTGACCGGCCGCATCGGCGACCTCGAGGCGGGCGAAGCACTCGATCCACAGACCGCTGCTGACCTCTACGACACGTACGGGTTCCCCATCGATCTGACCGGGATCATGGTCGCGGAGCAGGGGTTCACACTCGATGAAGACGCGGCAGAGGCTGCGGTGAAGAAGCGGCAGTCCGGGGGCAAGGCCTCGGAGGGCGGTGCCCACAGTACAGTCGCGGACGTCTACTTCGCGTTGCACGAAGCGCACGGAGACTCGAGCTTCACCGGGTACTCCGCGACCGAGGGCACCGGCCAGGTTGTCGCGCTGATCAAAGCTGGGGAGTCGGTCCCATCCGTCGCTGCGGGCGATACTGCCGAGGTGATCCTCAGCGAGACGCCGATGTACGCCGAGAGCGGCGGCCAAGTCGGTGACACCGGGACGCTGTCCGCATCCGGCGTTCGTGTAGATGTGACAGGCGTGCTCAAGAAGGTTGGCGGCATGCATGTGCATGTCGGGACCGTGGCGCAGGGCTCTTTGAAGGTGGGCGACCGCCTGGAGGCGCAGGTCGACACCGCGCGCCGTGACTCCATTCGTCGTAACCACAGCGCCACGCACCTGCTGCACCTCGCACTGCGCGAGGTTCTGGGCGACCACGTCGTGCAGAAGGGGTCGCTGGTCGATCCCGACAAGCTGCGATTCGACTTCAGCCACCGCGCGCCGGTCACTCCCGAGGAAACCGCGAAGGTCGAGCAGCGGGTCAACGCGCTGGTGTTGGGCAACGCCGACTCGGTCACTGCGGTCATGAGCCCGGCGCAGGCCGGGGAAGCTGGGGCGATCGGTCTCTTTGGCGACAAGTACGGCGACCAGGTTCGTGTGGTGCGGATCGGCACCGACAGTCTCGAGCTTTGCGGCGGCACGCACGTCGAGCGCGCCGGCGACATCGGACTGTTCACGATCACGACCGAGACCGGCATCGCGCAGGGCGTGCGCCGTATGGAGGCCGTCACCGGGATGAACGCGGTCCACCATGTCCAGTCGATGCGGGAGGTTCTGCACACGTCGATGGGACACCTGCATGCCGGCGCTGCGGAGGAACTTCCCGGCCGGATCGAGAAGCTCCAAGGTGACCTCAAGACCAAGGACCGGACCATCGAGCAGCTCAACCAGAAGCTGGCGACCGGTGGTGGCGGCGACGAGGCCGAGGTCTCCGAGGTTTCGGGCGTGAAGTTGATGGCCCGCAAGGTGGCCATCGCCGATGGCAAGGCGCTGCGAGCCGCGGCGGACACGTTGCGCGATCGTCTGGGGACTGGCGTTGTGGTGTTGGCTGCCGATACGGGCGGTAAGGCAACCATCCTCGTTGCCGTGACCAAGGACCTGACCGATAAAGTCCACGCTGGGAAACTCGTTGGTGCACTCGCCCAGCATGTGGATGGCCGCGGCGGTGGGCGCCCTGATTTTGCACAAGCGGGCGGGTCCAACGTGGCCGGTCTTGATGCGGCGCTTGGTGCCGCGACGGAAGCACTGGGAGCGATGCTGCAATGAGCCAAGACCTTGATGACCTCCTCGCCCGCGAGGGCCACGAAGACGTCGACGCGCTGATGGGCTGGGCCCGCGAGCGTGCGGCCGAGTTGGTGCCCGAGGTTGAAGGCGACGAAGAACTCGGCCCGCTGCTGGGAGCACGCGGTCACGCCGGGGCTGCACCGATGCGACCCCTGACCGACCCCGACGCACAGACGGAAGCGCAGCGGGAGGCGGAGGCCCTACGGGTGGAGCAAGTCGCAATCACGGCTCGGCGCGAGGCGTCGAACGCGGCACCGCTTCCTCCGATCCCTGTTGCCACTGTGGCTGTCCCCACCGACGAGCTCGACGTCGATGAGATCGAAGAGCTCGACATGGAAGAGCTCGAGATGGTCGACGAGGACGAGGACGAGGACGAGAGCGACGATGAACCCACGGGGACCAGCCCTGCACCGCTGCCACCAGGGCCCCCGGCGGTCGAGGCCGAACCTTCGGAAGCCGCCGCGGACGATGGGGGCGAGACGACCTCCTTCGGTCCCCCCGATGGCAACGAGCACGTGCCGGAATGGAAGGCTGCACTGCTCAGCACTCAAACCGCGACGGACCAGGAGGCTGCGGAGCGGGTGAAAGAGGCGTCGAGCGCGGGCCCTCTGCCGCAGAAGGAGTTTCCGCAGGACGACACCACCGAGCAGTCGGGCCGACTCGAAGCCGAGCACGACGAGGTCTCCCAGCACTCCGTCGACTTGTCCGACCTCGATACCGGCGACGAGTAGAGGGCCGGTGCTCCCACGAAGAAGGCCGGGATCCCGCGAGGGTCCCGGCCTTTCGTTTGGTTTGCGAACCAGGTCCGCTATGCGGGCGGTGCGATACCCTCGGCTGTTTGGTCGCCGATGACCTCGAGCTCTCCGGGGCATGCCGTCGCGCCGAGGAACGCGGCGATGTCTTTGACCTCTTCGTCGCTCAGCTTGCGGTCGAGGAGCAGCGGGTCGACCTTCAGTCCTTCTTGCGGGTTCCCGCCGCTGGCCATCAACTTGATCGCGTCCTCGAGGGATTCGGTGCTGCCGTCGTGGAAGTAGGGGCCGGTCTTCGAGACGTTGCGCAGGGTCGGAGTTTTGAAGGCGTGCTTGTGGGCTGCGTCTTGCGAGACCTTGAACCGACCCACGTCGGCCTTGTCATCCGACACGTCTGTGCCGATTCCGGTCACGTGATAGATGCCGTCGCTGAGGTTCGCGCCGTTGTGGCAGGTCATGCAGCCGGCCTTGCCCATGAACAAGGTCTGGCCCCGCTTCTGTGCCGCGGACAGCTCCTGCTTGTCGTACCCGGTGTCGCCGCACAGCAGCGTGCGCTCGTAGGCGGACAACGCCTTGGCGACATGGTCAGGCTCGACGTTTGCACCCTCGGCGAGGGCGAACGCCTTGACGAACGCGTCCTTGTACTCGGGAAGCGCTCCGACCTCAGACGCCTTGGCCGCGAGCGTGTCGCCCAGGCCCATGTTGCCGCCCTTGAGTGCACCGATGGCCTGCTTCTCCAGTGAAGGCGCGCGGCCGTCCCAGTAGAACTCCTTGTGCAGCCCCACGTTCCAGATGGTCGGGGAGTTTCGCGAGAGCGGTTTGGCCTTGGCGCCCAATGCTGTCTTCCGACCGTCGGCCGCACCATGCTGGTTTTGGTGGCAGCTGTAGCAGCTGCGAGAGCCGTCCGCGCTGAGGCGCTTGTCCATGAACAGCTTGTGCCCCAGGGCGACCTTGTCTGCGGTCATGGGGTTGTCCGAGGGAACGGCGGGAGCATCGGTGATGCCAGCGGGAAGCTTCCAGGCCCATGCCGCCGCCGCTTCTCCCGCGGGCTTGGCGTTCGCGTCTGGCTTGGCGTTCGCGTCTGGCTTGGCCTTCGCGTCCTTGCCGTCTTTCGGCTTGCCCGAGTTTCCGTCGTCGCAACCGGCGGCGAACGTGAGCGTGCCGAGCATCGCGACCAAGAGCGTGCGTTTCATGGCTGCACTATGCCTGCTCGGTGTGGGCCTGCAAGTGCTGCCCTTCAGGGGCTGGGGTTCACGACGGGCTGGGAGGGCTGGACCCTGGGCGGGCCGTCGAAGTCGGCCATCAAGGCGTCACTGAGCACGCGGCCAAAGTGCGTGTAGCCCAGCGGCGTGAGGTGTAGATGGTCGCCCTTGGCGAGTTGCGGGTCCGCGGCGACCCAGTCGGGCATGCTGCCGAGTCCGCCGGTGAGCTTCGAGGTGTCGAAGAACCCACAGCCTCGTTGCGCAGCAATCTCGCGCTGCGCGGTGAGAATCTCCCGCAAGCGGGGGCGGACTCCCCATGTTTCTGTCTCTTCGTCATTGAGAGGGTAGTCGACCGGTCCCACCAGCACGCAACTCGCGTCGGGGACAGCCGCAGCGAAGCGGTCGAGGACGGCCTCGAGGTTCTCTCGATACACCTCGATCGGTTCGTCTTCGTCGACGGATTCGTTGGCGCCGTACGCAAGCACGTACAAAGACGGCGCTCGGGCACGCAGCGCCGCCGACCACATGGGCACGTCCCAGTTGACGATGTTGGCCGACCGGGTCCCGCCGATCCCCAACGCATCGACCACGACGCCCGCCTGGTCGCGCTCGAAGATGCCGCCCATGATGCGGACCTCGTCTTCGGTGGCGACCTGGATCGTCATCGGGGTGAAGGTGTCGGGCAGGGGGACGGGGACGGTTCTTAGTGCGAAGGCCTCGGCGGCGGTCGATAGCGATGCCGACGTCGCGGACTTCCCTGCGCCGAACTTCACGGACAAGGAGCCGCCGCCGGGCTGCTCGAGCAGCTGGATCGCGAAGCTGTCGCTGTCGTTGATGCCCGAGACGGCGGACGCCTTGGAATGCAGGGTGGTCCGAGCGCGCTTGTGCGTGCTGTGAGCGGATGCGCCCAGCAGCCCATAGTAGCCGTCGAGTTTCCCCGCCTTGCGCTGCCCGTGTTCGATCTTCCAGTGCTTGTTGGCGTCGAGTCGAACCGCGTCGTGTCGGTGCCAGCGCCAAAGCGGGACCAGAGTGACGAACCCAACTCCGCCGTCTCCGAAGCGCTGTTGAAGGTATCCGCGGAGGTATCCCGGATAGCGATCCGCTGCGACACTGCTGGCTCCGTAGAACGCGACCCGGACCTTCTTGCCGTCCGCGGGGTGGTCCCCGAGGTCACGAAGCGCGGCGTGAAACGCATGAAGCGCGCGGCCGGAGGGATCCTCGATCGGCGTGAAGTGGACGTTGCTGTGCTCCGCAAGCACTTCGCCATGGACGACGGATTGAACGGCGGCGTGGGCGGCGGTTGCGTCGGGCGCGACGATCGCAGCCGAGGGCTCCGGGCCGATGGTTGGCGCCTGGGGTTTGGGACCCGCTGTCTGCCAGCCCTCTGTGGCGGTAGGTGCGGGCTGTTCGGCGGAGGCTGGGCGTGGCGCAGGTCCGTCGGGCGCGGAGCAGCCGACAAACCACACTGCTGCCAAAAATCGCGAGCGCATCACGTCTAACCGTAGCAGCCTGGCAACCGCGCTCCCAACGACCGGCGGAGCTGGCCGGGCCCGGACCCGTCGAGACCGGTCGCCCTGCACGCGTCACTCCGTGGCGTCGATCGGCCAGCCCGTCTGCATCAGTGATCGGCACGTTGTCGTAGGCTCGACCGGAGCATAGGCAAACGGACCGGTGAGGACTTCGTGCGTGTCGCTCGCGACGACCGAGAGGCAGGCTCCTTTGGCACCGAGAATCTCCTGGTCCACGGTCACCCGGGCGGTGCCTCGCAGAGCCTCCCCACTGAAGTCCGCGCGAGCGCGTGTGCGCGACCGGTTCGCGACGTAAAGGTCGCCGCTGCAGACAGATGAATCTACGTGAACGGTCATTCCCGGATGGCCGTCGTCATCGACATCCTCGCGTGACCAGGAGACTTCGGAGGTCCCCTTGAGCTCAACCCCGTTGGACGAGAATCCGAATTCGTTGGGTGGGAGTGCTCGCGCGTCCATCCGAACCCTCACGCCAGCCACAGGCCGGATGATGACCGTGCAGGCTTCCTGCGAGAGGATGATCTTGTCGTCGTCGTGGCTGACGCGGGCAATCGTCCAGGTGTCGGTGCGGGTCTGCACCTCTCCCTTGAACGGGACATCACGTTTTCCGAAGCTGACTTGGTGCCCGGCCCAAACCTGACCATCGACGGATTGTGTGGCCATGGTGGTCAGCGGGTCGGTGAACAGGGGGAGGGCACAGAGCGTGGCGAGGGATAACAGGCTCACGAATTCGGTCCTTTCGGCTCGTACAGGGACCCTCGCGGACCCCAAGGGGTTGTCGTCTAGTTGTTTTTTGCGCGGCGTCGACGTCGTGCGATCAGCGTTTCGATGCTTCGAATCGCGTGCCTCACGTCGTCGTGCGGAACGACGAGTCCGCCCCGTTCATGAACGAGCGGTGCGAGGAACTCTGAGCCCTGTCCTCCCACGACCCACGGCGTGTCGCCGCATGCGTCGGCGTAGGCGTCGACGAGCTCTCGAGCACGGTGAGGTGGAGGAGTCAGCGTGACAGAGAGGCCAACGCAGGCGGGCTTGAGGTGCTGCACGGACTGCCGAATGGCTACAGGGGGAGTCCGGGCTCCCAGCATCAACGTGCGGAACGAGGCCTGCGCCAAGTGGAGCGCGATGCCGTACAGCGGGAGGGCATGTTCGTCCTCGGCGAAGCAACCCAGCAGAACACGGCGCGAGCCGGGGGGTGGCTGCAACAGCCCAATGAGCTTGCGGGCGGTGGTCTCGAGCAACTGCGTCGCGATGTGCTCTTGGGCGATCGTCAGCTCGCCCGCGTGCCACAGCTGGCCAATCTTGAACATCAGCGGGACGATGACCTGTTCGCAGATGATCGACGCCGAACCAAGAGTGAGGGCACGGTTGATCGCGACCTCGATCCCATCGTGGTCGAACATCTCGACCGCATGGAGAATCTGTTCGCGGACCTGTTCGTAGGGGTCCCCGAGGTGGACATGATCGCGAGGCTGGATCGCCTCGGAAAGCACGACCTTTGCAGCTTCGCTGGGCGACATGCCACCGTCGCACAACGACCGGACGCGCTGAATGAGCGCGACATCATCGTCGCTGTAGACGCGGTAGGACGATTCCGTCCTGCGCGGCACAGGAATCCCGTACCTTCGCTCCCAGGCCCTAAGCGTTGCGGCCGAGACTCCGGTCTTCTGCGCCACGACATTGATCCGGTATTTTCCTTGGTCTTCAGGCACGGGACTCGCATCCGAGGTGTTGTGAGTCTGATTTGTACAAGGTTCGTTGTCAAACCTTTGGGCAAGGTCATACTGGCCTTCGATGAAGACCTCACCTGCCTCTGACGCCTCCAAGTCCGACCAACCCCACGCGGTGGTCATCGGCAGCGGCTTTGGAGGCCTGGCAGCAGCCATTCGGCTCGGAGCGCGTGGGTGGCGCGTGACGGTGTTGGAACGTCGTGACCAACCTGGAGGTCGAGCCTATGTCTACCGTCAGGACGGCTTCACCTTTGACGGTGGCCCCACTGTCATCACGGCTCCGTTCTTGTTCGAGGAGCTGTGGGAGCTGTGCGGGAAGAAGCTCAGAGACGACGTCGAGCTTCGCCCGGTGGCTCCATTCTATCGGATCCGTTTCAACGACGGGCAAACGTTCGATTACACCGGCGATGGCAATGCGATGCGGGAACAGGTCGCCAAGTTCAACCCCGACGACGTCGAGGGCTATGACCGCTTCTATGAGATGAGCCGAAAGATCTTCGAGGTCGGCTTTGAGCGACTGTCGTTTGAGCCCTTCTCCAGCTGGTGGGACATGGCGAAGATCGCCCCGGACATGGTGAAGCTCAAGAGCTACCGGACTGTGTGGGGCCTGGTTGCCTCCTACGTGAAGAGCCACGAGGTCCGTCAGGTGCTGAGCTTCCACCCGCTGCTGGTCGGCGGTAACCCCTTCGAGACGACGTCGATCTACTCGCTCATCTGCCACCTCGAGCGAAAGTGGGGCGTGTGGTTCCCGATGGGCGGCACCGGTTCCTTGGTGAAGGGCCTCGTGGGGTTGATCGAGGGGCAGGGGAACACCGTGATCACCGGACAGACGGTCGAGGAGATCCGCGTCGAGAACGGCAAGGCTGTAGGGGTGACGATGGAGGACGGTCGCGAGATCGACGCGGACCTCGTCGTCTCCAACGCCGACTCTGCCTGGACCTACAAGAAGTTGATCCGCTCGCAGCACCGCAAGCGGTGGACCGACGAAAAGGTCGACAGGGCTCGCTTCTCGATGAGTTTGTTCGTCTGGTACTTCGGCACGGACAAGAAGTTCGAGGACGTTGCGCACCACACGATCATGCTCGGCCCCCGCTACAAGCCGTTGCTTACGGACATCTTCAAGAACAAGACGTTGTCCGAGGACTTCAGCTTGTACCTGCACCGTCCAACTGCGACGGACCCTTCGTTGGCTCCCGACGGCTGTGACGGCTTCTACGTGCTGTCTCCGGTCCCGCACCTCGACGCCGACATCGATTGGAAGGTGGAAACCGAGCGCTACCGCAAGAAGATCGAAGCGCACTTGGAGTCCACCATCATGCCGGGGCTGAGCGAGTCGATTGTCACGTCGCGGTGCCTCACTCCGCAGGGCTTCCGGGACGACCTACTGTCGGTCAAAGGGGCAGCGTTCGGCATGGAGCCGGTCTTGCTGCAGAGCGCGTACTTCCGGCCCCACAACGTCTGTGAGGACATCGAGAATCTGTTCCTCGTCGGTGCGGGGACACACCCAGGCGCCGGTGTTCCTGGCGTTCTCTCCTCGGCCAAGGTCCTCGAGCGCGTGCTCCCAGACCTCCCCCTGATCCGCCCCGAGGCTCTCCGTGCGCCGACCGATGCCAAGCTCGCCACCGGCAAGAAACACGATGCCGCCTGAGTCGACCGCACTCGCGGTCTCGCCCGACGCCGCGTCGGACCTCGCCGTCTGCAAGGCTCTGCTCGCCAAAGGCAGCAAGAGTTTCTCGGCAGCCTCGTGGCTGCTGCCCCGACGCATGCGCGACGATGCGGCCACGTTCTACGCGTTTTGCCGGGTCGCGGATGATGCCGTCGATGACAGCGGCGATCCGGGGCGCGCTGTCGAACGACTTCACATTCGGTTGGACCGGATCTTCGGAAGTCAACCAGAGGCAGACCCCGTCGACCGAGCACTGGCGCGGGTGATCCAGCGCCACGACATGCCCAAGGCCCCGTTCTCGGCGCTCCTCGAGGGCTTCGAATGGGACGCGCAGGAGCGACGCTATCGAACGCTCTCCGACGTGCTTGCCTACGCAGCCCGGGTGGCGTCCGCGGTCGGGGTCGTGATGACGTACCTGATGGGCGTGCGAGACCGGGATACGTTGGCCCGTGCTTGCGACCTGGGGGCAGCCATGCAGCTGACCAACATCTGCCGCGACGTCGGAGAAGATGCACGGCGCGGCCGCATCTACGTGCCTGAAGACTGGCTCGAAGAGGGGGGCATCGATTCACAGGCGTGGCTTGGCGAGCCGAAGTTCGGTCCCGCGGTGGCAAGCGCAACGGAGCGGTTGCTGGGCGAGGCCGCCGGGCTCTATGTTCGCTCGCAACCGGGGATCGGGGCGCTGCCCTCGGACTGTCGCCCTGCCATTCGGGCTGCCGGCCTCATCTACGCCGACATCGGCCGCGTAGTTCGGGAGCGTGAGTTCGACTCGATCTCGGGGCGGGCCCGGGTCGGGCTGCCCCGAAAGCTGTGGCTGCTCACACGGTCGTGGTGGCAAAGCCAAGACCCGGAGGACGGGCTGGACGCCGCGCCGCTGCCCGAGGTGGAGTTCTTGCTTCCGTGATCGAGGCGGTCCGTTGGCGGTTGTTCGCCCGCTGGTTTCGAAGCCACGCCGCAGGGAGGATCCGGTCGAGCTTCGCTGCCGTTCATGTCCGTGGATTGGACTCGTTGCGCGAGGCGGCCGTGGATGCGCCGGTTCTGCTCATCGCCAATCACAGTTCGTGGTGGGATTCGCTGTTGGCGCTGTGGCTCTCCGAGAGCGAGCTTCCGGGCTCGCAGGCCTACGGCATGATGGATGCCTCGAACCTGAAGCGCCTTCGGTTTTTTCGGTGGATCGGCTGTTTCGGCGTCGACCTTTCCTCTCGTCGGGACGGGGCGCGTGCGGCACGGTACGCGCTCGAGTTGTTGAAACAACCCTCCACAGCCCTGTGGGTGTTCCCGCAGGGGGCCGAGCAGCCTGCGCATCTTCCTCTGCAGTTCATGCCCGGAGCCGCCGGGATCGCAAGGCGGGCGCGGAGCGTCCAGGTCATCCCCGTCGCGTTCGCGTACGTGTTCGAGCGGGAGGAGCAGCCCCATGTCTACATCTCGGTGGGCGAGCCGATGTCGTTGCGGGATGGAGCCGATCGGGAGGCGCAGGAGGGTGCTGTCGAGGCGGAGCGCCGGCGGATCAACCTTCAGGTCGAATCGCGGGACCAGGGCTTCTCGACGATCTTTGAGCGCTCTCCCGCCGCCAGGTCGCGCTGGTCGATCTGGTGGCTCGACCGGTTTGCGGGGTGGCTGGCTCCGCGCCAGGCGAAGCGCTGGGCCGCGCTACCCCCCGTGCGGCCCGTCGCTGGCGCGCAGACGCCCACCAGGCCCGAGCCGTAGTGTTCGATCGCGCCACGACACCTCCGGCTTTCCCAGGGCACGTCCGAACGCCAGCAGCAAGACGAGATCGGCCACCAGCCATTCGTGTGTGACCGCATCGACTCTGCGCCCCCGAGGACCTGCGGCCGCCACCGCGACCGCAATGCGCGAGGCCAGGACGAGCGCACCAAGGCCTAGGGACCACACCGGAGCGACCGTCGCCAGCAGCCCCAGAAGCACGAGAAGGATGGGCGCGGCGGCGAGCAACAGCGGGTAGCTGAACAACAACGATGGACGCTGCGCCCGAATCACCCACAACCATCGAGTATAGCGAGCCAGTACGCCCGCCATCGAACGTGCGCTCCCGATCGCGCGGACTGAGTGTCGAATCATGCCTGTCCTCCACCCCCGTTCTCGCAGGCGCCGAGCCAGTTCCATGTCTTCGCCCAGGTGTGCGGTCAGACCGTCAAAACCACCGACCTCCCGGAGTGCGTCCGACCGCACCGCGAACGTCTTGCCGACGAGTCCGCCCCGGTCGAGTTCGCCGAGAAGGTTGAAGGCGTGTAGCGAAGCACCCAGCACCGCCGCGGACGCGCGGTCGCCCCAGCCTTGAAGAGCGCCCACTTCGACCGGCGGTGCCCAGACCGCTGCGACGGAATCGCTGGATAGCGGGGCGAGCAGATTGTTCAGAGGAAACCCGTCGAGGTCGATATCGGCGTCGACGGACACCACCACGTCCTGCGCCGTATCCCGGGTGACCTCGGCGAGTTGTCCAACCTTGCGGTTGAAGGCCTGGGTGGAGGCGACAACGGCCTGGGCGTCGTGGCCTCTGTCTCGCAGCCAGTGGGCTGCGCGACAAACAGGGGGCCACGCAGCGTCATCGCGACTCTCGACGCACAGGCGAATCTGAAGCGGTGCGCCGTATTGGAGCTTGGCTGTCGAGCGTAGGGCGAGCTCGAGCGTGGCGTCACCTCCGGTGCACGGGCGCACCAGTAGGACGGATGGTGTTGGGCGGTCGGACGCGGCCATGGGCGCCCGGGAACGAGCTGCGCGAACGAGCGCAACGCCGCACGTGGTGGAATACCCGGCGACCCACGCCGTGAGAGCGGTCGTCGCAAGCCCCACGATTTCGATCATGCCCTCCATCCCCGGCGGATACGAAACGGCAACAGGAACTGCACCCATGGCTTGACGAACTTGGTCATCGAGAGGCTCTCGTGCATGGCCACACAATCCTGGCCATCGAACGAGGTTTGCAGCAACGAGCGGGTATAGAACGGGGTGTCCTCGAGCGTGCGAATGACTTGGGTCTGCCCATGCGCACGGGTGCTGCCCTCCATGCCCCAAAAACCGCGGGGTAGGCGGGCCGCTACGTTCGTGGACAGTGCCTCCACACCCTCGGGGCGTAGTCGCAAGCCCAGCGGCGCACCTGCAGCATCGTGCTCCTGCACGTCGTAGAGGATGTAGACGTCCCCTCCGACGTTGGCTCGCGACCAGTTCCAAGACTCGAACGTCTGCTCCAGCGGCACCTGACCGAAGTTGCAATCGTGGTACGCGCTTCCTCGAAAGCGAACCGCAGGCGTGTCGAGTTCGACCTCCGCTGAGGCTCGGGCCCCTATCGGCCACCAGTGGTGGTCTCCGGCTTGGTCGAGCCGGTAGGGGCCCGGTGCGCCATGCTCGATATCGATGCGCACGCGTCCCCGCAACGGCCGTCCCCATGGGGCGGTGCGCTCGTCGAGGTGCACGAGCAGCGAGTCCCCTTCGCGCTGGATGCGGGAGCTGGACAACGCGAAGCTGTCGGCGCTGCGCTCGACCGACTCCGCACGGGCTTCGGTGAGCGCCCAGGTGCTGCCACGTTTGCGATAGAGCACCGCGTTGACGGCACAGACCGACTCGGCAGCAATCTGCGCTTGGTGTTGCCTCGCCTTGTAGTAGGTGGGCGAGAAGACAGAGCCGACGAAGAAGATCAGCGTCAGCGCGAACTCGCCGTCCTCGCTGAGGGCGTCGACGTACCACCATGCGTACCCGCTTGCGGGGACGGTCGCGTCAAACCCAAGTGGTCGAGCACCCGGTCTGCCGCGATGCGTCCCCCCAGCGTCACCATCGGGATGCCCGCTCCGGGGTGGGCATCCCCACCGACCAAGTAGAGCCCCGGGATCCTGGTGTTCGCGCCCGGTCGGGCGAACGTTGCGGTCGCTCCGTGGGTCGCGGGCCCGTACAGGGCCCCCCCCGTCTGTGGGAACATCGAGGCAAACTGCGACGGCGTGGTCACGACACTGTCCTCCATGGTCAGGTCCAGGCCGCAGCGCGACAGCAGCTGCATCATGTTGGTCTTGCATGTCTCGATCTCCTGGTCGAAGCTGCGCTGGTCGCCGCGGGCCGGTGCGTTGACCAGGCAGAGCAGCCGTTCGCGCCCCTGCGCTTCGTGCAGAACCCCGCGATCTTGGGCGCAGATGTAGGTGGTTGGACGCGCCGGAATGCGACCCCGGCGAAAGACCGCGTTGAACTCCGCTTGATAGTCGTCGCTGAAGAATACGTTGTGCCACTGCAGGTCGACGCCCTCGGTCTTGCCGAGGCCGCAGAACGTGATCGCGGAGAGCGAGCGTTCGGGCTGCTTGGCTGCGACCGCGCGCTGTGCTCCATCCCCAAGGATTCCGTTGGCAAGGGCGGCTGGTGAGCCGTTGAACACGACGGTCCTACTCTTGAACCGCCGGCCGTCGGCGCATCGGACCCCGGTTACGCCGCTGGAGTCTGTCTCGATCTCCGCGACCTGAGTGTTGCAATGGACCTCCCCGCCGAGCCGTTCGATGGCGGCAGCGGTCGCTCGGGCGAGCTCGATCATTCCGCCCTGGACTCTCCAGACGCCCGCCTGCTCGACGGCGGCGATCAACGACAACGTACCCGGGGCCGAGAATGGGTTGGATCCGTAGTACGTCGCGTAACGCGCGAATAGCTGCCGCAGGCGAGGATCTTTGAAGTAGCTGCCCAACGTTCGCCAAAGCGAGCGATGCCAGTCGATCTTCATTAGCTGCCACAGCCCGCGCGGGCCGGTGTTGGACAGTCCTGCCATGATGCCGGGAGTGTCGGCCTCGATAAACGGAGCCCGAACGGTCTCGTAGATCGACTGGGCGTTCCGGTGGAATGCTCGAAACCCGTCCGCTTCGCGTTGTCCGGCAAACTCCGCGATGGCCTCGGCGGATCGCTGTGGCGCGGAGAAAAGGTCGAGGGTCGACCCGTCCATCCATGCGTGACGGGCCAACACCTCCAGCGGCTGAGTTGCCACGGCGCTTGCGAAATCAAGGCCAGCCTCCGCCCACAACGCCTCGAACACCGGCCGCATCGTGAGCACCGTGGGACCGGCATCGATCTCCTGAGCGCCGAAGCGAATGACGCGCATCTTTCCGCCAGTCTCCGCTGCGCGCTCGAGAACAGCGACTCGGCCCCCGGATCCGGCGATGCGGAGCGCAGCGGAAAGACCGCCGATGCCCCCACCCACGACGATCGTGTCCAAGGTTTCGGAACCCATGTTTTCGGCGCTAGACATCCCTTAGTCGCTCATAGCGTAGGGTGGTGTTCATTGTTTGTCCACTGTTCGCGTGGGTGTTGACAAACGTGTAGCTGTCGCCAAACTCTTGTGCATGGCTCGCGACTTCGAGGCCGAACCCTCCCTAGAACGCGCGTTCGCGTGGATCACTGGGCCGACAACCCCTCCACGCCTCGAGACGGCGATGAGGCAGGCCGTGTTCGGCGGGGGGGGACGCGTCCGCCCCCGGTTGGCCCTCGCGGTCTCCAAGGCTTGTGGCCGCGGCAGCCTCGAGGTGGCATCCGCCGCCGCGGCGTCGATCGAGTTTCTGCACTGCGCTTCTTTGGTGCACGACGACCTGCCATGCTTCGACGATGCGGAGCTGCGTCGCGGCCGTCCCACCGTACACGTCGAGCACGGCGAGGCGCTTGCGGTCCTCGTTGGTGACGCCCTCATCGCCGGTGCATTCGAAGTCATCGGCCGCGGTTGCGAGAGCCAACCTGCGCTCTTGGGGCCACTGTTGACCACCGTCGCACGGTCCGTAGGGGCTGTGCGAGGCATCGTAGCCGGCCAGGCATGGGAATCCGAACCTTCGCCGAACCTGCGCCTGTACCATCGCGCCAAGACCGGTGCGTTGTTCGAGGCGGCGGTCTGCGTCGGCGCAATCGCCGGTGGAGGGGATCCGGCACGGTGGCTCCCGGTGGGTTCGAGGCTCGGTGAGGCGTATCAAGTCGCGGACGACATCCTCGACCTTGTCGGTTCGGCGTCGGCGCTGGGCAAGCCTGTGGGTCAAGACGCCCGCAACGGCCGGCCATCCGCCGTTCAGGAGCTCGGCTACGAGCGCGCGTTTGCCCGTCTTCAGACGCTCTGCGACTCGATGTTCACCTGTGTCCCGGCTGTGGAAGGCCGCGAGTCCTTTGTTCGGTGGGCTACGGGCCTGTGCAAAAAGCTGTTCCCCGCGGCGGAACGTTGCACCACGCAACGCACGAGTGTGGCCTTCCTGACCGCCTGACAGAGGTTTGCGACTTGTTGTCGCACCCTGAACGCTCCTGTTTAGACATCGGGCTACTGTTTGCAAACCTTAAACAAGGTGATACACCATTAGACAGGAGTTCGACATGCACGCAGCGACCCGTACCACCCCGCGAACCTCTCCTCACCGCCCCGTTTCCGCGGACCGATCATCGGGTGGTGTGCCTCTCGACATCTATTTCGGAGAGCTGGAGCGGGAGTCCTTGATGAGGCCCGACGAGGAGCTTCAGTCTGCGCGACGTATCTTGAACCTTCGACAGCGATACTGGGCGGAGCTGCTCAGCTACGTACCGCTTCACGGCGGCATCCTCGAACTCATCGTCTCTGCGATGTCGGCGGACAAGCAGCAGAGGGTCGACCTTGCTTCGGCGAAGCGCGAAGTCTTCGGGAAGCGGGGACTGCGCGTCGACTCCCCGCGGCTCGCTGCCCTGGCCGAACGGCTCGCTGACGCCGATCCGTCCTGCGATGTTGCCGACCGCGTCACCGCAGAAATCCAAGCACTGATGTACGGTCGGAACGACGGGGGCGACCTCAAGCTTCGCTCCGCCCAGCGCAAGTCGGACCGGTTCGAATCCTACGCCCGCGTTGTAGATCGAACACGCATGCATCTACAGACGGCGCGGTCCGAGTTCGCCCGCGCCAACCTGCGCCTCGTCGTCTCGGTGGCGCACCGATACCTTCGCAGCGGTCGTATGAGCCTCGACGACTTGATCCAAGAGGGCAACGTCGGCCTCTTGACCGCGGTCGACCGGTTTGATCCCCGTCGCGGATTCCGGTTCTCGACCTACGGCAGTTGGTGGATTCGCCACGCGATCAGTCGTGCGCTCTCCGACCGCGGCCGTGCCGTGCGTCTTCCGGTTCACATCATCGAGCTGCAGGCCAAGCTTGGGAAAGTCCGCCGCGAGTTCGAGCACAAGCATGGCCGCGAGCCCGACGTTCAGGAGCTGGCCGCGCTGGCCGAGGTGCCCAGCGAGAAGGTCGAGCGTCTGGGGCGGGTCCTGCTGGAGCGATATGCCCCCCGAGAGGATGCTGGCGATAGCTCCCGGGCGTGCGGAACCGATGCACTCGCCGACGGCGAGCCTGCCGTTGACACTCGCCTGGAGTCGTTTGAGCTGGATGGCGCCCTACACGACGCCCTGGATATGCTTCGCCCGATGGAGGCCGAGATCCTGCGCCTGCGCTTTGGCCTCGACGGCAACGAAGGCCACACCCTGCGCGAGATCGGCGATGTGTACTCGCTGTCTCGTGAGCGCATCCGGCAGATTCAACAGCGCGCGCTCGACAAGCTCCGGGACGTACTGGTCGGGGACGGGCACGGGGCAGCGCCGGCGGAATTCGCGGCGGCTCTTCGTGCTTCCTGAGCATCTCCTCTGTCCGCATGCGTGCGGGGCAAACGAATCATGCGCGCCGAGTACCTGCTCTTCGACCTCCTGATCCTCGCTGGGCCGTTGGCGCTGAGCTTGATGCCGCGGCACGACTTCTTGGCTCGGGCGCGAAGCATCGTCCTCGCGACCGTCGTGGTCGCGGTTCCGTTTGTAGTCTGGGACTCTGCCGTGACGGGGTCGCATTGGTGGTTCGATGCTCGATACACCGTAGGCCTCGGGGTGTTCGGCCTACCGATTGAAGAGATCCTGTTCTTCATCGCCGTGCCCTACGCCTGCGCTTTCAGCTGGGAAACCCTTGTCGGAGGCGCCAAGGCTCGGGCCACGATCTCAGCCTGGGTCTACCTGCTCCCAGCTATCGTGCTGCTCGCTGGGGTTGGCATGCTCGTGGGCGGGGGGCCTGGGTACACGGCCCTGACGCTGTTCGCGTTGGGACTCGCCGGTACGCTCGACCACATGTTGGGGACCGGGCTGTTGAGGATGCCGCGGTACTGGACGTTCGCGGGGTTGGTGATCGCTTTCACCGGCGTGTTCAACAGCTACCTGACCTGGCGCCCGGTCGTGCACTACGGCGAGTCGTATCAGCTTGGGTTCCGGTTGGGCACGATCCCCGTCGAGGACTTCGGCTACGGGCTCGCGCTGTGCACCGCGACCGTCGTCCTGTATCAGTGGCACCAGGTTCGGGGCGCGCAACCGTCGTGGGCGGCCCGACTGATCGAGCGGGCGTTCGGCGGGTATCGCCACACGCTTTCGCCCATCGACCTCTGTGTTCCCATGGCTCTGGAAGATACTCGCGCGGTCGCGGTCGCGGTCGTTGGCGGCGGCCTCGCGGGGCTGTCGGCGGCGAGCATGCTCGCCGAGCGTGGATTCGATGTCACCGTCCTCGAGAAGAACCCCTACTTGGGGGGCAAGGTCGCCGGATGGCGTGAGCGGCTCGACGACGGGTTCGATGCGTCGGTCGAACACGGATTCCACGCGTCCTTCCGCCACTACTACAACCTCGACGATTGGCTGAGCGGCATTGGTGTGCGACGGTCGATGCGAGCGGTCGGCAACTACACCATCGTGACGCAGGACCTGCAGCGCCTCTCGTTTGCGGACCAGCGCGAGGCGCCCATCCTCAACCTCGTGAACCTGGCCCGAAGGGGGTTGTACGCACTCGCTCCCGTGGCGCGGGGTCCTGCGGGGCGGGAGATGGAGGCGTTTCTGCGCTATGACGCGGACAAGACATTCGAAGTGTTCGACGAACTCCCGTTCTCGGCGTTCGCGGAGCGAGCTGAACTCCCGCAGAAGCTTCGCACCGTGTTCAACGCGTTCTCGCGCGCGTTTTTCTCGGACGATGACCGGCTCTCCACCGCCGAGTTGATCAAGAGCTTCCACTTCTACTACCTCAGCCACGACCACGGCCTGGGATACGACTATATCGGTGGCAACTACGCGACCGGGCTGGTCGACCCGATCGCCGCGCACTGTGAGGCTCACGGCGTCGAGTTCCGGACGAACACCCCGGTCGAACAGCTCGAGCGAGACGGTGACAAGTGGGAAGTCAACGGCGAACGGTTCGACTCCGTGGTCCTCGCCGCAGATGTTGATGCAGCTGGTGCGATCCTCCGGGCGAGCGAATCTGTGCGTGCCGATGCGCCCTCGTTGGTCTCGCGCTTTGACCACGTGCGCGCTGGGCAGCGCTATGCCGTACTGCGTCTGTGGGTCCAACAGCCGTCACCCGACGACCTGCCCGTCTTCGTCTCAACCGAGCGCCGCGGAGCGATCGACGCTGCTGCATTCATCGATCGTATCGATCCCGAGGCGGCCGCATGGTCCCGTGAACACAGCGGGAGCGTTGTTGAGCTGCATTGTTACTCGGTACCCGACGACATGGCCGACGATGCCGTTCGCGATTCACTCGTCGCGGGCATGCACCACTTCTTCCCCAGTTATGCGGGCGCAGTCATCGAACACGAGCACCTGCAGCTGCGGCGGGACTTCACTGCGTTTCATGTCGGCATGGGAGCGCATCGGCCAGGTGTGGAGACCGAACTCCCCGGCCTCCTACTGGCGGGAGACTGGGTGAAACTGCCGTGCCCGGCGATGCTGATGGAGGCTGCGCACACCTCCGGGCGAATGGCGGCCAATGCCATCGCTCGCGCGGCGGGACTTCGGGAGGCGCCGGTGTACACCGTCCCGCTCAAGGGCCTGCTCACGAAGCTGCCCGCGCGTCCCCGATCGGCAGCCGGAAGCGCCGCGGAGTAGGCTCGTGTCCGTCGATGCCGCGAGCCGACCCCGATTCCGTCAACATCATCATCGCCTCCGTCTTCGCGGCGAGCATCGCGTGTTCACTCATTGCACTGCTCAAGTCGACCCCGGCAGCACGTTGGTTCGCATTGGCCCCCGCTGGTTCTCGTGGGGGTTGGAGAAGGCGGCATCAGCCTGATCTCCGCGCAGCGACGAGCGGAACACGGGGAAGTAAACGCGGTCGTGGCGGAAGCTACCGCCGCTCGTGTTGCGCAGATGCCTCAGACCTACATCAGGAAGGATGCGGACTCTCCAGGCCGCACGCACTTCCTCTTTGTCGATGAGCGGGCCGGGCTCCTCACGCATGTCGAGCAAGGCCCTCACACCCTCTTCGTTCGGTGCGTGGGCAGCGTGGAGGATCGAATGCTGCGCATGGCCGAGAGGACGCGGCTCCGGGAGAACGCGGAGTCGTACCTCTCGCTGTTCGCCGACGAGCAAGGCCGCACGCCGCTGGAGAACTTCGATGTCGTCTACGTCGAGGGTCTCGACACTTCGCGCTGCGACGCCAAGCGCTACTGACGCTGTGGCTTGCGATGAAGAACTCCGCTCAAGCGTCTTACGGCTCGACGCCAGCGAAACGCCACGCCGCCGCGATCGCTGTGCGAGCCTGTGCATCCGTCCCGAGGTTGTCGACACCCAACGTGCGCAGCGTGTCCTCGCCCGGGGAGATGCCCTCGTCGATCAACGGCTCGAGCGCGTCCAAGAATCGCGACTCTCGGCGACCTTTGGAGTCCAGCACGTTGAAATTCTCCAGCGCTTGGTGCGACAGCTTGAACACGCGCTTTGCCAGTTCATGGACCCGCGCGGACTTCATGCCCTCGTTGGCGGCCTCGTGCCACAGCGCAACGCGGTCGTCGAATGAGAGCGAATCGATCGGGGCCATCGCCTCGTCGCCGGCGGCGTCGTCGTACAGCAGGCCCTTGAGGAGGGCAGGGAGTGCGCAGAGGAACCGGCTACCGACGGCATCCGCCGAACGGAACTCGAGGTGTGGCTTGAGCCGAACCTCCGGGAACACGGTGCTCAGGTGCAGCAGCCAGTCGTCGTAGGTGGCGCGGGCGTGGGTGCCGTCGGGGCACGGCGCGCCGTGCTCGAGGAAGTGGCGAAACGGCCGGTGGTGGGCAACGTACTCGCCGCTGCGTTTGAAGAAGAACATCGGCACGTCGAGGACCCAGTCGACGTAGCGCTCGAACGAAAACGGCCGCTCAAAGAAGAAGGGTCGGATTCCACAGCGCTCGTTGTCGACATCGGTCCAGACCCAGCTCCTCGAGGACACGCGCCCGCTGGGCTTGCCTTCGACCAGGGGCGAGTTGGCGAACATCGCCATGACGATGGGGGCAAGGGCTGAGGCTCGGCGCAGGCGCTCACCACACTGGGCCTCCGAGCTGTAGTCGAAGTTTGCCTGCACGGTGCAGGTCCGCGACATCATGTCGAGCGCCATGCTGCCCTTGGTTGGCAGGTAGTTCCGCATCACCTGGTAGCGCCCCTTGGGCATCCAGTTGATCTGCTCACGTGTCGCGAACGGGTGGTAGCCGATCGCCAGCCACGTCAGCCCCAGCGGGCGGGAGACAGCATCGAGTTCTTCATAGTGATCGGAGAACTCTTCGCAGGTCTCGTGGACATTGGTCAGCGGTGCGCCGGACAGCTCGAACTGTCCGCCGGGCTCGAGGGTGATCGATGCGCCGTTGCGACGCAGCTCCACAACTTCGCCATCGGTGCCGCGGTCGGGGCCGGGCGCCCAGCCGTAGTCGCGAACCAAGCCCTCGAGCACTCCCTGAATGTGGGGTGCGTAGCGTATGGGCATGTAGGCGCCAGCCTCCTCGTCCCGGGCGAGGCCAAAGCGCTCGAGCTCCGTACCGATGAGGTGGGTGGAGGGATCGGATCGGACGGCACCCTCGAAATAGGTGACGAGTTGGTCCCGGCGAAGTGCCGCGGCCTCGGGCTTGGGCTGGGTCACAGGATGCAGTCCTCTTGGCGCGGTCCATACCACCGGCCCGCGCCGAGCGTCGAGGGGCCGGCCAAAGGGGGTTCTGGGCGCACGACCTCCAGATCGGCGCGGGCCGGGGTCGGGTTACGGGGCCCGTGGTCGAACCGGTGAGGATCGTCCGGGGCGCCCTTGCGCCCGCTCGCCCGGCGCTGCTACCGTCCGCTCCCGCTTCTGAGCGGAAAAGACTCCCAGATGGCCAACACCAACTCCCGCGGCAACACCCCCTCGTCGACCGTCTGTGTGATCGGACCGCAGACCGCGGTCCGTGGAGCGCTCAGCGGGCAGGAAGACCTCGTCATCGAAGGCCGCGTCGAGGGCTCGGTCTCGCTGGCGGGCCATCTGGTCGTCGCCCAATCCGGAGAGGTCGAAGCCGACCTCGAAATCGAGAGCATCGCCGTTCTCGGCCAAGTCCGGGGCGACATCGTGGCCTCGCGTTCGATCACCATCGAGAAGGGCGCCCAGGTCTCCGGAAACGTCCGGGCACCCCGGGTGATCATCCACGACGGCGCGCACTTCGATGGTGCGGTCGAGATGGAAGTCGATCTCCCCGACGAGCTCCGCAAGGCTGCGCGGTAGCCCTCCTCCGATTCCTCTTCTCTCTGCAGTTCGCACGATCAAGAAAGCACGCGGTTCATGGCTAACACCGTCATAGGAAGCACCATCGTCATCGACGGCGAAATCACGGGCGACGAGGATCTCGTCGTCCAGGGCACCGTCAAAGGACGCGTCGCCTTGCGGCAGAACATCTTCGTCGAGGAGAGCGGGGTTCTCGAGGCTAACGTCGAGACCGCCACCATCACCATCCTCGGGACGGTGACCGGCGACGTCGTCGCCAGCGAGCGCGCCGAGCTCAAGAGCAACTGCCGCGTGGTCGGAGACATCCACGCGCCGCGCATCCTGATCGCCGACGGAGCCTCGTTCAAGGGCAACGTCGACATGGATGGCTAAGCGATGGCTCGTCAGTCCCAAAGCATCGCCGCTGAGGCGGCCACGTTGATAGGTCCGGGCATTTTCGTCCGAGGCCGGGTCAGCGGTGAAGAAGATCTCCACATCGAAGGCCGTCTGGAGGGCAGTGTTGTTCTCACGGAGACGGTCTACGTTGCGCCCGGAGGCATCGTTGTCGCGACGGTCCAGGCCCGCGACATCGTCGTCAGCGGCGTGGTCGTCGGTAACGTCACCGCCGAGGATTCGGTCACGCTCAATGCCGGGGCGAAGCTGGTCGGGGACATCACCGCCCCGCGGGTGATTGTCGCAGACGGCGCCACATTCGCCGGCAACGTTGCGATGGGGGGAGAGCCCCCACCGCCTCGAAAGGAACGTCGCCAGGCCGCACGCCGGCCTGCTCCTGCAGCCACCAAAGCATCGGCCAAAGCCCCAACAAAGGGCGCTTCCAAGGCCGGCGCGAGCGCAGCGAGCGTGAAGACGCCCCCGAAGAAGGCCGCCAAGAAGGCCGCCCCCAAAGCTCCGGCCAAGAAGGCCGCCAAGGCGCCCACACGCATCGCCGCGATCCCCACACCACGCTCAGCGGCTCGTCGCGACGATGACGACACGATCGTGGTCAAGCACGCCGAGGTCGAGAGCTCGAGGAAGGTCTCGGCCCGGAAGACCACCAAGAAGAACACCAAGAAGGCGACCCCTCGTGCCCGTGTGCCCAAGCCGGGCAAGCGACGCGTCGGCCGCCGCTAGACCGAGCCCAGCGGTTCGGTCTGCTTCAACGCACGCGTCATGTTCGTTCCTTCGGGTCCCTGGGCAATCCTGGGTCTCGAAGAACGGCGGGCGCGTGTTCGTACTTGGCGCAAGTTGCGCCTGAGCGTAGGATGTCGCCTCGGCCCCGCCGCGGAACCCCTACCGCTGTGTCCCCGAGGAGGAAGTCCCATGCGCAAGATCATCGTGTCCACGCTCTTCTCGGCACTCGTGCTGACGAGTGCTTGTAAGAAGCCCGATCCCAACAAGTTCGAGACTCACATCGAGCTCATCAAGAACGCTGACACCCGGTCCCAGGGCTTCAGCGGTCTCGAGACACTGACCGCCACCGTCCTCGACGCTCAGGACAATGACGACCTGATCGACGACTTCGCGACCAAGGTCATCCCCGCGTTCGAGGAGATCTACGCCGACGCGGAAGAGCAGCAAGAAAAGATGCTCGACCTGCTGCGCAAGGTCGGACGCCCCGAGGCCGCGCCGGTGTGGAACATGGCGCTCGAACTCGATGGCAGCGCCGGTGCTCGCAAGAAGGTGATGACCGCGCTCGACGGCATCAAGAAGGCGAAGGCGGATGGCTCGGTCGAAAAGATGATCGCCCTCAATGAGGAGATCATCGGGAAGCCTGCGCTGGACGAGGACGGAAAAGTTCGCCTGCGGCTCGCAGAGACGATGGGCGTTGTGGGCTCCAAGCTGGCGACGCCGGTGCTCATCAAGGTGATGGAGCAGCCCAAAGAGAAACAACCCGTGATGGTTCACCGTGCCGCCGCGACGGCGCTGGGCCGCATTGCCGATCCCGCGGCGGTCGACGCCTTGCTCACGGTGACGTTCCGGGTTCCCGATGCGCCCGCCGACCCCACCAACGTCGGCGTCCGTGCCCGGCAGTCCTTGGGTGCGATCGGCGAGCCCGCGGTGCCTGCGGTCCTCAAGATGCTCCGCGGCGACCACATCGAGCTCCAGGAACTGGCGGCCAAGAACGGCGTCGCACAGGGCAACATCCAGCAGACCGCGGCTTCGATTCTCGGCACGATGGGTGCGGTGTCCGCCGTGGAGGACCTGCAGGCTTTGATGCCGACGGCCGATTGTCAGCCGGAAGACGGGAAGAACGAGGAGGAGGTGGCCGATGCCGCGGCGGCAGCAGGTCTACGAGGCGTCATCGCGAACGCGCTTGGCTTCATCGGGGACCCGCGACCGGTCGCGGCGCTGTGCAGCTGCAGCATGGCCAGCAAGAACCCCGGGGACATGCACGCCATCATGCAGGCGCTTGGCCGCATCGGTGGTCCCGAGGCCGTCGCGTGCCTCAACGAGGTTGTGAAGGCCGGTGAGTACGACACCGAAGTTGTGATGAGCGACTTCAAATACGAGCCTCGCTGGGAAGCGGCTCGTTTTGCGGTGCTCGCTGCCGGTCCGGGGGAGGTCGCGTCCATCAAGGAGGCGATTGCGACCAACAAGGACAAGAAGGTCACCACCGAGACCTCCAAGTGGGACGCCGGAATCGCCTTGCTCGAGAGCTGCAAGGAAGACGCTGCCTGCTACCGCACAACCCTCGAGGACGTGAACGCCGACTGGTTCGCGCGCGAGAAAGCAGCGTTCATGGTCGCCAAGTTGAAGGCCGGCGACGTGGACTCGGCGGTCGCAGTCTCCAAGGCGTTCAAGGTCCGCAACGCGAGCGCACGCGAGAACATCGCCTGGCTTCCCGCGTCCATGCTCGAGTCGGGCACGGAGTGTGCGGGCTGCGTCGAGGCGTTCCAATCGATCATCAAAGCGGAGATCAACTCGCTGCCCGGCCCCGAGTACCTGACCGGAATCGTGCGGGCACGGGATACGATCGCGGCCCTGCGTCCAGCGAGCGACGCAGGAGCGCAAGAGTAGGGCTCGGGCGAAACGCGCACCGACGCCGCATGAGTCCGCTCATGGCTCCGGTACGGTGCGCAACGGCCCGCCAAGGCGCTTCAGCGCGAACCTGTACATCCCGTATTGACAGCCCGGAGTCTCGGAGATATACACCGCGCCCACCTGGCAACCTCGCCAGGCTCGAAGGAGTCCTGAGAAGAACACGGCGGCAATCTTGCTGGTGTAGCTCAACGGTAGAGCACCTGATTTGTAATCAGGGGGTTGCGGGTTCAAATCCCATCTCCAGCTCTTAGAGAAACACCTGTCGTCGGTTCTTCGACGAACCCCTCACTGCAGACTTTCGGATGGATGCCCGAGTGGCTAAAGGGAGCGGACTGTAAATCCGCCGCGTTAACGCTACGTAGGTTCGAATCCTACTCCATCCACTCCTACTTGACTTGACCTTGAACACACAGCCTCCTCCAGAGGCTCCGCGGGAGTAGCTCAGTTGGTAGAGCGTCAGCCTTCCAAGCTGAATGTCGCGAGTTCGACCCTCGTCTCCCGCTCTCTTTTCTGCCTTCGTAGCTCAGTCGGTAGAGCGCATCCTTGGTAAGGATGAGGTCTCCGGTTCGAATCCGGTCGAAGGCTCTTGCCACCCCGTCTCACGGGGTGGCTTTTTTGTGCACAGCGCGCAGGCAGGCGACGCCGAGAACAGGTGAGTCAAGTCGTACTGCCGTCCTGCCGGAAGCCCCTTCCCAAGCGCCCAGGACGGGGGTAGAACTTCGGCCGAATTCCCGACGAAAAGGTCGCCTGAAGATGTCCAAAGAGAAGTTCGTTCGCGATAAGCCGCACGTCAACATCGGTACCATCGGTCACGTCGACCACGGAAAGACCACGCTGACCGCTGCCATCACCAAGGTCCTTGGCCTTCGTGGATGGGCGGAGAAGGTCGACTTCGAGAACATCGACAAGGCTCCCGAGGAGCGCGAGCGAGGCATCACGATCTCGACCGCTCACGTCGAGTACAACTCGGAGAAGCGCCACTACGCGCACGTCGACTGTCCCGGACACGCCGACTACATCAAGAACATGATCACGGGTGCTGCGCAGATGGACGGCGCAATCCTGGTCGTGTCGGCACCCGACGGCCCGATGCCCCAGACGCGCGAGCACATCCTGCTCGGCCGTCAGGTTGGCATTCCGGCGATGGTGGTCTTCCTGAACAAGGTGGACCAGCTTGCCGAGGAAGACGAAGAGATGATCGAGCTGGTCGAAGAGGAGCTCCGCGAGCTTCTTTCCAGCTACGACTTCGACGGCGAGAACACGCCCATCGTGCGTGGCTCGGCGCTGAAGGCTCTCGAGTCCGACAGCTGGGAGGCCGACGACTGCAAGTGCATCTTCGAGCTCATGGAGGCATGCGACAGCTTCGTTCCGGAGCCGCAGCGAGACCTGGACAAGGACTTCCTGATGCCGGTGGAGGACGTGTTCACGATCTCCGGTCGCGGCACGGTGGTCACGGGCCGCATCGAGCGTGGCATCGTCAAGGTTGGCGACGAAGTCGAAATCGTCGGCATCAAAGACACAGCCAAGACGACGGTCACCGGTGTTGAGATGTTCCGGAAGCTTCTGGACCAGGGACAAGCTGGCGACAACTGCGGCGTGCTCGTTCGGGGCATCAAGCGGGAAGAGGTCGAGCGCGGTCAGGTTCTTTGCAAGCCCGGCTCGATCAACCCGCACACGAACTTCAACGCCGAGGTGTACGTGCTGAAGAAGGAAGAGGGAGGGCGTCACACGCCGTTCTTCAAGGGGTACCGTCCTCAGTTCTACTTCCGGACGACGGACGTGACCGGCGACATCATCCTGCCCGAGGGCGTGGAGATGGTGATGCCCGGTGACAACGTCACCATCGAAGTGAAGCTCATCTCCACGATCGCGTGTGAGAAGGGCCTGAAGTTCGCGATTCGCGAAGGTGGCCGCACCGTCGGCGCCGGAATCGTGACCGAGATCATCGCGTAGGCCTCGCCTACACCGCTACCTGAAAAGACGACGAAAGGACCAACACCGTGCAGGACCTGAAAATCCGCATTCGGCTGAAAGCCTACGACCACAAGCTGCTTGACCAATCGGCACGCGAGATCGCTGAGACCGCGCGCCGTACTGGAGCTCAAGTCGCAGGCCCAATCCCACTGCCGACCAAGATCAACAAGTACACGGTCCTCCGAGGTCCTTTCGTCGACAAGAAGTCGCGCGAGCAGTTCGAGATTCGAACGCACAAGCGGCTTCTCGACATCCTCGAGCCGAACAAGCAGACCCTCGACGCCCTGATGAAGCTGGACCTTTCGGCCGGCGTGGACGTCGAAATCAAGACCTGAGACGCCAGGACCCAACCGGACCAAGAAGAGGTAGGACCAAAATGGCTAAACTCAACGTCATCGATCTCAGCGGAGCTGCTGCCGGCGAACTCGAAGTTGCCGATGAAGTGTTCGCGACCGAGGTCAACGAGCATCTCCTTTGGGAGGTCGTCCGTTCGCAACGCGCCGCGAAGCGCTCGAACATCGCCCACACCAAGACCCGCGCCGAGGTGGCCTACACCAAAGCGAAGGTCTACCGTCAAAAGGGCACCGGCAACGCCCGACACGGCTCACGCCGCGCCAACATCTTCAAGGGTGGTGGAGTGGTGCACGGTCCCCGCAATGCGGAGAACCACACCATCCGCGTGAACCGCAAAGCCATCGCCGGAGCGCTCAAGTCGGTGCTCTCTCTTCGTGCCGCGGCCGGGAACCTGGTCGTCATCAAAGAGTTCAAGGGCGAAGGCGACAAAAACGCCAACACCAAAGAGCTCAACACCGCTCTCGGCAAGCTCGAGGCAGGTAAGGCGCTCCTTGTAGACGACGCTGGCAACAGCTGGCTGAAGATGAGCGCTCGCAACCTTGCGGACGCCGACTTCCTCGCCGACGCCGGTCTCAACGTCTACGACATCCTCAACCACCCCAAGCTGCTGATCAGCGAGACCAGCCTTCGCAAAGTCGAAGCTCGGCTCACCGGCAACGCAGCCGACAGCCAGCCCGCTGCAGAGCCCGCCGCACAGTAGGAGTCGCACCGATGACCCCGCATCAGATTCTCGTTCGTCCCGTCGTGACTGAAAAGTCCACCGACCTGATGACCGAGCAGAACCAATACGTCTTCCAGGTCGCCAAACAGGCCAACAAGATCGAGGTCCGCAAGGCCGTCGAGATGGTCTTCGGCGTCCGCGTCTCCGACGTTCGCACGCAGGTCGTGCGCGGCGACCTCCGCCGGGTCGGCCAGAGCACTGGCCGCAAGCCCTCGTGGAAGAAGGCCATCGTCACCTTGCACCCCGAGGACACCATCGATCTCTACGGAGAGGAATAAGCGGTCATGGGTATCAAGAAGTACAAACCGACCAGCCCGGGTCGCCGAAACATGTCGGTGAACGACAAAGAAGTCGTCACCGCAGACAAGCCGCACAAGCGTCTCGTCGGTTTCCGGCACCGCAAGCAGGGCCGCAACAACAACGGCCGCATCACCTCCCGCTTCCGCGGTGGTGGTCACAAGCGCCTGTACCGAACGATCGACTTCAAGCGCGATAAGTTCGGCGTGCCCGCGAAGATCGCAACGATCGAGTACGATCCCAACCGGACCACGTACATCGCGCTGCTGCACTACGCCGATGGCGAGAAGCGGTACATCCTCGCGCCTCACGGCCTCAAGGTTGGCGACCCGGTCATCTCTTCGGCCAAGGCCGACATCATCCCCGGCAACTCGTTGCCGCTGCGGGCGATGCCTCCCGGTACGGTCATCCACAACGTTGAGCTCAAGATCGGTCGCGGCGGACAGCTTGTCCGAACCGCTGGCGGCTCGGCTCAGCTGATGGCCCGAGAAGGCAACTGGGCGACCATTCGTCTGCCCTCCGGCGAGATGCGGAAAGTCCACGCGGACTGCCGCGCCACCGTCGGCTCGCTGTCGAACCCCGAGCACGGCAACATGCGCGTCGGCAAAGCCGGTCGTAAGCGTTGGCTCGGTCGACGCCCGCACCAGCGGGGTACCGTCATGAACCCGGTCGACCACCCCATGGGTGGTGGAGAAGGCCGAAACGCGGGTGGTGGTCACCCCCGTTCGCCTTGGGGATGGATCACCAAAGGTGGTCGGACCCGCACAAACAAGCGAACCGACGTCTTCATCGTCACTCGGCGCAAGCGAAAGTAGGAGGAAGCAGAGATGCCACGTTCCGTCAAAAAAGGTCCGTTCATCGACGACCACCTCGCTCTCAAAGTCGAGGCGGCTGCCGAAGAAACTGGGCGACGCGCCATCAAGACTTGGTCGCGCCGTTCGGTCATCATTCCCGACTTCGTCGGCTCCAACATCATGGTGCACAACGGGAACAAGTTCATTCCCGTGTACATCACGGAGAACATGGTCGGTCACAAGCTGGGCGAGTTCTCGCCAACCCGAACCTTCCGTGGTCACGCTGCTGACCGCAAAGGGAAGAAAGGTTGAGCTCGATGACTGAAGCCACCCAAACCGCCGCAACGGCCAAGCTTCACTACGTGCGCATTGCACCGCGGAAGCTCCGGGTCATCGCCAACATGGTCCGAGGACAACCTGTCGCTCAGGCTATCAACCACCTCCGGTTCCTCAACCGGGCGGGCTCGCGCGAGTTCTTCAAGCTTCTCGTGTCTGCTGTCGCGAACGCCGAGGACCAAGGCGACATCGATGTCGATGCGCTCGTCATCCGCACCGTGATGGTCGACCAAGGTCCGGCACTCCGTCGCTGGCGCCCTCGGGCACACGGCCGCGCCACCCAGGTCAAAAAGTTCACCAGCCACGTCTTCGTGGAAATCGCCCCCGCCGCTGCGGCCAACTAGGCCCTCGGACCCCACGAATCAAAGACAAGGCAAAGGATAGTTATGGGCCAAAAAACGCATCCAGTCGGCTTCCGACTCAAGATCGTCAAGACTTGGAACTCGAAGTGGTTCGAGAGCACCCGCTACCGCGAGTGGCTCCACCAGGACCTCCGTCTTCGGCGCTTCCTCAAGAAGAAGCTCTACGGCGCAAGCATCTCGGAGATTACGATCGAGCGTGCCGCCAACAAGGTGAAGGTCAACATCTTCTCCGCCCGCCCCGGAATCATCATCGGTAAGCGCGGCGCCGGCGTCGAAGCCCTCAAAAAAGAGGTGCAAAAGATGACGGACTCGGATGTGTACCTCAACATTCAAGAGGTCCGGAAAGCCGAAGTCAACGCGCAGCTGGTGGCGGAGAACATCGCCCAGCAGCTCGAGCGTCGCATCGCTTTCCGCCGCGCCCTGAAGCGCGCGGTGCAGACGGCCGTCAAGTTCGGAGCCAAAGGCATTCGCGTCAACGCGGCTGGCCGTTTGGGCAACTCCGAGATGGGGCGCCGCGAGTGGTACCTCGAGGGGCGAATCCCTCTTCACACCCTTCGGGCCGACATCGACTACGGCTTCGCAATCGCGAAGACCTCGGGCGGCACCGCTGGCGTCAAAGCTTGGATCTTCAAGGGCGAGGTCTTCGACCACCGCGAGAAGGGCCAACAGGACGCTCGTTTCCCAACTCCGCAACAGCGAGGCGGTTGAACCATGCTTTCTCCTTCCAGGGTCAAGTATCGCAAGGTCCAAAAGGGCCGTATGAGAGGCAACGCCAAGGGCGGCACCAAAGTCAGCTTCGGCGATTTTGGCCTCCAGGCCACCACCTGCGGGTGGTTGACGTCGCGGCAAATCGAAGCCGCTCGTATTGCCATCAACCGGACAGTGAAGCGTGGTGGCAAGTTGTTCATCCGCATCTTTCCGGACAAGCCCATCTCCAAGAAGCCAGCCGAGACTCGGATGGGTAAAGGTAAGGGCGGAGCCGAGTATTGGGTCGCCGTGGTCAAGCCCGGTCGTGTCCTGTACGAAATCTCGGGCGTCCCTGAAGAACTGGCGCGCGTCGCTTTCCTTCGCGCCCACCACAAACTGCCGGTTGGAACGAAGTTCCTGGCTCGGGAGGCAGACCTGTGAAAACGTCTGAAATGCGCGACAAGAACCCCGAGGAACTGCAGGAGCTCGAGACTGAGCTTCGGGATCAGCTGGTGAAGCTCTCCGTGGCCAAGGCCACCCAGCGAGCCAACAACACCGCTTCGTTCCAACGGATCAAAAAAGACATCGCCCGCGTCCTCACCATTCAGCGCGAGCGCGCTACCGGTCTGGATGGGGCCCTGGACGCAGCCCAAGCAACCGAAGCAAAGGCGGAGTAACGAGCCATGTCCGAGCAAACCGAAAAGACCCAAGCTGGGGACGCGACCGGCACCGGCCACCTTGAGCGCCACCGTCGCTTCATGCAGGGCACCGTGGTGTCGGACAAGATGGACAAGACCATCGTTGTCCAGGTCACCCGACGCTACCGCCACCCCAAGTACAAGAAGTACGTGAACGAGCGCGTCCGCTACAAGGCGCACGACGAGACCAACGACGCCAAGATGGGCGACAAGGTCCGGATCATCGAGTCACGTCCGATCTCTCGCGACAAGCGCTGGCGTCTCACGTCCGTGCTGGAAAGGGCGCCTACGCTATGATCCAGACGCAATCCGTCATCGACGTCGCCGACAACTCCGGCGCTCGTAAGCTCTTCTGCATCAAGGTGCTTGGCGGCTCCAAGCGCCGGTACGCCTCGGTCGGCGACATCATCGTCTGCTCCGTCCGTGATGCCCTTCCCAACTCGAAGGTCAAAAAGGGCTCGGTCATGAAGGCCGTCGTCGTTCGCACCCGCCAGGGACTGCGTCGCTCCGATGGCAGTGTCATCCGCTTCGACACCAACAGCGCCGTGCTCGTTGATGCTCAGAAGCAGCCCATCGGAACGCGTATCTTCGGACCCGTCGCTCGTGAGCTCCGGGCCAAGAAGTTCCTCAAGATCATCAGCCTGGCGCCGGAGGTCCTCTAATGGAACGCATCAAGAAGGGCGACAACGTCGTCATCACCGCGGGCAAGAACAAGGGAAGCAAGGGCGAAGTCCTCGCCGTGTATCCCTCCGCGGACAAAGTGCTGGTCGCTGGGGTGAACATCATCACCAAGCACATCAAGCCCAGCCAAACTAACCCCCAGGGTGGCCGCGTCCGCAAAGAGGCCCCCATTCATGTCTCCAACGTCATGATGGCTGACCCCCAAACGGGCGGTCCCACTCGGGTCCGCATCAACACGCTCGCCGACGGCAAGCGCGTGCGGGTTGCCGTCAAGTCGGGCGAGCAGATCGACACCTAAGAGGGCCTCGCAATGTCCGATCCTACCCAGAAGAAGAAAGCGGAGCGCGGTTTTCCGTACAAGTTCCGCGCAGTCATGGACGAGCCTGGCGCTCGGCCTGATGGCTACAAGTCCGACCTCCAGCAGAAGTACGAAGGGCCCGTTCGCGAAGCCCTCATCGAGGAGTTCTCGTACAAGAACCCGCTGGAAGTCCCTCGGCTCACCAAGGTGACGCTCAACATCGGTATGGGCGAGTCGCTCAAGACGCCGAAGTTGCTCGAGCAGGCGTTCGAAGGCCTTGGCCTCATCGCCGGTCAGCGTCCCGTCGTCACCCGGGCCAAGAAGTCCATCGCTGGCTTCAAGCTCCGTGAAGGCATGAAGATCGGCTGCATGCTGACGCTTCGCCGGCACAACATGTGGGAGTTCCTCGGACGTCTTCTGACGGTCGCTCTCCCTCGTACCCGCGACTTCCGGGGCGTCAGCCGCCGTGCCTTCGACGGGCGTGGCAACTACACCCTCGGTGTTCGCGAGCTGCTCATCTTCACGGAAATCGACATCGAGCGTCTCGACAAGGTTCCAGGGATGAACATCTGCATTCACACTTCTGCCAAGACCGACGACGAAGGTCGTGCGCTGCTGGCTCAACTCGGGATGCCCTTCCGGGCGAACTGATCCGCGCCACGAAAGACGAAAGGAACCGATCATGTCCATGACCGATCCCATCGCCGACCTCCTGACCCGTATTCGCAATGCGATTTCGGCGGGCCACAAGGAGCTTGAGCTTCCCGCGTCCAAGGCTAAGCACCGCATCGCCGAGATTCTCGTGCGTGAGGGCTTCATCGCCAGCTGTGATTTTCGTGAAGAGGGCCCGCAGGGCAAGATTCACATCGATCTCAAGTGGCAAGGTGAGCAGGCCGCAATAGAAGGTCTCAAGCGCGTCAGCCGTCCCGGCCAACGTCGCTACGCCAAGAGCACCGATATCCCCAAGGTCCGAAACGGCCTGGGTATCATGATCATCAGCACGTCGCAGGGCATGATGACCGACCGCGCCGCCCGCAAGGCTGGCGTCGGTGGCGAGCTCATCTGTAGCGTCTGGTAGCCAAACCCAAAGGGAGAACGAACCATGTCTCGTATTGGAAATGCACCCATCGCCATCCCCAGCGGCGTGACGATCAAGACCAACGGTCAGGTCATCTCGGCCAAGGGACCCAAGGGCGAGCTCAGCTTCGAGGTGCACCATCGCATTTCGTTCAAGGTTGAGGACAACACGCTCACCTTCGAGCGGCCCACCAACAACCGCTTGGACCGCTCGCTCCACGGCACGTCCCGTGCCCGCACAGCGAACATCGTCCGCGGCGTGCACGAGGGTTGGTCAAAGACTCTCGAGATCAACGGCGTCGGTTACCGTGCCGCGGCCAAGGGCAAGACCTTGGACCTCACGCTCGGTTTCTCCCACCCGATCAGCTACGTGCTGCCGGAGGGCGTGAAGGCCGAAGTGGCCAAAGACGGCAAGGTCACCGTGTCCGGACCGGACAAGATGGCCGTAGGCAAGGCAGCCGCCGACATTCGGAGCTACCGCCCGCCAGAGCCGTACAAGGGCAAAGGGGTCAAGTACCTCGGCGAGCACATCATCCGTAAAGAGGGCAAGCGCGGTAAGAAGTAGCACCCGCTTCTTCCGCGGCCGGTACCAAAGCCCGGCCGCACGCTCCATTCGTGGAGGAAGAGTTCGAACATGGCCAATCAACGTCAAAAAACCCGCCTTCGTCGCAAGATGCGAATCCGCAAGAAGGTGACCGGTACCGCCGAGCGTCCGCGCTTGACGATCTTCCGCAGCAACAAGCACATCTACGCCCAGGTCATCGACGACGCATCCGCGTCTTCGCTTGCCGCCGCTTCCTGTCTCAAGGTTGCTGGCGACGATCTCGACAAGACCGGCAAGGCCAAGTCCGTTGGCGCCGCGATCGCATCGGCTTGTCTGGACAAGGGCATCAAACAGGTCGTGTTCGACCGCAACGGTTACGCCTATCACGGCCGTGTCAGCGCGCTTGCGGCTGCTGCCCGGGAAGCTGGGCTCGAGTTCTAAGCGAGCCCTTGGAAGGAAGTTCTACTCATGGCAGTCGATATCGATTCCCTTGGCGACCTCGTTGACCGAGTCGTCTACATCAACCGCGTGGCCAAAGTGGTCAAAGGCGGTCGTAACTTCTCGTTCACCGCAGTTGTCGTTGTCGGCAACGAGCATGGCTGGGTTGGCATGGGCCACGGCAAGGCTCGCGAAGTCCCGGAGGCCATCCGTAAGGCCAACGAGTACGCCCGGCACAACTTGTTCGAGGTCCCGCTCTCGGGCACGACCATTCCGCACGAGGCGCTTGGCCACCACGGTGCCGGTCGCGTCCTGCTTCGCCCCGCCAGTGCTGGTACCGGCGTCATCGCTGGTGGTCCGGTTCGCGCGGTCGTCGAGTGCGCTGGCATTCACGATGTGCTGAGCAAGTGCATCGGCACCAACAACCACCTCAACGTCATCCACGCGACGATGGACGCGCTCAAGCAGCTTCGCAGCCCCGAAATGGTGGCTCGTCGTCGTGGGCTCACCGTCGAGCAGATCATGACCGCCTAGGGCGGCTCAGACTTAGGTAGCGAGGGAATTCGTTATGGCTCAAAAGCTCAAGGTCAAGCTGGTTCGCAGCACGATCGACCGGAACTTCAAGCAGAAAGAGACCGTTCGCGGGTTGGGCCTTCGTCGCCTCAACCACAGCGTCGAGGTCGAAGACACCCACGCCGTTCGCGGCATGATTCGCAAGGTTCAGCACCTCCTCGAGGTCGAGCCTGTGCAGGAAGGCTAGCCGCAACATGGGTACCGAACTTCACGATCTTCAGCCCGCTCCGGGCTCCCGTCAGCGCAAGCAACGGGTCGGCCGCGGCATCGGATCTCGTCGGGGTAAGACCTCCACGCGAGGAATGAAGGGCCAGCTGGCTCGTCGTACCTCCATGAAGGCAAGTTTCGAGGGTGGTCAGCTCCCGATTCACCGTCGGGTTCCGAAGCGTGGCTTCATCAACATCCACCGCGTCGAGTACTACGGACTCAACGTTGAAGTGCTCGAGAGCAACTTCGACAAGGGCGCCGAGGTGACGATGGAGCTGCTTCACGAAAAGGGTCTGATCCCGAAGAAGACCACGCACCTCAAGCTGCTCGGCAACGGCGAGTTCAAGACCTCGCTCACCGTCAAGGTGCACCGCGCCAGCAAGTCCGCGATCGCCAAGGTCGAGGGCGCCGGTGGCACGATCGAGTACATCAGCACGAAGCCGGTCAAGGCTGACGCTGTTGCTGAAGCCTAGAGCTTCGCTCGACTGGAGAAGGCCGTCCCGATGGGGCGGCCTTTTTTCGTTGGTTGCCGAAATTGAGGGCGGCGGCCTCCGGTCGGCGATCGTTTTGGCGCGGAACTTCGAGCGGGAGCGGCCAGGGGGCAGTTGCCCGCGTTTCGTCCACGACCTCGCTGGTGGAGACCACAGCAGGGCGGAAGGTCCTGGGGCGGTCGGGGGGCCTTGGTTGGGTGGAACGTCGGACTGCGGCTCCCGTGGGAGGCGCGGAACTTGCGGAGGGTTCGGCGCCGTGCGTGCGTTGTTTCGCAGATTCTATCGCTCGCTCACGCTTGTGGGCGAGCACTGGAGCGTGGTGCCGGCGGGGCGCCGGTATCGCGGAGCATCGGATCGGACCGAAGCTGATGAGGAGGGCGCCCTCCAGACGTCGGAGCGGGAAGTCGGAGTTGGTGGGACGCCCTCGTCGCGTCGGCGGGTCGTGTCGTTGTCGTCGGCATGACCGGACGTGTCCTCAGGGGTCATGTCTGACGATGCCGAGGTTGCGCGCAGAGTGCCCATCCTGGCTGTCACGCGTTGGAAGACAACTGGGGTCGACTACGGGGTCGGATCGCTCTCTTCGCCGAACCAAAGCACGGCGTAGCCGCCCGAGATTCCGACACCCACGGCATTCCAAGTCAGGTTGGCCCAGGTCCCCTCGTTGAGCATCACGGCGTTGTGCCCCGGACTTCCCTTCCAGAGCTCCAGCGCTTCGGCGGGTCCGAGCGAGCCGCCGCCTCCCGCGGCGTTCTCGTAGCCGTTGCCTGGGTAGTCGGTGAGCTCGCGCGGCTTGTCCCACATGCACTGGGCCGCGGCGTGGTCTGGCGTGTAGCAGCAGCCCGACCACGCGCCTGCGTCGGACCAGCTATGCAGGTTGCAGTTGGCGGCCGTGTGCGGAGCCTCGGTGGCGAGGTCTTGTACGTGGAGATCTCCGACGGTGCACAGCGAGCTGCTGGCAGGGATCGACCCGAGCCCGTTCTCGGCTCGGTACTCGTTGAGCAGATCGATGAGCGTCAGCGCGTCCGCGGTGCAACCGGTCGGGGCAGGGGCCCCCGTGCTCGCGCCTCCCCCGTCGCTGCTCGATTCCCCAGCGGTCGATGACGGATCTGCGGTTGTGGGGTCGGGATCGCTCGTCGTGGGATTGGTGCTCGGACTTCCGCTGGAGGTGCTGGAGGGGTTGGCCGAGGTGCCTGCGGTGGGCCCCGCCGTCTCACTCGTCGTGTCCCCCTCGGTATCGGGACTCCAGGCGTCGGTGGCCGTATTTGCGCCGTCATCGGCATCGCAGCCAAGCATCCCCAGGAGCAGCGCGCAGCAGCCGTGTCTCCACATGTGGGGCAGCTTACCAAAGAAGACCGGCCGAAGCCCTCAGGGCTTGGGATCGGCCCGGACTCGGCGGCAACCCCGCCATGTGGGTTCACGCGCGTTGTGTCAGATGCGGGCGGGCGGTCCATAGGATAGGTTCGTCGCCCGCTACGGCCCCGGCCGCAGCTCGTCCACTGATCCCACGCCGGCATCGGCGCCTGGCCAGGCCAGGCATTCGCGCCCGCACGGACGCTCCATGAACGTTCTCATCAACATCTTCAAGCTGCCCGAGCTCCGCAAGCGGGTGCTCTTCACCCTGGGCATGCTCGCCGTCTATCGGCTCGGTGTCTTCATCGCGGTTCCCGGCGTCGACCGGACCGTGATGTCCGAACTGGTCAACTCCGGTTCGGGTGGCTTCCTGGGCTACTTCAACATGTTCACCGGTGGTGCGCTGGAGCAGGTCTCCGTGTTCGCCCTCGGGATCATGCCGTACATCAGTGCGTCGATCATCATGCAGTTGATGACGGTCGTCATTCCGCGGCTGGAACAGCTGAGTAAGGAAGGCGAGACCGGGCGGCGCAAGATCAACCAGTACAGCCGCTACGGCACGGTGGGTCTAGCGTTCGTTCAGGGCTACTTCATCGCCAACTGGCTCGAGTCGCAAAACTCAGCGGGATCGCAGCTGGTGCTCGAACCCGATGGGTTTGGCTTCGAGTTCATGACGGTGCTGACGCTGACCGGGGGCACCGTGTTCTTGATGTGGCTCGGCGAGCAGATCACCGAGCGCGGCATCGGCAACGGCATCTCGCTCATCATCTTCGGAGGCATCATCGCCAACCTCCCCTCGGCGATGTACCAGCTCTTCCAGAAGATGCAGGACGACCCCGAGAACTTCGGGCCGATGACGATCGCGATTCTCGGGTTTGGTGCGGTGCTTGTCATCGCCTTCATCGTGATGATGGAGCGAGGTCAACGACGCATCACGGTCCAATACGCCAAGCGCGTGGTCGGACAGCGGATGTTCGGCGGCAACGCCAACTACCTGCCGTTGCGCATCAACAGCGCTGGCGTCATCCCGCCGATCTTTGCGTCGTCCATCCTCATGTTCCCCAGCCAGATCGCTGCGTGGAGCCAGAACGAATGGCTGCAGAAGCTGTCCGAGGCGCTCCGCTACGACGGCTGGCTGTACATCGCCGTCTACGTCGCGATGTGCGTGTTCTTCACGTACTTCTACACGGCGATTCAGTTCAACCCGACCGACGTCGCGGACAACCTCAAGAAGCAAAACGCTTCGGTACCTGGAATCCGGCCCGGCAAGCGCACGGCCGAGTACATCGACTACGTGCTCAACCGACTGACGTTCGTGGGTGCTTGGTACATCTCGGCCGTCTGCGTCTTGCCGACGTTCCTGCAAACCAAGTTCAACGTTCCCTTCTACTACGGCGGAACGTCACTGCTCATCGTGGTCGGTGTTGCGCTCGACACTGCCCAGCAGATCGAAAGCCATCTCGTGACGCGTTCGTACGAAGGCTTCGCCGGACCACGCGGCGGTCGAGGCCGACGCAAGTAGACTCGAACCTCCGTTGTAGCGGTCACGGCTCCGGGTGCTTCATGCTCCGGGGCCGTCCGTTTTTGCGGACCGTCCACCGTGCCGACTCTGATAAAGTCTGGGCCGCATGGCACAGTCGAGCCGCACCGGAATCATGTTGATCGGAGCCCCCGGATCGGGGAAGGGCACCCAAGCGAAGAAGCTCAAAGAGTCGCTGGGCTACGCACACGTGAGCACTGGCGATCTCTTGCGGGCTGCGGTCAAGCAGGGGACTGAGCTGGGCAAGCAGGCCAAGAGCTTCATGGATGCGGGCGGTCTGGTGCCCGACGAGTTGGTCATCGGCCTGCTCGAGGAAGCACTCACCAAGCCCGAGACGCAGCAGGGCTTCATCCTCGACGGATTCCCCCGTACGGCCGTGCAGGCCGAAGCTCTGGACGCAAAGGTCTCCCTCGACAAGGTGATCTACATGAAGGTGCCGTTCGAGCTGATCGAGGAGCGCATCACCGGTCGACGCATGTCGAAATCCGGCCACGTCTATCACGTGAAGTACAACCCGCCGGAGACCGAAGGTGTCTGCGACGTCACGGGCGAGGAGCTGTACCAGCGCTCGGATGACACGCCGGAGAAGGTGCAAGAACGCCTCGACAAGTTCGTCGCGGAGACCCAGCCCGTCGTACCTCGCTACCAGGCGAAGGGGATCGTGGTGGAGGTCGACGGCGTCGGCACGCCCGACGAGGTGTTCGTACGGATCAACGCGGTCTTGTGATCCATACAGGGACCCTTTGAAGGGTCCCTCGCTGCGGCAGCGAAGCTGCCTTCGCTTCACCCTCCCAACGCTCGCCCTGTCGGGCTCCGATTCTGAGTCTGATGGCGACCCGCATCTTCAAGATCTACACGGCGCCCCAATGGGAGCGCCGTGTCTCTTTGGGACATCTCGCCTGGGCGCCGGTCGACGAGGCTGACGGCTTCGTGCATCTGAGCGCGCTTCATCAGGTCCTCGCGACCGCGAACAAGCACTTCGCTGGGCAGCAGGGACTGGTGCTCGTCGAGATCGATCCCGCTGCCCTACCGGCCCAGAGCCTGCGCTGGGAGGTCAGCAGGGGCGGGGATCGCTTCCCGCACGTCTACGCTTCGATCCCGCTCGAGGCGGCCCTGCAGCACTGGGGATTTCGTGCCCTCGAGACAGGATTCGCGCTGCCCGCGGCGGTTTCCGCCGTGGATCCGGAATAGGTGAACGTCTGCGCCGGATGCTCTGCAGAGGCCTGCACGGGCATGTAGGACCTGTTCGGCGGCATATTTGGGCTTCCGCGCAAGGAGCGCTCGCTGCGGAGATCGCGATCACGCGAGGTCTCACGCCGAGCAAAAAAACCTCCGGCCGCGGGGGGTGGACTTCCCTAGAAGGTGCCTCTATATTCCGGCGCTCCGTGGCCTGGGTCAGCACTCAGGTCACTTCGTTCTGTCTCACCCCAAGTTCTCTACCCGAGACTTTTCTTTGATGAACCCCGACGTTGCGGTCGTGAACGCCACAATCCTGGCCGACCTTCCTCAACGTCTTTATCGCCTCAAAACGGAGGGCGGCTCTCAACTCGTCGCCGGTCTGTCCCCTGAAGTCCAACGCCTCGGCACCACTTTCAAGCCTGGAGATAGAGTGCGGGTTCGCCCCGCCGCCAGCGACCTCGGTCGCGGGACCATTCTCGGGCTCTCCGTCGAACCTCTGCCCACCCCGCCTTCTGCTCCTTGAGGAGTAGACAAGAGGCACCGGGTAACGGCCAACTCGACTCCGCCGAAGCTACCGACCCACAAGACAGCCCATGACCTCAGAAAGCCCCCTTTACGAGATGCGAAATCGACCAGCGAGCCCCGCGACGATGAAAGTTCGAGCCAGCGTCAAGAAGATCTGCGAGAAGTGCAAAGTGATCCGCCGCCGCGGTGTGGTGCGTGTCATTTGCGACAACCCCAAGCACAAGCAGAGGCAGGGCTAGTCATGGCTCGTATCTCTGGAGTCGACCTGCCGAAGGGCAAGCGCATCGCGATCGCGCTTACCTACATCTACGGCGTTGGCACAAACACCGCGACGCGCATCCTCAAGCAGTCTGGCGTAGGTCCCTCGGTTCGCACCGACGACCTCACCGACGAGCAAGTGAGCGCGATTCGCCAGACCATCGAGGGTGATTTCAAGGTCGAAGGCGACCTTCGGCGCGAAGTTCAGGGCAGCATCAAGCGCCTCATGGACCTCGGCTGCTACCGCGGACTCCGCCATCGTCGGGGTCTTCCCTGCCGCGGGCAGCGGACGCACACGAACGCGCGGACACGCAAGGGCCCCAAGCGAGCCACTGTCTCCGGCAAGAAGAAGTAAGGGATCACGATGGCTCAAGCACGAGGAAAGAAGCGCGTTCGCAAGAACATCTCGACCGGGGTGGTGCACATCCAGTCGACGTTCAACAACACGCTCGTCAGCATCACCGACGTCAACGGCAACGTCATCGCATGGGCTTCGGCCGGTGTGCGTGGCTTCAAGGGCTCTCGTAAGTCCACGCCGTTCGCTGCTCAGCTCGCCGCCGACGAAGCGTCGAAGCGGGCTCAGGACCACGGTCTTCAAACGGTCTCCATCCGGATCACGGGCCCCGGAGCAGGGCGAGAGTCCGCACTTCGCGGAATCCAGTCCTCCGGCCTTCGTGTCACCTCCATCAAGGACGTGACTCCCATCCCGCACAACGGCTGCCGGCCTCCCAAGCGTCGCCGCGTCTAACTGCGCCTCCCTCGAGATTCTGTAAGGACCGTTCAAGATGGCTCGCTACACCGGACCCACCTGTCGCCTTTGCCGCCGCGAAGATGCGCAGCTCTACCTCAAAGGCGATCGCTGCTTCTCCCAGAAGTGCGGCTACGAGCGTCGCCCGTACCCCCCCGGCCAGCACGGCCAGGGTCGCAAGCGTCGTCCCAGTGACTACGGCCAGCAGCTTCGCGAGAAGCAGAAGGTCAAGCGCATGTACGGACTGCTCGAGAAGCAGTTCCGTGGCTACTACTACCGCGCCTCCCGCATGAAGGGCGTCACCGGCGAGAACCTTCTCAGCCTGCTCGAGCGTCGTCTCGACAACGTGACCCTGCGGCTTGGCTTCGGATCCAGCCACGCCGAATGTCGGCAGCTCACGACCCACGGTCACTTCCGGATCAACGGCAAGAAGGTCGACATCCCCAGCTACCTCGTCAAGCAAGGCGATGTGATTGAGGTCTGCACCCCGAGCCGCAAGATCCAGAAGGTCGTGGACGCGATGGCCAAGGTCGACCGCACCCCGTCCCCTGGCTGGCTCGAGCTGGACAAGGACGCCTTCAAGGGCAAGGTCACCTCGCTTCCCGCCCGCAGTGACATTGCCGCTGAGATCGACGAACAGCTCATCGTCGAGCTCTACTCCAAGTAACCCTCGGGACCCACCCGACCTCAGGCACACGCGAGTACGCCGAGTACGCCCCCAAGAGCGCAGGACAGCCGATGCAAGACACGAACACCATCGCGAGAAACTGGCGAGACCTCATCCGGCCCAAGAAGCTGGACGCGGACAACAACTCGCTCAGCGACGCCTACGGAAAGTTCACCTGCGAGCCGCTTGAGCGCGGCTACGGGATCACGCTCGGCAACAGCCTGCGACGCGTGCTCCTGAGCTCGTTGCAGGGCGCTGCGGTCACCTCGGTGCGCATCGAGGGTGCGCTGCACGAGTTCACGACCATCGAGGGCGTCGTTCAAGACGTCACCGACATCATCCTGAACATCAAGTCGCTCCGTCTTCAGATGGACGACGCCACGCCCCGCACGATCCAGATCGACAAGCAGGGCGAGGGCGATGTCAAAGCCTCGGACATCATCGCGCCGACCGGCCTGCACGTGCTCGAGCCCGAGCAGACCCTGGCGACGCTGTCCAACGGCGGACATCTCAAGATGGAGATGACCGTAGAGATGGGACGCGGTTACGCAACCGCCGACCAGAACAAGAAAGAGGGCCAGCCCATCGGAGTCATTCCGATCGACAGCCTCTTCTCGCCGATCCACAAGGTCAACTACCGGGTCACCAACGCCCGAGTCGGACAAAGAACCGACTACGACCGTCTCGTGCTCGAGATCTGGACCGACGGATCGGTCCGGCCCGACGACGCTGTTGCGTTCGCCGCGAAGATCCTCAAAGAGCAGCTCTCGATCTTCATCAACCGCGAAGAGATCGAAGAGGCGACCACCGCCGAGCCGTCCGAAGAGGACAAGCTCAACGAGTACCTGTGGCGCTCGGTCGATGAGCTAGAGCTCAGCGTCCGTTCGGCGAACTGCTTGCAGAACGCCAACATCCACTACATCGGCGACCTGGTCCAGAAGACCGAGGCCGAGATGCTCAAGACCAAGAACTTTGGTCGCAAGTCTCTCAAAGAGATCAAAGAGATTCTCGCGCAGATGGGTCTCTCGCTCGGGATGAAGATCCCGAACTGGCAGGGACCACCCCCCGCCCACGACTAGTCGCGGCGCTACTCCCCGACTCGATTCACTTCGAACGCAAGAGCCACTACGATGCGACATCGCAAAGCAGGACGACAACTCGGACGCAACTCGGCCCACCGCAAGGCGATGTGGCGCAACATGGTCACTTCGCTCATCGAGCACGGCCGGATCCGCACCACCGAAGCCAAGGCCAAGGAACTCCGAGGCTTCGCCGAGAAGACCATCACCAAGGCCATCCGCGTGGCAGACATCGTCGCCAAAGACGCGGACGACCGATCGGTCGAAGAGAAGACCCGATTGGTGCACGCTGTGCGCGTTGCCGGCCGCATGGTCCGCGGACGAGATCAGCTCCACAAGCTGTTCCACGAGGTCGGTCCGCAGCTGACCAACCGTCCTGGCGGCTACACCCGCATCACCAAGGTCGGACCTCGGCCCGGCGATGCAGCCCCGATGGCGTACGTCGAGATCATCTTCGGCAACTAGACCGCCCGCGGCGTCGATTTGAAAACCCCTCTGTCTTCGGGCGGCGGGGTTTTTTCTTGGTTCGCCGGGACCCAGGTTCGGTCCAAACGGGCATCGCCGCGGGTTTTTTCGCCGAAAGAGCGTGTGCGCCTACATTTGCGCACATGGGCAGTTCTGCGCTCGGGTCTCTCCTTCCGGTCACGCTGGTCCTCTGCGCGTTGCTGTTCGCCGCGCTCTGGATACGCCGACGTTTGGAGCAGGGGGCGGGAGGGGGCCAAAGTGTTCGCCTCACCGGCGAGCACTCGGTGCACGTCGTGACCGTCGAGGGTCGGCGGTGGATGTTGGGAACCGGTCCCGCGGGTCCGCCAACCCTCCTGGCTGAACTCGCTGCTGCACCGCCGGAGGCCTCAGGTGGCTGAGGTGTCTCCCACGATCTGGGTCTGGGTGGGTCTGGCCGCGCTGCCGCTCATCCTGGCCCTGTGCACTGCGTTCACAAAGTCTCTTGTGGTCGTCGGTGCGCTACGGACCGGGCTTGGTGCGGAGTCGTTCCTGCCGTGGCCGGTCGTGCTCGCGGTCGCGACGGTGATCACGGGGGTGGTCATGTTGCCGGTCGCAAGCGCACTGGTCTTGGGCCTGGAGTCCGTCGGTGGTCTCGATGCCCTGATGCAGTCGCCGGTAGAGCATGGCTCAGCGCTGTTGCAGCCGTTGCTGGAGTTCACCCAGCGGCACGCCGATCCGGCTGAGCTGGAGTTCTTCTCGGAGCTGCAGGGACGTCCGCCCCAGCAGGGATGGGTGAGTGTGCCGGCGTTTCTCGTGACGGAGCTGACCGAGGCCCTGGCCATCGCGGTGGTGATCCTCGTGCCGTTCGTTCTGACCGATCTCGTCCTTGGCCAAGCGCTCACACTCGGCGGGTTGGCCTCGGTGCCACAACCGCTGGTGAGCGTGCCTGTGAAGCTGCTTCTGTTTCTCGCGGTGGGCGGTTGGGACGTCGTCATCGGCGGTTTGGTGAAGGGATACACATGACTGAGTTGTTCGACATCGTTCGAGACATGTTGATGCTGGCGGTCACGGTGCTGTTGCCGTTGGTCCTCGCCGGCGTTGCGGGGGCCGTCATTGGCGGGCTCGTCGTGTTGTGGTTGGGGCTTCAGGACCAAGGCCTCGCAGCGATGATCCGAGGGCTCTGCGTGCTCGCTGCATTGGCCTTCACGGGCGCGGCGGCGTTCGATGGGGCGGTGGAGCAGACGGTCTCCGCTTGGGGCCATGTCGAGGGCCTCGGCCGAGACGGTGTGGCGTTGGACCTCGATGGATCTTGAGCCGCAGCTCGCCGGGGCCTCTCTGCTCGCCTTGCGCTGGTTCGTCGTGTTGAGGCTTCAGCCGCATTGGGCCGTGGCGGTGGGGCCACTTTGGTGGCCCGCTGCGGCCGGCGTTGCGGTGGGCGTCGCGGCAAGCGTGGATGCACCGCCCGTGGTGCTGGAGTCCGTGTCGGCTTGGGGCGTTGCCATCGGCACTGAGGTCATCCTCGGTGCGGGATTGGGCGTGCTCGCCAGCTTGCCGGCCTACGCGTTGCTGGGTGGCGCAGCGGCCTCCGCTGCTGCCTTGCGCACGGTCCCAACTCCGCTCGTTCGGATGAGCGTCAGCGGTGCGCTGGTCGCCGCACTGATCCTGCGCCTGCACCATCCTGCTTTGGTCGTGCTGCGAGACCAAGCGGCTCTCCTGCCGCCCGCGCGCCCGGAGCTCTGGCTCCCTTCGGTTGCCGATCTCCCGGCAGTCCTCGCGCTCCACCTGGACGGCATGCTGATGTTGGCACTGACGCTCGCGACGCCGGTCTTGCTGAGCGTCGTGATTCTACGGGCAGCAGGGGCCGTCGTCGGCTCGGGACCTGCGGTGTCGCGGCCGATCTCCGGAACCGTGGCGCCGGCCCTGGCGACCCTCGCAGCCCTGGTGGCGTTTGCCGCGTCCTGGGCCGTCTATCCGTCGGGTTGGGCGCGCAGCGCTGTGTCTGTCATGGCGGGATGACCGGCACCCGGTCGTTTCACCGCATTGCTACACTGCCCCCGCATGGTTCGGGCATCGCTCGTTGCCGCGTTGGTGGCACTGGGAAGCTGTGGGGGCACCGATCCGGCGCCAACGCTCGATTCGTTGCGCCAGCCCAGCGGGCTCGCCGTTTCCCCGAACGCACACTGGTTGTTTGTGACGAACGGCAACTGGGATCGGGTTCAAGAAGGCGGGACGCTGGCTGCGCTCGACCTCATCGCCCTGCACGCTGCGCTCGAGGCCGACATTGCGGCTGCCGGCGCCCGCCTCTCGCCAAGCCGCCCGTGTCGCCGTGTCGCCGACACCGACGAGACGATCGAGTGCATACCTCAGGCGTTCATCGATGGGGAGCAGACGGTTGTGCTCGGCGACGGCCTCGGCAACATCGCTGTGGATACGCGCGGCGCGGAGGCGCCCGGTGGACCGTATCGGCTCTTGTTGCCGCAGCGGGCTCCGGCGGCGCTGGCTTGGGTCGATGTGATCCCGACCCCTGAGGGCGTCCACTTCGACTGTGGCCAAGATGAGTTCGGCGTTTGTGATGCGCTGCACCAGGTACGGCGGTCCTCTGAAGATGCTGGGAGCATCGGTCCCGATCCTTCGCGGGTCACGCTCGACGACCAAGGGTTTCGTTTCGCCTACCTGCCGCACCTGCTCGACGGCGAACTCACGCTGATCGACCTCGACGGTGAGCTGGGTCCGGAGATTACGGCGCGGTCTGACAAGGAGTTCTATCGGGAGGACGTGTTCGACGAGTTCGATGCGGCGGGCGGGTTCTCGGTTGCGGGGCGGGCTTGCGATCCCCTCTCGGCTGCGGAGGTGACCCGCGACTGCGAGCGACCGCTGCTGTACACGACCCACCGCTACTGGCCGGGCATCAAGTCTTTCACCGTCGCAGCTGGCCTCGAGGTGATCCTCTCCGGAAACGACACCCGGATCTCGGGGATCGGAGCCGATAACGTCGTCGCGCGACCGATCATGGGGGACCTTGCGTTCGAAGATCCCGCAACGGGGGACAAGCTCCTGCTCGTTCAGACGACGCCCGGGGCACTGGCCAGGGTTGATACATCGATCGACCCCGAGTCGGAGTCGCCGCGCAACGCACCGCTCGGCTCGGTCGCGTTGTGCAGCAACCCCAATGTCCTTGCCGTCCATCGTCCACCCGACGAGGAAGCGCTCGCGCTGGTCAGCTGCCTCAGCGACGGCGTTGTGGCGGTCGTCGGGCTCGCAACGTTCACCGTGGTGCGGCGTGTTGTTGTGGGGGACGGAGCCAACGAGATGGTGATCGACGCGACGCGCGAGCAGCTGTACGTCGCCAACTCGCGCGAGGACACGGTCTCCGTGGTCAGTCTCGACCGACAGAGTCCGCTGTTCCTACGGGAGTGGGCGCGGGTCGGCGTCGGTGCGGGTTCTCGCGACGAACCCTGAACCCCCGTCGAACGTGATCCGGACCATCACGGGACGCCGCGCGGCAGAGCGTCCCAGCCTCGGCGCGGGCTCAACTCCATCCTGCCCGCGGACGAAGAGGTCCTCGTGCGCACGCTCGCCCTCATCGTGCTGTTGGCCGCCGGTTGCCACGCCGTGCCCGCGGGGGACCCGGGGGCGTACGGGGAACAGCGCTGGGTCGCGGCCGATGGGAGCTTCGGTGTGGAGTTCCTGTCCCCGCCGTGGTCCGTCGCGGTCGAGGAGGCCGGGAGGCTCGAACTCGAGATACCCCCGGAGATCTTCGGAGTGGCGCTCGATGGCACGTCGCCTTCCCACGCATTTCAAGTGGGCCACGTGGACGCGCTGGAGGGTCTCGAGGAGTTCACCTCCGACGACGATGACGGCGAGACCGACGGTGGCTCGGGCACGGACACCGATGGCATGTCGTTGGATCCGGAGGTGGACCTCGGTGGACTTCCCGAGTCGCTGGTCGGGCTGGACCTCCGGGATCCCTACGCGGTCGCCCGCGCAGAGCTCGATGTGCTGATCGAAGAGCGCGACGCTCAACTCGATTACGGCGTGTCCGACTTCGTCATGCCCACGGGAGTTCGCGCGGTCGAGTTCCAGGTACAGATGAGCCCGGGGTTCTTCGTGCGGGCGCTGTACGTGGATGCTCGTCCGTCGCTGGTGCGGGCCACGTTCGTGTCGCTGTTCGACTTGGATACCGAAGACATCGCCACGATGGCGCGGTCGCTCGACACCGTTGAACCGGAGGTTCGATGATCGCGTTGCTGCTCGCCGCGGGCCTGTGGTTGGGTCCTCCCGTGCTGCCGGATCTACCGGCCGAGCGCGCGGCCAAGGCACGAGCGGACGAGCAAGCCCGACGCGAAGCGGCGGCGGTGGCGGAGGCGGCGGCGGAGGCGGAGGCGCAGGCGGAGGCTAACGCGGCGGCGGAGGCCAACGCGGCGGCGGAGGCGGAGGCAGCCGCACAGGCTCAGAGCAACGCGCCGGTCGCCCCTGCGTCCCAGCCGGATTCGCCAGGCCCCGTCAGCGCAGCGTCGCCGCGGGCTCCGAAGAACCCGCAGGCGCAGCCGGTGACGGCCGGCCAACTTCGGGCGGCTGCACCGGCGGCGGAGCTCGAGTCCGCGTCCGCGTCCGAGCTGGCTGCGTGGTCCGAAGACGACGCGCTCTACGGTACGCCGGGACAACCCGATGCCGCGCTTCGTCGGCCTCAATCGAAGCCGGCGGGACGCCATGCGCCGACGCGGACTGCGACGCGTCTTCGTGCGAGCAGCGCTTTGGAACAACCCTCTGCGCCGCCCCCACCGACGCGTTCAGCCGCGTTCGTGTTTGGGTACCGGATCTTCAACACCTCCGACGCGTTCGACCGCGCGCAGTCGTGGCACGTCGGATCGCTCGAGGTCACCCCCGTACGCCGCTGGGTCCGGCTCAACCTCATCACCGAGGTCGGGGCCGAAGGCGGCGCGGCGGCGCGAGGCGGGGACCGAGCGGACCTGTTCATGATGCAGAAGCTCGGTCTGGGCGCGCAGGCCCCGGGTTGGCTGACCCCGTTCATCGAGTTTCAAGGCGGTGCAGGTGTCGCCCGGGTCGAGCTGTTCGACCGCAACGATCTTCTACTGCTATGGACGGTCGGGCTCGACGCGGGAGCTCAATGGGCGGTGACGAAGTGGATGTGGATTCACGCATCCGTCGGCTGGATCCGCCCGACGTTTCAACGGCCAGAGCGCGCCGTCTATCACGACAGCTTCACGTTCAAGCTCGGCGTTGGGTTCTAGCGGTCGCAGCACCGCCGGGGGCTAGGACCGCTGTGGTGCGGTACGAACGGGCGCCGCAAGGCGCGCGTTTCGGGTGAAGTGAAGGGCGACTTATCGGCCGCAGCGAGGGGCCGTCTCGAAAGGCCCCTTCAATGACTAGATGCCTTTGACGCGCACTGGGGCAGCGATGAAGTTCGTCAGCCCTTGCCCGTGCTGGCCGTAGGTGTTGTCACCCAAGCACTGGACCTGGCCGTTGGCTCGCAGGGCGCACGTGTGTTCGCCGCCCGCAGCGACCGAGCGGAAGTCACCGCGAAAGTTTGTGCGAACTGGGGTCCGGCTGAGGCCGCCGTCTCGGCCCATGCGCCCCTTGCCGTTGTCGCCCCAGCAAAGCACCGCACCATCCTTCAATACGACGCACGTGTGGTCGAGCCCGGACGAGATGGAGACGGCGTTGGTGATGCCTTTGACCGGGACGCGGGTGGTCCAGGTGGTCTGGGTTCCCGAGCCGAGTTGTCCCTTGTCGTTGCCACCCCAGCACGCGACCTGGCCGGTGCGCCGACGGGCACAGGAGTGTGATGCGCCGGGGGCGACCTCGGTGGCATCGGTGAGCTTGGCGACGCTCACCGGGGCAGCCTTCGGAGTCCCCAGATCTGCCGCGCCGGCGCCGTTGCCCAGTTGTCCAGCCCGGTTGGTGCCCCAGCAGACCACGCCGCCGAGCTTTCGAACCGCGCAGGAGTGTTGGGACCCCAGCTCGATGCCCGAGGCGTCACGCAACCCTTGTGCGACGACCTTTCGCCCCTTGGCACCCCCAGCCGGGGCACCGGTCTGCGAGAACTCGCTGTCGCCCCAACAGGTGACCTGCCCACTTCGGCGGCGCGCGCAGGTGTGCGCCGCTCCGGCGGAGACCTCGACCGCGTCGGCGATTTGCGGGACTACGGTGGGCCGGGGAACACCGCGCTTCTTTCCGGCGCCGAGTTGGCCCGAGGCGTTGCTCCCCCAACACAACACGCGGCCCGTCTTCGAGACGGCGCACGCGTGTTCGTTCCCCGCGGCGACGGAGACCGCGTCGGTGATCCCGGTGGCAGAGACGGGCGCGTCGGCGTCTGCTTTGCTGCCGTCGCCCAGCTGCCCCTTGTCGTTGCGTCCCCAGCAGCTCACCGACCCGTCTCGTCGCCGGGCGCAGGTGAAGCTCACGCCCGAGGCGACCTCGACCGCGTCGTCGAGCGCGGAGACTCGCGGTGCGTCCCCCGCCGACGACTTTCCGGCGGCGCCGTTGCCGAGCGCCCCGCCGTCGTTGCTGCCCCAGCAGTACACCTCGCGCCCCGGCTTGATCGCGCAGGCATGCGATGCGCCCACGGACACGCTCTGTGCGCCCGCGATGCCCTGAACGAGGGCAGGGGCGCGCACCGAAGCGGTCGAGCCGTTCCCGAGCCGGCCGTCGGCGGCTGCGCCCCAGCAGCGCAGCGTGCCGTTGTCGAGCCGCGCGCATGTGCTGGCCTCTCCCGCGTCGACGGTTGCAACGCCTGCGACTGCGACGGTCGTGGGCTTGAGCGCTGCGGCCCCAGCGACGCCGGTCGCCTGTCCGCCTCCGTTCGCACCCCAACACGCGACCCTGCCCGCCGCGCTTCGGACACAGGTGTGGAACTTTCCGGCGGTGATCTGGGTTGCGCCCTCGGAGCCGCGTACGAGGTGGGGACGGGCTCCACCTGTGCGCCCGCCATCGCCCATCTGTCCCTGGTCGCCTTGGCCGAAGCATACCGCGGCCGCGCCCTTCCGAATGACGCAGGTGTGGCCGGCTCCCGCAGCGACGCCGGTGAGCTGCGCGAGGCCTGGAACATCGGTCGCGGCGAGCGTGTTGGGTCGGCCTTCGGTGCCTTGCTGGCGCCAGCGGTTCTCCCCCCAGCATGCCAGGGTCCCGGCACGTCGGATGACACAGGTGTGGTCCTCGCCCGCCGCGATCGCGACCGCGTCCTCAACGTTTCGAACGGTGACCGGAAGCGTGGAGCGTTTGCCCGCGCCGCCACGCCCATCTCCAAGCTGCCCGCGGTCGTTGACTCCCCAGCATGCGACGGTGCCGGTCTTCTTGAGCGCGCAGGCATGGGCCCGGCCCAGGACGAGGTCCGTCGCATCGTCGAGCCGCTCGACGAGGGGGCCGGCGGTGTTTCGGTCCGTGGTCGCGCCATCACCGAGTTGGCCCTGGCTGCCCGCGCCCCAGCATTGCGCACGCCCCGAACGCCGCCGGCTGCACGTGAACCCGCTTCCGGCCTCGACCTCGACGATGGGGTCGTTGGCGAGCGAGGGATTCGAGGAGCCGGAGCCGGGCTGCGTCGTTTTGGGCGCCGAAGACGGTGAGGAGGATAGGGTGCACGCGGCCGCAACGAACAGCAGGACAAGGGTCGGGAGCGCAGCAGCTCGCATCGGGTGGGATGATAGCGCTCTAGAGGTTTGGTGATCTGCGGTGATTGGGCTAAGAGGGTCGAGAGTGCCCGGCGACCGCACGATCATGCCATCCGCGGCCCGAGTGCGACGCGGCTGGAGGGCGGGGCTGCGCGCGCAGTCTCGCTGGCTCGATACGGCTGCAGGCCTCGCTGCGGTCGGTCTCGTGCTGGGCGCAATCCCCTGGTCCATGGCCTCGGGGTGGGGGACGCGCTGGCAGGCCGCAATGGTGCAACCCGAGCTGGTGGGGCCACTGCTCCTCGAGGCTGGATGGGGGGCGGCCGCGATTGTGCTGGCCCTATGCCTTGGTTTTGGGTCGGCGCGTGTGCTCTCGGCGGCGCTTGCCGGACGAGCGGGGCCCGTCGAACGAGCTCTGCGCACCCCGCTGCGCGCCGCGCCGGTCGGGTCCGGGGCGATCTCGCTGGCGTTGCTCTCGTTGATGGCGCTGCTCGGGTTGGGACTCGCAGTCCGCGGGGTCGTCGCCGGTGCGGCTCGGTCCGTCGATGCCTCCACGGGCGGGGTCTTGCAGCTGTGGACCTCGTGGCCGCAGCGGGCCTGGGCATCGGCGCTTGTTGTGCTGGGCATCGTCGGGTGGGTCGAACTCGTGCTGAGTCGTCGCCGCATCGCCGCCGCGCTCGCCCAAACACGAGAGCAGGCTCGGGACGACTTCAAGGCACGGTCCGGAGGCCGCCGATGACTGCCTCTGGTGGGATGATGATCTCGGTCGCGGTCCCGGTCAGCCTCGACCGACCGTTCACGTACCGGCTCCCTCCGAGCCTCGGTGAGGCGTTGGCCCCCGGCACGCGGGTGTTGGTTCCACTGGGCCCACGGGCGCTGATCGGGGTGGTTCGCCCGGAGGAAGACCCGGTCGCGCCCGACCCTTCGAAGGTCAAAGACATCTACGGCGTGTTGGACCCCGAAGGTCCGTGCCTGCCCCCCGACGTGGTGGCGCTGTGCGAGTGGATGGCCGGCTACTACGTCGCACCGATCGGAGAGGTCTACCGGTTGGCCCTGCCGGGCATGCTGACTTCAGCCGATGCTCGGCGGGCGGTGGTCACCGAAGCGGGGTTGGCCGCGTGGCGGGGCATCGAGGCGCCGCTGCTCGGAACGCCGCCACCACCGATGAGCAACGCGGCGACCCGGCTGCTCGAGGCACTCGTCCAAGCGGGCGGCGAAGGGCTCCCCGTCGCGAAGCTGCCCGCGATCCGGCCTCGTATTGCCGGCAGCCTGCTGCGGCTGACCGAACTCGAGGCCGACGGGCTGGTCGAGACGCTGTGGCCCGAGGCGGGCGTCCGCACCCGAACCGAGCTGCATCTGCGGCGGACGGACTACTTGCGGGGGAGGGGGGCCGATGAGCCCGCGGTGCAGAAGATCGTGGGGCGCAGCAAGCAACGTCGCGCGCTGTTGGACTACCTCGAGGCTGCGCCGCAGGACGATGCCTGGGTGCCGATCGGCGAGTTGCGTGGTCCGTTTCCGCGGGTGAGACAGCTCGTGCTGCCGTTGGTCGATCATCGGCTCGTCGCCACCGAAGAGCGTTCGCGTTCGCTGGACCCGTTCGATACGCAAGAGTCTCCTCCGACGACGCCCCAGGCCCCGACCGCAGACCAAGAGTCCGCGCTGAAGAAGCTTGCGGAGATCACCGATGCCCGCGAGTACGCCTCGGTGCTGCTGCACGGCATCACCGGAAGCGGGAAGACGGAGGTCTACCTGCAACACATCGCTCGGCTCCGCGACGCGGGCAGGGGGGCCATCGTCCTGGTGCCCGAGATCGCGTTGACGCCCCAGCTCTCGGAACGATTCAGGGCGCGCTTCGGAGACGAGATCGCGGTGCTCCACAGTGGGCTCACCCCGCGTCAGCGCCTCGATGCGTGGGAGCAGATCCGCAAAGGCGAGCGGCCGATCGTGATCGGCGCGCGCTCGGCAGTGTTCGCTCCGGTGCCCGACTTGGGCACGATCGTCGTGGACGAGGAGCACGACGGGTCGTTCAAACAGGAGGAGGGCATCCGCTATCACGCCCGGGATGTCGCGCTCGTTCGTGCCCGGACGCTGGGCGCGTCGGTGGTGTTGGGCTCGGCCACGCCCTCGCTCGAGTCCTACGACAACGCTCGCAACGGTCGCTACGTCTACCTGGAACTCCGCACGCGGCCGACGCCTCGTCCGCTGCCCAAGGTCGAGATCGTGCCGCTGTCGGTGCACCGCCCGGACGGCGACTCGATGATGTCCGCGTTGTTGCGCGATGCGATTCGCGAGACGGTCGATGCTGGGGAGCAGGCGATCGTGTTCCTCAACCGTCGCGGGTACACCACGACGCTGTGCTGCGAGGACTGCGGGAGCTTCCAGCAGTGCCCAGACTGCAGTTCCCCTTCGATGACCTACCACCTCGGTCGCAACCGATTGATGTGCCACCTGTGCGGCTACATCGAGGCCACACCGGAGCAGTGCCGCGACTGCGGGAGCACGAAGCTCGCGCATGGTGGAGCGGGCACCGAAAAGGTCGAGGTTGCCTTGTCCCGGGCACTGGAAGGGATCCGGGTGTTACGGCTCGATCGCGACGCCTCCAGGGGCAAGCGCTTGCTCGACACGCTCTCCGCATTTCGCCGGCACGAAGCGGATGTCCTGGTCGGTACCCAGATGCTCTCCAAGGGACACGACTTTCCCGGGGTCACCCTGGTCGGCATCCTCCAGGCGGATCACGGTTTGGGGCTCCCCGACCTTCGGGCGAGCGAGCGGACCTTTCAGCTGCTCACGCAGGTCTCGGGGAGAGCGGGACGGGGGGAGCGACCGGGGCGCGTGCTCGTCCAGGCGTACGCCGTTGAGCATCCCGCGATCCGCCACGCGGCCACCCACGACTTCGAGGGATTTGCGACCCAGGAACTCGCCGATCGCGAGCGGATGGGAAACCCGCCGTATGGCCACCTGACACTGATTCGTGTTCAGGGACTGGACGAACGCCGAGTGCAGGCCAGGGCCGAGACACTGGCCCGGTTTCTCGAGGCGGGCGTCGAGAAACTACGCGCCCGCCAGACCGATCCCTTCGCGGTCCCGGTTGCGACGCTGCTGGGACCCGTCCCCTCGCCGATCAAGAAGATCAACCGCCGAGTTCGGTTCCAGATGCTGCTGCGCGCCCAGCAGCGTGGCGCTTTGCGCTGGCTGCTCGGCCATCTCCGGCCCCACCTGGGCAGCGATGGCAGCGGTGCCGCGCAAACCCTCGCCATTGCCGACGTTGATCCTCAGTCTCTGTTGTGAGGCGAAGCAAAGTCCGGCGCGACTCTCGGTGGGCTGATACGCTCGTGGTCCGTGGTCAGCGGTCCGATCCTCGTCGTCGGTGAGGCGCAGCGGTGCATTCCGCTGGTCCGTCGCGTGGTCGGCCTTGGGTATCCGGTGGAGGCCTGTGGCCTCACCGAGTTGACCGGGCGCGTTCATGAGGGCACGGGTCCGGCTGCGGTCATGTTGTGTGCCGAAGGTCCGGCGGCCGCGACGGTGATGCAGGAGCTTCGGAGCATGCGCCGCGGGGTGTCGATCCCGGTCACGCTGTGCGGCCGACTCGGCGGCGCCATTCAGGACCTCGCCGACGTTCTGGACCTCGGGGCCGACCAGTTCCTCGAAGAACCATTCGAGGATGGGACGCTCGCGAGCACGCTGACGGCGTTGGCTGGGGCACCGCCAAAACCACGGCCCGAGCCGGATTCCGCCTCGACTGCCGTCTCCGTCGAGCAACCGCTGCGAACCGAGATCCTCGGACACCCGCCGTCGGCGGATACCGAGCGCCATGACGAGGGCCGACGCGGTGGGGGTTCTATCGACCCGAGCATCGGTCGCCTGGGGCGGACACTGGACCTGCTCGAAGATCGCTTGCGGGCTCGCTCGGACGGTCTCGCAGCCGAGAGTTCCGATGAACTCGAACGTTCCCTGCTGGGTCTGGAGCCGGCGCCGCCGGTCGATGTCGACCCGGGGTCGAGCGGAACCTTCGTTGGCGAGCTCCTCAACGCCGCCGCAGGGGTGGGCGGCGCTTCGAGAGATCACGAGATCAGCCCCGTCGATTCCACGACCCGCCTGGAGGGCGTGAGCTCCTCCCATGCGGTCCTCGACGAGCCCATGCCACCCGTCCCGGCCCCCGAGGAATGGACCGGGTCCGAGCGCAGCGCGGGGAGCCGTCGCCGGGCGGCGTTGTCGGTGGAACGAGACGGCGACCTCGCCGATCTCGAGCTGCCGCGGATGCTGTGGTCGTTGCACCGCTCGCGATACACCGGGCGCGTCGACCTGTATCAGAGCCGAGTCCACAAGCAACTGTGGCTGGAACAGGGAGAGCTTGTCTTCGCGTGCAGCTCCGAGCCCGAGGATCGTCTCGTCAACGCGCTCGTTCGTCGGGGCCTGCTCACCCGCACCCAATACGACGCCGCACGAAGCCTCGCCGCCAAGGACCCGCGACGTGTCGGTCAGTTGCTGGTCGAGGCGGGGTTTCTCAAGGCCGATGCCCTGCCGGAAGCGATTCGGACCCAGGTCCTGGGGATCGTGACTTCGGCATTCGTCTGGCGACGTGGCCAGTGGTCGCTCGAAGAAAACGACCGGTGCGACGAAGCGGTCCGGCTCGAGGAATCGCTGGCTCGAATTCTGGTCAGCGGGATCCTCGACCGTCTCGATGCGCCGCAGCTCGAGGCGCTCCTCGGAGGCATGGGCGGCTACGTCCGGCTGTCGTCCTCCGCGCGGCCCGAGACCCTCGCGCTCGACCTGGGCTTGGACGCTTCGGCGCAGGGCCTTCTGCTGATGTTGGATGGTCGCCATGAGCTGTCCGAAGTGTGTGCGGGTGCGGGCTTGCCGGACCGGGTGGTGTTGGCGACGGTGTACGGGTTGCTGGTCGTGGGCGCGGCCGAACGCATCGGTGAACCGCTCGCTCCGCTGGGCGCGGCGGACCCCGAGGCGCTGGATGACGCGCGTCTCGACGAACGGCTGCGGCTCGTGCGGGAGGCAGACTATTTCGACGTGCTCGGCCTCACTCGCGATGCCAACGCCGCCGATGTTCGCCGAGCGCACCGGGAGCTGCAGGCGGCGTTCGCCGACGATACGGTCGAGGCGGGGGTCCGCGGACGACGTGGCCCTGAGCTGACCGAGATCCGGGATGCGCTCGACGATGCTGCGGCCTTGCTCGGGGAAGACGATCTGCGGCTCGCCTATCTCGCCCACCTGGATGTACCTTGAGCCGGCTTTGACCCTGCGCGCAGCCTTCATGGGATCGCCGGACTTCGCGGTCTCGAGTCTTCACGCCGTCGCGGCAGTCTGCGACCTGCGAGCGGTCGTCTGCCAACCAGATCGCCCCGCCGGCCGGGGTCGCAAGCTTCGTCCTCCCGCGGTCAAGGTCGCGGCCGAGCCGTTGGGCGTCCCGATCATTCAGCCCACCAAGATGAAGGACGGCACCCTTCGTGACGCCCTGGCAACGCACGACTTGGATCTGATCGTCGTCACCGCATTCGGTCGGATTCTGCCCAAGGACATTCTCGAGCTGCCGCGGTTGGGCTGCATCAACGTGCACGCGTCCCTGCTGCCGCGCTGGCGCGGCGCAGCGCCGATTCAGCGGGCCGTCCTGGCCGGCGATCCGACCACGGGCGTCGCCATCATGCGGATGGAGGAGGGGTTGGATACCGGCCCTATCTACCGGATGGTGGAGACCCCGATCGAGGGGCACGAGACGTCGGGCATGCTCTTCGAGCGGCTCGCGGTTCTCGGTGGTGACGTGCTGCGCGAAACCCTGGAGACCTTTGAGTCCGTGGGTGAGCCGGCGGTGCAGGACGATGCGCTCGTCACCCACGCCGCCATGTTGTCCAAGGCCGAGGGCGCGGTGGATTGGTCGCAGCCGGCTCAGCGCGTTGTCGACCACGTTCGTGGGATGGACCCGTGGCCCTGCGCATTTTCGACGCGAGGTGATCTCGTCATGAAGCTGTACGGAGCTTCACTGTCAGAGTTGCCGACCGATGCTCCTGGTACGGTCTTGGGCGTCGATGAACGGGGACTTCACGTCGCCTGCGGGACAGGCGCAATCTGCCTCGCACAGCTGCAACCGGCGGGGAAAAAGCGCATGAGCGCGCACGCGTACGCAGCGGGTCGCGCGTTCGCGGACGGCGAGCGACTCGGCGCCTAAAAACCACGCATCGCGGCGCTGTGATGTCCCCGGCTATGGCAACCTGCCGCCCGTAGCACCGTCTACGGGGCGCCATGGTCGAGATCCTCAGGAAAATCTCCAACGCGGACTGGTTCACCCAGTTCATCACCGGCGTCATCCTGCTCGCCGGCGTGATCGTGGGTCTCGAGACCTACCCAAGCATCGTCGAAGACTGGAGCGGGGCACTCCACTTCGCCGATCGGTTGATCCTGATCATCTTCACGGTCGAGGTGGCGGTGAAGATGGGTGCCGAGGGCAGCAAACCGTGGCGCTACTTCCGCGACCCGTGGAACGTCTTCGACTTTCTGATCGTGTTCGCGGCGTATATGCCGATCGATGCGCAGTTCATCACCGTGCTTCGTCTGGCCCGGGTGCTGCGGGTTCTGAAGCTGGTCCGGGCGCTGCCGAAGCTTCAGATCATCGTCTCCGCGCTGCTCAAGAGTATCCCGTCGATGGGCTACGTCTCGCTGCTGCTGCTGCTGCTGTTCTACTTGTTCGCGGTCACCGGCACGTTCTTGTTCGGCGAGAACGACCCCGTTCACTTCCGTAACTTGCAGCTGTCGATGCTGACCCTGTTCCGCGTGGTCACGCTCGAGGACTGGACCGACGTCATGTACATCCAGATGTACGGGTGCGAGGGCTATGGTTACGGCGGCATGGAGCACCTGTGCACCAACTCCACGGCGCACCCGCTGTTTGGCGCGGGCTTCTTCGTCACGTTCGTCCTCATCGGCACGATGATCGTCCTGAACCTCTTCGTCGGCGTCATCATGTCCGGCATGGAGGAAGCGCAACGAGAGCAAGAGTTGCTGCGTGAACTCGAAGATCGCCCCGCGACCGTGCAGTCGGACGTTCGCGATCTCCTCAAACAGACCGTCGCGTTGCAGAGCAGCCTCGAACGCTTACAAGCGCAGCTCAAGATTCAAGAGGAAGGGAAATCATGACCGACTGGTTCGCTCAACCCCACTTCTGGGAGCGGGTCTATCCGCTCATGTTCTCCGCCGAACGTGACGAACGCGCTCACGAAGAGGTCGCGAACCTGCTGGAGCTGGTCGGGATCCACGAAGGCAGGGCGCTCGACCTCTGCTGTGGCCCCGGTCGGCACTCGGTCCCGTTGGCCAAGGCTGGGTTCGACGTCACCGGCCTCGACATCAGCGATTTCTTGCTCGAGCGGGCCCGGGCTCGGGCACAAGCCGCCAAGGTCGACATCGACTGGGTGCACGAGGACATGCGCAACTACGCCATGCCCGAGGGCTTCGATCTGGTGATCAACCTCTACACCTCGTTCGGATACTTCGCGCAGCAAAGTGACGACCTCAAGGTGCTCCGCAACATCGTGTCCAGCCTGACCGAGGGCGGTACGGTGGTGCTCGACGTCGTCGGCAAGGAGGCGCTCGCTGGGCAGCTTCCCCTGGACCGACAGCCGACGGTCGAGCACGACGGTTCACTGCTCATCGAGCGTGTCGAGGTCGTCGATGACTGGAGTCGCGCGAAGGTCCAGTGGATGTTCATCCGCGGTGAGACCGTCGAACGCTTCAACTTCGAGCACACCCTGTACAGCGGTCGCGAACTCAGGGAACTCATGAACTGGGCGGGTCTCTCGGACGTGTCCTTGTACGGCGGACTCGACGGTCGGCCGTACGGTCCGGGCGCGCAGCGGCTCGTCGCGGTCGGTCGGCGCTGACGCAGCTGTACGTGCTGGCGGGGGCAGACAGCGCCCCCGCGCGCGCGGTACGGTGCGTTCATGATGATGCTTCGGAGGATGCCTGCTCTGTTCCTCGCCGGTTCGTTGGCTTTGGCGATCGGCTGCGACGGAGGAGACGAAGATGACACCGGTGGTGGATCGGGCGGTGAAGACCGTTCCGCGACCATCTTGGCTCTCGAGGGGGACGCGGCCGCCGGTGCCACGCTTTTCACGAGCAGCGGATGCTCGATTGAGGCGTGCCATGGCGCCGATGGGGTCTCTGGGGCGGCCATGCCCTCGCTCGGCACCAGCGTGATGGCCTCGGACGACGCGCAGATCGTCAACACATTCCTCAACGGCAAGGGTGGAATGCCGCAGCAAAGCAACCTGTCCGATCAGGCTCTCGCCGACCTCCTCGCCTACGTCAGCGACACGTTCGGCTGATCACGGTGAGGCCGCTGCGGCGGGCCTGACCCAGTAGACCTCGATGCAGAGCGTCATCTCGACGGAAGCATCGGGGTCTTTCCCTTGGTTGGAGGCGTTCAGCCCCACGTCTCGCGGACCTCGGCCTCGACCGCGATCGGGACCGAGGTGACGATGGAGGCCATCGCGGACGTCATGATGGCCTCGACCGTGTCCCGGGCCTCCTGAGCGCGCGCGGTCGGGACCTCGGCGATGTATTCATCGTGCACGACCATCACGCCGCGCCCTCCAAGGGCCTCCAGCGCGGGCTGCAGCTCGATCATCGCGCGCTTGAAGCCCTCGGCTGCAGTGCCTTGGACGGGGATGTTGAGAGCAGAGTTGAAGGAGACCTTCCCGGGAGCGAAGCGTTTCCGCCGGCCCAGGGCCGTGCGCACGGTGACCGGTCCCGTTTGACGAGAGAAACCTCCGACCTGTTTGTGCCACAGCGCTATGCCCGGAAATGTCCGCATGAACGCCGCGCGAGCATCCGCGGCTTCGCGGTCTGTCAGCTCGACGCCGTAGCCGTCTGAGGCGTAGCTGCGGAAACGAGATGCCCCCATTCCAAACAGGAACCCAAAGTTCACGGCCTTCGCCAGCTTGCGCTCGTGGTCCGTGATGGTGTCTTCCGGGCGACCCGTGATCGTGGCTGCGGTCGCGCGGTGTGGATCTCGGCCCTCGTTGAAGACCTGCCGCAGCGCATCACAGGGCGCGAGGTGGGCCGCGACACGAAGCTCGATCTGGGCATAGTCGGCCACGACCAGGGCCTTGGAGGGGTCGGGCCGAAAACACGCCCGCAGCCCCGGAGCGGTGTGGTTGCTGGGGACCTGCTGGAGGTTGGGGTCGGTGCAGCTGAATCGCCCGCTGTCCGTGGCGAGCGGATGGAGTCGGCAACGAATCCGTCCCCCGCGAACGTGCTCCTGTCCCCAATAGGCATACGTGGAGATGAGCTTGTCGAGTCGGGCGATCCGTTCAGGAGCTTCGGTCTCGCGGCGCTCGGTGTGCCATTGGGCGGCGATGCGCTCGAAGGCGGCGGCGTCGACTGCGACCCCGGCTCGCTCCATCGCGATCACCGGCGGAAGGACGTCGCATTCGAGCGCGAACACCCGCGTCAGCTCTCGCTTGCGGAGCAGGGGGGTGAGCGCCTGCATCAAGGGCAACAGCGCTTGTGCGGCACGGGCCGTGGCTGGGATGACGTCGGTCGTGAGTCGGTCCGCAGCCTGCCACGGCGTCTCGAGCAGCTTCTCGGTGCACTCCGTGAGTGTCGGCAGGTTGCGACCACGCCGGGTGCCTTCGGCCAGCAGCTGAGCGGCGGTTTGGGTGCAGCCGAATCTCCCGACGCGTGCTGCGGCTGAGGCCCCGCAGGCTGCCGCGAGTCGAAGCAACGCGTCCTGCGCCCCGTGGAACACGACGTAGGTCTGGGGCAGCCGGGTGAGCGCGCCGTGGAGCGCTGCGATGGTCACAGGTGTCGCGCGAGTGACGGCGGACAGCCCCGCGCTCGCGATGCCGATCGCCGCGATGCTGCCCAGCCTCGGGTCGCTCTGTACGTGCAGCGGCTCGGCCGGGTCCGGCGCAAGCCAGACCCCCAGAGCCTTTGGAGGGTCCGCTTCGAGCTGTGAAAGCGTCGCTTCGAACGCTTCGTCGTCGCGGGTCTCGGTCAAAGCCGGCTACTCCGTTTCGGGAGCGCAACCACACAGATCACCGGAGTCGATGATGCACTGCGGATCCGTCAACGCGGTGCACACGGAGCGCGTTGGGTTGCCCAGCATGTCGTCGCAGTTCGGACGCGCACATGCGGTGCACGCCACCGAGGTGAGGTCGGTGCTGACGATGTAGGGCAGGCTCTGGAAGTCCGTGTTGTTGGCGGGCTGCTCGCAACAGTACGAGCGAGTCCCGACATCGACCTCGGTCGTGCTCCCCGGACAGGAACTCCCGGGTTCGACTTCGCAGCCGGGCTGGCCGCCAGGCAGGCACGTCGGGTCATCGGTGGGGCGACAGACGCCTTGCTCGAGGGCCTGGTCGACGGTGATCGGCTCGTCGGGCTCTTCCGCTTCTTCCAGGGTTCGTACGCAGACTCCGACGCTGCCGCAGCCGTCGTCGTTGTCGCAGTTCTCACCGAGCAGGGAGTCGTCGGTCGTCCGGCAACCGCAGGGGTCGCCTTCGTTCTCGAGTTCGCAGCGCGCCTCCCCAGCCAAACAAGCTTCCTCGTTGCTGCTGGTCGAGCCGCACTGAGGGCAGTCGAAGCACTCGGCCGTCCCGTCACTCTCGGCGACGCTGATGACCGTGGGGATTCCCGAGCCCGAGGGGCAGCAGAAGTTACCTCCGTCGGGTCCTTCGGCGGCCACGAGTCCGGAGCCGCTGCACAAGCCGTTGGTGTTGGCGATGCAACCGGCCTGCTCGCCCTGCACGCAGGATTCATCGGCGCTGCACAGGCCAGGCTCGTCCTGGGCAGTCTCGGTTGCGGTACGGACGCAGGTGAGGTTGGGACAGTCGGCGTCCTCGTTGCATGCAGCGCCGACGAGCGCGTCGTCGATGCCGCAAGCAAGACCGAGGGCCAGGGCGGTGAAGACCAGGAGGCGGCGGACCATGCTTAGAATCTCCCTTGGACGACGACGCCGCCGCCGTGAGGTCCGACCGCCGGAGCGACGGACCCGAGCCGTACCTTGCGTTGAAGTGTGGTGTAGCGCGAGTTGGCGAACACCCCGAAGGCGCCGCTGACGACAGCGAGGCCGAGGCCTCCCCATCCGAGACCGGCGCCCAGACGGGCACGGCTGTTGTACTGGTCACGGTCGGGCGAGATGGTGAGCTCGTCCGGCTCGGCCTCCAGCTCGCCCTTGTTGCGGGTGAAGAGGATGTAGCCGGCGGCGGCCATGCCCACGCCCACGGCGGCCCCTCCGTACCCGACGAACGTCAGCGTGCGGGCGGTGGTGAGTTGCTTTTGCAGCTCGTCGTTGTCCACCGGCGGCTCTCCAGTATCGTCGGTGATGCTGGCACTCCCACCGGGGGTGGGCGAGGATGGATTGACGAAGACGCGGTCGATCGGCACGACCTCCACCCGGAGCAGTGCGCCGCAACCCTCGGGGGGCTGCGCGTCGGTTGTGGTGGACGAGACACAGGCCGCCACGTCGCCGTCGGTCTTGAGCACCTGTTGGTCGGTCGAGGACGACGCTCCAGCGCCGACATTGCCGACGGTTGCCCCGCCGCCAACCTCCGCGCTCTTGCCCGTATAGAAGGAGAACGACCCGACGGTCAGGCCCGTGACGACGTGGGTTGCCTCGTCGCAACGTCCGTCGAGGTCCCGTTCATTGAAGCTCGACTCGGTCGCGTCTCGACGTCCGACAATGGTCATGTCGACGTTGAGCTGTCCCGCTCGTTCGAGCTTGGCCTCGAGGCCGGCCGCACCGATCGGGAGCTTGGCGTAGAGCTGATCGGTGTTGGTGATGCGCACGCCCTCGGTCTTCTGCGTGAGACCCAGGTACTCGTATTGGCCCTTGGCCGAGCAGGTGTTGAGCACCTCCATCTCACAGCCCGAGTACCGGACGGCAACCAGGCCCCGGGTAGCTCGAGCTTCGAGGGCGGCTCGCTCGGCTGCCGGCCACTCGATGACCAGCGGTTTGTCGCTGCTCTTCTTGACGCCGCACTTGGATTGGCCGGTGAAGTCCTCCAGGGAGGGCGCGGTCGCGACCGCATCGGCGGTCTGGCCCGTCTTCTTGCAACCGGTCAGAGTGATGGCGGCCGCGCAAAGGACGACGCCTCCTGCGCGCGAGAGGCCGCGGCAGCCCGAGTAGGGCGGATTGGGTCGACGCACGACGGCGAGCATAGTCGATGCTCAGACGGGCGCCCAGAGGCCTCGTTGCGGGAAAACGACCGCGAGGACGTCTTTTCAGCCGGCTCGGACCGATGCGATGGCGCGTTCTAGGGCATTTTCGTCCTGCTCGGGCCCTCCGACCCAGGCGACGTTGCCCGCAGCGTCCATCACGAAGGTGATCGGTAGCTGGGAGACCCGGAATCGCCCCGACAGCACGTTGCCGCGATCGAGGATGACCGGGAACGACAAGCCATAGGTCCGGACCAAACTGGCGGCGTCCTCTTGCCGCTCGTCCTCGGACACCCCGATGAACGCCACGTCGCCATACTTCTCATGGAGTCGTTGTGCTTCGGGGAGGGTGCGCTTGCAGGGCTCGCAGTACTCCGCGAAGAACTTCACGACCCAGACCTTCCCGGTCAGCGATTCGGTGTCGACACGCCGACCGTCCAACGTGTCCCGAGCGAACTTGGGCGCCTCGTTTCCCGACAAGGGGCTGGGCGAAGACGGGGGCGGCGGACCCTTGGCGGCGCACGCCGAGGTCGAAAGCAGCACAGCCAGAGCGAGCTTTCGCATCACCATACCGTGACCGTACCAATCTTGGCGAACTCCCGCTTGCGGCCGCGGACCTCCACGCCAAACTCCCCCTGCTTGCCCTCGGGGATCTTGATCGGGTAGTTCGCCTTCTCGCTGCGTCGCAGCCCGAGAAGGATGTCGTACTCGCCGGGCATGACCTCGAGCGGCGGCGTCTCGAACGTCCATCGGTGCCAGATGATGTCGCCTTTGCGCCACAGGTTGCAGGGGTAGAGCCCATCGGCAAACTCGTGTGGTTCGCCACCGATCCGAGACAGGCGTCCCTTGAGCATCCGGGCGTACAGCTTGCTGCCCGCGGGTAGCGGGCGGAGCACTCTAATGCCCAGCTGCAGCGTGTGTTCCTTGCCACGGCGAAGCGGACCGTCGAGCTCCCATCCGAGAACCTCGATGTAGCCGTCGAAGTTGAGGAGCGTCTGGTGAGCGAGCTGTGGCGGCTCGTCCAGAACGATGTCGGCCAGTGCGTCCCGATTCTCTTCGTTGTCGGGGAGCTCATTGGACACGAGCCGCAAGCGCGCGTGGGAGTCGTCGAGGACGTACAGCGGGCGCCCCTGTTGCCGCGATGCTTGAAACAGCGCGGGGTAGTCGCCCACCCGAACGATCGCAGCGGCGGGCGCATCGGTATCGAACCATTGCAGGAGGTCCCGCCGGCCTGCCAGCGCCTCGGTCGCATCGGGCCCGTACATCGCCAGGCCTCGGTCGCGCACGCGGTGTACCCCGAGCGTCGGCGGGAGGGTGCCGGACTCGACCCACGTCGCAAGTCGTTGCAGTGGCTGCTTGGGGCTCAACAGTGCGCCGGTCCGCGCCAACAAGACGTGCCCGTGGGTCCACGCGTTGCTGCAGGCCGCGACCGCGAACGCGCCGATGATCAGGGCATCCCGAGCGGGGTCGGGGACGCGGGAGACGATGCGCTCGAGCCCCCCCGGCTCCCGTCGTCGGCCGAGGAAGCCTGCGACGACGATGGCGTAGAAGACGGACTTCCCCATGCCGCCCAGGGTGGCCTCCGCGTCCAAGGCCTCGTCGGGGAACGTGTGTTCGTTTTCCCGAAGCTCGGTCGGCGCGACGATTCGGCTGGGTAGGAGCCCTCCATCCTTGGATACGACCAGCGCGGCGGCGGCGGCCACAAACAGAGCGAGTCGGCGTTCCCAACCCGCGGCGGCGGGGTCGAGGATGCGTGCGACGGCAGCGACGACGCATGCGGTCGCGGGCACACCCAGGAAGGCCGGCGTGGGCCCGTACAGCATCGACCACCCGGCGTTGAACGCGAGTGCCACGGCCAGCCAGATCGCGGGGGCCCGCACCTCGGCTCGGCCCGTCGCGGCGCCGACCATGGCGAGGCCCGCCCACGGAAAGATCTGGTACCCAGAGTCCTCGAGGCCGTCGGCAAAGCGCCGCGCCTCGGGCTTGTCCAGCAGCTCGAGATCCTTGGCGGCGCCGAGCAGCGGGATGAACCCGTCGCCCTGGTCCAGCACGAGCCGAATCGAAGCGAGTACCGCAACGCCTGAGGCGACTCCCAGCGCTGTGCGAACGCGCGGTGTGACTCCGGGGGACAGGGCAGCGACCGCGAGAGGGAGACCCGCGCCGAGTAGCAGCCCGCACGATGCGACACCGCCCCCCAGTGCCGCGATGGCGAGGATGGCCGATACCGAGCGGGGGCGATTCGAGGAGTGCGGCCGCGTCGCTGCCCACAGACTCAAGACCGCGACGACGCCCAGGAGTTCGGCGAAGGGGTTGCCCAGTGCGGTTCGTCCGCTGAGCGAGAGCATGGGCAGGGAGAGCGCGACCGCCCCGCCGAGGAGACTCAGGCCCACCGGGCGGCCCAGGCTGCGAATCCAGCCGACGGCGAGGCCAACGATGGCAGCGGCAGCGATCGCATGTGGCAACCGGAGCCCGAGCGCACCGCCGAGCACCGCCACGCCTCGGGCACGAATGAGGTCCGGGAGGGCCGGGCTCCTCTCGAGGCCGCTGAGCGCGTCGCCCAAGGCCGCACGTGCTCGGTCGAACACCGGGAGCTCTGCGTCGCTCCACAGGCCAGCGTCGTCCAGGCCCCACATCCAAAAGACGCACGCCAGGGCAAAGCCAACGAGGCCGAGCTGGACCGGGCCGAGCGCACGCCAACGCATTGGGGGAGGGTAGGTCGGCACAGCCCCAGGCTCAAGCCGGGCTCAGGTCAGGCTCAGAACGCGCACTGGTTCGTCGCCATGTTGCAGGTCGAGCCCGGCGCGACGAAGGGACACACATCGCCGAAGAAGGACGTGCACGGGATGCCGCACGCATTCGCGGTGTCGTCGTAGCAGATCTGCCCGTCTCCACATTCGCTGTCGTTGTTGCAGCGGCAGTTGAAGTCGTCTGGGATCCCGTTGCCGTTCTCGTCGGTGCCGTTGCAGCACTCCGTCACGTAGAAGTCGCTGGCGGCGCAGTCGTCATCGGCACAGTCGGCAACGCCGTCGCAGTCGTTGTCCTGCCCGTCGGTGCACGCCGCCACACCGAACTCGGCGGTTGGGTTGGCGCCGCCGTTGCACCCGGCACAGGGGGGAACGTTGGCGCAGTCGGGGTCGCCGCAATCGGCGTAGATGTCTCCGTCGTTGTCGATGCCATCGTCACAAACCTCGGGAGGGTTGGGGATGATCTCCACGTTGAAGACGTAGTTGCCCTCGTTGGGCCCACCGAACGGGTCGACCGTGAACCCGTCGAGGAACACGAAGTAGGTTCCCGGGTAGAGCAGGGTGAAGTCCAGGCGGGCCGAGAAGAAGGACCCTCCAGAGTCGTCATCACAGCCGACCTGAGCGCCTGATGTACACGAGCCCGCCCGCACGTAGAGCACGGTGTCGAAGTCGCTGCCGATCGAGTCGAGGATCACCCGCGAGGGTTCGTTGAGGACGAACGAGAAGATCGCCTCTCCCGCTCCGCCGCCGCAGGTGCCCTCGTAGTTGTTGGTATTGCCGAACGTCTCGCCCGTGTACGTGCCCGTTCCGGGGATGAACTGGGCGGTGTCGCAGGTGTTTTGCGATTGCTGGCACAGCGGCACGCCGGCGCACTGGGGATCATCGCAGTCGATCAGCCCGTCGTTGTCATCGTCGAGGTTGTTGTTGCAGATCTCCGGCTGGGCTTCGCATCCGGGGGCGAAGGCGCAGGCGGGGTCGGCACAGTCGATGATGTCGTTGCAGTCGTTGTCGATGCCGTCGTCGCAGATCTCCGGTTCGCAGTCGTCGCACTCGGGCGCGACGAAACAGGCGGGATCGGCACAGTCGACGAGATCGTTGCAGTCGTTGTCGACGCCGTCGTTGCAGAACTCCGGCGTCGGGGCGCCGGCACAAGAACACGGGAAGATCCCCTCGCAGTCGGGGTCGGCGCAATCGATGAGGAGATCGCAGTCGTCATCAGCGTCGTTGCTGCAATCCTCGACGGCGTCTTGGCAAGTGCAGGTCTCTGAGCCCGCGCACTCCGGGTCGTCGCAATCGATGAGATCGTCGCAGTCGTCGTCGAAGCCGTTGTCACACAGGCCCGCCTCCGAGCTTGCGCAGCCGCATGCGGGGGTTCCGATGCAGTCGGTGTCGAGGCAGTCGACCGTGGTGTCGCAGTCGTCGTCCTCGCCGTTGGTACAAACTTCCCCGCCGGGATCGGGATCGCACCCGCAGTCGGGGACGCCCTCGCAAACGGGATCGAAACAGTCGGCGACACCGTTGCAGTCGTTGTCGTCCCCGTCGAAGCAGTCCTCGGCGGTCCCGGGGTTGGTGTTGGGGTTGAGATCGTTGCAGTCGTCGCCGCCGCATTCGAACGGTGGGAACCCGTCGTCGTCGGCGTCGAGAAGATCGTAGACGCAGACGCCGCCAATGCACTCGGGTGCTTGGCAGGGGTCGTCGACGGGACACTGGGCCGCGATCTCGCAGTCCTGCGGAAAGCCGGTGTCCTCCGTGTCGAGCTCCGTCGTGGTGCCGGGCTCCGTGATCGTCACGCTCGTGACTGGCCCCGACGTGAACGTTCCGGTTGCCCCCGTGGTCGGCCCGGACGTGTTGTCGTCGTCGTCGATCGGGATCGGGCTGCTGTCGCTCGCCGAAGCACTGAAGCGAGCGAGGTCGAGATCGGTTCGTCCACAGCCGCCGACGGCGACGATGGCCAGGATTGGACCCCAACGCTTCAAGAAACCTAGCATTCCTACTGGCACTGTATCGAAGCCGTGGGCGGAGATCGAGAAGATCCATCCCTACCGCGAGATCGGCTCCAAGAACGGGGCCCCGGGCTGGAGACTGTTAAATGCAACAGCCCCGCGTGCGAAAGGCAGGCGGGGCTGGGTGCGAAGGATGGACGTTATCGCTTCGAGAACTGGAAGCGAGCGCGGGCGCCCTTGCGGCCGTACTTCTTCCGCTCTTTCTTGCGAGCATCCCGGGTGAGGTAGCCGGCCGTCTTGAGCGGCTCGCGGTGCTCTTCGCTGACGCGAAGGAGCGCGCGGGAGATCCCCAGGCGGATGGCCGCTGCTTGACCGGAGAGACCGCCGCCTTTGGCGGTGGCCCAAACGTCGTAGTCCTCGCGGGCATTCGCGAGTTGGAGGGGCTGCTCGACCACCCGGAAGACCGTGGAGCGGGCCAGGTAGGCCTCGCCGTCACGCCGGTTGATGGTGATCTTGCCCTCGCCGTTCATGAGCCAGACGCGTGCAATTGCATTCTTGCGTCGACCCGTGGCGTAAAACCTCATGTTGTCCGTCATCGTCAGAACCGTTTCAGAATCCGTGAAGAGAGCCGATTAGGCTTCGACTTCGAGCGCCTTGAGGGGCTGCGCGGAGTGGGGATGCTCGGAGCCGGAGTAGACCTTGAGCTTCTTGTAGGTCTGTCGGCCGAGCGCGTTGCGAGGCAGCATGCGACGGACGGCGATCTTGATGACCTCTTCGGGCTTACGCTCGAGGAGTTCACGTGCCGTCTCGTGCTTCATGTTGCCGATGTACCCCGTAAACCGGTGGTACTCTTTCTGGTCGAGCTTACGACCGGTGAACTTCACCTTTTCCGCGTTGATGCAGACGACAAAGTCGCCAGTATCCACGTGCGGGGTGAAGATCGGCTTGTGCTTGCCACGCAGGACCGTTGCGATCTGCGAAGCTGCACGGCCCACCGTGAGCCCGGCCAGATCGACGATCCACCAGTCGCGCTGGACTTCTTCGGGTTTTGGGTACACCGTCGCCATCGAGAGCGGGAGGCTTACGCGAGGCACCAATGGGTGTCAAGCTGGATCAGACGGCAGTCTTGCGACTCTTCGTGAGCCAAGCTGGCCGCGGCGCCCGAGCGTTCCGCTTTTCTACGATATCGAGGCGACCCGACTCGGAACCGGGCCGCGGTGGGACACGCCCGGGTCTGAAAACCCTGTATTATGAGGATGGGTGCAGGCGTCCCCCACTAGCGCGATCAAGGTCCTGGTCGCCGATGACTCCGAGGCGGAGCGGCATGCTGCGCGGACCACGCTGCGAGCGGCGGGGTATTCCGTTGTGGAGGCCTTCGATGGTCAGCACGCGCTCGAGGTGTTCGCGCGTGAGCGGCCAGACCTGGTGTTGCTGGATGTGGTGATGCCGCGTCTGACCGGGCTCGAGACCTGCCGCATCCTCAAAGCCAAGACGCAGTCGAGTTACCTGCCGGTCATCATGCTCTCGACCCGGAACTCGGTGAACTCGAGGGTCGAGGGGCTGCGCTCTGGTGCGGACGACTACCTCGGCAAGCCCTACGACGGTGATGAGCTGGTCGCACGGGTCGAAGCGTTGCTCCGCGCCCGGAAGGTGCTGGGGGACACGGAGGGATCTGCGGCTGGGGCCACGGCGACGACCACGGCGCCTCGTACGTTCGTCGGTGAAGACTCCGATTCGACATCGCTCCACGTGGACGACGGGCAGCGGCGTCGCATGGAGGAGGAGTTCGACCGGGCCGAGCGCTACAGCGATCCGTTGGCGTGCCTGCGGGTGGCCGCGGACGGCGGCTCGGTTCAGAGCGCGCTCCGGTCGGTCATCGAGTCCAGCATTCGCAAGATCGACATCGTGTTTGAGGCCGGGGACGAGGGGTTCATGCTCCTGCTTCCCAACACGCACTTCCCTGGAGCGCTCTCCGTTGCCGAGAGAATCTGGAAGGATGCGCGCTCGACGTCCGTCGTGGGCAACAAGGTGATGTCGGTGAGCGTCGGCGTCTCCTTCTATCCCAACCGCGACACCCATTCGTTGCAGGATCTGGTGGACCTCGTGGAGGCCGCGCTCAAGCAGGCTCGCGAAGTCGGCGGAGGCAAGATCTGTCTCTACCAACACCAGGGCTACCTGTACGCTCCAGAGACGTGATGTCTGCGGTCGACTCCATCGGTCCCGTACGGGTGGCGGTGCTCTCCCCTAGTGACGACCCGCGCGCCATCGAGGCGGCGTCGGTGGCTCTCGAGTGGCTTCGCGAGCATGGCGTCCGAACGCTCGAAGCCAACGAGTTCATTCAAGCTGGTCCGGGCGCACCGAAGTGCGACCTCGCCATCGCATTGGGTGGCGATGGCACGCTGCTTCGCACCGCCCGGCTGGTCGCGGACGATGAGATTCCGGTGCTCGGGGTCAACCTCGGCACGCTCGGATTTCTGGCGGCGTACGCAGCTTCGGAGCTCACCGACGCGTTGCAGGCCGCGTATGACGGCACGCTGGCTTGGGAACCACGGCTTCGGGTGAAGGTCGAGGTCGAGCGAGGCGGTGAGATCGTCCAGTCGCAGATCGCGTGCAACGACTGCTACGTCAAACACGGCGTCTCACCTCGGATGCTGCAGCTCGTCTCCGAAGTCGGTGGCTCGAAGATGGCGGAATATCGTGCGGACGGGCTCATCATCTCGACGCCGATGGGATCGACCGCGTACAACCTGGCCGCCGGTGGACCGATCGTCGACTCGGGTACACAGACGCTCGTGATCACGCCGATCTGCCCGCACAGCCCTACGCATCGGCCGGTGGTCATCGCTGCTGACCGAGAGGTTCGGGTGCGCTTCTGCGGTCCGAGGGGCGAGGGTGCGGCGACGCTGTCGGTCGACGGTCAGTGGGGCATCCCGCTCGAGGTCGGCGACACGGTGACCGTCACCCAGGCGGAGACTCCGCTGCGATTGGTCCCGCCTCGGTCCACGGTGTTTGACGTGTTGCGGGCCAAGCTCGGTTGGTCCGGCGCATCCGCCTGAGCCCTTGGCGATCCCTGCGGGACACGTCCGCCAGGGCCGGCTGGATGGAGCATGCGCCTTGGGTTCGCGCGACGCCGGCCAGCTGCTATGAGGTCCGCCATGCTCTCGTACCTGCGCGTTCGCGGCCTGGCGCTTCTCGACGATGTCGCGCTCACCTTCGAGCCGGGGATGAATGTGCTCACCGGGGAGACGGGCGCAGGCAAGTCGATCATCGTTGGCGCGCTGGCGTTGCTCCGCGGTGCCCGAGGGCGCGCCGAACTCGTGCGCGACGGTGATGGCTCTGCGACCGTAGACGCGCAGTTTGAGCCCCGCACCGGCTCCCGCGACCGGTTGCTCTCGATGCTCGCCGACCACGGGCTGCCCAACGATGACGCCGACGCGTTGGTCCTGCAGCGCGTCGTGGCGCGGGCGGGGCGAGGCCGGAGCTTTGTCCAAGGCGCGCTCACGACTCAGTCCGTCCTCGGCGGACTCGGTGAAGAGTTGATCGACATCTGCAGTCAGCACGAGCACCACTTCCTCACGCACGCCAGCCGGCACCTCGACGTGCTCGATGCATACGCGGGCAACGACGAGGCGCGGGCCGCCTACGCCGAGCAGTACAGCGGTTGGAAGCAGGCTGAAGACGACCTCGCGAGCTTGCGGGCGCGCATGGCCGACGGTGCCGCGCGGGCGGACTACCTGCGTTACCAGCTCGAGGAGATCGATCGCATCGCGCCGGAGGTCGGTGAACTCGACACACTTCGTCGTCGTGTCAACGTGCTCCGCGGTGCTCGTGATTGGGTGAACTTCGCCCACGAGGCACAACACGTGCTGTACGAATCCGATGGTGCGATCGCCTCGACGCTGGGCGGCCTAGCCGACCGCGCCCGCGAAGGGGCTGAAGACTCCAGCACCATCGCCGAGCTTGCCGAGCAGTTGACCGCGGCTTCGATGGCCGCCGAAGAGGCCGCTTCTCTGGCCGCGCGACTGCTCGCGGAACTCGAGCTGGACCCGGTCGAGCTCGAGCGTGCGGAGGATCGGCTTCACGAACTCGAGACGTTGCGCCGCAAACACGGCGTCGAACTCGACCAGTTGCTGGATCGTGTCACCGAGATGCGGGCCGAGCTGGGCGCGATGGAGAACGCAGACGATCACCTCCAAGCGCTTCAGGCTCGGACCGACGAACTCTCGCGCAGCGCCAGCAAGGCGGCTCGGTCGTTGGGCGAGCGTCGTCGCCGGGCCGCTTCGGGGCTCGCCCGTGCCGTGGAGAGCGAACTCGCCGCGCTGAGCATCAAGAACGCCAAGCTCGAGGTTCAGATCGGGTCCGCCGAGCTGTCTGCGTCGGGCGGGGACGCGGTCGAGCTGTTGTTCTCGGCCAACGCGGGCGAGTCCGTCGCGCCTCTGCGCAAGGTCGCCTCGGGGGGCGAGTTGTCGCGCGTCCTGCTCGCGATCAAGGGGGTGCTCGCGGCTGGAGACCGTGTGGCCACGTACGTGTTCGACGAGGTCGACGCCGGGGTTGGGGGAGCGGTCGCCGAAGCCATTGGCCGACGCCTCAAGCGCGCTGCTTCAGAGCATCAGGTCTTGTGCGTGACCCACCTGCCGCAGATCGCGGCGTTTGCGGATGCCCATTTTCGGGTGGAGAAGAAGACGTCCAAGGGCCGTACGACTACACGGGTCGTGTGTCTCGATGAGGGACAGCGGGTCGAAGAGCTGGCGCGAATGCTGGGCGGGAAGCGGGTCACCCAGTCCGCGCGGGACCATGCCGAGGCGCTCATCAAGGCGGCCAAAGGGGCCAAGGGGGGTCAGGGAAGCCCCCGCAGGGCGTCGCGCTCGTAGTTGCGCCGCCTCGAGAAGGTTGCATGGGGGTGGTCGACCCCTTTGTTTCGTTCGGAGACATGTGGGTTCCTCGAATTGATGCGGTTTTCTGGGGTTTCAAGACCCCGGAAAGGCGTTGACACCTGACCCCTGCCCACCTAGAGTCCCCGATATCGGGACCAGCGGAGGTAGGTGAAGTCGGATGTGTTCCGACATGATCCTCTTCAGTCCAGCTCTCGTTCGGAAGGGGAACAACATGAAAATCACCAAGCGATTCGCGACACTCTCTCTTGCTGCGTTCATCCTGGCTCCAGGTTGCGACGAAGGCGTCGACAACCAGCGCACCGACGCCGAGGCGCAGGAGGCGGACGAAGAGTCCCGTGAAGTCACCAAGCTCTCGGGCCAGCTGCTCGACACCGATGGCACTCCCATCGCACACGCAGAGGTCTCGCTGGCCGTGGGTTCGGTCGAAGTGACGGCTCGCACCATGACGACCGCTGACGGTCTGTACGCGGTCGACGTCCCCGTCGCCGTGGTGGACGAAGCCCTCGCCAACAGCCAAGAGGTCGCCGTCCTGTTCCACACGCCGAGCAACGACCTCGAGCCGTTCGGCACGGTCCAAGGCGACTACGTGCACCTGCTTCCCGCCTCGCTCGACGAGTTCATCAACATGGATGAGCTCGGCGCCGAAGAGCTCGAGATGCGCGTCGCCTACGTGCCTCGTCAGGGCCAAGGCTTCAAGATCACCGACGAGCTCATCGAAAAGGGCGGAGTGCTCACCTGGTCCCCCGAGGGCACGCAGTACGGCGAGGACTTCAGCGTCAGCCTCGTGATCGAGCCCGGCTCGATCCACAAGGGTCAGGATCGCCAGGACGAGATCACGCTCACCGTGCTCGAGCAGGCAGTCGCTCCGATGCAGATCCCCGCGGACGGCTTCGGTCCGCTGTGGACCATTCAGCCCCGCGACATCACCTTCGACCCCCCGGCTCGGATTCGCATCCAAGGCAACCGTCTGCCGGTGCTTGGCCCCAGCGACATGGAAGTCGGACAAGAGACCGACCTCTACGGCGCGTCGCTCGAGACCGGTTGGAAGTACTTCGGCGGCATCGAGATGGTCGAGGACAACGACGGCATCGTCACCCTCGAGTCCACCGAGGGCATCATCTCTCACGGCGCATGGGGCCACGTGTTCGGTGCGTCGGGCTCTGACTGGGGATTCCTGGCCGAGTGCTACGCGTATCCCGAAGAGGGCGAGGCTCCCTTCACCACCCGGACGCCGTGCGCGATCGTCGACGACAACCGCGGGTCCTGCGATGACCCGAGCACCCACACGGGCATCCTCAAGTGCGAGCAGATCGACTACAACGGTGCCAATCACCGCGTGTACTCGACGGTCACCGAGCCCAAGTGTAACGGCTGCGGTGGCGTCAACGCTCCCTACGTTCTCGCGATGGGTGCGGACGACATCGGCGCCGGCGACCTCTCGGCGGTCAACTTGCGGGTGAAGGCAGTCGGCCTGTGCCCCGAGGAGACGAACATGACCGACATGGTCGCGCTGTACGACTCCATCCGGGCTCGCTCGGGCCTCGCCGCGAGCAACCTGACGTACCTGTATGATGTCACCGACGATTCGGTCGATGCGGACCTCAACTGGCGCAACTTTTCCAAGCAGACCAAGATCCAGGTGCGTCCGCCTGTCGGCTGCGCAGAGTAAGCGGATGCGAATCGGGACCTTGGGTGTCCCGCTTCGCTGCGGGGTCGTCGCTGTCGCGGCGGCCCTTTTGGCGTTGGCGGGGCTGGGCTGTGACGGAGCCGAAGCTTTGCAAGACGCTGGCAGCACGGGCATGGACGAGCCGCTGCCGTTGAACGATGGCGCGGTCGAGCTTGGCTCCTTCTCCGAAGCACGAGTCTTCGTGTCCTATGTGGGCGGGGAGGAGGAGTTCGTCGAGATGGGCCTGCAGGGCGGGTTTCACATCTTCGTCGACGCTCGGATCCGGCCCGACCTCGAGCTGAATGAAGTGGTCGTGGACCTCGCTGTGACGCTCGAGGACGACGGAGCCGAGGTCACCCAGATTCGGCACCAACGGAGGCCCGACATCCCCGACGCGGACGGTTGGCCCACGCTTCCGGAGCTGATCATCTTCATTCCCGACCCCGCGATCGTCGACGGTCAAGACGTCCAGATCGACGTGCGCATCGAGGCCGTCGACGGGACCCTGCTCGACGTCTTGGACACCCAGCTCCACCTCACGCTCGCGGGGTAGGGCTGCCGGGGCTTATTCGCGTCGGCGGCGAACCCACTGGATGCCGGGCAGGCGCTCGAGCTTGCCGAGGACCCGCAGCAGCTGGGCGTTGTCGCGGACCTGCAATGTCAGGTCGAACTGCGCCGCGCCCATGTCGTCGCTGCGTACCGAAGTGTCCGTGAGGTTCACGCCCTCGCCCGAGACGCCCTCGGCCACATCGCGAAGCAGCCCCGGACGGTCGTGGGCCACCAGCTGCACGCGCACCGGGAAACGGCTACCGCGTCCGCCGCCCCAGGACAGTTCCATCCAGCGGTCCGGCTCGCCAGACCCACGGACGTTGGGACAGTCGCTGCGGTGAATGACGATGCCGCGTCCCCGGCTGATGTAGCCGATGACCGCGTCGCCGGGGACCGGCTTGCAGCAGTTGGCTGGCCGGCTCAGAACGTCGTCGACCCCGGCCACGTTGACCGACGTGGAGACGGGCCCCTGCGGCCCGCTGGAGGTCGGGAGCGCGACCTCCTCTGGTTTGGGCTCGAGCTCCAGGACCCGCTGCCCGACGCTGCGGGCGTTGATGTCTCCGAAGCCCAACTTCGCGAGGAAGTCGTCGGTCTCAAGATCGTACAGCGCCGCAACATCGTCGACCTTGCGGCCCTCGACACCGAGGCGTCCCAGCTCGCGCTCGACGATCTCTCGGCCGGAGGCGATCGACTCGTCGCGCTGCTGGGCGCGGAAGTGCTGCCGAATCTTCTGGCGGGCGCTGGCGGTGTTGACCAAGCCCTCGTGGGGGCTGAGCCAGTCGCGGCTGGGGCCGCCGGTCTTCGAGGTGATGATCTCGACCTTGTCTCCGGTCCGCAGCGCGTAGTCCAACGCGACGATTTGTCCGCCCACCTTGGCGCCGCGACACCGATGCCCGACCTGGGTGTGCACGCGGTAGGCGAAGTCGATCGGAGTCGCACCGACGGGGAGGTCGATGACGGCCCCCGCAGGTGTGAACACGTAGATCTGGTCCGCGAAGATGTCGGTCTTGAGGGAGTGGGCGACGTCGTGGGGATCGGTGACGCCCTTTTGCCACTCCATCAGCTGACGGACCCAGTTGATCTTCTCGTCGAATCGGCGGTCGGCCTTCTTGGCCTCCTTGTAGCGCCAATGAGCTGCGACGCCGTTCTCGTTGTACTCGTGCATCTCGCGGGTCCGAATCTGGACCTCGAGCGGGCGCTGGTCGGGGCCGAACACCGCGGTGTGCAGCGAGCGGTAGAAGTTCTCCTTGGGCTTGGCGATGTAGTCGTCGAACTCGCCGTCGATCGGTGTCCACTCGGCGTGCACCATGCCCAGCACCGCGTAACACTCGGCCACCTCAGAGACGATGACGCGCACGGCCGAGACGTCGTAGATCTCTTCGAAGCCGACCTTCTTGCGACGCATCTTCTTGAATATGCTGTAGATGTGCTTGGGCCGTCCCGAGACGTCGGCGTCGATGCCGGCTTCGGTCACCTTCTCCTGCAGCATCTCGATCACCTGGGCGATGCCTTGGGTCCGTTCCTTGCGCTTGCTGGCGAGCAGCGACTTGATGTCCTGAAACGTCTCGGGCTCGAGCCACTTGAACGCCAGGTCCTCGAGTTCCCACTTGAGCTGCCAGATCCCAAGTCGGTTTGCGAGAGGGGCGTAGACCTCCATCGCCTCGGACGCGATCGCATGTTGGTCTTCGGGGGACTCGGCTTTGAGCCGCCGAAGTTGGTGCACGCGGCCGGCCAGCGCGAGCAAGACGACGCGCAGGTCGGAGGCCATCGAGAGGAACATCTTGCGAAGGCTCTCGGCCGCTTCGTCTTCGAGGTGGCTCCACTGGACTTGCCCGAGTCGCTGGACGCCGTCGATGAGCCCGATGATCTCCGGGGAGACATCCCCCGGAAAGCGCTCTCGCGGAGCTCCACACAACAGCGCTGCGGCGAGAGCGGACCCATCGAGTCGCAGCCCGACGAGGACCTCGAGCGTGTCGACGGCCCGCACTCCGTGTTTGGCGTCGTCCAGATCCCGAAGCCACTGCGCATAGTCTCGGAGACGCTCGGTCTGTGCGGGTTCACGGTCTTCGGTCGCGGCGACGAGCGCCTTTTCGAGTCGGTCTTGCCAAGATGCTTCGCTCATCGTCAGCCTCCGGATGCGAGCGCCGCGGCATCTGCACCGGGCGGAGTGGGGTCTTCGAGGTCGTCGAGGAAGCCGTCGGGCAGCGCGACCTTCTGGGTCCCTGCGGTCTTGCCCCGGGGAACCCGCATCGAGCGGGGAGGGAAGGGCTCGTCCTTGGGCAGTGATTCGAGCACGTCTCGAAGCTCGGCCAGCGTGGAGGACTGCATCACGGCTTGGCGGGCCCGAGCGCTGCCGCGGAAGCCCTTCGTGTACCAGGTCGCGTGCTTGCGGAACATGCGGACGCCGGCGGTCTCATCGAACCACTCGATGAGTCGCTGAACGTGCTCGAGCATCACTTCGACGATTTCGCCGAGCGTGGGCGGGTTGGGGGGGGCCCGGCCTTCGAAGACCTCGGCCAAGTCGCGGAAGAGCCAGGGACGTCCCAGACAGCCGCGGCCGACGACGACGCCATCGCACCCGGTGGTCCGCATCATGCGGAGCGCGTCTTCAGCTTCCCAGATGTCGCCATTGCCCAGCACCGGAATCGTGGTCACGGCCTGCTTGAGCTTGGCGATCGCTTCCCAACGGGCCGTGCCGTCGTAGAGCTGAGCGGCAGTGCGCGCGTGAAGGGCCACCGCAGCGCAGCCTTCGTCTTCGCCGATGCGGCCGGCGTCGAGGTAGCTGAGATACTGGTCGTTGATGCCCATCCGAAACTTGATGGTCACCGGGATGTGCTCGCTCGCCCCGACCGCGGCCCGGACGATGCTGCGCAACAGGTTCGGTTTGACGGGAATCGCCGCGCCGCCGCCCTTGCTGGTGACCTTGCGAACCGGGCAGCCGAAGTTCATGTCGATGTGGTCGACGCGGCCCTCGGCGACGAGCCGCTTGACCGCCTCGGACACGAAGTACGGGTCGACCCCGTAGACCTGGAGGCTCCGCGGGGTCTCGTCGGGTCCGAAATCCGCCAGCTTCAGGGTCTTTCGGTTGCCCATGACCAAGGGGCGGGCGGTGATCATTTCGCTGACGTACAGGCCGCGGACCGCCCCCGCGTCGACCCCGCCGAGGAACCGGCGGCAGATCGCACGAAAGGGATAGTTGGTCACCCCAGCCATGGGGGCGAGCACGACGGGCGGCCACACCCGCATAGGGCCGAGCTCGAGCGGCTTGAACTCCCCTTGTCGAGCAGGGGAGACGTCCGCGTTGATCGGGCTGCGATACACCGCGTCCATGGGGGCTCGGGATACCACGACCGAGCGCCCGGGTCCCGTCTGCATCCGGGGCACACGTGTCGGATTTTTCGGCCCACAGTGGGTTTCTGATATGGGCGATGCAGTGCCCCGAAAGCGGACCAAGCGAAGCTCGACCGCGCCTGCGCGGCGGCCCAGGGCTGCTCGCACCGCACGTGGCAACCGCAAGACGTCGGGAACCAAACGCGAGGCAAGGGCCCGGCGTGTCCTGGAGCCCGACCAGCGACGAGCGCGCAATCGAACCATCCTGGCGATGGTGATTCTGGCGCTGGTCAACGCCTACGTCTTCGTCTGGAACGAAGACGGTTTGTTCAGCGGCATGGGCTCGCTCCAGGCGACGGCCATCGAAGGGCGCAAGGGACCGTTGCCTCCTCGCGCCGCTCCGGTCGAAAACGCCTGCGGCGGTGACCCCGTCCGTATCTTCGAGGGACTCGAGGACCTGATCCGGCTCGACACATCTCTTCGCGGCGGTGCAACGCTCCGGCTCGCGCTTCTCTCTGTGGGAACGCCGGGCGAGCACATCGATGAACTCGAGGCCGCCGTGCGCTCGAAGGTCGACCTGGGGTTGCTCGGAGGAAGCGGCGCCCCGCTTCGCATCGCGGCGGACCGGGATGGAGGCGTGCACGCGCTGGAGATCGAACTGGCCGAGGGCCGCGTTCTGCAGGCTTGTCGCACGGAGGACGGGTTCGAGGTCCGAAACCTTCAGCACCCTCACCGCGCCGACGTCGAGGTGCTCTCGTTCGAGTTGGGTGACGATGCCGATCTGGCGTCCGCGGTCATCGAGGCGGGAGAGAAATCCGAGCTCGCAACGGTCTTGGGCGAGACCCTCGCCAGCGATGTCGACCTTCTGACCGAGGTCCGTCCACACGACAAGCTCGAGGTCATGGTCGAGAAGCGGTACCTCGGCCGTCACTTCCACCGGTACGGCTCCGTGCTTGCCGTCGCGTTTCGCGGCGCGGTGAGGCGGGTTGCGTACTACCAGTACAAGCCTCCTGGACAGGATCCGGCGTTCTTCGACTCCGACGGGCACCCCGTTGAGCGAGCGATGCTTCGCAGCCCCGTCTCATACTTCCCGGTGGGTCGAGGTTCTCGTGGCCTGCTACCCCCGTCCGTCGAAATCATCGAGGGCCGCTTGGGCTCCATCTACCGTCTGCCCGAAGGCACCCCGTTGGTGGCGATCGGCGATGGGACGATTGTCGATGCTGGGGAGACCCGCAAGGAAGGCCGCTTCTTCGACCTGCAGCTCCACGACGGAACGATCGCTCGTTACTGCCACCTGGGGCGGTTCATCGGCAACATCGAGGAGGGGGCGCGTCTGTCGACGGGCGAGATCGTCGGCTTGTCCGGGCACTCCGGTCGGACACCCAACGACCGACTCCGGCTCGAGCTTTGGGTCGAGCGGGATGGCGTGCTTTCGACGATCGATCCGCTGCGGCTGACCGGCGAGGGACAAGCGCGAGCTGCACGGGTCGGCATGCCGATCGCGCCCGACGACCGTGAGCGCTTCGATGAGGACATCACGCCGCAGCGTCGGGCTCTCAAGGCCGCACGGCGTTAGAGAGGCTGAGGAAAAACCCGGCCCCGCCGGGTCAGTCGTTCTCGCAAAACTGGCCGTCGTGCTGGCAGTCGTAGCCCGGCCACGCGCTGCAGTCGTCGTCGTTGTCGTCGCAGGGGAACAGGCAGTAGCCGTGCTCACAGCCCATGCCGACGTCGGGGCAATCGCCGGTGTCTTCGCACGGGACCATGCAGGTGTCGAGGCATTGCGCCGCCGTGCAGCACTCCTGGCCGGCATCTGCGGCACAATCATCGCTGTCGATGCACGCCATGCCGAGCAGGTCGGCGGGGTCGCCTCCGGTGGAGCTTGAACTCGAACTCGAACTCGAACTTGAACTCGAACTCGAACTCGAACTCGAACTCGAACTCGAACTCGAACTCGAACTCGAGCTTGAACTCGAACTCGAACTCGAACTGGGCGCGGAGTCGGAGTCGGATTCAGAGGCTGTCGTGCCGCCCCCGGTTGTCGTCTCGTCCAGGGTTGTCGGCGCGGTCGCGGTGCCGTCCGTGGTGGCGCCCGCGCTGGTCGAAGTGGGCGTGCCCGTCCCGGACGCGGATGCGGATGCGGATGCGGATGCGGCGGTGGGGTCGGTACTCGCACTGCCCTCCGTGGACCCGCCCCCAGAGTCCGTGATGCTCTCGCTCGCCTCGCCGGAGCCTCCGTCCGCTCCAACGAAGCTCGTGCACCCGCCCGCGAAAGCGGCCAGGACCGCGCTGTAGAGAACCACCGGACGTTGCAGCAAAGCCATAGCGGTAGTCTAGAACCCTCGCCGGTCGCGAATCAATCGCAGCGAGCTTCCTCGCGGGCGCGGTACCGTGGGCGATGGCGCAGCGTGTTGCGCGGTCCAAACCGGCGTTCGCATGAAACGACGGCTCGTGAAGGTCTTGAAGGGCGTCGCGGAGTACCACGACCTGTCCCTCGGGGATTTGCTGGAGGGGATCGTCCTACATGCGTTCGAAGGCAAGTGTGCGTTTGGGACCGACTCGCAGGAGCGCATTGCCGCACTGGCGAAGGTCTACGAGCTGGACCTGACCGCAGCGGACAGCCACAAACTCGTCGAGTCCGACTGATGCCAGGCCGGACACGGGCGTCTTCCGGCGAGCGAAGGTCAACTCAACCGGGACTTGTAGTCCTCGTACTCGAAACGGCGATGCACGGTGATCCTGCCGGTCTGCGGATCGGCGGTCGCAATGGATGGCAGCCGCACGCCGTTGAAGGTTGTGGTCTTGACCATCGTGTAGTGGATCATGTCCTCGAAGATCAGCTTGTCGCCGACCTGCAGCGGGTTCTCGAAGCTCCACTCGCCAATCACGTCGCCGGCGAGGCAGCTCAGCCCACCCAGACGATAGCGATGGGGGTGCGCGTCCGGGTCGTGCCCACCGACGACCTGCGGTCGGTAGGGCATCTCGAGAACGTCGGGCATGTGTGCGGTCGCCGAGGTGTCGAGGATCGCGGTGAGTCCGTCGTTGTCGACGATGTCCAACACCGAGGCGACCAAGACGCCGGTGTTGAGTCCGATCGCCTCACCCGGCTCCAAGTAGACCTGGACGGCATGCCGCTGGGCGAAGTCGCGGCATAGCGCGATGAGGAGGTCCGTGTCGTAGCCGGGCCGCGTGATGTGATGTCCGCCCCCGAAGTTGACCCAACGCATCGAACTCAGCAGGTGCCCGAACCGGCTCTCGAATGCGACGAGGGTGCGCTGCAGTGCATCGGCTCCGAGCTCGCACAGCGTATGAAAATGCAGCCCGCTGACGCCGTCGAGGTCGACACCCTGGAGCGCCGCTTCGGTGCTTCCCAAGCGTGAGCCCGGGGCGGCGGGGTCGTACAGCTCGACTTCGACTTCGCGGTGTTCGTGGTTGACGCGAACACCCAGCTCGACGCGAGTGCCCGTTTTGGCCTCGTAGGCGTCGCGTCGCGGCATGAGTCGGCGGAGCTGACTGGGCGAGTTGACGACGATGTGCCCGCACAGACCCAGCAGCTCGTCGAAGTCGGCGTCGGAGTAGGCCGGCGCGGTGGCGTGGACCTCTGAGCCGAACTCCTCACGGCCCAGCCGAGCCTCGTGGGTGGAACTCGACGTGACGCCGGGGAGGCTCTGCTTCACACGCTCGAACGTGCTCCACATTGCGAAGCCCTTGAGCGCGAGCAGGATCTTGCAGCCCGACTCGGCCTGCACGTGCTCGAGGATCTTCAGGTTGCGGTCCAGCGCTGCGAGGTCGCAGACGAACGCTGGCGTCTCCAACTGTGTGATGTCGTAATCGAAGACGCCCATCGCGCTAGCCTTCGATCTCGCGCACGTGCCACGGGAGGCCGGACTCTCCCAATCTCTTGAGGAACGGTGCGGAGTCGAACTGCTCCATGTGCCACACGCCAGGTCTCATCCACTGGCCGGTCAGCATCATCTCCGCGCCGACCGTGGCGGGCACGCCGGTCGTGTAAGACACGGCCTGGGCACGCACCTCTTTGTAGGTCTCGGCGTGGTCGCAGGTGTTGTAGACGAACACGGTCTTGTCGGCGCCATCCTTCTTGCCTTTGACCAAGCAGCCGATCGAGGTCTTGCCCGTGTAGTTCGCGGCCAAGCTGGCGGGATCGGGGAGCAGCGCCTTGAGGAACTCGATCGGGATGACCTCGCGACCCTGAAACTGGATGGGCTCGATGCTGGTCATGCCGACGTTCTGCAGCACTTCGAGGTGCTTGATGTACGACTCGCCGAACGTCATCCAGAACCGGATCCGCTGGAGGCCGGGGATGTGCTGCACCAGTGACTCGAGCTCCTCGTGATACAGGAGGTAGGCCTTGCGCACGCCGACTTCGGGGAAGTCGAAATCCATGCTCTGCGACATGGCCTCGATCTCCTTCCACTCGCCGCGCTCCCAGTACTTTCCCTTCTGCGTGATCTCCCGGATGTTGATCTCGGGGTTGAAGTTGGTCGCGAACGCATGACCGTGCTCGCCTCCGTTGCAGTCGAGGATGTCGATGGTCTCGATGCTGTCGAGCAGTTTGTCGCGGGCGTGGGCGCAGAACACATTGGTCACACCGGGGTCGAATCCGGAGCCCATCAGCGCCATCAAGCCGGCCTTTTCGAACCGCTCGCGGTAGGCCCACTGCCACTTGTATTCGAACTTGGCTTCGTCCCGCGGCTCGTAGTTCGCGGTGTCCATGTAGTGGACGCCCGTCTCCAGGCACGCGTCCATGATCGTGAGATCTTGGTAGGGCAGGGCGACGTTGATGACGAGCTCGGGGCCAAACTCCTTGATGAGCGCGACCGTCTGCGGGACGTCGTCGGCATCGACCGCTGCCGTCGCGATGTCGCGTCCTGTCAGCTCTTTGACCGACGCCGCGATTGCGTCGCATCGGCTCTTGGTACGGCTTGCGAGAAGGATCTCGCCGAACACGTCCGGGTTCTTGGCACACTTGTGGGCAACGACACCGCCGACGCCACCCGCTCCGATGATGAGGACCTTATGCATGGAAAAAGCACCGCAGGTTAACACCTTTGGCGGACGCCAAATCCTGCGCAGGTACCGCGACAGGAGCGTATGATGCGGCCGTGAGCGTCCTGCTTCGCGTCGCCTACGACGGCACGGACTTCCACGGGTACGCGGCACAGAAGCCGCGCCCCGATGGCACTGAGATTCGCACCGTGCAGGTCGAGATCCAGAAGGCTCTGGCCGCGCTGTACAAGACGGAGTTGCGCGCCCGGACGGCCTCGCGGACCGACGCCGGGGTCCATGCGCTGGGCCAGCTCGTGGCTTTCGATCCGCCAACCCACATTCCGATGCCCGGACTTGTACGGGGCCTCAACTCTAAGATCCCCGATGACGTGGTTGTGGTGGCCGCTTGGGAGGAACCCGGTTTCATTGATGTCCGCCACGGGAGTGAGGGCAAGTACTACCGCTATCGAATTCGTTGCACTGAGGTGAGGGATCCGATCCAGCGTCGGCAGGAGTGGAACCTGGGTCGGCGGCTCGATCCGCGGGCGATGAAGGCCGCCGCAACCTCCTTTCCCGGGCGGCACGACTACGCGAGTTTTCGAGCCTCTGGGTGTCAGTCGAAGACCACCGAGCGCGTTGTCGAACAGGTCGAGATCACCCACGGAGCAACCGCTCTTGGCCCAATGGGCGACCTTGGGCGGCTCGACGCAGGGGTTCGCAGTGGTGACGCGCAGCCGGGTCCCGCGTCCGCTTGGGGACCGGATTGGCTCGAGGTTCACGTGTGGGGACAGGCGTTCCTGATGAACATGGTTCGCATCATGGTGGGGACGTTGGTGGAGGTCGGATTGGGGCGGCGGGCGCCGGGCTCCATCGACGAGCTGTTCGTGACACCCGACCGAACCAAAGCAGGAATCACGGCTCCGGCGGGCGGACTCACGCTGGTCGAGGTGCGGTGGCCGGCCGAAGGGGAACGGATCCGGAACCGCGGTTGACACGCGCCGCGCGGGGGTCGAGGCTAGCGCGCGACATGGACGCGGTACCGAAGTCCCGACGCGAGCAGAAGAAGGCCGAGGTACGAGAAGCCCTCGTGCAGGCCGCGGACACCCTGTTTGTTGAACAGGGCTATGAGGGCACGACGGTCGATCAGATCGCCGAGCGAGCCGGCGTCTCCCGTCGCACGTTCTTCAGGTATTTCCCGAGCAAGGAAGCCATCGCATTCCCGCGCGCCGAGGAACGCCGAGACGCGTTCCGCACGCTGCTGTTGGAGCGCTTCGCCGAGCAGGATGCGCTCCCCGCGGTCCGTGCAGCCTGCCTCGAGGTTGGCAAGATGATGGTCTTCACCTCGGAGGAAGAGCTTCGCCGTCAGAAGGTCGTCGATGCGTCGCCCACGCTTCTCGCGGCAGACCTCGAGATCTATCGGGCTTGGGAGCAGGTCATCGCTGAGGCCGTGACGCGCAGCGGCGAGCCCGAGCGCGCACGGGTGGGCAAGCTGTTCGCCGCTGCGACGATCGGCATCGTGCGTTCGGTGCTGCGGGCTTGGTTCGACGCCGGTTGCGAGGGCGATGTGATCAAGATGGCCGAGGAGGCCTTCGCGCTGCTCGAGACCGGCTTCGGCGGCCGCCTTTGACGCGTCGCCCCCTCGCGCTGGGTTGGCGTTGCGGTGTTCGTTCGTGTCGGCTGAAAGTTTTGTGATGCGTCGCGCGTAGGCGATCAAGTGGCATGGCGGATTCCGGTGAAGCCGATCTGAAGGCCTCGGGCCGGATCAGCGTGGCGATCTTTGGCTCGCGCATCCTGGGACTCGCCCGAGAGATGGTGTTCGCCGCGCTGTTCGGTGCCGGTGCCGTCGCGGACGCGTTTCTCGTTGCATTCCGGATCCCCAACCTGCTGCGGGACCTCCTGGCCGAGGGCGCGCTCAGTGCCGCCTTCGTTCCCACCTTTACCGCGACCCTCAAACAGGACGGAGAGGAGGCCGCAGCTCGACTCGGAAACCTGATGTTCGGGGGAATGCTCGTGCTCACCGGCGTTCTCACGGGACTCGCGCTGGTCTTTACGGAGCCCCTCGTTGCGTTCATCTCGGGGTTCCCCGATCCGAGCAAGGTCGAGCTGGCCGCCACGCTGACCCGGATCATGCTGCCGCTGCTGTGCACGGTGTCGCTGGCCGCGGTGTGGATGGGCATGCTCAACGCACAGCGCCGTTTCGTCGTGCCCGCACTGGCGCCGGCGATGTTCAACCTCGTCTCGCTCAGCGCGGGCGCCGGGGTGTGGTTGTTGGGAGACGATATTCAGCGAGGCGTGATGGTGTGGTCGGCAGGGACCATGCTCGCGGGAATGACCCAAGCGGGCATGCAGCTCGCGGCGCTGTGGCGCCTGGGGCAGCGGCCAACCCCGACGCTTCGAGGCATCACCTCGAACGCCGGGGTCCGGCGCGTGGTGCGATTGATGGGACCTGCCGTGGTCGGTGTGGCCGCAGTCCAGATCAACGTCATCATCAACACGAAGTTCAGCGGGTTGCTCGGTGACGGCCCGGTATCTCTCCTGTCGTACGCGTTTCGGTTGTTCTTCCTCCCGCTGGGCGTCTTCGGTGTCGCGCTTGCTACGGTCACGACCACCTCGGTCTCCGAGGCCGCCGCCGATGGAGCGGGGTCCGAGATTGCGAGGCGGGCAGGGGACAGCTCCGCGGCAGCGTGGATGCTCGCAGGCGCGAGTGCGGTCGGCTTGTGGGTGCTCGCCGAGCCGGTTTGTTCACTCGTCTACCAGATGGGCGAGACCGGACCCATCGAGGTGGCCGCGATTGCGGCGTGCCTGCAGTCGTATGTGATCGGGCTCGCGCCGTACAGCCTGGTGAAGGTGCTCGCGCCGTCGTTCTACGCGGTCGACAAACCCCGCGTGCCGCTGCTGGCCTCCGCGGCAGGGGTGCTGGTCAACATCGTCTTCAACGCGCTGACGTTCCGCGAACTCGGAGCGCCCGGCATCGCGTTGGGGACCGCGCTGGGGGCCACGACGAATGTCGTCATCCTGCGCATCGCGTTCCATCGCAGCTTCGGCCCGATGTTCACGTCGGGGGCCGGCCGACGGGTCGCGGGGCTGTTGGTGGGTCTAGGGGTCTTGGGGGCCGCGTCGTGGGGCGGCCGGTGGGCGCTGCTCGAGCTGCAGACGTGGGTGCCGTGGTCGGGCCTGGTGGGCAAGGCCGTGTTGGGCAGCGCGCTGCTGGTCGTGATCGGGGTCGCGTTTCTGATCTACACCGCCGTGCTGCGCGGGTTCGGGTATCCGGGCGCGGAGATGCTCTGGCGGATGCCGGCGGGGCTGTGGCGACGGGTCGCGAGACGTCGGGGGTAGCGGCGCGGTCGGGCGGGACCGCCTCGTGTGCGTCATTCGGCGTTGAGCATGGTGGCCGCGGTGAGGGCGGGAACCGGCGTGTCACCGCGGCGATGGCCGTCAGAATGCGGCCTGGAGCTGGAGTCGGACTTCGTGGCTTCGCGTATTCGCGGTTTGTTCGAGCGTCCGCGCGAAGTAGTCGAGCTGCAGCTTCATGGGATGGCCGGCGAAGTAGTAACTCGCGCCTCCTCCCACCTCGTCCCGGTCTGCGACGCCGCTGGTGCTCTTGGTCCGCCGGGTCTGCGCGTAGCGTGCGGCCAGCTCGAACGAGGTTCGCGGCAGTAGGTATCCAGCCTGTGCAGACCAGCCGATACCGGTGCGCGTGCTCTCCTGCGCCGCGGGAGTCTCGATACCGGTGTCGTCCTCCTCCGTCGCATCCCCGAACGACCGCGCTCCGTCGCGATAAAAGACGTCCGAGAAGACCGAGACGCCGGCGATCTTGAAGACCAAGTCGGCCGTCGCGTTGTGGTAGTCGGTCGTGCCACCGTCAGTGGGCACACTGCCGACCACCCCGCGGTTTCGCTGCGCGCCATCCAGGAAGGCGTAGCCGAGGCCTAGGCTCATTCGAGGTCGTAGACTCCGCTCGAAGTCGGCCTCCTTGTAGTCTTGGAACAGCCCGAAGGGCAGCACTTCGACGCGTGCGATGTAGAGCATCTCGAAGGTGTCGGTTGAAGACGGGTCGCGTCCCTCACCGAAGTACAGCCCGGCGTTGTAGCGCAGGAGCCCCAGCCCGAGGAAATCCTTGGAGTGCAGGTCGAGTCCAACGTCGCGGTCGAGGGTAAACTCCGAGTTCGCGAGCGAGCGGTCGACGAGCTGCAGGTCGCCCGAGGATACCACGCGCTGACGGCTGTAGGGCAGCTTGTACTGTCCGACGCGAACGGACAGGTCTCGGAGATAGGTGAAATCCACGTACCAGTCCAGGATGGGCGTTCTCCGTGCGCCGGTGTCGGTAAGCCCCATGTCCCGGGGGGACAGAGCAAGCTCGGTCTTGAACTTGTTGTGTTTGTTCCAGAAATGCCCTTTGAACTGGAGACGGGCTCGGCGAATCTGCATGCCATGCGTCGTCTCGTCGGCCTCGCCGTCGTGCGCCAGGGTGTAGCGGAACTGGGCGCGCAACCGAGTGGCAAGAGAGAACCGCCCATCTTCACTCTTGAACTCCAATCCATTCCCCGGCTTGTACGAGGCTTTGGAGAGATCGACAGGGTGCGGCTTGAGCAGCGCGGCCTCGCGTTCTGGGCGGAGATGCGCGCCGGACTTGCGCAGGTCTTCGTCCGAGACCTCAGGCGGCGGCGGCTCCAAGGGGGCCTCCGATGCGTCCTGGCTGGACGCGGGCGCGGGGTTCTCGACCGTTGGAGGCGGTTCGGCGGGCTCCTCCTGCTCTCGTGCTGGTGTGACGACGGCAGGGTCCTCTGCGTGGGCGTCGGGTTCGGGCGCCGGCTCCTCGTCGGGAGACGTGTCCGGCCCCTGCGTGGTCTCCGTGGGTGCTCCAGGTTCAGTGGCGGCATCCACGGGCGCAGGCTCGGACGGCCCACTGGGCGTCGGACTCAGGCCAGCAGTCTCGGCGGATGGCTCCGATGTTGGCGCAGAGGCAGCCGCTCGCGCGGGTCGCAGGGCGATGCCGCCCAGCGCGACGAGGACAGCAAGGCTTCGCAGGGCGCCTCCGTACATGTCCACTCTATAGGCGGCGCAGGGCGCGTCAGTGCGACGGCGGGGCAACATCGAGGTGACGTCGCATGGGAAGTTCGAGTCATTGCTGAGACGTTTCCCCCGCCCGCGGCGGAGTTCCGGACGCGAAGCCCGAGGACTTGGATCGGACTCTGAGTCGAGCGTCTCCCCTGCTGGAAATACGAGAGCTCAGGGTAGTCTCGACGGCGATGAGGCCGCTGCGGATCCTGCTGCTGACGCATGAGCACGAGCTGACCAAGCAGACCAACACCGGCCGCGTGGTACTCGAGGCTCTCGGGCAAGCGGCCTCGCGGATCGTGTGGCGGCGCGCGAGGCCGGATGCGGAGCTGCTGCGGACCCTCGAGGGCGGCGGGGTCGCGCTGGTCTGGCCGCTGGCCTCACACGGTGAGGTTGCACCGGCTTGCGATCCGCATACCTACGTCGTGGTCGACGGTACCTGGCAGCAGGCGCGCAAGATCTACAATCGAAGTCCGTACCTGCATGGGTTGCCGACCGTTGCACTCGAGCCGGACGAGCCCTCGGTCTACACGCTGCGCCGCAATCAGATCGGCGGGGGCCTGTGCACCGCAGAGGCGGTGGCGTGCCTCCTGCGTCAGCCGAATCTGACGCGACACGGCGGGGCCGAACTCGCGCAGGAGGTCATGGCTGCGCTGCACGCGCTCCTGACGCCCGCGCCCGGTCAAACCCACCCGCCGGCCGCACCACGACGCGGCTCGTAGCTGCGTCTCCGTTTCTTCGTCTTGGTAGCGGTCGTCTTCTTGGAAGCGGTCTTCTCCCTCGCTGCCTCCATCTTGCGAACGGAGGCTGCGAGGGTGTCTCTCGCGTCCGCGGAGTCAAGCGCAGCGAAGACCTCCTTCGATCTCCTTTAAAACCCCGTGGATCTTCTACGAGAACGCGGTCATCTCCCGAGAGGAGGTCAGCGCCACGCCCTCGTCGAGCTTCCGGATGCCCTCACCGATGGCTCTGCGGGTCCGAGATGGGCGTGGGTCGGTCCAGATCGAGACGGTCCGTTTCGAGTCATGGCCTCAACTATCCTCGGAGTGCCGCCGCGCCGTACCATCGGGACCCCGTGGCAGACGCGCTCGACAAGCAGGTTGGTTGGTACACGGCCGAGATCGATTTCAAGGGCGCGGTATTCGTCGACGGAGGCGCAAACGAGGGAGCGCTGCTTCGCGCGTTGTGGGACGCAGTGGGCGGCGGCTTCGAGGTCCATGCCGTCGAGCCCCTGGACGAGAACATCACCAAGCTCCGTGCCCGGATGCCTGAAGGGGCAGAGTGGAACGTGCATCCCGTGGTGCTCACAGATCGCGATGAGGCACGTTCTGTGCGGGTCGAGAACGAAGGCCTCAGCGGACATAACTGTGTGGTGCGCAGCTCGGGCGGAGACCGAGAGGTCCCGGGCCGACGGCTCTCGACCCTGGTGCCGCACGCCACGATTGTGAAGCTCGACGTCGAGGGACACGAGTTCGCGATCCTCGATGAGGCGCTGGACGCGATGCCCGAGGTGCAGGCGTGGGCGATCGAGTTCCATCGGTCCCAAGGTCGACCGCTGCAAGCTGCGCTCGGCGCCCTCGCTCGCCGCGGGTATGCGTTGCGTGCCGCGGGCAGGCGGGCGGACGATCCGCAGGGACCTTGGATCGGCGCGGAGGTGCCATCGTCGCTTCATTGGGGACAGATTCCCGTTGCGCGCCAGAATGCGGACGGATCCGTATTCAAGATGGTCCACATCATCGCGCGTCGCGGACCCGCGCCGGTCGGGTAAGCTCGCGTCGTGACGCCGCACCGAGTCGGGTTGCTTCTGAGCGTGTGTGTCCTGGGAGGATGCGCGCAGTCCTACTTCGCCAGCAGTGGCACCGATGGCGAGACCGACACGGACTCGGCGTCTGAATCGACGCGTGGTGTCGACACGGAGGGGCCGGGGACCAGCGGAACCTCATCCGCAGAGAGTGCGGCCACGCAGTGGCAAAGCGGCGGTTCGGGGACGCAGGGATCCTCGGGCACCTCCGGCGGTACGACGGCGTCTGTGTGTGGGGAGGGTGTCGACGTCTACGAGGACGACTCGATGGCGGTCTGCCAACCGGCGGAGACGACCACCGAGCGAATCGTGCAGTGCCTGTGCGCGTATGACCCTCCGCTGCTCGAGGCCGCCGCACGACCGCTGGACGCGACCGACCTGCTCTACTACGCCAACCGTTGGTACTCGATCGATCCGTGTTTTCCGTTCACGCCGCCCTCGACGTTGCTCGCCAACGTGCGTGAGACCTACATCAACGCGGTCGACGACCTCGAACCGGAGATGCTTCAGCAGTGCGGCGACTACGAGATCGAGATGGTTCAGCTCCCGCCGGCGTTCACCAACGACAGCGACCAGCTGCTCTCCTACGCGTGGACGAGCCCAGCGCCGGACGACTATCTCGAGACTCTGGACGGAGACCCGGTCGGTCTCGAGGGACAGGTTGGGTTTGCGCCGATGTTCGCGGCCGCAGCCGAGGACGGCATCGGGCTGTTCGTGCAGAGCGGATTCCGGTCGATGGGCACCCAGGCCGACTTGTTCGAGTACTACGCGGGCGTGGAGGGGGACCCCTCGCTGGCTGCCGTGTACTCGGCCTGGCCCGCCCACTCCGAGCATCAACTCGGAACGACAGCCGACGTGGGGTATCTGCTCGACGGTCAGATGGTGAGTCCGTTCGACCCGCTGGAGGCCGACCTTCACGCGTCCGAGGCGTTCCAGTGGATTCGTGCCAACGCACACCGCTTTGGAATCGTGACGACGTATCAGCCGCGGCGGGTGCATGTGCACCAGTACAAGCCGGAGCCCTGGCACCTTCGATTCGTCGGGGTCGAGGCGGCCGATCTCATGACCAGCTGCGGTTTGTCGACGGAAGAACTCCTCGCCTACCGATACCGTGTCCCACCACTTCCGGAGTTCATGCACATGGACTTGGTGTACGACGCGGTCCTCGAGGGCGGCTGGGAGCCCGAGACCTGCGCGGACTGATCGCACGGCCCAACCACGAAACAACCACAAACAACCCCGCAGCCCGTGCGGGGCGGCGGGGTTGGACGATCAGCGCGGCGACTATCGCTCGCAGATGAGGTGGTCTTCCGGGTTGCGCCGGAAGTCCTCGGTGTTGACCGCGGGGCAGTTGGAGACGATCAACGACTTGAGCTGGCGGACCTCTTCGTGGTTCAGTGCCATGGAGTCGAACACGAGCGGGATGATGTCGTCGCTGGCGACCTCGTCACGGACGTCTGAGAGCAGGTCCTGCGCGCGACCTGTCTCCCACATCGTCGCGAAGTTGTCCTCGTAGGAGGCAACGAGGCCAGCGTAGGCATCACCGCGGAACACGAGCATGTTCTCGAATGTGTTGTGCTCGGCATTGTCCGAGAGGTTGTAGCTTCCCGTCCACAGCTCGTCGCCGTCGATCAGGATGTACTTCTGGTGCATCTGCGCGGCGTACGTGTAGTGCCAGCGATACGAGTACCACTTGTACCGAACCTCTACGCCCGACTCGCCGAGTTGGTAGCCAAAGCGAAATCCCTTGTCCATGCAGTTGCGGGTCTGCGTCTCGGTATTGGCCTCGTCGAGGCACTCTTGCAAGTCGTCGAGCTGGAGGTTGTGGCTGTACGACGAGATGTACTCTTGAGCGTCGAGGTAGACGCGCACGTCGAGGGCTGGGTCGTCTGCCTGCTTGGCCATGATCGCCTCAGAGATTCCGCGGTGGCGCAGATGGCCGGAGGCGATGTGAATCGAGTCCGTCGCACCCTCGATGGCTTCGATGAGGGCGTCCGAGACCTCATTGCCACGGTTCTTGCGGAACGTGTCCCCGCCGAGGGAGACATCGAAGTTCTCCGAGGTGAAGAATGCGTGGCTGTCGGGCCCGTCGGTGATGTCGCCCTCCGAGATGTCCGCCTCGGACAGCTCCCAGCTCAGGTCTTCGTTGGCGTCCAACGCTCGGCTGTGCGCCCACAGGTGGTTGAACTCCCGCTGCATGCGAAGCGCAACCTCCTCGTGTCCTTTGAGGAACATGGTGTTCTCGTCGTAGCGAGTTCCGGCGCTGCCCGACCAGTTTGCGCTGCCCGATGCGATCGTGGCGGTCTTGGCGAGCTCGAGGTCCGCGCGGGGTCCGTCGATGATCATGAACTTGTGGTGCATGATCTTGTTGACCCAGCGGACGTCGACGCCGGCCTGCTCGAGCTGGCCAGAGCGAGAGGCGAGCAGTGCATCACCCTCGAGGCGGCGGTCATCGTAGGCGGTCTCGTACAGGAATCGAATTACGACCCCGCGGGCGGCCGCGTCCTCCAGGGCGGCGCGAATCGTGCCATTGGAGTAGCTGTACATCGCGATGTCGATGGTCTCCTGCGCTTCATCGATCAGGTCTGCGACCCGCTGGTTGTGGGTCGATGCGGCGGGCTGGGGCGAGAAGATGACGTCGGTGATTTGCTCGCCATCGTCGGTGCCAACAACGAGTTCGAGGTAGCCTTGGGCCACGGCGTAGTCCACGAGTCGCCCAAAGGCGCGTCGACCCACGTAGCCGATGTCGTCGAGCTCCGGGATCGAGTCGATGCTGTCGTCGTCATCGGTCCCGACGATCTCGTCGGCGCCGTTGCGATGCGCGATGATGTTGCGGGCAGCGCGGGCATCGAGACGAGCGTCGTGGTCGAGCTCGTCCAGATGCACAGCGGGATCGTTGACGAGCAACAGGACGGCCTTGGCTTCGTCGGAGTCCGGGTCGATCGCTCCATCCGCCTTGCCGGTTGCAATCGAGTCCCACTCGCCGTCGCTGAGTTCCGCGGTCGGGGGTTCGCCACAAGCGGACAGCGCGAGCAGGAGCGATGCGGTGAGCGTGTGTCGAGCGACCCGGTCCATACCAGACACGTGAGCAATTGTAGTGCCATGTAGGCGTCCCCTGACTCGTCTCCGATCATCCCGGAATCTCTGGCGGTTCGAATCGGCGTCAACTCCGCATGTCAGAGAACACCCTGGCTAGGACAGTGGCCAGACGGATCCTCTAGCCACCGGGGCCACGGCCGTAGGGGCCGTCATCGTCCGTGCGCTGGCTCGCATGTCTGCGCGCGGAGAACCGAATCGGGAGACCGTGCGCGGGTGTCGGATGCAGCATGCCCCGCTGCTACCCTCCGCCTCCGATGAAGCGGGCGCTGGTTCTTCTGTTCGCCCTCGCGGCCGGGTGCGATCGCGTTTCGGTGGAGTCCTCCGGACCCCGGGCCACGGATTGCGAGTTGCCCAGCGGGGTGGCTGCACAATGCACGACCATCGAGGTCGCCGAGAACCCCGACGCGCCCGAGGTCCGCACGCTGTCCCTGTCGGTCGCGGTCGTCCCCGCGCGCGAGCCTGAGGGCCGACCGCCGGTGGTGCTGATCGCCGGGGGCCCAGGGCAGGGCGCACAGTCCTCGTACGGCGCCGCGCTTCGTGCCTTCGATGCGATTCGCGATCACCACGACTTGGTCTTGCTCGACCAGCGCGGAACCGGGAAGTCGCATGCGTTGACCTGCGAGAACACGCAAGTCCTCGACCTGAAGCAGGCCGTCTCGCTGGAGATCGACGGCCCGAGGCTGGAAGCTTGCCGCGACGCCCAGGATGCGGACCTCACCCAGTACACGACAGCGCGTGCGATCGACGATCTGGCTGTCGTCCTGCGGACGTTGGGCTACACGAAGAGCCACCTGGTCGGTGGCAGCTACGGCACTCGGGTTGCGTTGGCGTTCGCGCGCGCATACCCAGAGCAGACGGCGTCTATCGTCATCGATGGCGTTGCCCCCACCGACTTCGCGTTGCCGGTGTCTTTCGCCAAGGACGCAGAGGCGGCCATGGACGCGATGGTCCGCGACTGCGCGGCCCATGCCGGTTGCAACGCATCGTTCCCGACCCTGAGGGCTGACCTTCGGGCCTTGGCGACGAGGCCGGCGTCCGAGGTGACGGTCGTGCACCCTCGGACCGGCGCTCCGCAGACGCTCGAACTGAGCGGTCGGGCGCTCGCGGGTGGAATGCGGAGCATGCTCTACGCTCCCGAACTCTCGTCGCTCCTGCCGCTGTCGGTCGCCTCAGCAACGCGTGGCGACTTTGGGCCAATGGTGGCCCAAGCGGCACTGCTCGGTGACGGCATGGGCGGAAGCTTGGCCGAGGGCATGTTTCTCAGCGTGATCTGCAGCGAGGACGTCCCGTACATCACCGAAGCCCAAGCCGCGGAGGAGACCGCGGGCACGCTGATGGGCACGATGTTCATCGACCACCTCCGCGCCTCCTGTGAACACTGGGTTCGCGCCCCCATCCCTCCAGGCTTTCGCGAGCCCGTGTCGAGCGATGTTCCGGCGTTGGTGCTATCGGGGGAGGTCGACCCCGTCACGCCTCCGCGCTGGGGGGAACACGCTCTGGAGACGCTGCCCAATGGCCGCCATGTGGTGGTGCCTGGGGCGGGTCACGGCATCGTGATGCTGCCCTGTGCCGATGACGTGCTCGCCGAGTTCTTCGAGGGGGGCGACGCGAAGGCTGTGGATGCTGGCTGCCTGGAGTCCCGTCGCCGTGCTCCGTTCTTCATCGACTTCGCAGGACCGCAGGTGAACCCATGATCGACGCCCAAGACCTCCGCAAGACATTTGGAGACGTCGTTGCCGTCGACTCCGTGTCGCTGTCCGCCGCCGATGGACAGATCACAGGAATCCTCGGGCCCAACGGCGCCGGCAAGACCACGACGATGCGGATGATCTCCACGCTCGTGCGGCCAGACAGCGGCCGAGTGCGTGTCGACGGGCGAGACGCGTCGGCCGAGCCAGCCGAGGTCCGGCGGCGCTTGGGCGTACTGCCCGACGCTCGCGGCCTGTATCCGAGGCTGACGGCGCGGGAGAACATCGAGTACTTTGGTCGGCTGCAGGGGCTGGACGAGTCCACACTTCGCGATCGGGTCGAGAGACTCCTCGAACGGCTGGATCTAGGCGGCGTCGCGAACCGCCGCGTCCACGGTTTCTCACAAGGAGAGCGGGCCAAGGTCGCCATCGCGCGCGCGCTGGTGCACGAACCTCGCAACGTCTTGCTGGACGAGCCCACCAACGGCCTCGACGTGATGAGCACTCGCGCCATGCGTGAGTTGATCCGTGGGCTCCGCGATGAGGGCAAGGCGGTCGTGTTTTGCAGCCACGTCATGCAAGAGGTGTCGGCGCTGTGCGACACCATCGTGGTCGTGGCACGCGGGACGGTGGTCGCGCGCGGAACCTCCGACGAGCTGCTCGCCCAGGCTGGCACCGACTCGCTCGAGGACGCGTTCGTCTCGGTGATCGGAACCGAGGAGGGGTTGGTGGCATGAGCGTTTGGAGGACCATGCGCATCGTGGGGCGTAAGGAGCTGCTCGACGGGGTGAGGGACCGCCGCTCGGTGCTCTCCGCTCTGTTGTTGCCCTTGTTCGGCCCCATCCTCATCGCGGTGATGTTCAGCATCATCCTCACCGAGGAGGCCGACGATGGCCCCGTCGCGCTCCCGGTCGTGGGTCCAGAGCACGCGGTTGCGCTGATCGAGCACCTCGAGTCGCAAAACATCGAGGTTGTGGCGCCTCCGGATGATCCTCGTGCCGCGGTGGCGGCGGGCGACGAGAACGTGGTGCTCGAGATCTATCCGGAGTTCGAGGAGGAGTTTCGTGCAGGGCGGCCCGCACCGGTCTCGCTGTACATCGACACCTCCAGGCGCGAAGGCAGGGTTCCGGTTCGCAAGGTGCGTAGTGCCATCGAGACCTATTCCGGCAAGGTCGGGACCCTGCGGCTTCTGGCTCGCGGCATCGATCCTCAGCTGGCGCGGCCGGTGAACGTGGGCGACGTGGATACGGCGACACCGCAGCAAAAGGCGGCCAACTTGCTGGCGATGGTGCCGATGTTCGTGATGCTCGCCGTGTTCGTGGGCGGGATGTTCATGGCGACCGATGCGACTGCCGGAGAGCGGGAGCGCAAGTCCCTGGAGCCGCTGTTGCTCACGCCCACCGGTCGCGGGGCGCTGGTCCTCGGCAAGTGGGCGGCGACGACCGCGTTCTCCTCGATGGGGCTGGTGATCACGCTGATCGGCAGCACCATCGCGATGGCTCAACTTCCACTCGAGGAGGTCGGTCTCAACGTCGAGTTTGGCCCTGCCGAAGCACTGTGGGTCCTGGGACTCCTGCTGCCGTTGGCCCCGATGGCGGCCGCGATGCAGATGTTCGTCGCGAGCTTCGCCAAGAGCTTCCGTGAAGCGCAGACCTACCTGTCGATGCTGACGATGTTGCCCACGCTGCCGGGCGTCTTCCTGACGCTCGAGCCGATGCCGCCGGACGGGTGGGCGTCTGCGGTCCCGGTGCTCGGCCAGCAGGTCTTGCTGCTCGGGGTGCTTCGCGGAGATGCGATTCCGGTGTGGGGGGCGCTCGCGTCGAGCGCGGTCGTACTGTTGCTGACCGTGGTCTGCCTGTTTGGGACAACGAGGCTGTTCGGCAGCGAGAAGACGATCTTCGGGGATTAGTCCTTCGACCTACTCGGCGCTGCCGCTGTACTTGGCGACCCAGATGTCGCCGTTGGTGTTGGCTTCGGGGCGGATCTCGCCGATGACGGCGATGTCGTCGTTTGCATCGACGGCTACGCCGTACGCGGCGTCGTCGCCCAGGCCGGCTCCGGCGACGTTCTGGGTCCAGATGACGTTGCCGGGGGCGTCCCACTTTCGCATCCAGATGTCGGCGTCGGTGTCGGTGACGGCCTTGAACCCGACGACGATGAACGCGCTCTCACTGTCGGCCGCCAACGCGAGGCCGGCGTCGTCGCGGATCGCCGGGCTGCCGAAGCGCTTCTGCTGAACCAGCTCCCCGGTTTCGCCGTCAAACTTGGCGAAAAACACGTCGGTGTCATTGACGGTGGAGGGGGTGGTGCCAGCGATGCCGACCGAACCGTCGGGCGCGACGGCCAAGCCCATCGCGCGCTGGTTTTGCGGAGGTTTCGTGTCGTAGACCTGCGTCCATCGCTCGTCGCCGCTCAGCTCGTAGCTTCGAACCCAGATGTCGCCGTTGAAGTCCTGGTTGGAGATGAACCCACCGACGACCGGGAGTCCATCGGGGCTCCACGCGACGCCTTCGGCGCGGTCATCGAGCCCGTCGGGCCCATCCACGTTGTCGGTCCACAACTCGGTGCCGTCGGTGCCGGACACGAGGGTGACCCACAGGTCGTTGTCGCCGTTGCCCTCGCGCAGGAACCCGCCGACGAGGACCGACCCGTCGGGACCCACGGCAATCGCGTTGGCCTGGTCGGAGCCTTCGGAGGTCCCGGTGACGACGCGGGACCACAGCTCGGTGCCGTCCGGGCTGAGCTTGGCAAACCACGCGTCGGTCGCAGCCCGTCCGGCGACGTAGAGGTTGCCCTCATCATCGACGTCGATGCCGAACCCGCGATCCTCTCCGCCCACCGAGGGGTCGAGCGTCAACTCGAGGCCCGGTGTGCCATCGGGGCCGTAGGACTGCACCCAGATGTTGCTGTCTCCCACCGTGTCCACCTCGAAGCCGACCGCCCAGACATTGCCGGCGTCATCGAACGCGACATCGAGTCCGGTGTCGGCGATTGCGGCGTCACCAGCGTGGGTTTGCGACCACTGCTGCGTGTCGACGCTGACGGTGCAGTCGGGCTCGCAGCCGTCGCCGGGGTCCAGGTTGCCGTCGTCGCACTCCTCGGGAGGCTCCATCATTCCGTCGCCACACTCGGGAAGCACCACGCCGGTGTCGTCGGCGGTGGGGTCGGTGGTCGGATTGGGGTCGGTTGTCGGATTGGGGTCCGTGCTGGAGGAGCCTGGACCGCTTTCGGAGCCTGGATCCGTCGCGCTGTCTGTGGCCCCGCCGTCGTCGGTGTCCGCGGAGGTCCCCGGACCGGCGGCGGAGCTTCCACCGCACGCGGGGAGGAGCAAGGCCAAGGACACAGCTCTCGAGCGTCGCAGCAGCATGGGCGCAGGATATCAGCCGCACAGGCTCACTTCAGCCGAACGCAGACCACACCTGCGGCGCGGGCCGCCCTATGCTCCGATGGGTGGACGACGTGCTCCCACGAGACGACGACGGCCGGCTGTGGATCTTCGGATACGGCTCGCTGGTGTGGCGTCCGTCCTTCGAGCACGTTGTCGCGCGCCCTGCAGCGGTCCATGGCTGGACCCGGCGTTTCTGGCAGTGGTCGACGGACCACCGCGGGGTACCAGGTGCGCCCGGCCGGGTCGCGACCGTGGTCGAGGCGGCAGGAGAGGCCTGCTGGGGTCGCGCCTACGCGGTCGAACAACCGCACCAAGACCGCGTTCTCGCGGCGCTCGACCATCGCGAGAAGCAAGGCTACGACCGGCGCTTGGTCTCGCTGAGCTTCGAGGACGGGGCCGGGCCCCGGGCGCTCATGTACGTCGCGACCCAGGACAATCCGAGCTTTGCCGGCGACACCGAGCTGTCGGAGTTGGCGAGCATCATCTCGGCGCGCCATGGTCCCAGCGGGAGCAATGTCGAGTACTTGCTGCAGCTCGCGGATGCGCTCCGGGCGATGGGGGTAGACGATCCCCATGTGTTCGCCCTGGAAGCGCGCTGCCGACCCACCTGACGCACCGGAGCCCAAGGCGCTATCGTCCGCGGCGCGATGATCATCGACAAGCGGTCCTGGTTCAGGTCTCTCGCCGCGGTGCGAGGCACATCGCTGCCGCGAACGTGGTTGCGCCTGCTCGTGACGGTGGTGTTTGCCGTCGTGGTGACGGCGCTCTACGAGACCGGTCGCATCGGCGCGTCGCTCTCACCACTTCCGTTCTCTTTGATCGGCGTCGCACTGGGCATCTTCCTCGGCTTTCGCAACAACACGTCGTACGACCGCTTCTGGGAGGGCCGAAAGCTGTGGGGGCGGATGGTCAACGTCTCGCGCAGTCTGACGCGACAGATTCAGATGATGGTTGGCCCGCAGCCCGGGGAACCTCTCGACGCTGACGAGCGTGCCGCGGTCCATCGCGAGTTGGTGCACCGCATCGTCGCCTACGTGCACGTGTTCCGCCATCACCTCCGCGACGAGCCGGACCTCTCCGATGTGGTGGGGCATCTCCCCGAAGAAGAAGTCCACGCTCTGGACCACGAGAGCAACCGGCCCGCGGCGGTCACCGCTCGGACCGGCGAGAGGCTTCGCGAGCTGTGGGACCGCGGCTGGATCCACCCGATGCACCTGCCCGTGCTGGAGGCCAGCCTCACCGAGATGACCGGGATTCAAGGCGGCTGTGAGCGCATCAAGGCCACCCCGATCCCGGCCTCGTACACGATCCTGATCCACCGGATCGTGGCGACCTATGCCTTCGCGCTGCCGCTGGGAATCGTCGACACCATCCACGGCTGGACGCCCGTCGTCGTCCTGCTGATCGCCTACGCGTTCTACGGTCTCGACGCGATTGGCGACGAGATCGAGGAGCCGTTCGGCTTCGACGAGAACGACCTGCCGCTGTCCACGCTGAGCCGGATGATCGAGGTGAACGTGCGGCAGCGTCTGGGGGAAACCGAGCTTCCGCCCATGCTCGAGCCCGAGGGCGGCGTCCTGCGCTGACATCGGCTTGGCTTCGTGGGCTCCGGCGTGCTAGATCCGCGCCCGGAAGATCGTGGTGGCCGAGGAGATAGAGATGATCGCGGCGTCGGACGGCTTTGGCCGGATCGCGGCGTCGAGGAAAGTCCGGGCTCCACAGAGCAGGGTGCTGGTGAAGATCAGTCGGGGTGACTCGAAGGAAAGTGCCACAGAAAGCAAACCGCCCGCGTTCGCGCGGGTAAGGGTGAAAGGGTGCGGTAAGAGCGCACCGGGCCGCTGGTGACAGGGGCCGCACGGTAAACCCCATCCGGTGCAAGGCCGAACCGTAGACGTGAGGGAGGGAAACCAAACTCGCCAGGGCTGCTCGTCCTGCTGTCTCAGGTAGTGCCGCGTAGAAGAATGGTCATCACCCGGGGAGAGCAATCGACCCGGGGACAAAACCCGGCTTACGACCTCTCTCGACCACCTCGGTCTTCCGCTATTCATGGAGAGGGCACGCGTGCCCCAAGTGATTCGCGACCCCCGTCGCGAATCACGGGGAGGGCGAAAGCGACTCGCGACCCCTGTCGCGAATTACGTGCCCTCTCCCCGGCCGCGACGAGGTCGCGAAGTGCGGGACGCCGTCAGTTGTTGTCTTCGAAGTACAGGAAGTCGATCAGAAACGTCGCGGCCAAGACGAGTGCGCGGTGATTGGGCGGCATCCCCTGTCCAAACTGCACGCCAAACGTATCCGCATCCGTAAACGCTTCTTTCAGCAACCCGCTCCACTTCTTCGAGATCTGTCCAACCTCGTGCCCGCCGACGATGACCTTGAACGTCCACGGCCGGAACATCGGACCCTGAATCTCAGCAACAACCTGGCCGCTGGTGTCGGTGACCTCGAACAGCCTTCCGAAGAACTTGAACTTCTGATGCAGCGAGCCCACGACCTGCCCGGTGGCGTCGGTCACGTGCAGCTCGGAGAAGAACCACGTCCACGGCCGCCTCAGCGAGAGGCTCATGTTCCCGTGCGGGTCGAGCAGCTGCATGGTGAACGGCCGGGAGTTCTTCAAGAACGACCGCATGAAGAACGCGCCGGCACCCGCTCCGACCTCGGCCGCGTAGAACGCTGGCTGTCCGTCGGGCATCTGCACGAGGTAGCGGTTCTTCGTCTCGAAGCCGGTGAAGACCTCCAGCATTTCCTTCTGCTGCTTTACGACGAGGCTCGGCGTTTGGGCCAACACGGGCAGGTTCGACATCGACGCCACGGTATCAGCCGCGTGCGCGGGCAACCCAGTGCTCACTCGCGCGCGAGACGGGGCGCCTGTCAAAACCACCGAAGAGCTCCACGTTCGGAAGTCCGGCGTCGGCGAGGTGGCCCTCGAGCTGGTGCCGAAGCAGGTAGCGCTGCTCGATGCATCCGTCGACGGGCGCGGTCGGTTGCGCCAGTGGGACGTGGCGATACGTGACGTCGATACGCTGCGTATCCGGGCTCCACCGACTGCGCTCGAACACGGTGTACGGCTGCCCCTGGGCCTCGATGACGGTCAGCTCGGCCCAGTCCTCATCGCCGACGTCCTCGGGTTCGCAGTCGGCGTGGAATCCATCGGCCCGATAAGCGTCGAGGATGAAGACACCGCCGGGTTCGAGGTGCGCCCGGACGCGGCCAAAGCAGGCGGCGATGTCCTCATCGCTCAACATGCAGTACACGCCCGAGAACGGGAGCACGATCCGCTCGAAGGTTCGGCCGAGCTCGAACGTCCGCATGTCGGCGGTGTGGAGCTCGACGCCTTCGCCCACTCGGGTCCGGGCCGCGCGCAGGAGCCCGTCGTGCAGGTCGAGTCCTGCGCGGTGCGGGACATCGAGGATCTCCAAGACCCGGCCGTCTCCGCACCCCAGCTCGAGCACGGACGAGCTGCCCGCGCACTCCTGGGCGTAGAACGCGAGGTCGCCCTCGGTTCCCGTGTGAAGGGCGGCGTACAGCGATGCGGGGTAGGGGGGGGGCGACGTCACTGACAGACCAAGAGCGCACAGATGCCGAGCACATTGCCGCCGACCCCCGCCGGGCAGCAGGAGCCCTGGGGGTTCATCTCGTCGAAGAGGCAGATGTCACCTTGGCCGCCGCAGGTGAGGAACTCGCACTGCGACGTGTTGTGGGTGCAGCTCGCGGTGCACGAGAGCTGTCCGAGGTCGAAGCCGACCGACACACAGCTGGCCCCTCCGAGGTCGTTGCCGTCGCAAACCTCACCTCCGTTGCGGATGCCGTCGCCGCAACTCGCCAGAGGCGTGCACATGCTGGTGTCGTAGCCGGCACACTCCGCGTCGCACAGCAGGGTGCCGCCACCGAAGCCCTGGGACTGACACGTCTCCCCGCCGAGGCTGTTGCCGTCGCACAGCTCGCTCGCCGCCAACATGCCGTCTCCGCAGCTGCGGCAACCGTCGGTGACGAGGTTGCATTGGGCGTCGCAGATCAGCGTGCCTTGGGCAAAGCCAAAGTCTCCGCAAGTCATCGCGCCCAGGTCTTCGCCGTCGCAGCTCTCCGCTCCCTGCAAGACGCCGTCTCCGCAGACGGCGTCGCCGCTGCTGTCCTCGCTCGTGGCCGACCCTCCCTCGGAGCCACCCCCGGTTTGACTCCCGGAACCCTCGAGCGGCGTCGTTTCGCTGATGCCCGTGGTGTTGGTGTCGGTCGTGTCGGTCGTGCCGCCCATCCCCGCCGTCGCCGATGCGCCGGTCGGGCTGCCGCCAAAGCTCGAGCTACCCTGTTTGGATGTGTCTCCGCCCGCGCATCCGGCGAGCAGCAGCACGACAACGGCGCTCCGACGCATGTACAACCCCTTCACAACAGCGCAACCCTACCATTGTGGTGCGTTGGGTGCTGGCGTCGGAGCCGACCTGCCAGGTATCCTGAGCCTGTGGGCGCAAGGGAGCACACAGTGCGATGGGGGTGGCTGTGTGCACTCGCGTTGCTCGGTTGTGCTGGTGGCGACCCCGTGGATAGCGGCGTGACGGCCGGCCTCGGCCTTGGCGAAGCTGGGGGCGGAACCGCGGGCGCGTGGTGGACGGACGGTCCGCCGCCCTCCGAGAGCACGACCAGCGGCTTTCCTGGCGGGAGTACAGAAGGCGAAGGCGACGAAGATCCGGGCTTCCCGCCCGACCTCGGCACCTGCTCCGGACCCGCAGACTGCGTGATCGAGAACACGACCTGTTTCCTGGAGCAGGGCGCGTGTGTCGGAGGAATGTGTCAGTTCGATGCCAAAGCGGCAGGGAGCGGATGCAGTGACGCCGACCCCTGCACCGACGGCGACGTGTGTGACGGCTTCGGGCTGTGTGGCGGCACGCCGAAGCAGTGCGTCGGAGGGGAGTGTGTCATGGGTCAGTGCACCGTCAGCGAGTGCGAGGCCGGCACCGCCGATTGCAACGAAGACCCCGGCGATGGGTGCGAGGTCACACTCGGCAGCGAAACGAACTGCAACAGCTGCGGGGATACCTGCGAGGCCGGTCCTCAAGCGTCGGGGTCCTGTGTGGCGCAGAGCTGCGCGTTCGACTGCGACGCGGGCTTCGGAAATTGCGACGGTGACTGGTCCAACGGGTGCGAGATCCCACTCGGAGCCAACCAGTGCGATGCCGGAGGTCTCAACCCCAACGGGTGTTGGACCTCCTACTGCGGCAACTCGGGCAACGCCGACGCGGTGAACTTTGGCACGTGGCACTGCTTCGAGTGCACGACTTGCAGCACGCCGTCCGCTGGCCAGTGTCAATGGTGCGACCACGGTAGCGGCACTTGGTTTCCCGCCGAGAGCTGCGCCTGCGGCAGCTTCGAAGACCTGACCTGCGGGTAGGCCCACACGTGTGAAGTCCGCGCCGGGTACCTCCGGGACCTTTCCCGCTGCGCATCCCTTTGGGACGCTCTGCTCTCCTGCTCCGTACCAGGAAGCTGGAGTGGACTCAGGCAGTGGGGGGACAGGCTCCTAGCCCGCGAGGCGGCCGATGCTCTGTAGGTAGTCGCGAGCGAGCTGGTCGTTGTCGACCTGATCCGGATGGAATCCCGGGCGCAGGTACGAGACCAACGCATCGAGGACGAAACGCTTATTCTGCCCCCGCGCTCGGGCGGCTTTTCTCTCTGCGGCGATCTCGGCTTTCGAGATGTCCTCTTGGGCCAGGAGCATCGCGGTCGCGCTGCGCCAGAACCCCAGCAGGAGAGCGACCGCGATCGCCAGGCCGGCAGCCCGGACGGCATAGCGATCGTCGACCGCCTGCAGCACGTCGTACGCCACCGACTTGTGCTCGATCTCCTCGGCTGCGTGCCATCGCAACAGGTCCCGCATGACCGGGTGTGCGTGGTCGAGGAACTCCGTCCCCAGGCCTTGCTCGGCCAGGGTCGCGGTGAAGTGCTCGAGGGCCGCGGTGATCGACAGCCGGAGCACGGGTGGCATGCGGGGCTCGAACACCTCGAATGCGATGTGGTGGTAGCGGTCCAGCCACGTCTGAATGTCGTAGCCCTGGGCCTCCAGCATTTCGAACGCGCGCTCGTGCTCGTGGCCGTGGCTGGACTCTTGGCCCGCGAATCCGCGCACGCGGGCCCTCAATGCGGGGTCGTCGATCTGCTTGAGGTAGTGCCGAACAGATCGCACGAAGAACCGCTCCCCGGCGGGGAAGACGAGGTGCAGACCGTTGGCGATGTGGCTCACGACCGCCGAGTCGTAGAACCACTTTTTCGGTACCTTGCTGAAATCAAAGCCCATTTTCCGGACAGGAATCGGGCGGGCTGAGGAAGCGCGATCGTACGGCATTGAATTGAATCCTGTTCAACAACAGGCTTAGCACCGCATTGAATCGTGGTCAACAATGGCCCAGGCTTTCGTGTGGCCGATCCTCGACGCACACGTCTGCAAACCGATGAGCGACGTGCCCAGCTGCTCACGCTTGGGCTGCGTCTGTTCTCGACCCGCGCGTACGACGAGGTCTCCATCGAGTCCATCGCCGAGGAGGCTGGCGTCTCGAAGGGGCTGCTGTACCACTACTTCGGCGGCAAACGGGCGTACTACCTGGCGAGCATCGAGCACGCCGCCGGTGGTTTGATCGAGTCGCTCGATGCGGTGCCCGAGGCCTTGGTTGGTCCCGCCCGCGCGCTCGCGATGATCACGGCGTATGTCGATTTCGTGGAACACCACGGAGACGCGTACGGCACGTTGCTCAGTGGCGGGGTCGGCTCAGATCCCGAGGTCACCCACCTGCTGGCGCGCTCTCGTGAGGAAGTGGCCGCGCGGATTTTGCACGGCGTCGGGCTCGAAACGCCGCGGCCTGTCTTCGAACTCGCGGTGCGCCACTACATCGGGGGCGTCGAGGCGGTGGTGCTCGATTGGCACGACCGTCGCCAGGTGCCCCGTGCGGTCCTGCTGCAGTTCCTGGTACAGCAAGTCCGCGCCACGCTGGAGGTGGCGCTCGCGCTAGATCCGGACGCCACCGTGCAGCTCGACGTGCCCTGAGCTGTGGCGCATTCCGCTTGGGTTGCGTGCCCGAAGGCGGTACATGGCCAACGAGCCGGCGGGGGCTCGCATCACGCGACCCGCTGCCGTCACAACTGATCCGAGAGAGTCCGATGACCGAGCCCACGAACATGGTGAACCTGATCGAGCATCCGCTGATCCTGCACAAGCTGTCGATCATGCGGTCGAAACAGACATCGACGCAGGGCTTCCGGCAGCTGCTCGAGGAGATCTCGATGCTGCTCGGCTACGAGATCACCCGCGACCTGCCGGTCGAGATGCAGGAGATCGAGACGCCGTTGGCCACGATGCAGGCGCCCATGCTGCAGGGCAAGAAGACCGTCATCATCTCCGTGCTTCGGGCGGGCACGGGCATGCTGGACGGATTCCTCAAGGTACTGCCGGCCGCGCGGGTTGGACACATCGGCCTGTATCGCGATCCGAAGACCCTCAACCCGGTGGAGTACTACTTCAAGGTCCCCCGGGAGATGGAAGACCGGCAGGCCATCGTCGTCGACCCGATGCTCGCGACCGGAAACTCGGCCATCGCGGCCGTGGACCGGGTGAAGCGCACCGGCCCCAAGTCGGTCAAGTTCTTGTGCCTGCTCGCTGCGCCTGAGGGCATCGCGAACTTCCACAAGCACCACCGGGACGTGCCGATCTACACCCCGGCGGTCGACGAGCGGCTCGACGAAAAGGGCTACATCATTCCGGGGCTTGGCGACGCGGGCGACCGCATGTTCGGTACCAAGTAGTCGATGGAGTTCGATCAGCTGCGCACGCTGTTGGCGGTCCTCGAGCACGGGGGCTTTACCCGTGCCGCGGAAGCGCTTGGGCTCAGCCAGTCCACCGTCAGCTTTCACATCAAGAGCCTCGAAAAATCGCTGGGAACCCGGCTGCTCGATCGTGGCCGCGATGGCGTTCGGGCGACGGTTCATGGCACGACGCTGGCCCGCTACGCGGGGAGGATGCTCGAGCTTCGCCTGCAGGCAGCGTCCTCTTTGGGAGCACTCGACACTGGGGTGGTCGGTCGTATCGATGTCGCCGCGTCGACCATTCCCGGCGAGTACTTGCTGCCCGACGTGCTGGCTCGGCTGCGGCGTACGCACCCTGGAGTCTCGGTGTCCGTGCACGTTGGAGATACCAGTCGCGCTGTTGGAGCGCTCCGGGAGGGCATCGTCGACCTGGCGATCACCGGGTCGCCCAGTGGGGACCGAAAGATCGAGGAGACCGCGGTCGAACAGGACACGGTTGTCCTGGTGGGTCCTCAGCCGCCGCCAGAGGGTTTCGAGACGCTGATCGGGGTTCCGCTGGTCTTGCGCCGCGAGGGGTCGGGCACGCGCGCGGCCGTGGCTGATGTGTTGGCTCGTGCGCTCGATGGTGGTGAGCCCGGGCCCACGGTGGAGGTCGGTTCGACCGAAGCGGCCAAGCGTTGTGCGCTGGCGGGACTCGGGCTCGCGTTCGTCTCCCGCCGAGCGGTCGAGCGAGAGCTCGCGGCCGGCGTCCTGTATGTCCATCCGCTTGCCGGTCTTCCCGCGGCGCGCACGTTCTATTTGGCCACGGTCCGCGGGGTCACGCTCTCGCCGGCCGCCGCAGCGCTCCGCGAACTGCTCACGGGCGCGTGATAGGGTCCGCCGTCATGGCGTTCCGCTCGAGCATCCTCGCCGGCATCGTGGTCTTTGCCGGGTGCTCCTCCCCGCCCGCTCCGCCGCCACCCAAGGCGACCCCGGCCGTGGCCAAAGCAGACGCACAGCCGGCACCTGAAGGGGTCTCTGCACCCGAGGCCCAGGCCGAGGCTGTCGAAGAGGTCAAGCCGGAGGTGGAAGCCGAGACCTCCGAGCAGTGGCCCATCCCGAAGCCGGAGGTCTCGCAGGTTCCATTGGTCGACGACAGCGTCACGCTGAAGGTGGCGGGGGCCGAGCCTCGCACTGCCCTGCGTTTTTCGCCCGAGGCTGGCCAGAGCAAGACGGTCGAGCTTGCGATGGCGATGCAGGTGTCGATGACCGTGGGCAACAAGACGATCGACCCGTCGGTGCTTCCGGTCGTGACCGTGCAGATGAAGGTCACCGCGGCGCCTGACAAGGACGGGGCCACCGCATACTCGTACGCTGTCACAGCCGCGTCTCGTGAGCCGATGGAGGGCGCGAGCGAGCGCTTGAAGAAGGCGATGGACACCGCGGTGGAGGGGATGCAGGACACCAGCGGCAGCCTGAGCATCGACGCCCGCGGACGCCGGGTCGCGGCGGAGTACGTGTTGCCGGACGTCGCCACGCCCAACCTGCGCCCGAGCCTGGCGGGGTTTCAGCAGTCGTTCAGCCAGCTGTTTGTCGCGCTCCCCGAAGAGGCGGTGGGCGTCGGTGGGAGTTGGGCGAGCACGACGCACTTCGAACTCAGCGGCATCCCGATCGAGCAGCGGGCCACGTACACGCTGGAGTCCAAGGACGGCGACGCCCTCACGCTGGCCGTGGTCTTCGAGCAGTCGGCGACCGGTCCCGCCGAGGCGCCCGCTGGTGTTGCGCTGGAGGACACGCAGTTCGGTGCCCGCGGCTCGGGCACGCTCACCGTCCGGCTCGACTCGCCGTTCCCCGTCGATGCCAAGGCCCAGTCGCGATCCACGGTGCAATCCAGTGTCGCGCTCGGCGGCGCTCCCCAGCCCGTCGAGATGGACCTTCTGTCCTCCCTGGCGATAACCGCGCCGACGGGGTGAACGGTCCTGGCACCGAAAGGTTCCCGGGTGCCCCGAGGTGGGAGGGTGTGTCCCCTAAAGGGCGAAATTGTACCCTGGGGCCCCGAATCCGCAGCACAGTGCGTCATTTGGCGCGGTGACACGGGATCCCAGGTCCGATAGTGTGGCCGCGCCGTGCAACGTCCGCGTTTCATGTCCGTCGTGTTCTCTGGTCTCCGCATGTTCGGGGCGCTCGCCCTCGTCGGCGGGAGTCTGGTCGGCGGTCTCGGCTGCACCGGAGAGTTCGGAGAGATCCAAGCGCGGCCCAAGGTCCTGCGCCCCACGACCGTCGAGCTGTCCGAGGTCTCGGCGCCGGAGCCCACGGTTCAGGCCCCGGACACCTACCGGCTCAAGGAAATGACCAAAACGGCGGTGGTCAAGCCGCTGGTCTCGTACCCGGAGCGGGACTTCGACCTCTCCGAGGTTCGCTGGACCGTGCCCAAGACCATGGCCGTCGCCGACCTCGCTTCGCAGTGGGGCTTGCCGACCAAGATGCTGCGCAAGCTGAACCCCGCGCTCCGGGGCCGCAAGCGGGTTCGCGAGGGTGATGACCTCCGGGTCTACGCCGCGGATCTTGCCGCGCCCACGCGCAGCCTGGGCGCGCCCAATCGCGGCAAGCTCGAGGGCGGCGTGCCGCTGCCCGAAGGCGACTCCTGGCGCCTGCGTCAGCGACGGGTCCGGGTCTACGGAAACAAGGTCATGGTCGAGAGCCTCATGCAGGCCTTCGAAGCCTACGGCGCGGCCTTCACAGGCGCTCCCGAGGTTCGGCTGGGTGATCTCTCCAACCGCACCGGTGGCCGGCTATCCCCGCACAAGTCGCACCGCACCGGCCGCGACGTCGACATTGGCTATGTGCTGCTCCCCGGGTCGCGAGGCGAGCGGTACTGGCAGCGCGCCGACGAGCAGAGCTTCGACGTCGAGAAGAACTGGTTCCTCGTCAAAGCGCTCATCGAGACCGGCAACGTGCAGCAGATCTTCATGAGCGTCCGGCTGCAGAAGCTCATCATGCCGCTGGCCGAACGAGAGCTCTCCCCCGAGCAGATGGCGCGTTACTTCCGTCGCGCCAACCCAGACCCGCGCAGCCCCTCGGTGATCAAACACTGGAAGGGCCACCTCGACCACATGCACGTCCGCTTCCGCTGCGAAGAGGGCAACGCACGCTGCGTCTCACGGTCTCGGTAGGCGAGTGGGCCGCGTCAGTATCCGGCCGGGATTGTCCCGTGCAGGAAGCTGATCGTGTTCGGGTGCCACAGACGTGACCAATGGGCGTCGGTCGGCGACTGGGGGCTGCCAGCCTTGAGCCCTTCACGAGCCGACCACCGCGGCGTCTGGCCCGGGGCCAGCGTATGCAGGCCGCTCTGCCAGTGGCCGATGATGAAGGTGTGCCCCGCGACTCGGCAGCCCATCCGCTCGGTGAAGCGTTGCGCGAACTCTTGACCCGGCACGCAGCCTAGGGTTTCGCAGGTCCGGAACCAGACGGTCGAGCGCCCTTGCGGCAGGAGTCGGTCGGCGATGCGGTCGAGGGTGGGGGCCCAACGGTGACTCGGCTGTAGCGCGTCGGCGTCGAAGGCTTGCGTGTCGACGCGGGCCAGCCCCCACTTCCCGTGACCCCAGTACTGAATCTCGGCGATCGGCGCGTCGCCGCCCACGGTACCCAGCCAATGCAGGGCGTCGTCCCAGCTGCTCACCCCGAGCGCGTGGTCGATGCGGCCCAGAGCGCGGTACAGAGTCTTGCCGGAGCTCCACGCGTGCGAGAGCCCAGGGCGGTGACGTCTCCCTGTGCAGGTGCGGTCATAGACCATCAGCCGCAGGCCATCTTGCGCCTCAGCCAGCGGCCGACCCTCCTCTGACGCACAGGACGAGGTTGTCTCGACCTCGGGTGACGACACGGCTGCGTTTCGCGTACCAAACCAGCGGCGTGTCGCCGAACGTGTCGGCAGGGGTTGCCGACCAGTAGTAGCCGCGCTTGGTCATCTGCGCCTGGGTCAGTGACATCAGCTCTCCGACCGCGGGCAGGCGCCAGGTGCCGAGCCCGCCGACCTCAAGGCCTCCACAGTGTTCCTTGGCCGCCTCCCAAGACAGGGGCCCTTCAGTGTTGGAGACCAGCAGCACATCCAGCCCGCGGATCGCTCGAGTCCGCAAGGCGTGTCCGATCCGCGTCGGCCCTTCTCCCGCCGGCTCCTCTTGTTCGGCTGCGGGGGGAGAGTCCGGAGCGTCTTCCTTGGACTTCGTCGTCTCTGTCTCGGGCTCGCTCGAGCGCTCGCGGTCTCTGGATGCCTCGGACTCGGCGAGCGTAGCGTCGTCGGTCTGCTCGTCGTCTCCGCGACTCGACGCGACCACGATGATCCCCAAAAGGAGCAGGGCGGCACCGCCGAGTCCGATCCAGAGCCACGGTGGCTTCTTGGCGTCGCTCTCGTCGCTTTCGGGCAGCACGGTGGCGGCGGCCCGAACGGTCCCGCCGGCGAGGTCGGACGGTGCCGCACCGACCGCTGCGTCGCCGGGAGGTGGAGCTGGAGGGGGGAGCGAGGCATCCTCGCCCGTGAGTCCGGCCGCAAGCAACGCTTCTCGGCTGACGATCGCCGTGTCCCCAGTTCGTATGGCGTCGAGCGTCGAGGGAGGAATCACCGGGCTGACGGTCGTGCCTCCGGTGCGGACTGGAGGCTGCTCGCTCGCGGTTGGGGCGTCCGGGACGGGCTCGTCCGAAAGGTCGAGGTCGGCGAACTCGTCGGGGCGAATCAGCGTCTCGCCCGATGGCTCGGCCGGGCTCGCCTCGGGTTCCTCTTCGACCGCGGGGGTGAGGTTCGCCGGAGCTTCGGGCTCAAAGGGGTCGTCGTCGACCACTTCAGGGCGCATCGGGGTCGGCTTTGTGTGCGCAGCCTTGGTCGCCGGAGGTGGCGGAGGCGCCGCGGCCTTGGGAGTCTTCGGCGCAACGACCGGCGCGGTCCCAGAGCCTTCCTTCGTCGGGTCTGGCGGCGGCAGTCCGACCCGAGTGGCTCGTGAGACGCCTGCCGTCTCCGGCTTCGGCTGCGACCGAGGAGGGGTGATCGGGGGCGGTGTGACGCCCAGCCGGGTCGATCGAAGGGAGGGGCCATCGGGGGGGACGTCCGCCATTCGTCGTGCCTTCCCGGTCGCCAACCTGCGTAAGCTTGCCCCGATACGTTCTCGGAGCTCCCGGGGCCGGGTGGAGGCGACGGTCAGCGTGCGTCCGAACGGCACGTGATGGGCGAGAAGGATGTCTCGCAGCTCGTCCACCGCGTTGCGGCCCAGCGCCTTCGACCGGCACAGGACGTACAGACCTTCGCCGCGCAGACGTTCCACGGCCGGGCCGAGCGATGCCGGCGAGGTCTCGATGCCCTCGAGCAGGGTGACGCTGTGGCCTTGGGCCTCCAGGTCCTCGACGACGGGACGGATCGTGTCGCCGTCCGCCCCAGCACAGCAGATCACCACGGGTCCGGCTGTCGTCGGTGCGTCGCCATCCACCATTGCGATCGAATTTAGCACGGGGGTGCGTGTCCCCTCACATCTGGGCGAGACGGCGGTTGCGAGCCTGCGCGCGTGGCCAGGAGCACCGCGGGCCGAGCGATCCCCCGGATCGGCCCTAAGCCGGACGCTGGAACCCCACAGAAGCGGTTTGGGACGGGGGAGACGAGCGCAAGAAAACAAGCCGAATGGCGATCGTTGTGGTAAGCCCGCCCCAGCAGAGCGCGTCGATTTCGCGCCTCCAGGACAGATCCAGGACACCCTCGAGACAACCATGGCTGCTTCCAAAAGTTCTTCGCGGGGGCCCCTTTGGTCTTCGACCATCGGCCTCAAGGTGTTGATGGCCCTTACCGGCCTGGCAATGGTCGGCTTTCTGCTCGGCCACATGGCGGGACACCTTCAGGTGTTTGCCGGTCGCGATGCCTACAACGCATACGCGAAGTTCCTGCAAGGCCTCGGCGGCCTGTTGTGGGCGGCGCGCTTCGGGTTGTTGGGCGCCATCGCCCTTCACGTGTTCGCGGCGTTGAAGTTGACTGCCCGCAACTCGGATGCCCGGCCTCAGGCGTACGCGGTCAAGACGAACAAGGCGACCACGCCCTACGCGATCTCGATGCTGTACTCCGGTTACACGATCGCCGCGTTCGTCGGCTACCACATCGCCCACTTCACAATCGGCGCTGTGCACACGCCGATTGAGACGTACGGGCCCTCCGATGATCTGATTCACGACGTGTTCACCAAGTACGTCGTCGACTTCCAGAACCCGGTCATCTTCTTGCTATATGCAGCCGCGATGGTCGGCATCGCGATGCACCTGTCCCACGCGGTCAGCAGCATGTTCCGCACCCTCGGGGTCATGCGTGGCAAGTACCGCGAGCCCCTGTCGAAAGTGGGCCCGGTTGTTGGCTACGTGACGGCCATCGGCTTCCTCATTCCTCCTGCCGCATGCCTGTTGGGCATCGTGACGGTCTGAGCCCCGCGCGCATTTCAAGGAGCGACGACGCATGAAACTCGACTCGAAAGTTCCCTCCGGTCCCATCGAGAAGCGGTGGGAAAAGCACAAGTTCGACATGAAGTTGGTCAACCCGGCCAACAAGCGGAAGTTCAAGATCCTGGTGGTCGGCAGCGGCCTCGCGGGCGGTTCAGCCGCCTCGACGCTCGCCGAGCTGGGCTACGACGTGCACTGCTTCTGCGTGCAAGACAGCCCCCGTCGCGCCCACTCGATCGCAGCCCAGGGCGGAATCAACGCCGCGAAGAACTACCAGAACGACGGCGACAGCGTGTACCGGCTGTTCTACGACACGGTCAAAGGCGGAGACTTCCGCTCCCGTGAGTCGAACGTCTACCGCCTCGCCCAAGTGTCGGTGAACATCATCGACCAGTGTGTCGCTCAGGGCGTGCCGTTCGCTCGCGAGTACGGCGGCTTGCTCGCCAACCGCTCGTTTGGTGGAGCCCAGGTCTCGCGGACCTTCTACGCCCGTGGTCAGACCGGCCAACAGCTGCTGCTCGGCGCCTACTCCGGCCTCAACCGGATGATCGACGAGGGCAAGGTCAAGATGCACACGCGGACCGAGATGCTCGACATCGTCTTGGTCGATGGTCACGCCCGCGGCATCATCACCCGCGACCTGGTCAGCGGCGAGATCAAGCGGTGGGCTGCCGACGCGGTCGTGCTGGCCTCCGGCGGCTACGGCAACGTCTTCTACCTGTCGACGAACGCCAAGAACTCCAACGTCACCGCGGCCTTCCGGGCCTACAAGCGCGGCGCTGGTTTTGCCAACCCCTGCTTCACGCAGATTCACCCCACCTGCATCCCGGTCAGCGGCGGATTCCAATCCAAGCTCACCCTGATGTCCGAGTCGTTGCGCAACGACGGCCGGGTTTGGGTGCCTCGCGACAAGGCTCGGGTCACCGATCCTCCGAAGAGCATTCCCGAAGAAGAGCGCAACTACTATCTCGAGGAGCGCTACCCGAGCTTCGGCAACCTGGTTCCGCGCGACGTCGCTTCTCGGGCCGCCAAGAAGGTCTGCGACGACGGCTTCGGCGTTGCGCAGCACGAGGTCGACGGCAAGCGCAACGCTGTCTATCTGGACTTCAGCGCCGCGATCAAGCGCGACGGGCGTGATGCCATCGCCGACAAGTACGGCAACTTGTTCGAGATGTACGAGCGCATCACCGGCGAGTCTCCCTACGAGACGCCGATGCGCATCTACCCGGCCGTCCACTACACGATGGGTGGCTTGTGGGTGGACTACAACCTGATGAGCAACCTGCCGGGTCTGCACGTGCTGGGAGAAGCCAACTTCTCCGACCACGGGGCCAACCGGCTCGGCGCCAGCGCCCTCATGCAGGGGTTGGCGGATGGCTACTTCGTCATCCCGTACACCATCGGCAACTACCTCGCGACGGAGCACGCAGGCCCCGTCACCGAGAGCCACCCCGCCTTCGAAGCCGCGGAGTCCGAGGTTCGCACCAAGACGCAGAAGCTCTTGGCGCTGTCGGGCACCACTCCGGTGGACCAGTTCCACCGCGAGCTCGGCAAGATCATGTGGGACTACTGCGGAATGGCGCGGACGGCCGAAGGCCTGAACAAGGCCCTCGAGCTCATCCCCGCGCTTCGGGAGCGCTTCTGGAAAGAAGCGACGGTCCCGGGCAATGCAGATGAGCTCAACCCATGGCTCGAGTACGCCGGCCGCGTTGCGGACTTCATGGAGTACGCCGAGATGATGGTTCGCGATGCGCTCGAGCGGGACGAGTCCTGTGGGGGCCACTTCCGCGAAGAGCACCAGAGCGAAGAAGGGGAGGCTGTCCGCCGTGACGACACCTTCGCCCACGCCTCGGTCTGGGAATATCAAGGCGAGGGCGAGAAGCCCAAGCTGCACAAAGAACCGATGAAGTTCGAGTACGTCAAGCTGACGACCCGCAGCTACAAGTGACGCCGCCGGGAACCTACGAGGAAGTCATCCCATGAAGATCAAACTCAACGTTTGGCGACAATCCGGTCCCAAAGACTCCGGCGGTCTCAAGTCGTATGACATCGAGGTCACCGAGCACATGTCGTTCCTCGAGATGTTCGACGTGCTCAACGAGCAGCTTCTCAAGAACCCCAGCAAACACCCCGAGGGTCCGGTCGCGTTTGACCACGACTGTCGCGAGGGGATCTGCGGGATGTGCTCGATGGTGATCGACGGCGTGCCGCACGGTCCCAACAAGGCCACGACGACCTGCCAGCTGCACATGCGCAGCTACAAGGACGGCGATGAGATCACGGTCGAGCCCTTCCGGGCCAAGGCGTTCCCGGTCCTGCGGGACCTGATCGTCGACCGCGACTCGTTCGACCGGATTCAGCAGGCTGGCGGCTACATCAGCGTTCGCACCGGTGCCGCGCCCGACGCCAACGCGATCGCGATCGGCAAGGCCGATGCCGACGATGCGTTCGACTACGCCGCCTGCATTGGCTGCGGAGCTTGCGTCGCTGCGTGCCCCAACGCTTCAGCGATGCTGTTCGTCGGTGCCAAGGTGTCGCACCTCGCCAAAGTCCCTCAGGGACAGGTCGAGCGGACGCAGCGGGTCCTTCGCATGGTCGACACCATGGATGGCGAAGGCTTCGGCGGCTGCACCAACCACGGCGAGTGCGAAGCTTCGTGCCCCAAGGCGATCAGCCTCGACGCCATCGCCATGCTCAACTCTGAGCTGGCCCGGGCGGCGATTTCGTCTGCCAAGTAGCACGGCAGGTCGCACGGCAGGTCGCACGGCAGGTCGCACCGCGATGCCTGATCACGGGCGAGTCTGCTTGCAGGCTCGCCCGTAGTCGTGTGCATCATGCTCCCGTGGGGCGCACAGACCAGTCCCGGTGGGTGCCCCTCGCCGGTTTCGCTGTCCTCGTCGCGTACGTGGTCATGCGGGAGCTGGGCAACTCCGCCTACGACGACAGCTACTTCTTCAAGCGCTTCGCGTTGCATGCCGTCGAGAACGGTGTGTATGCGTGGAACCTCGAGGACGGTGCGGTCCATGGCAGCACGAGCCAGTTGTTTCAGGTACTGACCACGGCGGTCGTGCTGTTCACCAAGACGCACTTCGTCGCTGCGGTCCGGGTGCTGGACGGTGCGTTGTTGGTGTTGACCGCGGGGCTCTTGCTGCGGGTGGCACGGGGTCCGCTGGTGTTGCTGACGCTGGGCAACGCGCTGGTCACCTCGGTGGTTCGGTCCAACATGGAGACCGCACTGGCGCTGGCCGTACTGGCTGCGGCGTTGGTGCTGGAGCTCCGGACCTCGCGAGAGCCGGGGCCGCGAACGGATGCGATGTCGGCCGCTGCGACGGTGTTGGTCTACCTGGCTCGGCCTGATGCGGCGGCGATCGTCGCCGTGTTTGCGCTGCTGCAGCGGTGGTGGAGCGGACGCGGCGTGGTCCGGTACGCGGCGATGCTTGGTGTTTCGATGGCGCTGGTGTGGGCTGCGCTCTGGGCGGTCTACGGCACCGCGCTCCCGCTGTCGTTCCACATGAAGACGATGGCGCTTCATACCTACGGCCCGCACATTGCGAGCCGGCGGTGGGCGGACAAGGTTCCGCACGTGCTGGTGTTCGCGTTCACCGTGGCGCCGATGCTCTGGCTCCTCGTTCGGGCGCGGGTGTGGAAGCACCGCGATGCCACGTTGGCGCTGATGCTGAGTGCTCTGGTGTTCGTGGCGTATCACGTGGTGAGCACCCACGAGATCATGGGGTACCGGGCCCGGTTCTACGTTCCGGCGCTCGTGCCGTTGTGTCTGGCGACCGCGCGGGTCTGGCCGACGCAGCGGGTCCCACTGGCGCGATGGGGTGTGTTCGTTGTGTTGTGGTCAGGCGCAGGTGCGGTTGCCTACGTGCACGGGTGGATGCCCAACGGGGGCGGCTTCTTCCTCACCGTGCTGCCGTGGCCGGTCTACGTGATGGTGGTCGTCGGCTGGAGTGTCGCGCTGGTTTGGCCGGGGCGGGGGGTTGCCGTGGCAGCCTGCTTGCTCGTTGGGACCGCGGCTTGGATTCCGCCGGAAGACCCCGAACTGCGGTCGGATGCCGACGTCATGTTTCGCCACAACCGCGAGGTCACCACCGTTCGCGGTGTGTTCGACGTCGCCCGGTGTTTGCCCGCGGGGAGCACCGTCTACCACTCCGAGATGGGGGTGCCGGGGTTGGTGCTGTATCGCATGAGTGTGATCGACCAGGCGGGGCTGCTCTCGCGAGACGTTGCGATGGGCGGGCGGCCTTTTCAGACGCGGTGTGCGCAGGAGCGGCCCGAGGCGATTTTCCTGCCGCATCGAAACTACCGGGCGCTCAACGCTGAGATCGCGGATTCGGCGTGCATCAGGGACTACGTGCGGATTGTGGAGCGGTCGTCGTCGGCACTGCATGTGCGGGCTGATCTGGCGGAGGGCTTTCTGCAGTGCGGGACGGAATACCGAGAGTGGCGGTAGGGCCCTTGTCCCCCTGCTCGAGCCCCAGTGCAACGAGATCGAGGGGGGGCGCCGGGCCCCTTGCTCATCGCCCAGACTTCCGGCAACTCGAAGTCTCGCGAGGCCGCCGAGCTCACCCGAAGCACGGTGGAGCACGGACGTCGCTCCCTGGCGCCGGACGGAGTCGCCGTGTGCCCGGGCCACCGTGAGTTCGTAGCGACCCCTCAGTATCGGTCCAGGTTGCCGGCCCGTTGGACACGCCGACCATCGCTTCAAGTGTGACCGACCCAAGGAGGCCCGGTCAGAAGTCGCAGCCTTCGATGCCGCGGCACCGAAAGCACGACTCGTCCAGCGACTGCTCGATCGAGAACTCGAACCGTGCGGTGTCACCACCGTGGCTCAAGGTCAGCGAGCCCTGGATGTCTCGCGCCGTGACGGTGCCTCCGTCGGTGTAGGCGTCCGACGGATTGGTCTCGGACTCCTCTTCGTAGTGTATGAGATCGAACTCGCCGGTAACGTCGATCTCCAGCCGTCGATCCGCGTCCTGTTCCGGTAGGACCGATACACGCGCGACGATTGGATGTCGCCCCGGCTCGGTCGGGTAGTCCTCCAGGGTCACGGAGACACTTGTCGCTCCGCTGTCGGCAGGATCGTCGGTGGAGATGACGAGCACTTGGCTCGCGGAGGCCGACAGGGCTGCGTTGTCGAGTGCTCGCCCCGAAAGCGAGCCCGAGGCGTCGATCTCAACGCTGTCGTCGACGGTGGTCCAGTCGCAATGCTCCCGCGCGCAACCCGAGGGCAGCGCGAGAAGGAACGCGCCGACGAAACCGTGTTGGAGTGATCGCCGCATGCGCTTGCGGTAGTCCCCGGTCGTAGGCGGTCGGATCCGTGGGGACAGCCGAATTCACACCACCTGAATGCGTCTTCGAATGGAAGAAGGTCATGGAACGACGCGACGAACAACGCCACATGGCAACGGCCGTTGGGCCGCCAACCTCGAGGGCCGCGTCGCACAACAAGGGGAGCGCGGAGATCGGTACGACCAGTACGCTAGCGCCGTGAGCGCGCCGTGACGTGGTGCGGCGTCGTGCCGCGGGCGTCTTCAAGACCTCGTGCCGCGGGCGAACCGTGCCGGCCGGGAACACCACATCACGCTCGCCGGCGTTCCACCGAGAGGAAGCGAGCCGAGGTCCCCGTGTTATACGGGCTCGTCCGATGAGCATCCGCGTTGCGTCGCTTGATCTAGCCCTTCGAGGCCCCTTGTCGCTCTGCCTCGCCGTCGCCCTCTGCGGCTGCCCTGGGGAGGACGCATCCGGCGATGCGTCCTCCTCGGCAGAGGCGTCGACCTCCTCCGAGAACACGACCTCGACCGGTGCCGAGACCTCGAACACCTCTTCGGGAACGACCGAAACCACGCCCGGCACCACCGTCGATCCAACGACGGGCGGTCCCGAATCCACGGGGCCTGGGACCACGGGGCCAACGATCGGGTGCACGCCCGGAGCTCCGTGCTGCAACGACGCGGGCGAGTTCGAGGAGTGTTTCGTCGACGACGTGACCGGGCTGGCCTGGGAGCTGGTTCCGCAGGGCGGAAACCCCAACGTCGCCGACGCGCTCGCGTACTGCGACGCCCTCACCCTCCTCGGATCCGGCGGCTGGCGCCTGCCGAGCGTCGACGAGCTCCGCTCACTCATGCGCGGCTGTCCCGATACCGGGAGCAGTGGCGCGTGCGGGCTGACCGACGGGTGCGTGACCGCGGACTGTCGCGACGATGCCTGTGATGGCTGCATCGACGCCCCCAATGAAGGTCCGGCCATGTTCGGCTGCTATTGGAACCCGAACCTGCAGGGCGAGTGCGGCGGCTACTGGTCGATCTCGACGCCGGGCGGTGGCCTGGGTTGGCTCGTGGACTTCGACGACGCGACCATCCGCCAGCGCGACGCCACCCTCCCGGCCGGTCTCGTTCGTTGCGTGGCGAGCTTGCAGTAGGGGTGGGGAGGAGGGAGACCAGTCTGGGAGTCGTGGGTGGCGTGACCGGAGCCGGGGACGTCTCTCGGCCTTTGTGTGGGCGATGGCGCTCGAGAGTTCGGCCGACTCCTGTCCGTCGCGGACGTAGGCCCTTGCACCTGACGGTCAGGGGTGGAGCGCCTCCGGGCACGCCGAACCAACGCGAACGGACGAGCCGAGGCTCGCCTTCTGCAAATCCAGGTTTTCCCCCTGACCTAGGCGGCCAGGAGCAGGTCCAGCGGGACCGGCTCGGTCAGCGCGTTGTGGCGCAGCCGCATCCGAACCGTACCCGCCGGGAACACAACGTTCCGCTCACCCGCGTTCCAGCGTGCCAGTGCAAGTCGGTACTCTTCTAGGAACTGCAGTCGCAGCAGCTTCATGGCGCTCCGTTGTGCGAGGGTCTGCGTCGAAAACGTCGGCTGCCGGCCGAACAGCTCCTCCCCCTTCCCCGGCACCGTCGACCAGCGGATCTTGAGCGCGGCCTTCATCCCAATGACCGGCTTCCCCTTCCGCTCGGCTCGAATCTTCGTCTCACGGCTCTCCAGCCCTCTACGAATCTTCGCGCGAAGCTCCTCATTGGAGAGCTTGGGCATGATCCGGGGCCGGTCGAGCATCAACACGGCGGTCTCGGGCATCTTCGAGCGATCAGCGTAGGCGGCCCGGCCGGAACGCTGGGAACTCCGGCGATGCTTGTGCTGTTTCTTCTTCGACCAGATCCCGATACGTGGCTTGGCGACGACGTACTCCTTGCCGTACGGCATCCGCAACGAATTGAAGCCCTTCCAATGGGCGGTCTTGTGCACGATGCCCGCAGCGACGGCGTTGGCCAGCGTGTAGATGCAGTGCTCGAGGACCTTCTCGTCGCCAAGGACGGTCTGGATGCCGGGCTCACCATCGAAGAACTTGCCGCTCGTACCACGAATCGCGTTCAGCTCGCGGGCGACAACAGCATTGAAATCCTTGAGGAAGTCAGTGACCCGCCCGAACCGGTCGAAGACCGCCATGTGGTAGTGCGTCGACAGGAACTCGAACTCGTAGAACTCCATGCCCCACTCCTCCCTGTACCTCGAGGACACGACCGCGAAGGCATACCGGATGACCTCGTTGACGCGTTTCTTGGGGACGAGGCGGTAGCTGCGGTGCACGGCACGAACCGTGATGTACAGCGTGGTGTCAGGATACAGGTTTCGAGGGCTCGACATTGCTCAACAGCAGTCGACCGTGGGCCAACGCTGTTGCACGAAACACATCTTCCAGACTGGTTCTCGCTCAATCCCCAGACTGGTTCTCGCTCAATCCCCAGACTGGTTCTCGTCCTCCCTCCCAGACTGGTTCTCGTTGCACGAAACACATCTTCCAGACTGGTTCTCGTCCTCCTATCCCTCCGCTGCCACCCGCCGGTAGTGCAGCGACCCTCCGCCGCGCTCCAACACCAGCATCGTCGATGCGGCCGTCGTGGTGATGTACGCGGTGGACTGCGGGCGGTCCTTGAAGAAGAACTTCCGCGGCGCCGTTGGGTGCATGCGCTTGTCCGGACGGCCGTGGATCCGCAACCGCAACCCTTCACCCACGACGAACTGAGTCTCGACCGCCCGCAGTGCTCGGAGCGTCTCGGCATCGGCGTCGACCGCCACCTGTTCGAGGTCGTTGGGAGTCATCACCCACCGCCCGGCCAGGGCAGCAAACGGCTCGGGCTCGAGCGGGACCGGCCGCGCCTCATCCCGCACAGGAACAGGAATCTGGTACGCCATCTTCGCGACGGCCTCGGCGATCTGCGAGCCAGGCGCGACCTCGGAGTTCGCCAGGTGAATCACGACCAAGCCGTCGGAGGGGATCAGCAGGACGCCGTGCTCATGACCGTCGAAGAGTCCCACCCAACCGTAGGCGTCGCGTCCGGCGATGGTGGTGGGTGCAAAGCCGTACGGCTTGTCGAAGTCGTTGTTGCCGAGCATGCGGCGGCTGAGCTCGGGGCCAAAGCGCTCGGCAAGCAGTGCGGAGTACAGCTTGCCGAGGTCGGTGGCAGTCGAGGTCCAGCCCCCGGCGGCTCCCAAAGACGCAGGCGTCGCATCGACGACCGGCACGAGGTGCTCGTCCATGTGAAACGACAGCCCAACGGACGCGCCCGGCTGCCGCCCGAACTTGGTGTGCTTCATGCCCAACGGCTCCAACACCCGCGCCTGCACGACCTCGGTGTAGGACTGCTCGGTGACCTCTTCGATCAACAAACCGAGCAGGGCTGCGTTGGACAAACTCGGCGCGAAGTCGGTACCGGGCTCGAACTCCAGCGGGTCACCCGCAAACGACGTGACCAAGGCCTTGTGGTTCGCGGCTCGTCGCTTGTAGACGCGCTCGAACAGCATCGTCTCGGTGAAGTTGGGCAGCCCGCTGGTCATGGTCAGCAGGTGCTCCACCGTGATGGAGGGCTGCAGCTCCATGTCCGGGATGTGCGTCGCCACCGAGTCGTCCAGCGCGAGGTCTCCGCTGCGCACGAGCTCGAGGACGGCGACGTGGGTGAGGTGCACCGAGAGCGTGCCGATCTCGAAGGCGTCGTCGTTGCCGTGCGCCGTCTCTTCTGCCAAGTCCCGCAGGCCCCACGACTGATGGTGTAGCGCCGTCCCATCCGCGAAGACGGCGGTGGTGCCATGGACCCGGAAGGTCGGCCACTGCTTGCCCCATCCGGCGACATAGGTGCTCACCGATTGCGCGAAGCCGTGGGGCAGGGCGAACGCTGGGACCTGCTCCTGCGGCGCGGCGGCGGGGGACGATGGGCGGGGCTCGGTCGCGCAGGCGGAGGCAGCGACAGCGAGGGAGAGGACGAGGCTGCGGGCGAACATCGGCATCGGTACGCACCGGGGGGAGGACCAAAAGTTCCCGGCTCCCTACACCGACACGTATCGGGGCCCGAAGGTTCGAGGCCAACAGGTGCGCGAGGCGACAAGTGCTGAGAAAAGGGACCTGCGGCCAGAATTAGCGACGAGGAGATGGGTGCAGCCCAGTGCTCAGCGGACATCTCGAGGCTCGCCACCTCACGCGATGGAGATACGGTGCGGAAAACGAAACGGATCGAGCTGGCCGACGTTGTTCGGGTAACCTCGTAGTCCTGGTTCGAGACCCTCGCTCGAGCTTGCCTGCGGTGTTTTGGTCCCCGACAGACGTGGAGTCCCCCGAAATCATGGTCAAAACCCCTGTTCTCTTCCTCTCCTGGGCCGCCGCGACACTGGCCGTGGGGTGCGCGTCTGCACCCGAGACTCCGGCCGCATCGCCGGCGGTCTCCGTGGCCGCCGAGCCCGCCTCCCCAAGAGATCCCGACGCACCTCGGTACAAGCCCAGCACCTCAAGCGCATCCGCGGTCGACATCACGACCAACGCGTACGGAGCGTACGACGCGGCCTCAGGGGCCCCCAAGATCGGCGACGTCGCCAAGGACTTCACACTCCCCCTGGCCGACGGAGGCACGTTCGACCTCGCGCAGGCCCGAGCGGCCGGTCCGGTTCTGGTGATGTTCTATCGGGGATTCTGGTGACCCGCCTGCAACACGCAGCTCGGTGAGCTGCAAAGTGCCATCTCCGAGTTCGACGCCCGAGGCGTCACCATTGTCGCGCTGAGTGTCGACGCTCCCGAGGTTTCGCTCCCGTGGGTCCAGAAGAAGGGCTTCACGTTCCCCGTCGCATGCGACCCCAAGCTGGAGGTCATCCGGGAGTGGGGCTTGGAGAACACCGATGTGGGCGACTTGTCCCTGCACGCGGTCTATCTGCTCGACCCGGATGGAACGATCTTCTATCGGAAGATCGCGCGCCGAAGGGCCTATCCACCGGAGTTCCTCGACGCGATCGACTACCACGCAAAAAAACTCGAGGCTTCCGGATAACGGTTCGATGTCTGGGTCGTCTACAGGAGCGTGAGGTTGGCCGGCCAGCAACGTGAGACGCAGAGCTTGGTGCCCTGGGTTGCGGCCGCACAACGTGGTGACCGGGAAGCGTTCGCCCTCCTGTACGAGCAGATGGCGCCCGTCGTTCACGGGTTGCTTCTGGCTCGGGTGCGCACGTTCGACGTCGCGGACCTGCAGCAGGACGTCTTCGCGCTGGCGCTGCAGCGGCTGCCGTCGTTGCAAGACCCGGAGGCGTTTCCCGGGTGGCTGTGCTCGATCGCTCGAAACGCGGCCGTCGATCATCTTCGCCGAAGGAGTCCGGACCCGATCGAGCCGGCGCGAACACCCTACGCGCTCGCGCCCCACGTCGCCGATGCACGGCGCGTATTGGCGGCGATCCGGGAACTCCCCGAGGCGTACCGGGAGCCGCTGGTCTTGCGCTTGGTCGAGGGGCTGACCGGTCCCGAGATCGCCGAGAAGACAGGCCTGACGCCAGGGTCTGTTCGCGTGAACCTGAGCCGCGGGATGAAGCGCCTGCGCGCCTCGCTTGGAGTGATGACCGATGCACGATGATTACCTGTGGGACGAGACCGGTGACCTCGACGTTGAGGGGGCGCAGATGCTTGCGCTGCAGCGAACGTTGGCGCCTCTTCGTTATGAGCCGGAACCCCTGCGGTTGCGTCACCAGGTTGCGCCACATCGCCCGTCGGCATCGCTCCCATGGCTGGTTCCTGCGCTCGCCGCCGCGGCTGCGGCGACCTTGGTCCTCGCTCTTCGCGCGTCCTCGCCCGGCACACCAGACGCCTCGGTGATGGTGGTGTCGGCGCAGGAGCCCGACCCGAACCCGACAGGGCCGCAGGCAGGCCTCGCACAGGTCTCGGGTGCGCAGGCTTCCGCGGAACCCGGGAATGCTCGACCGCCGAAGCCGCCCTCTGCGGCAGGTGCTCCACCAGCCAAGGCTGCCAAGCTGTCGTCCACCACGCCGAAGCCCGCCCGGGTCGGCAAGCCCCGCCGGCCCGCAAAGCCACCTCGGCGTCGCGCCCGCTCCAAGCCCGTACGACCCGAGACCAAGCCACCCAGCGTCGAGTGCATCCTGGATCCGACCCGTTGCGGTGACGACTCGCCAGAGAAACCAAGCCCCGGCGCTGGGGACAAGACGCCCACGGTCGACTGTGTCCTCGACCCACGGTTGTGCGAGCCGCTACCCGAGACACTCTCGTCCTCGGACATTCGCGCCGCGATGACCCCGGTCAAGTCGCAGGTTCAGGCTTGCGGCCCAAAACACGGCGCAGCGGCCGGGGACAGAGTGAAGGTCAAACTGTCGATCCTGGGGGCGACGGGGCGAGTTTCCAAGGCCAACGCGATCGGGGAGTTGGCATCCACATCGTTGGGACGTTGCGTCGCGAAGGCCGCGTCCAAGGCTCGCTTCCCCCGGTTCAAGCGGGAGCGACTCGCCGCCATTTATCCCTTCACGATGCCAGCCCCGAAAGCCGCGCCCGAGCCATCGAAGAGTGCCACCGGACTCATGCGGGAGGTCTCTGAACGTGCAAACGTCAAAGCTCGCGCATGCGCACTCGCCCACGATGTTCCCTCCGGGACTCGCGTGGACCTCGAGGTGAAGGTCTCCGCAGCTGGCAAGGTCACGAAGGTCCGAGTCCAGCCGCGCGACCCGCTGTCCAGTGACGCCACGCGTTGCCTGAAGGCTGCTGTGGGGAAGATCGTGGTCAGTCCGTCCGCAACCGGGGTGGGCGGACGAATCCCGCTCTCCTTGTGACCTCGAGGGACCGGCGGCTGATCGGCGGGCCTGCGTTCACCGTCTGCGCAGGTCGCTGAGGTCGCCCGGTGCCGTCTGGAGACGCGCGGCCCCAGGCGAGACGCCGAAGATGCGCTTGAACGCGCGGCAAAACGCCGCTTCGGAGCCATATCCGAACCGCGTCGCGACGCAGGCCAGGGGCTCCGCCGTCGTCCGCAGATGGGTGCGCGCCAGATTCATGCGCCAGCCCGTCAGGTAACGCATCGGCGACTCGCCCAGCAGCTCCGTGAATCGAGCCGAGAAAGCCGAACGCGACATTCCGGCCTGTGCGGACAACCTCGCGACGCTCCAGCCCTCTTGCGGGTCGCGGTGGATCGCAGCCAATGCGCGCCCGACCTGTGGGTCGCGGAGTGCCGCCAGCCACCCGCGATCGGCGTCGGGGGACGTCGCGAGCCATCGACGGATCGCCTGGATCACGAGGACATCGGCGAGCCGGGTGACGACGGTCTCGCCGCCGGGACGCATGGCTCTGGCTTCGCGAGTGATCAACTGCAACGTGCTGTGGAGCCAGGCACCGGACTCGTCGTCCCAGCCGTCGACCGAGAGCAGCGGGGGCAACAGGTCCACGAGTCGGTGCGCCGCCACGTGGTCAAACCGGACCACGCCGTACATCGCCTCCGTCAGGGCTCCGGTGCCGCCCCAAGATAGGGTCTCGTAGCGGTCGGTGATCGCCTGGACGGGCAACGCCGACAACTCGACCGTGCGAGCGCGCCGATGGCTGCGGAGCCGATGGGCGGTGCCGTGGGGGATGAGTGTGAGGCTGCCCGGTCCCAGCTGTGCGGGCTCGACCCCGGACATCTCGAGCCAGCACTGGCCCGCGGTGACGATCACGAAGGTCATCATTCCGGGGAAGGCCGGGATCGCGATGCCCCAGGGCGCCGAGAGTTCGCTGCGGCAATACAACGTGCCCGTCATGCGCAGCTGGTGAAGGGTCTCGCCGAGCGGGTCGGAGCGGTGCGGCGGCGGTGTGCGGGACTGGGACACGAAGGTGCTTGCAGCGTCGCAGAGGATGGGCCCGTCGTCCAGACGATTGGACGATGGGTACATCGATGCGGATGCACGGTCGTTGCCGCCCAGTGGGACCCAGCCCATGTTTGACCCCATGAAGGACTCCAAGATGCTGACCGCCATCCTCCTCATATCAGGGCTCCTGGGGACCTCCATTGGAGCGGGCCTGTTGCTCGTCCCTGAGATGTTTCACGCGAGCAGCGGCATCGACCTCGGAGGAGACGTCAGTCTGCTCAGCGAGACGAGAGCACCCGGCGGTGCGTTGCTGGCCATCGGAGCGCTCATTACCACCGGGGCATTTGTGCGGAGCCTTCGCTTCACGGCCTCCGTCTTGGCGAGCGTGGTGTACTTGTCCTACGGCCTGGCCCGCGTCTTGAGCATGGTGGTGGACGGCTTGCCCTCGAGCGTCTTGGTGCAGGCGGCGGCCCTGGAACTCGTCATCGGCGGGGTGTGTCTGTTCGCGCTCTTCCGGTACCGTTCTTCGGCCACGCTGCGACCGCCTGCGGCCAAGGCGTCCCAGCGGTGAGACGCGTCGTGGACACCGCCGGTCGGCCGGTGGTAGGGCGGGTGGGTGTCCTCGAAGGGCCCCCCTGCCTGGCTGTATCTGCTGCTGGCCACAGCCGCGGTGATCGGGGCATGGATCCTCGCGTGGGACGGCCCGACGCCCGGTCGTCGGCCGGCCGAGACGGAGGCTGAACCGCAGGTCGCGAAAACGACGCCGGGAACCAAGCGCTCGGCCGGATGGGCTCCACGCCCCTTGCCCAGCGAGCGCGCCTCGGCCCAACCGGGCTGCTCTCCCCAGGAAGACACGCTCTGTATTCGCGGAGATGCCTGGTGGATCGACAGCTGCGGCAACCCGCACGAAAAGGCGGAGGAGTGCGGCGTCACGCTCTGTGAAGACGGCGCGTGCGTCGGTCCCGATCTCGCTTGCGCTTCGATGGGCGCAGGTCGCTGTGAAGACGGCGTCGCGGTGGGGTGTGCGGCGGGGCGCGTCTATCGCAGAGACTGCGTGGAACAAGGGCGGCAGTGTGTGCTCACCGAGGAGGGACCCGCCTGCGGACCCGCCGACGGGACGCCGTGTGTCCTGGGAGTGCCGCCACGCTGCGATGGCGACACGCTGGTCTCGTGCGCCGATAGCCTTCAACAGCGGCTCGACTGTGCATCGGTTGGCGCGAGCTGCCTGCCGCTACGAGGGGGGGGGGCCGACGCTTGTGTGCGTCCCACCGCGCCGCCGCGGCGTCAGGGGTGCTCCGGCTGTGGGTGCGAGCCGGACAACGAGGCGGAGGAGCTGTGCAACGGCCTCGACGACGACGGCGATGGGTTCATCGACGAGGGCGCAGAGTGTGGCGTCGTCGACTTGGTCGCCGTGGTCGTGGCGGACTCGGCGGGCAACACCGACTACACCGATGCCGACCTCGCGACCGAACTCGAGCGCATCAACTTGTACTTTGCTCGCGACGACGACCTCGGCCTCTCGTTTCGGTGGGCCGACACCGTCTACCTCGACTCCGAAGCGTGGCTCGAGATCGACGACACCGAGCTGCAGGCGGTGCTCACCGGCAGTGCGCACGTTCGGCAGCGCGACGCGTTCTACATCCCGATCGTGTTCACGCGAGGGCTGCTCGTCGATGACGTCCCCCGGCCCGGGCTGGCGACGCCGCCCAACGGGATCTGCGGCGGTGTCCGGCGCGTCCAAGGACGACAGCCGCTCGTCGGCGGGGTGATCATCGCCAAGCAGCGCTGGGAGAGCACCGTGGCCCACGAGATCGGGCACTACCTCGGCTTGTGCCATACCCACGCTCCCACGACGGACGCCGTATCCGAAGTCGACGAGCAGGGGCAGCCGTGCTCCGAACCCTGCGCCCTGCAAGGAGATGGTGTCTGCGATACACCGCCCGATCCGGGCCCCGTATCCTGCCAGGTCCTCGATGGCTGCGACCTGTCCTGCGAGGACGGGGAGGCGGCCGACGCGACGAACGTGATGGCGTACTACCCTTCGTGTCGAACGCAGTTTACCGCCGAGCAGGCGGCAACCGTTCGCGAAGGACTGTCTTGGCGCCGTGGTTGGTATGCCTGCGTGTTCGAGCCTTGTCCGTGTCGTCCGTCCGAGGGGGACTGCCCGCAGGGGATGACGTGCTCTCCGTTCGATGCCGACGATGGCGGGCAGCGCTGGCAGTGCCGGCTGGATGGTCCCGCGCCGCCGGGTGCTCCGTGCAGCACCGCCGACGCGTGCGATGGGGGGTTGTGCGTCCGTCAGGCCGATGGAGGGTCAACCTGCGCTCGGATGTGCAACGCCCAGACGCCGCAATGCGAGTGTGCGCCGCTGAGCGGCATCGACGTCCCGTTGTGTGTGGACGACCTGCGCTGAGCCGAAGGTTCCTACTCGCCGACGAGGGAGGCGAGCGTCGACTCGACCAGCGCCAAGCCGGGCTCGGTGTCGGCGAGAACGATGGTGCCGTCCGTGTCGACGATGACGTGGAGCGGGAACACCTTGCTCGGGATGCGGTAGCGGGCGAAGGCCTGGGAGTCCATGTCGAGCACGACCGGAAACTCGAGGCCGGCGTCGGTGGCCAAGGAGTCGGCGTATGCGGTCCGCCGGCCCTTGTTGATGCCGACGAACACCACGTCGTCGCCGTAGATCGGCACGAGGTCTTGTTGGATGAGCGGGAACTCCTCCGAGCAGGTCGAGCACCCGAAGTCGAAGAGCTTCATGAAGACGACCTTGCCCGCGTGGTCCGAGAGCCGAAACGGATCGCCGCTGAGAGTGAGTCCCGTGAAGTCTGGGGCGACGAGGCCCGGGGAGGGGCCGGTGGGGTTTCCTTCGAGCGCGACCTCCAGCGTGGGCTGATCCGGATCGTTCGATTCGATGAACAACGTCCCTGCCGTCATGGCACCTTCGCCCGCATCGAAGACCAGGGAGATCGGGGTGCTCGCGCCGGGGGCCAACTCGACCTGGCCTTCGCACGATGAGCTGTCCAGGTTGTCGTCGAGCGTCGCGGTGAACGGTCCGTCGGTGGCGACTTCGGAGATGCGCAGCGCCGAGCCGCCCGTGTTGCGTACGACGTACAGCGCTTCGACGGACTCTCCTGCGGCCGCGAAGACCTGCAGCGACGGAGCGTCGACTGTCAGGTCTGGCGCAGCGGTCGGCGCTCGGACGATGAACTCAAACACACCCGCATCCCCCGCGACCGCGTAGCCATCCCCAAGGGGGCTGATGCTGCGCAGCCAAGCTCCGGCAAGGGTGCCGACATCGGGGCGGTGTTCGGAGGAGAGCCGGGTGACGGTGCCGCCCTCGCGTGCATAACGAAGCACGGCGTGCCCCTCGACGACGAATGCGTGTCCGTTGGACAGCAAGGCGTCGGTCACCACGCCTTCGGTCGTTGTCGGCCCGGACGAGAAGAGCGTCTCGCTGACGTCGAGCCAGTCCCAGCCCTGGGCGCCTCGCAGGACCAGTGCTTCGTCGCCGCTTGCCCGGATACCCAGCGCGGGGCTCTCGGTTTGTAGCGAGGAGCGTGTGTCGCCGGAGTCGGGGTCGAGCAAGAGCACGCCTTGGGCTCCGGCCGCGACCAGGATGCCGGCATCGGATCCGGCGACGTCGAGCGCACTGGAGAGCGCAAAGCTGGCGGTGACCTCGAGGCTAGATCCATCCAGTCGCAACACGCCACTGTCTCCCGCAGCCACGAAGATGGCATCGCCCAGGACCGCGAGCCCACAGGGGGTGCCTTCGATGGTTGTGGACTGCAGGACGCTGAGGCCGCCACTCGTACTCAGCGTGCTCAGGGCTCCGTCGGCGGTCAGGACGAGTGCGCCCTCACCCGGCAATGCGACCGCCGAGACACACGGGCTGCTCAGCTCGAGCTGGCCCTGCACGGCGCCGCCGTCATCCAGCCAGGCCGCGAAGGTGTCCCCGCAGGCCAGCACGCCAGTGCCGGCCTCGATCACGCGCCGGACGGAGCCGGGAAGGGCCACGACGCCGCCGAGTTCCATGTCGTCGTCGGCGGGGGTGCTGCACGATTCGTCGCCGCCGGAGTTGCCACTTCCCGCGTTGGGATCATAGGCGACGCCGGTGTCGGAGTCGGGGAGGGCAGGCGCGCAACCGAGCATCGACGCCACTCCAAGCGTCATCCACCGCGCCGCACGACCGACGTTGGACCCCTCCACGTTTGTCCTTTGTAGCGCGAGACGACCCAATGCTGCATCCCCACGAGGATTCCTGTCGAAGGCCATTGGCCGACGCGAGGCGGACTACACGATCCGCAGCAGACCCCGTCGCGCTTGCCGCAATGGACATCGGGTGCGATCCTCGAGGAGGGAAGAAGGGAGGTTGCGATGATGCCCATGCGGTCCAAAACCACCTCACTGTTTGTATGTGTCGCGCTGGGACTCTTTGTGCCGGCGTGCGATGACGAGACTGAAGACGCCGACGGAGTGCCTTGGATCCCCACCGGGGGGGATCCTACAGACGCCGCCGGTGGCTCCTCTGGTGAGAGCGACAGCGCATCGAGCTGGGGCGACAGCGACGACTCCGACACCTGGGATTCGGCCGGTGACTCCGGCGATGACACCGACGGTGACTCCGCTGGCGAGAGTTCCGGCGGCTACGACTCCGGGGGCGAGAGCTCAGGCGGTGACAGCGGTGCCGCGGGAGGAGACAGCCCCTATGCGGGCGGTTGGGACGTGGGCGCCTGCGATGACGCATCCGGCCCGGGCGATGCAATCGTCGGGACGGACCAAAACGGCGACAGCGTCTACTTGCGAGACTTCTGCCACAAAGCCGTCTTACTGGTCTTGGGGAACTTCACGTGAGGCCTTTGCGCCTCGCACGCCTCCGGTCTGGAGGCAACGTACCAACAGTACAAAGACCAGGGTCTCATCATCTACGGGGCGTACTACGCCGGAACGCAGGGCGGTCCGCCTTCGCAAGCTGAGCTCCAGGACTGGGCCACGCAGTACGGACACACGTTCCCGATCATCTCGTTGGGGAACGTCTTCGATGTAGTGCCGATCTTCGGCAACTCGATCAGCGCGCCGGATGAGGCGTTGTTCGGGCCCGGCCTCGAGCTGATCGGCACCGGCTCCATCTCCGAAGCTCAGATCCAAGCCGCGCTGCCCTAGGCAGCCCGGCATGGTCCGGCGCGCGCCAGCGTCACTGCGAGAGCAGGACGTTGGCCGCGTAGACTTCGTCGCCCTGGGCCGAGATGGTCACGATGTCGAGCGAGCCATTGCCGTCGATGTCGGTGATCTCGGTCTGCCACGTGGGAATCGCTTGGCCCTCGATCCCGGTCGGCTCGGCGGTGATCTCGTAGGACACGCCACCGCTGAAACTGGGTCCGAGTCCGACGTTGACGATCGCGAGGTCGGTGCGCCGCAGGCCGATGTCGGGTGTTCCGTCGCCGTTGAAGTCGGCGATCGCGTAGCCGGTGATGCGCTCGCCAGCCTCGATCACCGGTCCATTCTGCAGACCCCCAGCGCCGTCCTGGTTGAAAACATGCAGCGTCGCGCCGTAGGTGTTGGACATCGGATCGCCGGTGCTCGTCAGGACGAGGTCTCCGCGACCATCGGCGTCGACGTCCTCGATGCGAGCCGAGGCCGGCGCGAGGTCGCTACCGAGCTCGAGGGTCGAGCTCGACGCGAAGCTGGAGCCTTCGTTGGTGAAGACGACAACCTCGAGGCCATTGTCTCCTTCACGAACGACGAGCAACTCGTCCAGCCCGTCGCCGGTGGTGTCGGTGCCCAGGATGGTCCACGGGCCCGATGGCGCTCCGGTGACGACGACGTCTTGGGCAGCGCCGCAGTCTTGTCCGGTGCAGCTGCGGAGCTCGAGCGCGTCCAGGGTCGAGGCGTCGGGTGCAAATGCCAGGTCGGTCGAACCGTCGGCATCGAAGTCACCGAACCAGGGCCCGGCCGGAGGCGACCCGGTGGGTTCGTAGAACCGCTGGAGTTCGGAGCCCTGGACCCACCACACGTCGACCCGAACGTCGCCGAGGGCCCCGTAGGTTCCCTGCATGAACGCATTGCGGACGTTGTTCGACTGCGAGCTGGCAGGACGGGGTCGTGACAGGGCGACCGGGAGGTTGTTGGCCGTGGGCTCGCTTCCGAAGCTCAGGGCGACGCCGTCGTCGAAGGCCCCACCGTTGTTGGTAAACAGCACGGCCTCGTCGGCCTCGTCCGGGCCGGTCTCCTCGCTGCGGGCCAACATGTCGACGTCGCCGTCGCCGTCGAAGTCGCCAAAGGCCACCTCTGTGGATGGCACCTGGACCCGCGTCTCAACCATGCAAACCCCGTCGCCCTGCTGAACGACGCAGCCCACCGGCGGGATGCCGGTACTCGGAGCGTCGCTCGTGGGGCCGCTCGAGTCGCTCTCGGTGTCCGTGTCGCCCTCGGTCGTGCTGGGCGTGTTCTCGGAGGACGCCCCTACCTCGGTGCCCCCATTCTCGGAGGGGTTGTCGTCGCCACACCCGATGGCGATCCCAGGGCACAACAGCGCAGCGCATGCGAGCGGGCGAAGCATCGGGCGGCACTGTAGCAGCCCGGCCGGGCGGTCGGGCTGCGATCCTATTGCAGCTAGAACCAGACCGAGAAGCCCGCCTGGGCGGCGAGATTGATGAAATCGCCGGCCTTGGAGTAGTCCTCTTCCATCGTGATGTCCCCAATTTCGGTCCGGCTTTTCGTGTGTGGGGCCGCATAGTCGAATGTGAGGGCGAGGTCGATGGAGAACGCGTCGATCAGGAAGATGTGCGCGCCGCCACCGATGCCAACGATGGGGTGGATCTCGCTGAAGCTCGTGACCTCCTCGGGGTCCGTTTCGACGCGGGTGGAGCTAGCACTGCCGCCGAAACCGAACCGGCCTTCGACGAACGGCCGCGCTCGCTTTCCTGGCAGGAAGAGGTAGCGGAAGTAGGGGACCAACTCACCGCCGACCGCGGTCGTCCGTGAGGGGGTCGTGTTCCCCACAACGTCTTCGTTTTCGTCGCCGGTGGTAGAGAGGTTGAACGCAAACCGCCCACCCACGACCGCGTTGCCGTTGAGCAATACGTAGCCAAACCCGAGCGACCAAATCGGAGGCCGGATGAGACTGTCGACACCTGTCGTCCGGCCGAGACCGAACCCGAGGGTGTTCGTGTTGTCGCCGTCCCCGTCGGGGTTGAAGTGCGAGAACGACAGGACGTCCAGCTCACCGTGAAAGCGAAACCGCTTGCCTGTATTGGAGGGCTCGGCTGCGGATGCACCCGTGCTCGCGAAGGCAACACCTGCAGCGGCAAGCGCGGGAAGAGCCAGGGCACGAAGCGTTCGAGAGATCATGGCCGGACCCTACACCGGTGTTGCGGATGGACATCATGCAGCCCTGTGCTCCGAGCCACAGTTCGGCATCCGGACTGCGGGCCGTGTTGTGTTCCTTGCTCGCTTTACAACCAGGTGGTGTCGGCCGAGACTGGGTGCGCTCCCCGAGTTGGAGCCAAAGAGCGCAATGACCGGGCTGCGGAACTTCGAAGAAATGTGGGATGCGTACCCCAACCCCGGCGGCACCGCTGCGGCGGCCAAGGCTTCCATCGGTGGAGGTGCGGACCGAGACTGGATTCGCAACACGTGCGTGATTCGAATCAGTCGCGCGTTTAATGCATCCGGCAACTCGATTCCCGACCGGCGTGACGACGGACTGGCGACCGTGGTTGGTGCCGATGGGCGGCACTATGCGCTGCGAGTGCACGAGTTTCGGCGGTACCTCGAGCGGACCTACGGAGCCCCAGACCTCCTTCACGAGTACGACGGTGGCGAGGGGGGCCCGGTTCCCAACGCGTTCTTCGGACTGCGCGGGGTGGTCGTCTTTGACGTCGATGTTTGGAGCGACGCGAACGGCCACATCGACCTGTGGAATCGCGATCGCTGTCGCCACGCCGCGTACTACGACGTTGCGGCGAAGGTGATGCTCTGGAAGGTCGACGAGGTCGCCACCGGTCCCCATTTGCAAGATTCTGTAGGGAGCCGCGGCGAGAACCTGCGGGAGGACGTGCTGCTGGTGCAGACGCTGCTGGCCGAGCAGGGCGTGGATCCTGGCCCCGCCGACGGCCTGATCGGGCGCAAGACCATCGCGGCGATCCGGGAATTCCAGGGCCGGTTCATGCGGCGCCCTGATGGTCGCGTCGACCCCAACGGACGCACGTTCCGCGAGCTACTCGGGCTTTGATGCGCCTGTGGGCTCCGAGGGCGGAGCGCCATCGACCTCGGGGACGACGGTCATCGGCTGACCGGAGCCCCCGTGACGGTCGGCGATGAGCTCAGCCACGACGCTCACCGCAATCTCGGCCGGCGTGCGTCCTCCCAATGCGAGTCCGATGGGCGCACGGACGCGGGAGAGATCGGGCCGGGGTCGTCCCCGCTGCTCCTCCCGGGCCAGCACCCGACGGAGGACCGCGTGCACCTTTCGCCGGGATCCGATCATGCCCAGGTAGCGGTAGGGCCGTCGCAGCAGGTGCGCGAGGGCTCGCTCATCGCGGGCGTGATCGTGGGTCATGATCAGCACGTAGTCGCGCTCATCGAGGTCGGGCACGGCCACCTCGAGTTCATCCACGTCGTATGCCCCGGTCTGCATGCCGACGAATGCCGGATGCTCCAGCAACTCTTCACGCTCGTCGAGCACGGTGAGTCGGAAATCGGCCGAGACGGCGAGGGGGGCGAGCGACTGGGCCACGTGCCCGGCTCCGATCACCACGAGACGGGGTTGCGGTTGCAAGTACTCCACAAAAACCTCCATCGCTCCGCCGCAACACATCGCAAGATCTCGAACGAGGTGCGCCTGGACTTGGCTGGAGCGTCCTTCGCGAATCGCAGCCTCACAAGCCGCGACGACTTGGGCTTCGATCGCACCGCCGCCGACCGTGCCGATCAGCGTGCCGTCCTCGTGCAGCAGGAGCTTCGCGCCGACCCGCTGGGGCGCTGACCCGCTGCGTCCGGTCACTGTCGCCAATGCGGCGCGCTGCCGACGACCCTCCAGCACGTCGACCACCTCGCGGGCCAGCAAGGCCGCCGAGATGTTGCCGCGAAGGGGGCTGGGTGTGCTCACGGCGCGGAGTCTACCTCGGTCGGTCGGCGCTGGTATCCTTGGGTATGCGCCCGCTTGTGCCGCTCCTTGCCGGGCTTGTCATGGTGGCCTGTGCCTCTCCCCAGGAGGATGGGCTCTGCGAAGGCGTGCCCAACGAGACGGTAGACCTCGCGGTCTCCGTTCGTTTTGAGGACGTTCCCTTGGCCGATGGAGACGCCGTGCCCGTGTTCGTGCCCCCGCAGGGAGGCATCGCGACCGAGTTCGATATCAGCCTCGTGGGGGTGGGGCTCGACACCGTGGACGAGCTTCGGCTGGAGGTCGTTCGCACGAGTAGCGGAGCGTCCGTTGCGGCCGTGACCTACTCCGGCGGTGGCCTGCCGCTGGAGTGCGTTCAAGATGCGGAACTCCGGGTCCGCGCCGTGCCGGTCCCCTTCGCCGATGGGCTGACCCTCGAAGCGCTCGAAGGCGCCGAGGTTCAGGTCGTGGGGACGCTGGTTCGAACCGATGGTGTCGAGGCGGAATTCGTTTCGAGCGTGCGGCTGGATTCGACGACGTACTGAGCCAGGCTCTGCGGGGCTTGCCACGGCTGCGGCACCGGGCCGCGGCCCTCCAGCGCTTGGCTGATCGCATCAGCAAGCACGCGGGAGGACGAATCCTCAACGCGGAGGATGCTGCTCGGCGTGACGACTCCGGTCGACGCGGTGGTGCCGACGATCGGAACCCCCGCATCGAGGGCGCGCGTGACCTGGGCCGGGTGCGACTCGAGTGGACTCAGGCTCAGCACCGCACCGATGCCGTCGAGATCTGCGCCGCGGTGGACTTGGATCCTCGGGTGCCTCTGCAGCGAGGGCGGCTCGCTGCACGGACCGGGGAGCACCCGAATCGTGATGTCCTCGAGCGCATCGAGCAGCGCCGGGAGCTGGGCCGAGCCGCATCGCGCCAGTGGGGGGCCGGCGAAGAGGACATCGCGGCCCCGGCGGCCCCGGTCGGTGACGACGGTGCGGGGGACCTGGACCCGAGCCTTGTTGCCTCCGACACGCTGCCACGCAACGCGGCCTCGCACGCCGACGACATCCGCCTGCCAGCGCTCGGCTCGCTGTCTTGCATGCGCATGCCCGCTGGGACGATGGTTGCGAAGAAATGTCGCTTGGGGGAGTTGAGCGGCCAGGGCATCCAACCCGTCGACCATCGTGTCGAAGTCGGGCATGTCTTCGACGAGCAGGCAGGTCGATCCGGCGCGGCGGGCCTGAGCAAAACAGCGTCGCGCGGCAAGGCTGGGTGCGACTATCAGGCTCGGCGCGGTGCCGCGGGCGATGCGAAACGCGGCGGCATGGTCGACAAGCGCTCGCATGCGAACCCGGTTGCTCAACGTTGCCGCGGTCTTTCCCCGGGCGAACCCTCGCAGGAGGAGTTCTGCGGCGGTGAACCATCCGTGACCGTGGGTGCCGGGCAGCTCGCGACCGTCGCGGCGGCGAACGAACCCGACTCGGCGTCCCAAGGCGATGAGGGGGCGCGGGAGCACCCAAGGGGCGAACACCTCGACCGGTCCGGAGTTCCGCAGGACGTCGAGCACGAGCCGCAGCCAGTCGTTCGGCTCGGGGGCGACGACGAACGCCCGCGGCTCACGGCGTCGGGCGTCGTCGGCCACAGTCGTCCTCTTGGCAGGTGTCGCAGTTGCGTGTGGGACTGACGATGATCCGTTTGCGGTCGCGTCCGATCGTGACCAGCCCCGGGGCGTGGGCGGGCCCGCGGCGCACGATGGTGGTGTGGGCAAAGCGCTGACCGGCTTCCTGGGTGATTCGGGGTTCGGAGACTTCGACCGAGGCCTCCTCCGTCGCCTCCGAGCCCTTCAGGGACAGGACGAGCCCTTCGCGACTCATGTGGGTTTCCAGGCGCAGAACGCCTTGGCGTGGAGCGAAGCGTAGATCGACGTAGGGCCACTTCACCGTGGCATCCGCCCGGCGTCGCCGCGGTGCATCGGGACCGCGGTCGACGACCAGCGTATGGCCATGTCGCTCGAGGATGGTGCAGTTCGATCGCAGCGCGAGGTCGAACAGAGCGTCACTCAGCGAGCAGATCCCGCCACCCACCGCGGGGATGATGCAGCCGCCCTCGAAGTGCGCGCCCTCCATGTAGCCTCGGGCCTCGGTCAGGCGGCCCACGGTTCGCCAGAACGAGAACGGGCGCTCGGCAGAGATGCCGACACCATCGAGGGCTGTCGCGGCGAGGCCGAGATTGTGCCACCGGCCCTTCTCCAGCTTGGGGCCAAACGACGATGCTCGTCGCGGAATGGTGCGGGACGCGACCTCGTGGGGTGTCTGTTCTGCACAGACTCGGCTTGGGCCGGGGTAGACGCTCGGACGAAGCGCCCAACCCGCGAGCCGGCGCGCGGCCAAGCCGGCGACACGGACAGCAAAATCCGCCCGCTCGAGCGTGGACCACGGACCGGACGACGACGGCGAACGGCGCATACCCCCATTGACGCACGACGGACCCGATCGATTCCACTACGCAAAACGGGACGGTTGCTCGAAAGCAACCGCCCCGCGTTCAGCGACGCTCGAGCCTGGACCTAGCAGCCCGGTCGCCCGTTCGACTTCTTGAACTACTTCTTGAACTGGGCCGACTCGGTGGAGTGCTCCATGGCCAGCGTGGAGCTCTTGCCCGCCGAGAGCGTGGTCGAGACGGTGTCGAAGTACCCGGTACCCACTTCGCGCTGGTGGCGGGTTGCGGTGTAGCCGTCGACCTCGGAGGCGAACTCGGCGTCCTGCAGCTTGGCGTACGCCGACATGCCGCTTTGGGTGTACTCGCGGGCGAGTTCGAACATGCCGTAGTTGAGCTGGTGGAACCCAGCCAGCGTCACGAACTGGAACTTGTAGCCCATCGCTCCCAGCTCACGCTGGAACTTGGCGATCGTCGCGTCGTCGAGGTTCTTCCGCCAGTTGAACGACGGGGAGCAGTTGTAGGCCAACATCTTACCCGGATGCTCGGACTGAATCGCCTCGGCGAACTTCTTGGCGTCCTCGAGGTCGGGTGTGGAGGTCTCGCACCAGATCAGATCTGCGTACTTTGCGTAGACCTTGCCCCGGGAGATGGCCTGGTCGAGGCCGCCCTTGATGCGGTGGAAGCCCTCGGGCGTGCGCTCGCCGGTGAGGAACTCATGGTCCCGCTCGTCGACGTCGGAGGTGAGCAGCCGGGCGCTGTCCGCATCGGTCCGGGCGATGACGAGGGAGGGCACACCCTCGACGTCGGCAGCCAGACGGGCGGCGGTCAGCGTCTTGACGAACTGTTGGATCGGGACGAGGACCTTGCCGCCCAAGTGGCCACACTTTTTCTCGGAGCTGAGCTGATCCTCGAAGTGTACGCCCGCGGCGCCCGCCTCGATCATCCACTTCATCAGCTCGAACGCATTGAGCGGTCCGCCGAATCCGGCCTCCGCATCGGCGACGATGGGTGCGAACCAGTTCCGGGTGGTCTTGCCTTCCGCGGACTCGATCTGGTCGGCGCGGGTGAGCGCCTTGTTCACGCGGCGAACGAGCTCGGGGACCGAGTGCGAGGGGTACAGGCTCTGGTCGGGGTAGGTCTGGCCGGCCTGGTTGGCATCGGCGGCGACCTGCCAGCCACTCATGTAGATGGCTTGGAGTCCGGCACGGACCTGCTGAACCGCTTGGCCACCGGACAGCGCGCCGAGGGAGTTGACGTAGTCCTCGGAGTGCAAGAGGTCCCATAGCCGCTCGGCGCCGAGGCGCGCGAGGGTGTGCTCGACGGTGACGCTGCCTCGCAGCCGCTGCACGTCCTCGACGGAGTAGGGCCGCTCGATACCGTTCCAGCGCTCGTCGTTGAAGTTGATGGCGGAGGTGGTCTTGGGAGTCATGGACATCGTTGTCGTTCCTTCTCAGTCTCGGGGCGATGGCGGAGGTCAGGCCTGCGTTGTGATGTGCTCGTAGGCGGGCAGGGTGAGGAAGTCTTCGAGCGTGTCGGCGGTGGAGATCGACTCGAACAACTGACGGGCGAGGGGAAACTTGCCACCGCTGAAGCGCGCGTCTCCGACCTCGGCTGCGATGGTCTTCATCTCGTCGTCGATGACGGTCGCGAGCCGTGCCGAGGTCACCGGAGAGCCACCCACGTCGACGCCGTGTTTGATCCACTGCCACACCTGGGCGCGCGAGATCTCAGCGGTCGCGGCGTCCTCCATGAGGTTGTACAGCGGCACGCAGCCGTTTCCGCGCAGCCACGCTTCGAGGTATTGGATGCCGACCCGGACGTTGAGGCGCAGGCCTGCCTCGGTCCGATTGCCGTGCGGGGCCGCGACGAGGGCCGACGCATCGGCTTGGACATCGTCGCGCGCTTTGTCGATCTGGTTGCTGGCGGGCATGTGCGTATCGAACACCGAGCGCGCGACAGGGATGAGGGCAGGGTGGGCGACCCAGGTACCGTCGTGGCCGTTTTGCACCTCGCGCAGCTTGTCGGCCGTGACCTTGGCGAGCGCCGCGTCGTTGGCCTGGGCATCACCCTTGATCGGAATCTGAGCCGCCATGCCACCCATGGCGTGAATGCCCCGACGATGGCAGGTCTTGATGACCAGGTTGGAGTAGGCGGCCATGAACGGCTGCGTCATGCCGACTTCGCCTCGGTCCGGGAGCACGTACTCGGCGTGGTTACGCAGCGTCTTGATGTACGAGAAAATGTAGTCCCAACGTCCACAGTTGAGGCCGGCGGAGTGGTCCCGAAGCTCGTAGAGGATCTCGTCCATCTCGAACGCGGCAGGCAGCGTCTCGATCAACACCGTGGCGCGGATGCTGCCTTGCGGGACGCCCAGTGCATCCTGGGCGTGTACGAACACGTCATTCCACAGCCGGGCTTCGAGGTGGCTCTGGAGCTTCGGCAGGTAGAAGTACGGACCGGAACCCCGCGCCAGCAGTTCTTTGGCGTTGTGGAAGAAGAACAGGCCGAAGTCGACGAGGCCGCCGGTGGCTGGCAGGCCGTCGATGAGCATGTGTCGCTCGGGCAGGTGCCATCCGCGAGGACGGACCAGCAGTGTGGCCAGACCCTCATCACGGAGCGCGTAGGACTTGCCTCGAGAGGCGTCCTCGAAGCGCAGGGTTCGGCGGACGGCTTCAGACAGCGCTCGCTGGCCGAGCATCAGGTTGGTCCACGTGGGCGCGTTCGAATCCTCGAAGTCCGCCATGAACGTGTTCGCGCCCGAGTTGAGCGCGTTGATGATCATCTTGGGATCGACGGGACCCGTGATCTCGACCCGCCGGTCCTCCAGATCCTTGGGGATCGGCGCGACGGTCCAGTCGCCGCTGCGGATGGCTTCCGTTTCCGTCAGAAACTGTGGGAGCGTGCCCGCATCGTACTGGGCCTGGGTCTGTCGCCTTCGCTCGAGCAGCTCCAGCGCTCGCGGTCGAAACGTCCGGACGAGGGTCTCGACGAACGCCAACGCGTCCGGGGTGAGGACGGAAGCGTGGTCCGCGCTGGGGGCGGCGATCGTCAATCCTTCAGCGTGCGTCATGGGGGCTCTTCCTAGTCGGCGTCGTGGGCGCGAGGCGCCGTTCGATTCGCGTGCGTGTATCTTTTTACAAGAAGCGCCTCGGGTCAAGGTGAATAGTGTGCAGAATTTGCGATGATATCGGGATGAATCTGGGACGGCGTGAAAGGTGTAAAGCGTGTAAAAGAAAACGGAGTGGCAGTTGAGGTGAGCAAGCTGGGGGCGAGGGTCCGAGAAATGCGCAAAGCGCGGGGCCTCACGCAGGTCGAGCTTGCCCGCCGCTTGGGCATCTCGGGCAGCTACCTCAACCTCATCGAACACCAGCAGCGCTCGCTGACCGCCTCGCTGCTCTTGCGTCTGGCCAAGGAGTTCGAGGTCGAGCTTGCGGCCTTCGATGCGGACGAGACGTTGCTGCCCGATCTCTCCGAGGTCCTGGCGGACCCGGTGTTTGGTGAGGGGCCTCCGAGCCAGAACGAGCTGCAGGGGTTCGTCGACGCCTCACCCGACCTGGCCCGTCGCTTGGTCAAACTGTTTCGCGCCTACCAAGAGGCGAGTCGTTCGGCCGACTCCTTGGCGGCGCGGATCTACGACGATCACCAAGAGGTGGGTCCCGTCCGGACCGCGTTGGCTTCTGAAGAGGTCAGCGACTTCATCCAGCGCGAAGGCAACTACTTCGATGTCCTCGAACGCCACGCCGACGCGCTGAGGCGAGCACTCGACCTGCCGGTCGACGACGACACGGCCGTGACCCGGTCCCGGCAACTCCTCGAGCCCCGGCTGGTCGAACACCTGCGAGAGCACCTGGGCGTCGAGGTCGAACTCCAAGGCTCTCGGAAGCGCCCGCTGACGCTGCGACGCTATGACCCGCAGAAGAAGCAGCTCGTCCTGGCCGAGGTCCTCCCGGATGCCAGCCGTATCTTTCAGCTCGCCGCTCAATACGCGCTGATCGAGCATGATGAGCTGCTCACCGACCTCGCGCGACACTCCTTGCTGTCCAGCGAGGGCAGCGTGCGGCTCGCCAGGGTCGTGCTCGCGAACTACTTCGCCTCGGCTGTTCAGATGCCCTACGCCGCGATGCGTAAGGCGGTCACCCGAGAGCGCTACGACATAGAGCTACTTGGGCAGCGTTTCGGCGCCAGCTTCGAGCAGGTGTGCCATCGCATCACGTCGCTTCGTCGGCCCTCCGATGAGGGGGTGCCGTTTCACATGATTCGGGTCGACCTCGCGGGCAATATTTCCAAGCGCTACTCCGCGTCCGGCATTCGGTTCGCCCGGTTTGCCGGAGCATGTCCTCGATGGAACGTGTTTCGTTCGTTCCTGTCCCCAGGGGCCATTCGCGTGCAGACGTCAGTCATGCCCGACGGACAGGTCTTCTTCTGTGTTGCCCGCACGGTGTTGCGGGTCCACGGCGACCATCACGTGCCACGGACGATCCAGGCGATCGGCTTGGGGTGCCGGGTGGAACACGCGCGCGAGATGATCTACTCGGATGGTGTCGATGTGGATACGGTCGAAAGCGCGCTCCCGATCGGGGTCACGTGTCGCCTGTGTGAGCGGATGGATTGTGAGCAGCGCGCGTTTCCGTCCATCCGGAGCGGAGCGCCGATCGACGAGCATTACCGTGGCCCGTCTCCGTACGCGCTCCCTGACGATGAGCCGCGGTGAGTGCGCGCTTTGCGTTCAGACTCGCCGGAGAGCGCGAGAACCGCTCCGAACCGGCACCCAGCCGAGTCGACTCGACATCGTCGCCGGGCCCGGTCACTATCTTGGCTCCGTTCTCCTACATCGGTCTACATCATGTCAGCGCTCCGTATCTCCGTCGCGATTCTTCTTGGACTCACCCTCACCGCCTGTGACGACGAGTCCCAGGGTCGGGCAGCACCTGGCGATGGTGTTGGTGGCAAGGCTGATGACGCGGATGGTGCTGACCTCGATCCCGACATCCAGAAGGACCACCTACGGGCCGTCGGGATCTGCGAGACCACCGCTCGCCGCGACCGGGAGCGCACCAGCGAGCTTCGTTTCAGCGAGCGAACCGAGATCGAGCAAGACCGAGCCGCATGCGTCTCGGATGCGAACGATGCCGTTCGGTCGGCTCTCGTTCTGACGCTCGATCAAACCGCGCCGCAGCTCTCCGACGACGTGGGCAATGCGTTCAACGCCTGGCGCTCCGAGCACAGCAAGCTCTGCGCCACGTTCCTCGACGCCCACGAAGAGGTGCTCGAGAAATCGATCTCCGCTGTGGACGCGGGTTGCGTCGCACAGGCCGAGTTCCATCTCGCCGAGGCCGTCGAGGCCTTCGCTGATCTCGGGGGTGGACGCGCCTCCGCGCCGGACGCCAAGACCCAGTATCCCGAGTGCTACGAGTTCTATGAGCTCGCGCTCGAGGACGTCGGTGCGGATGCGAGCTCCGAGATTCCCGAGGTGGCCTCCGACGCCCTGCTGCAAGCCCAGGTGGATGGCACCGAGCTTCTCGCGGACTGCATCGAGGAAGAACTCGCGGAAGCGATCCCGCTCCTCTCGGACCGCGTGCTCGACTCCTACCCCGGGCGCGATGGCAACCAGGTCGACGCCTCGCTGCTGAGCGCGTTCGAAGACGGGGCCGAAGGCATTGCGCAGGTCTGTGACGTCTTGGGCTACGCATCCGCAGACGGAGGCGCTCTGGGCGTCCAGCAGTGCCGCACGGCGGCCGCCATGTGGCGCCACGAGCTGCTTGGCTACGTCGTCCCCGAAATCGCGCCGGAAGAAGCGCCCGCAGGCGAGTAGCGCTGCGGCCCCGAGGGTCCAAGACGAAGGCGCCCACGGCCAATGGCCGGGGCGCCTTTTTTCGTCGAGCGAGGCCAACCCCGCTCGAAGAGAGGAGACTCAGGCTTGCGCCAGAGTCTCCTTGAGCTCGTCGAACGCCAGGTCCTTCTCGGAGACCTTGGTCTTGCGGATTGCAGAACGAAGCACGGACTCCCACTTGTTCTCAGGGAGGTCTTCCTTCATCGACATCATGATCTCGAGGATCTCGTCGTCGCCCGCGGCGTTGTAGATCGTGGTCTTGTCGTAGTGGAGCGTGTCGAGCAGGGCTTGGATGTAGCCACCGGGCGTGGCGTCCATGTCCTCTCGGTTGCCGACACGCCGAGACTCGACCGCCGTTTTCTTCTCCCGGCGTTTGAGCTCTCGTTCGATACGTTCTTGGTCAGTACGTTTCATGACATCCTCCTCGCCAAGACGGCGCCTCACGGCGGGGGCGGAGATTCGCCCAAACCATAGAGGTCGGGGCGGCGTGGTAGCACACCCGCGCTCCGGATTCACCCCACCGCCAATGAGGCCCGCCAATGCACCGCAGCGTGCGGGATTCTTGGGATGGCGCCGGGAAGCGCCCGGAGCGCTACGGGGCTGATATGGCCCTAGAGCAGCGTTTAGGAGCGGTTTCGCAGCGCCGGGAACGGGTGAGGTCGCTTCCGCTCGGTCTGTAGACATCTCCTAATACCGGACCCGGCCTGGCGCCAGAGTCAGGCCAGGACGGGTCGGTTGGGAGCCCGAAAAACTCCCGCTGTGCTGGGTTCGATATCGCGCTGGCGCTATTCGTCGGCCGGCTTCTCGAAGATCTGAAAGTCGAGGTGCGTGTTGACGGCCGCCTCGTCGATCACGACGTCTTGGGTCGTGAAAATGACCCGGCTGCCCTCGACGCCCAGCTCCTCGAAGTTGAGTGTCTCGGCGAGCTGCTCGGTGAGCGCGGCGCGGAACGTCGCAACCAAGTCCTGGTTGTCGTCCACGAGCGATTCTTCCTCCTCGGCGGCGACACCGATGCCCTCGTTTTCGCCAGGGATGAGGATCGCCGCACCCGCGGTGACCTCGACCTTCTTCATGTTCTCCGAGAGGCGAACCTGGACCGGCATCGAGACGTTGGCGAAGCCGCAATAGCCCTCGGCGGTCCTCCACACCCGGAAGTCGGTGTTGAGGTTGCTGCCGGTACCCCCGGCCTCGATCTCGTTGATGGAGACCCCGTAGATCCCGTCGGCATCCGCTTCGCCCTCCTCGTTGTAGCGGGTTGGGATCTCTCCCTCCTCCATCATCCGCCGCGCCATGGTGTCGAGTAGGACCGGGTCCATCGCGACGCCGATTGCGACACCCTCCGGCAGCGGTGTCTCGACGTCGAGACCAGCCTCGCCAGGCAGCGGGAGGTTGGTGGCCATTCCGAGCACCAGCCGCTCCTGGTCGCCCTGTACGAACACCTTGCGAGCCGCCATCTTCACGTCGCCTTGGCCGATCGACCACGACCCGATGGAGAACAGGGCCAGCGGCTCGAAGCCTTCTTGGATCTGCTCGGTCATCAGGAGCTTGAGCGCACCTGCGAGGATCTCGTTCTTGTCGGAGTCGAAGCCGTAGACGGACAGGTACCACTCGTCGATGAAGGCTTCGGAGTAGTCGGCGAGGACCGTCGTGGTCCCGTCGCCGGCCTCGAGCGTGAGCGGCACGGCGATGTCGGCGAATCCGGAGCCCGAGGACAACGGATCGCCTTCCTGGTCGAGGCGCACCCCGAAACTCACGCGCAGGATGACGCATCGGCGGCAGCCTTCGACGTCGCGGACGATGATCTCGGGGACGTCGTTGGCTTCAAACTCAGCCTCGCCGGGGCCTTCGGGCAGGACGCCGAACGGGACGGTCCCGGCGAAGGGGACCTCGTCATCGATGATGCCCGCAACGAGCCGGTTGAGCGCGTCCTCGGTGAGAGTCATCGTGACCGGGAAGGGGCCATTGTCGGGAATGTCGCGCAGGGCTCGATCTTCGGCGTCGATCGTGCGCAGAAAGTTCATCGCCTGGTTTTCGCAGTCGAAGGTGACGTCTTCGCCGCGGCAGCCGACGAGGGTGGCCATCGCCCCTACGGCGAGCGCTGCGAGCAGGCGGGGCGCCGAAGACGGCGGGCGCTTGGAGATAGGTGCAACGTTAGACATGCTCATGAGCCTCCGCCCGAAACGGCGCTTGCCTCATAGTGGTCTCGATTGGTGGGCCGGGGCAAGCCGTGAGCGTCAGTTGCCCTATACGGGGAAAATCGCCTCAGTCGTGTTCGGGCTCGATCCCTGCTAACGTCCGCGCGTGGTGGCCGCTTCCGCAGCACATCGTCTTGGCTCCTTTGTGGCCCTTGTGGCGCTCACTCTCAGTGGCGCTTGCTTCGACTCGGATCAGAAGTCTGTGCCTCGATCCGTCGGGACAACAGGAGAGCCGGATCCCACGACGACGTCCGACAGTTCGTCCTCCTCGGGGGGCGCGGAGGCGACGACGATGGAGCCGGAGTTCACGTGCCGGGATGCGGTCGTCTGCATTCAGCAGTGCGCGTTCGACCTCGCGATCAACCCCAGCGTCGAGCCCGACTTGGGCTGCCTGCTCGACTGCGTCGAGGAGAACCTCACCGTTCGCGAGACGTATCACCTGCTGCAGCTGAGCAACTGCGCGGCGGACGAGTGCGAGCAGACCAACGAGTGCATGCCCGACGGGGGCGGCACGGGCACCGACACGGATACCGATGGCGGCACGACCAGCGGTGGCGGCGGGGACGACGGCGGCGGGATCATCGACCCCTGTCTGCAGTGCATCTTCCTCGAGATGAGCAACCCGGAGCCGACGGTTTGCGTCGAGTTCCACGAGCTCTGCAACGAGATGCCGGAGTAGGCGCCGCTGGGGTCCCGCTGATGCAGGACCCCGCGCCCTTGGTCTATTCGCAGTCGACCGCGACCTGCGTGATGTAGCCGCTACGGGCGAACCAGTGGGGGTGGCGGACGGTGCAGGTGAGCGCGCCGGAGTGCTCAGCGGTGACCGTGATGTCGCCTGACTCCGTGTCGGCGACGTTGAACAGCACCGCAGCGGGCAGGGTGGCAAACCCGATCTCGGTGGAGTCCAGGACCGGCGCGCCGTTCTCGTTGGGCGCGTAGAACGTGCCCGCGGCTGGAGCTGGATCGATCGTCAGGGTGACCGTGCCGGACTCGATCGCGATCGGGTTCACGCGAAGGATGACGATGCCTTGGTCGAGGTCGACCGGTTCGGGGTCCTGGGGCTCCAGCGCGTTGAGCTGCGCCTCGATGAACGGCCCCTGCACCGACGTCGCGTCCACATCGTCTCGGTCTTGGACGCCCGTACGCTCTGGGACGATGCTGCCCGCGTAGGCTGGCACGCCATCGGGTTGGGCCTCGATGATGATGTTGACCGCGGTGTCGGGGGTCAGGCCCTCAAACGTGAAGGCTCCGTTGGCGTCGGTCGTGGCGGTGGCGCCAGCGTCGATGTCGAGGCCGACCTCGAGGCCTTCGATGCCCAGGATGCCGATGAAGTCGGTGACGGCGCCGCCCAGGCTGACCTCGGTCGGGAGCGAACCCGTCGAGGAGCTGTCCGCGACCCCGGTCTCGCTGCTGCTGGAGCTCGCCGGCTCGTCGGTGGTGCTGCTGGACGTCGAGGGCAGGGCGGTGGTCCCGGAGCTACTACTGCCCTGGGAGGTTGTGGTGCCAGCTTCGCCGGTCGACCCGGCGGCGCCGCCGGGGTCTCCGTCGTCCCCGCACCCTGGGGCGATGAGCCCCATCATTGACAGGCAAGTGCAAACCAAGCGCATCGAAGGTTTCATGTCGATCTCCAGCTTGGGAGGGTAGCAGGACTCGCTCAGGGCTACCGCCTGAGGCGCCGGTGCGATAGAAACGGAGCGAGATGATGCGTGCCTCCGTCACCGTCGGCGTCTGTTTGGGCCTTTGTGTGCTCGCCTCGGACGCGAGTGCGGCTGAAGAGCCCGCTGCGGAGGGAAGTGCCTCAGCCAGCATCGGCGGGCCCAAGGGCAAGGCCAACTTCGAGGCCGAACAGAAGACCGAACGCGCCGCGCTGGAGGAGACCCAGTACAAGCGGACCGATCAGCCGTGGATCAAGCGCTGGCGTCCCGAGCGGCACATGGTGGAGCTTGGCATCTACGGCGGTGTGTTCCTCGCCGACCCCGACCACGACTTGTACGATCCCAAGACGCAGCCGCAGGAACCGCTGTGGGCCGTGTCGCCTGACGTCGGTCTCCGCTTGGGCTACTTCCCGCTGCGGGTGCTTGGTGTCGAGGGCGAGTTCTCCGCCAACCCGACCCGCGTTCGAAGCAGCACCAACGACTTCGCGTTTGTGTACGGCTTCCGCGGCCATGCGGTCGCGCAGCTTCCGTTCCACTCGGTGACCCCGTTCTTCTTGGCTGGCTACGGCGCGATGGGCGTCCGCTCCAACATCATTCTGTTGGGCAACGACATCGACCCCGCGTTCCACTACGGCGGCGGTGTGAAGGCGTACTTCAACCGCTGGGTCGGGGCTCGCATCGAGATGCGGAACATCGTCAGTGCGGCGCAGAACCGCCAGGACTCCGGCGTCTCCCACCTGCAGATCCTCGCGGGCCTGACGTTCACGTTCAATCGCAGCAAGCCCCAGCCCCTGCCGCCTGCGGCCGCGTACGTGGATCCCGACCGGGACCGTGATGGGTTCGTCAACGAGAAGGACGACTGCCCGGATGCTGCCGGCGTCGAGCCCGACGGCTGTCCCGATACCGACGGCGACGGGTTCAAGGACTCCATCGACGCATGTCCCGAGGTGCCAGGCGTCGCGCCGGAGGGCTGTCCGGACAAGGACACGGACGGCGACCGCATCATGGATTCGGTCGACAAGTGCATCGACGAGCCCGAGGTCTACAACGGCCTCGACGACACGGACGGCTGTCCCGACGAGCTGCCCCCGGAGATCAAAGAGTTCGAAGGCGCGCTCGAGGGCATCACGTTCGACTTCGGCAAGGACACCATCCGGTCCTCGTCCAAGCCGTTCCTCGACAAGGCCGTGGCGGTCATGACCGAGTACGAGGACGTCCGCGTCATGATCACCGGCCATACCGACAACGTCGGTGAGCCGGAGGCCAACCTTCAGCTCTCCGCGGACCGTGCTGACGCGGTGAAGAAGTACCTCACTGACGCCGGCATCGACGGCGGCCGCATCGAGACCGAGGGCAAGGGCGATACCGTCCCCCGCGACACCAACGACACCGACGACGGGCGCGCGAAGAACCGCCGCATCGAGTTTGTCGTCCTGGTCCGCGGGCCGAACGACGACGCTGCTGATGGCGACAAGAAGCCGGTCAGCGAGTCCAAGCCAGCGGACGACGCGAAGCCTGCGGACGACGCCAAGGCCGAGTAGCCGCCCCGTAGCGCGGAGTTCACGCTCGATTCGACCAATCCCAGACGCGCGTTCGCGTCTGGGATTGAAGGGTATGGTTGGCCCGCGCCATTGATGGCGAAAGGTCTGAACTCCTATGCTTCGCACTCGTCCTGCCCGTTGGTTGTCTGGTCTGTTCCTCCTGTCCGCGTTCACGAGCGTCGGTGAAGCCCAGGCGGGCGCGTCCCTGTTTGACGAGCAGGCGACCTCGTTCAGCGCCGCGTGCGGTGGGAATGACGGTTGTTGGACGAACCATCTTCGACTTACCGATCTGGATGGGGATGGCGATCTCGATGTCGTGTTCGTGAACTACGCCGACTTCTTCAATGGCTCGACCGACCCGCAGGAGCTGGAGCCGTTGGCTGTCTACGAGAACGACGGGAGCGGCTCCTTCACGAACGTTTCGGACACAGCGGTCTCGGACTTCGTCGGTTCGATCCGTCAGGTCGCCATCGGAGACGTCGATGGCGATGGCGACGATGACATCTTCGCCCCGGCGGGGACCGGAGACGGGGCCGCTCTGTTCATCAACATGGGCGACATGGTCTTCGTCGACGAGTACGCGGAGCGAATGCCTGCAGAACAACCGAACGTAGGAGCCACCCGAATGGGAGACTTCGACAACGATGGCGATTTGGACATCTTCAGCGCCGATGGATATGCGACGAACGTCGACATTCACGGACACATCTACTTGAACGACGGACTCGGATCGTTTGAGGAACTCAAGGGCGCCATTCCTGGAGGGTTCTCAGGGACGGACCCCGACGACGTCGACCTCATCGACGCCAACGGCGACTTTATCGTCGACCTCCTCCTCAACGCGCACGCCGGAAACAACAGCCTTTGGATTGGCAACGGCGACGGTACCTTCACCGATGCGACCGACGGATTCCCGGGGCAACCGCAAGGATTTCACTACAACCCCGGCGTTTGCGACGTCGATGGTGACGGTGACCTCGACGTCTGGGTGGACAACCAGGGCCCGGGCAACGGCGGCGGTGTTCCCACCGAACAACTATTGATCAACGACGGCTCCGGTGTCTTCGTCGACGAGACTTCCGAGCGTGTGTCGGGGAACCCAGACTCGGACGATAACGGCGTCGTCTGTGCCGACATCGACAACGACGGTGACTTCGACGGCGTGGTCATCTCGCTTCAGACGCGCGAGCGATTCCTGGAGAACGACGGAACCGGCAACTTCACGTTCATCAACGGTGTCTTCGGAGGAAACGTCGATTCGTCGCTCTGGGGCGAGTTCGGTGATGTCAACGGCGACAACCGGTTCGACCTTGTGACGGGTCAGGGCGAGGGCGCGACCATCGACCGGCTGTACGTGGCGAACCAAGGTTTGCCCGTGGACGATCGAGCTCCCGCCTTTCGTGCGATCGAGACGGGTTCGTTCGAGGCCGGCAGCGCGATCGTCGTCCGGGCCGCGATCTCGGACCGCTCGGTGACCGACAACGGACCACGGCTGTCCGCGGCCACGGCGACCCTTTCTGGAGATGGGGTTGAGGAGTCCGTCGACATCACGTTCCTCGGCGGCGACCTCTTTCGCGCGGAGTTTCCGTCGCAGGCTGAGGGCGCGTACGCGGTTGAGGTGTGCGCGACCGACATGGCGGGCAACGAGGGGTGCGAGACCACCCAGATCGAGGTGGCTGCGGGCAGCGGCGAGACCGGCGGAACGGAGACGGGCGGCGCGGATGTGACCGGTGACCCGTCAGACTCGGACTCGGATTCGGATGCTGCTTCGGACTCGGACTCGAACTCGAACTCGGCCAGCGACACCAACGCCTCCGAGTCCGCGAGCGCGTCCGCCTCGGCGACGGCGACCGCGGGGGAGACCGACAGCGATACGGATGGGGATTCGGCCGGTAGTAGCGGCGGCGGAGGTGGGTGTTCCACCGGTGGACCCGCGCCGCTGAGCCTGTTGCTGCTTGGGCCCGCACTCCTCGGGTTGCGTCGCCGTCGCGAGTAGCGACCAGACGGATCGGCGAGGGTCCTTGGTTGTTGCCCGCGGCTCCTCTTCTTTCCTTGTTCGGTGCCTGGGCTCAGCCGGCGGGCTCCGCGGAACTCAGCAGGCCGCGACCAGCACAGTTTTCTCGGGGCTTTGCCCGGCCGCCGATGATCGCCGCGACGGCCCGGACGGGTGCATGGCCCTCAGCGTTTGCGTGGCTTGCCGTCCTCGCTGTTCACCGATGCGACCGCGGATCGGAACAGGTCGCGGAGCTCCGCGCGCGAGGGCTGAGCCCCCGGCGAGATGGAGGAGCCGGACAGCTTCGCCGGCGCGGAGGTCGTCTTGTTCCGGCGGCCAAACAAACCTCGCCAGCGTTTGGGCGAAACGGGGTGTCTTCGTTGGTTCGTTCGCGGCGGGGGATGGGGCAGGGTGGGGCGCCCCGGAAGGGCTGGGCTTGGGAGCGTCCCGCTGCGTGGCTCGCTGGCCCATTTTCGCACCGGGTTGGTTTGCTCTCACCGCTGAGCTCTTTGCGCGCGGATCCGCAGCTTGCGCGGCGGTGGCCGGTGTCGACGGCGCTTCGTTGCTCGCATCCTCGTCGGCCACATGGGCCGCGACGAGGCCCGAGAGCCGCTGCAAGACCGCGGCAGGCAGCGGGAGAAACGACAGGCCAACTCGAGTGCACCCGTCGGTCGTGCTCGGCCCGGTCCGTACGACCAGGGCATGGGCTCGATCCATGAGGACTCGTCTCCGGGGGACAGTGGGAGGCGGACACGGACGAACTCACCGCGGTCGAGCGTGCTGCAGACTTCGAGTTGGAGGCCGGCCACGCTGAGATCTACGACCCGGGCTTCAACCTCTCCGCGGCGACCCGAGATGACGGCACGGGCGTGGTGGGGGACGCGGGGAAAAGCTCGGCGGGCGAGTGCATGCTTCTTCGCGGGGGCCATCGGGTTGCCCGTCCGATGGAGTCTGGGTCGGCCGCAATCCGTGTCCAAGAGCGCCGCAACCGCGACGCCACGCGCTCGCGACCTCCGTTCCCGAATCCTCGGGGAGTGCGCGCGACTTGGGGCCGAACGGGGTCGCTGCGGCAGGGCGCCCCAACCTCGAGGTTCGGTGCTGCCCGACGCTCCGCTCGCGCAAACGGCTGGGCTGAGCCCTGCGAACTCTGCGGATCGAGGAGGCCGGTGCAGGCCCTACTTCTTCGCCGCCGCGTCGGGCTTCTTGCCGCTCTTGCCGGCCCCGCACCCACCACACTCGGTGTGGTCGTGCTTGTTCATGTTGCCGCAGTACTGGCACTTCCAGTCGGCGACGGCTTCTTTTGCGTCCTTGTCGGCCTTGGCCTTGTCGTCCTTGTCGGCTTTGGCCTTGCCGTCCTTGTCCGACTGCACGCCGCTGACCTTGTCGATCGCGCTCTGGGCGGTCTTCAGATCGCCGAGTACCTTCTTCAGGACGGCGTCCGCGTCGTTCGGGTTCTTGGCGCCCTTCTTCAGGACCTCTTCCATACGGGACAGCGCTTTCTCGGCATCGGCGGCCGCGACCTTGGCACCCTCGCGAATCGACGCGTCGGAGGCCTTGGCCGTGACTTCGACCCGGGCCTCGCGAAGCTTCTTGCTGACGGCTTCGACCTTGTCGAGCTCGCCCACGAAGCCCTTCATCAGCGTGCTGTTCGCCGACTTCAGCTTGTCGATCGCAGCATCGCCGTCGAGCGAACCCGCGGCTTCGTGGATCGGGGTCGCTTCGTCGATGCGGGCCTGGAGCGCGGGCTTGAATCCAGGGTACTTGGCCTGCAGAGATTCGACCTTCTTGACGTTGCTCTTCCAGGCGGCGGTTTGGCTCTCCACCGTCTGTTTGCACCCCCCGAAGAAGGCGAACAGGGTGAGCAACAAGAACGGGAGCAGGACAGTCCGGACTGCGGTCACGGCGGCCAGCATACAGCGCGTGCGGCCTCCTCGTCATCCGGCCCTTTCCCCGGACGCGCAGGTGTGCGACCAACACTGCAGATGGTGCATGCGGTCGCGAGACGCTTCGCTTGTGAGGAGCTCGTTCGGCTGAGGCGGGCGGACGAGCAGCGCCGCTACTTGGCGTCGCAGCGAAGCGCCCGTATCGACCCGAACCCGCACCAGATCGAAGCGGTGATCTTCGCCCTCCAGAGGATCCCCAAGGGCGGCTGCATCCTCGCCGACGAGGTCGGGTTGGGGAAGACCATCGAGGCCGGCCTGACGCTGTCCCAGCTGTTGGCAGAGGGGGCCTCCCGCATCCTCCTGCTGACGCCCAAGCCCTTGCTCGGGCAGTGGCGCGACGAGCTGTTGGCGTTGTTCGGGATCACCGCTCGGGAGGGAGCGGCCGAAGAGACTGGCTTTGAGGGTCCGGGGGTATTCATCGCGGGGCGCGAGTACGCGGGGTCGGAGGCGGGCGCGGCCGCCATTGGCGGAAGCGGAAAGTTCGACCTGTGTGTCATCGACGAAGCCCACGAGATCTTCGCGGGGATCTACCGTCGCTATGACCGGCAAGGGGGGCTGCGGGACGGGTCGCGATACGCCCGGACTGCGGCGCGCGTGAAGCATGCGCTGCTCGGCACGCCGATGCTGCTGCTCACCGCGACGCCGATTCAAAACACGCTCACCGAGATGTGGGGCCTGGTCCAGTACGTGGAGCCCACCGGGACTCTGCTTGGAGACCTGGGGACGTTTCGTTCCGTGTTTTGCGACGGGGACGACCGCCGGATCCGCCCGGGGCAGGATGACGAGCTGAAGCGGCGGCTTGCCACCGTTTGCCAGCGGACGCTGCGGCGGCAAGCGCAGACGTTCATGGCGAAGGCCTTCACCCAGCGGACGGCCCGGCTGTTCGAGTACTCGATGTCGCCGGATGAGGCGCAGCTGTACGACGACGTCACGCAGTACCTGCTCGACCCCAAGACGCTCGCGTTTCGCGGAACGCACCGGCGGCTGCTGCTGATCGGGTTTCACCGCCGGATGGGGAGCTCGGTCGTCGCACTGGCCGACTCGCTGCAGGCCGTGGCCGACCGCCTTCGCCGCAAGCTCGAAGGAAGCGGCGATACCCTGCGGTTGTTCGACGCCGACCTCGACGATGAGGACGCACCGGCGAGACCGGAGGGAGAGGGCGAAGAGGTCCCCGAGCACCCCGAGCCGGAACTCGTGGCCGAGATGAAGCGGGTTCAGGCTTTGGCCGACCTCGCCCGGAGTCTGCCGGTCGACAGCAAGGCGGAGCAGCTGCGGGTGGCGGTCCAACGGGCGCTGGCGAGGCCCGACGGTAGCGGGAAGGTGGTCATCTTCACCGAGGCCCTCTCCACCCAGACGTACATCAAGCGGGTGTTGGTCGAAGGAGGCATCGTCCCCCCGGATGCGGTCACGATCTTCCGGGGCCAGAACACGGGTCCGGAGGTCGCCGCGGCGCTGCAGCGGTGGGAGGGCGAAGTCGGCTCCCGCATGCCCAAGGATGCTCAGCCTTCGCGCTCTGTGGCCGTCCGTCTGGCGCTGGTGCACGAGTTTGCGTCGAAGACCGCTGTGTTCATCGCGACCGAGGCGGGCGCCAAGGGACTCAACCTGCAGTTCTGCGACACGGTCATCAACTACGACCTCCCCTGGAACCCGCAGCGCATCGAGCAGCGGATCGGCCGGTGTCATCGCTACGGCCAGACCCGGGACGTCACAGTCATCAACTTCATCAATCGCGACAACGAGGCCCAGCGGCTCACCTTCGACATCCTCTCCCGCAAGCTCGAGCTGTTCGGCACCGTCCTGGACGCTTCCGATGCAGTGCTGCACCAGGCGGTGGCGCCCACCTCGACGGCGCTGGTCGGCGCGTTGGCCAGTGACTTCGAAGCCCAACTCGCCGACGTTTATGACAAGGCTCGGTCCGCCGATGAGATCGCTGCCGGCATGGCGGAACTCGAGGCGCGGGTCGGGGACGCCAAGGACGACTACGAACAGACCCATGCCCGCACGGCGGGGCTGATCGAGACTCGGTTTGACGCGACCGTTCGGGCGGCGTTCAAGGACATCGAAGAGGAGCTTCCCGCCGCGTTGGCTGCCCTCGATGCCGAACTCGAGGGCGTGCTGATCCGCTACCTCGATGCGGCCGGGATTTCGTACTCGACGCAGCGAGACGACGCGGGATTGACGGTCGAGATTGGCGCCGACGTGCAGTTGCCCCCCGCGCTTCGGGATGGCGTCCGGATGCGCGTGGGTGAGGGGGTGCCTGAGCAAGGCGAGCCGCTGCACGTTGGCCACTCACTCGTTCGCGCCGCTCTCGAGGAGTCACGAGCGGCGACGGTGGGCCGTCAGCGGGTCTCGATCCGGGGGGCGAATCTCGAGGGGGACGATGCTGCGACCGCGGGCGCCACCGGCCGGATCTCCGTCGTACGGATGCAGGCACTCGGCTTCGAGCCGGTCACGGAGTTGCTCCCGGTTGTCGTGCTCGATGGGAATCCCCTGCCGTTCCTGGGCCCGCGCGCTCGGGCGTGGGTGCTCGCGGCCATCGCGGATGCCGATCCGCACGTTCGTCTTCCCCCGGACGTACTCGAGGATGCGGCCCAGGAGGCGATCTTCGTAGCGGGAGGAGATCTCGAAGCGCGGGAGCACCTGCGGTTCGAGGAGACGATGGCGCAGATCGAGCGCTCGGTCGACGACCGCGTTCTGGCGCTTCGGCGGATTCGTCAAGAGGTCCAGGCGCGTCTCGTCGAGGCTGTGGGCCGGCGTGACGCAGCGGTTGGGCCTGGGCCCCGGACACGAGCTGAGCAGGAGTTGGCCGCCATTGAGACGGAGCTGGAGGGCCTCGACGAGCAGACGACGCGCCTGTTAGGACGCGACGATAGCGAGTACAGAACCTGGCGCTCGCGCGCGTACGTGCGGCGCTACACTCCGCCCTCCTACGAACGCATCCTCGATGTGGAGTTCGTGCTCGTATGAGCCAAGGTGATCCCGACGTGGCGCTCAAGCTCCTGCACACCGCTGACTGGCATCTGGGGATGCGCTTCCCCAGCTTCTCCGAAGAACACCAGCGAACGCTGATGCGCGCGCGAATGGACGTGCTCGACAGCGTCTTTGGGGCGGCGGAGTCTGCAGGCGTCGACGCGGTGCTGTGCGCGGGCGACTTGTTCGACGACCCGCTCCCGGCCGACCCCTGGTGGCAAGGGTTGCTCGAGCGCCTCAAGGCGCGCGACTGGTCGCAGCGCCCGGTGTTTCTGTTGCCAGGCAACCACGATCCGTTGACCAACAAGAGCGTTTGGTCCGAGGACCATCCGTTCCGGCGCGGGCTCCCGGGGGGCGTGCACGTGGTGGACCGGGACGATTTCGAGGCGCCGCTGTCCGATTGCGGTGTGCTGCTCGCGGCGCCGTGCCGAACCCGTGCTGGGCAGACCGGGCTCTGGAAGAACCTCCCGCGCCGCGAAGCCGGTGACGAACGGATTCGCGTGGGCATGATTCACGGTCAAACGACGGACATCGAGGGCTTTCAGAACACGTTCCCCATTCCGGCCGAGGCCGCAGAAGACCGCGGTCTCGACTATCTGGCGATCGGAGATACCCACGCGTTTCGCGAGGTCCCTCCGGGAGCCACGGTGCCGACGGTGTACCCAAGCGCGCCGGAACCAACGAAGTTCGGGGAGCAAGACGCGGGCTACGTCGCGCTGGTGTTCTTCCCGCGCAATGGGAGGCGCGCGCTGCTTCGCAAGGAGAGGGTCGGGCGCTGGCGGTGGGTCGAGCGGACGGTGAACTCGGTCGCGGACCTCCGGGCACTTGCGGCAGAAGGCGACCTGGCGACCAAAGTGATGCGGTTGCACGTGAAGCTCGATGCGACGCCGCCCGAGTACGAGGCCGTCGAGGCGTTGCTGCGGACGTTGGGGGGCACCGACGCGACGCATGGGCGGGTCGGAGTGCTGCAGGTCGACCGGTCCCAGTTTCGGTTGCGTACCGACGACCTCGAGGCGGCGTTCGACGGACTTCCGGACGAACTCGAACAGGTCGTGGCGCGACTGCAGGCCCAAGCAGAGTCCGGGGGCGAGGACGCGGAGGCGGCAAAACGCGCGCTGTACCACCTGTATCGCTCTGTCCGGGGGAATGACTGATGCGGCTGCGCTCCCTCGAGGTTGTGGACTTCGGTGCGGTCGAGCGGGCCAAGGTGTCCTTTGAGGACGGGCTCAACGTGCTGCACGGGCCCAACGACCTGGGCAAGTCCACGCTGGCCGCGGCGATTCGCGCTGCGCTCTTGCTGCAGCACGGCTCGAGTGCGGCGCGTCCGTACGTACCCTGGGGAACGACCCGCAAACCCACCGTCACGCTCGTCCTCGAGATCAACGGACGATGGTGGCGCGTGCACAAGGCGTTTGGCACGAGTGCGGGGGGCAAGTCGGTGCTGGAATGGTCCAACGACGGGGTCACCTACAGCCTCGAAGAGGAGGGCCGCGGCGTCGACGGCCGAATTCGCGAGCTGCTGGAGTGGGGGCTCGCCGCGCCGGGCGGACGCGGGGGCTCGCATGGGTTCCCGAAGTCGTTCCTTGCGACCGTCTTGCTGGGGGAGCAGGCGATGCCGTATCGGCTGCTCGAGCAGAGCCTCGAGAGCGACGCGGAGGACACCGGCAAGGCGCGGCTCGTCGAGGCGCTGCAGGCGATGGCCACCGACCCGCTGTATCAGCAGGTCCTCGAGCACGCCCAGACGCGGGTGGACGAGGCGTTCACGGCGAAGGGGAAACGAAGCACCCGCAAGGGCAGCCCATTCGAGCGGGTGGGGGTGGAGATCAAGCAACGCCGGGAGGCGAGTGACCAGCTGACCGCGGCGGTGGCCGAGAGCGATGCCGTGGTCTCGAGGCTGGGCGACCTGTCGGTCCGCCGCGATGGGGCGCTCACCGAACGCGCCCGGGCAGGGCAGAGTGTGGAGCGCCTCGACGCGGCCCTGGAGGAAGTCCGGGTGCGCGTGGGCTTGCAGGCCGAGGTCGATGCAGCGCGCGGCGCTCTGGCGGAGATCGAGCGCAACCAGCAGGAGATCGCGCGCCTGCACGCCGAGCTTCAGTCCGCGAAGGCAGCGGTGCCGGAAGCTGAGGCTGCGCTGGAGGCACAGAGGGCAGCGGTGCGGACGGCAGAGGTGGAGTGCGAGCGCGCCCGTGCGGCTGCGGAGGCGCTGAACTCAGGCGAAGACCCGCAGCTCCGGGCACAGGCGCAGGCGCGAGCGGAGGCGCTGCGCGAGCTGGAAGCCGAGGCGACGCGCCTGCAGGCTCGCGAGGCCCAGCTGACCCGGTGGCGTGCAGCGTGTCAGGACCGGGACCAGGCGGCGGCGCAGCGGACCGAGACCGTGGCGGTCCACACCGCGGCGGTGCAGGCCCACGCGAACGCCGAGGCAGAAGCTGCCGAGGCTTCCGGACTCCACAAGCGGCGCGTGGACGCGTCACTGTGGGTCCGGGCACAGGGGTTGCGGTCGCGGGTTGAGGCGTTGGTGGAGCGGGACGCGGCCACGGGTCGGGCTCGCGAGCAGGCGGACGCCAAGCGTGCAGAGGCCGCTGCGCTCGACGGGAAGCTAGGGGCGGAGTTTCCCGATGCCGCAGCGCGCGAGGCGATGGAGGCTTCGTGGCGGGCGCTGCAGATGCGGGAAGCTGCGCTTCGCGGTGGCGTCCGGGTCGGACTCGCGTTGTCACAGGCAGTGACCGCGACAACCGATGGCGCCGGCCCGACCCCGGTCGCAGGCGATGCCACGATCGACGCGGAGCGGGAGGTCGTACTCGAACTCGGGGCGTTGGGCCAGATGACGGTGCGCCCCGGGGACCCGAGCGCTCACGCAGCGTTGGAGGACGCGAGAGCCGCGTGGGGCGTGCACGCCGAGACGCTCGATGCTCTGGGGATTGCGTCGGTCGAGGCCCTCCGGGGGGCCGCGACTGCGCGGGCTGAGGTTCAGCGGGATCGTGACGCGCGGCTTCAAGAGGCGCAGATGCTCGAGGCGCGGGCGGTCCCGGTGGAGGCCAAGGAGCTGCAGTCGGCGACGAACGAACTCGAAGCTGCGGAGCGCGGCCTCGAGGGGGTGGATGCCGCGGAATGCGAGGCGGAGGCGGAGGCGTACGGCGACGAACTCGATGCAGCAGCTCGCGATGCGGAGGCCGATGCCGGGCGTCTCTCCCGTCGGGTCGCCATCTCCGCGACCGCGGTTTCCGAGGCTCAAACGGAGCGCCGCCTGGCGGAGCAGCGCGCGGACGGGACGTGCAAGCAGGAGGCGGCCGTGCGCCTGGATGGCGATGACCCCCTCGTCGCTGCAGAGCAACTTCGGACCGCGCTCGAATCCATCGAGCAGCGCCGCAGCGAGTTCGATGCGCAGGCCAAGGCCGAGGTTGATGGTGTCGCGCAGCGCACCGAGGCCGCCAAGCAGGCCGTCGCGCATTCGGAGTCAGCCCGCACCGCGGCAACCCAGCGCGAAGCGACGCTGCGGCAGACGCTCGACGAAGCACGGGCCACGCAGACGGCCGCCGACACGGCGCTGACGGTGCGTCGGGAACAGGCACAGCACCACGACGCCTTCGCGGCGGCGGAACGGGTCGCCCGAGCACAGGATGCCCTCGGCGCGGCTCCTGAGCCGACAGTGGACACCTCGGAGGAGACCGTCGACGCGGCCCGGGCAGCGTTGCAGACGGCCGAGGAAGCGCTCGAAGATGCGGAGCGGGCCGTGCGTCAGCAAGAAGGCGCGCTGCAGCAGGTTGGCGGTCAGGTCGTTCGCGAGCGCTCGCAGATGGCCCGGGAGGCGCTCGAGGATGCGCGTCGTCAGGAGGCCGAGATCGAGCTGGACTACGACGGGTGGCGGCTGTTGCTCAGCACGCTCCGCGAGGTCGAGAACGAGACCGGCGCGCATCTGGGTCGCTCCTTGGGCACCGAGGTGGCAACGCGGATGAAGTCGCTGTCCGGCGGTCGCTACCGCGGGGCGTCGCTGGGGGCCGACCTCGAAACCGAGGGCGTGATGACCGAGCAGGGCGTGCAGGCACTTGACCGGTTCTCCGAAGGGGTCAAAGAGCAGGTCGCGACGCTTCTGCGAGTGAGCGTGGCCGAGCATTTGGGCACGACCCTGGTGCTGGATGACCATCTCGCGCAGACGGATCCCGAACGCTCGGAGTGGTTTCGAAAGCTGCTGCAGGAGAGCGCGGAGTCGATTCAGGTGGTGGTGCTGACGTGTCGACCCGAGGACTACGCCGGGGACGGGACGGCGCCGACGCACGTGGTGGACCTGGCTGCGGCGGTCGTTCGGCGGTAGGGAGCTGAGTGTATCCTCGGGCGCCGACAAGTCATCCGTTGCTGATTCGCGCGTATGGGTCGCGGCTATGTCAAGTATGGGCGCCGCCTATCACCAAACCTGTGAATCGGCCTCGAAGAGTGTATTCGGCTCCCCTATAGTCAGGTGTGGCCATGCCGAACACATCCACATCTCCTGAGTCTGGCCACGCTCCAGGGAACGCGGATCGACATCCGGCATTCGGCTCCGTCGTCGCGGGCGGCGGTCTCGTCCTGGTTCTGCTCGCTGGGGCCACGTACGTGGCCGCGACCATGCTCAGTATCGAAGCGCTGTTGATGCCAGCGATGATCGGCATGGGCATCGGGCTGGCCTGGTTTGTCGTCTCGCGCTTGGCTCGGGTCGGACACGAGCTGTAGAGGCTGCGCCTCAGCGCCCTCAGGACCGCGAGCTGAGCTCGGCCACGCACAGGGCCCGTGCGGCGCGACGTTCCGCGTTGACGCCCTTCTTCAAGACCCCGCCCGGCAGCGAAAACGTCGTGACGTTGCCGCGCCAGCGAGCGCTAGTCCAGTACGTCCCGCGCGGACCTTTACTGCTCTGCGCGATTCGTTTGACCACACCGGGGAAGACGAGCTTCCACCCCGTGAATCCCAGGTGCCCCGTCCTTCCGAGTGCGTCGCAGAACTTCCGTGCGTCGCCGTGGTCGCTTCGCTTCCCGCGGCGGGCTGCCAGGACGTAGCCGTTGCCCAGGTCGAAGATGCCGGCGGGGAGGTCTTCGGCCACGACCGGAGCCGATGGCTTGGCGACGACTGCAGGCTCTTCGAATGCGCCCGCGGCCGGGGCGGGCGGGATGTCTTGAGAGGGCACCTCGCTCGTACCCAGGTCCAGAGCGGGCTCGTCTTCGATGATGACCACGTCGGGCTCTGGGTTCCCGACGTCCTCGCGTGGGGCGAGCGTTGGAATGTCGAGGCTGAGTTCGGATGCGCTGGGGTCGACCACGGGGCTGGGCCCCGTACCGGAGCCCTGGGGCGCCACGGCAAGTGGCTCCGTCGGGGGCGGCGGGTCGGCGGGCCACAGCGCGACCGCGGCCCCCAGGGCGAGAAGGCCGAGGCCACCCGCGATCCACAACCCGCGCGACGGCGGGGTCGGGCCCGAGGCGTGAAAGGTCTCGGTGGGTCGCCGTTCGATAGCGCTGTCGGTCGGCGCCGGCTCGGGGGTCTGCGCGTCGGGGCCCTGGTTGAGACCCACGGCCTCCACGAGGTCCGGGAGGCTGGAAAGCTCCGGGCCGAGCTTGGGCAGGGTCGGGGAGGTTGGCCCTTCGTCGTCGAGGTCGAGGTTCGGGGCGAGTTCAAGCGCCTCGGTCAGCGCCGCTTGCAACTCGGCAACGCTCGCATAGCGGTCTTCGATGTCCTTCGAAAGACATCGCGCGACGAGGTCCACCAGCGCCTGCGGCACGTCGGGCTTGAGCGTTCGAATCGGGACCGGTTGCTCGTGACTGACCAGCAGCAGCGTCGCGGCGACCGTCGCGCCTTTGAATGCATGCTTCCCGGTCAGCGCCCGGAAGATGATGGCGCCCACCGCCCACAGATCGGTGCGGACCTCTGCCTGGTCCGCGCCCTTGAACTGCTCGGGTGCCATGTACTCGGGCGTGCCGAGCAGCGCGCCGTGCTCGGTGGTGATCTCGGCGCTGCCGTCGGTGAACTTCGCGACGCCGAAGTCCATCAGCTTGACGATCGGTGGCCCGACCTTGGGCTCATGCAGGTAGACGTTCTCGGGCTTGAGGTCCCGGTGCACGATGCCCTCGGCGTGTGCGGCTTCGAGCCCCAGCAATGCCTGCTGCACGATGTCGACGGTCTCTTGCGGCGAGAGCGAACCGCGCTCGCGAATCAGTTGCGCGAGGTTCTTCCCCTGCAGCCGCTCCATGACGATGTACGGCCCGATCGGGCCGACGCCGAAATCGAGAATCTCGCAAACATGGGGGTGCTCGATTCGGCCGGCGGCCTTGGCTTCGCTGCGAAACCGAGCCACGAGGTCGTCGTTCTTGAGGACCTCGGGCCGAATGACCTTGATGGCCACCTCCCGATCGACGGCGGTGTTGATCGCGAGCCATACCGACGCCATGCCGCCCTTGCCCAGCTTGCGGACGAAGCGGAACTTGCCCGACAACACGCGGCCCAACAGCGGGAGAGCCATGTCGGTCTCCGGACACTTCAGGCGATCTGGCGGATGCGACCCAGCGCAGTACGGGCAAGCCGGCAGGTCGTCGGATTCCGCCGCGGGTGGGGCGCGCTCGTCCAACGCAGGCACAGTAACACCGCGGCCGGAACGCGGGGTGTGCCTCGAACCCGGCTGAAGCTCGGGGCCGGGTGGCCGATGACGGGACTATGGTGAAGGCGATTCGACCCTGGTCGGTCCTCGCGGTGGGCGCGATGCTCACGCTGGGCTGTGCCCCCCACATCGAGACCGTGACCGCGGATGCGGCGCAGGTCCGGGCGGCGGCCGTGCAGTCCGAACTCGACGAGGCTGTGTTCGCCTATCACGAGCACGGAGATCTCGATGCTCTGAGGTCGTGGGTGCACGCACACCCCGACCACCCTGAGCTGGACACCTGGCGTGAAGTTGTCGCGCTACGAACCTACGAGTCTGTGGTGATCGGGGATCCTTGGACCGTGGACGAGCCCAAAGAGGGAGAGGACACCGCTGTGGCTGCGCTGCCCGAGCCATCGACGGCGGCGTTGCTCGCCCTTGTCGACCGCTACCCCGGGACCCTCGGCGCAGAAACGGCGCAGGCATTGCTCGAGACCCACGGACTACGCCGCTTGAGCGTGCCGGCGTTCAACGACTCGGTCGTCGCGTTTCTCGAGGGGCGCGATGACTGGGTTCGGGACGACAACGGCCGGAACCTGATGCCCAACGTCGACCTCGACGCGTTTCGAGCCCGCCACGAATCGAAGCTGCGCAAGCGCTTCGGACAGCGCCTTGCCGAGGACGCCTGCGTGGAGTCGATGGGGTACTGCACCTGGTACGTCAAGGCGTACCCTGAGGACCCGCACGTCTCGGATCTTCAGGTGGCCATGAAAGACGAGTGGTACCGGCGGGGGCATCCGCGGTGGCGCGGGTCGAAGTTCGCGAACTGTGCGTACCGGTGCGCGAAGAACTGCCGGACCGACGCCGAGCCGCTCGATGATGCCTGCTACGCGCCGTGTTTCGCAGGCTGTGAAGCGGCAGCGGGCTGAGGCTTCGCAGCCTCTTTCTTGGCCCTGCGGCCGGCGAGCAGCTCTCGGAAGCGAAGATCGATCCCGATCGTGAGCAGGTCGTAGCCGGTCTTGAACGCGCCTGCATTGCCGACGACGCCGCTGAGTCCGTCGCAGTTGTCGGGGCAGGGCCGAAGCGGTCGCTGGCCGAACACCTTGCCGAATTCCTCGCTCACGGTTCGGCCTTCTTGGAACACGTGCATGTACCCGACGGTCAGGTATGCGCCCTTGGCCCCCGCTGTGAAACCGCCCCCGACCCCGAAGCGGCGGAAACTGGGGAAATCGATGCTGGAGAAGTTCTTTGGGGCCGCCGCGGTTTCGAAGAACGCACCGGTTCTCAAGGTGAGGTACGGCGGCAGCGGATGCACATCTCCGCCGAGTCGGACGGACACGGTGTCCTTCCAGTTCTTGGCGAGACTCAGCTCTTGGAGCTCCTGGCCGTTGAGCTGTCCCTGCACATCGAGGTCGAAGCTCTTGAGCATCGACCAGGACTCGTAGACGGCATCGAGCTCGACATCGAACCATTGGCGGGTGCCCGTATCGTGGATGTAGCGCAGTCCGCCCCGGACGATCACGGGCAGGGTGAGATCCATCTCGACCTTGATCTCCTCGGTGACGAGCGTCTCCTTGTCGACCGAGACACCGCCCTTGGGCCTGAAGTACACCGGCACGAAGCGGCTCGAGAACCCGAGCTCGAGGCGTTGGTGAGGGCGGTACCAGGCGCCGATTTGCGCGGTGGCGGAGGTGCGGTCCTTGAGCTCGATGCTGGTGACGAGCTGGGTACTCTCCGGGTCGGCGACCGGACTCAGGCCCGTCGTGACGACCGAGTCGGACAGCACGGCGTAGTCAAGCTTCATCAGGTCCGCGTATTGGACCACTGCGCCGATGCCAAAGACGTCCTTCCACTTCCATGCCGCGCCCACGGTGTAGTACGCGAGCAGCACGTCCAGGTCGGTCATCATGAACGCCTGGGGACCGTAGCTGGGGTAGCTCTGCTTGCCGAACCCGTTGGGCCCGTAGACCCCGGCCGCGAAGGTCCAGTTGTCGAGCCCGAAGTCGCTGGTCACCACCAGAGTGCCGAGGATCGGGAACAGGTTGTTCTCGGCGCTGACGGGGTCGAACGAGGTGCCGGCATCATCTCCCCAAGCCTCGCTGAGCGTGGCCCGCGAGAACTGGGTGTGCTGCCACATCAACCCGTGGTTGTACATGACGGTCGTCCCCCGCATCTTGGCGAGCGAGCCCGGGTTGTAGTGGATGGCCGTACCGTCTTCGACGCCGACCACATTGGCCGCACCACGACCCAAGGCGCGTGCACCCATGTCGGGGACCTCAAACCCTCCGGCGCGCGCCTCCTGGGCGAGGCCGAGGGTAGCAACACACGCAAGGACCCACGGGGCCAGCCATCGGCGCATCATCGCCTGGCAACCTACCATGCCCCGGCTGCGTGGTAGATTCGCGCAACGATGATCGACAGAGCCTTCTTGGCAGGCGTGTCCGTGGTGTGGGTCCTCGGCGCCGTCGCGTGCACCAACGGCGACGGCAACGAGCCCAACGTCTTGCCCGACCCACCCGCGGGAAGCTCCAGCACCGGGTCGACCACGGTCAACCCCCCGACGACGACACAGAACCCGACCTTGCCGGTGACCGGATCCGGCTCTGGCTCCACGGGCTCGGCCGGGGGGGACCCGACGCCGCGGACGTATCGGTTCGATTGCGTCGACATTCAGATGGTCGGTGACGCCGACGGCACCGTGATTCAGGCGCAGCTTCTGGAGAACACGTGGCGCTCGGATATCGACCAATTCAAGCTCAACATCATGCTCGAGGCGGAGTCGAGGGACGCCGAAGCGGGCGAAGCCATGCTCGGCATTCGGTCCGGCGTCGGTGCCGAAGCCGCTGAGATGTGTGCCCAAGCAGACACGATCACCGATCTGATTCCCGTGACGTTCACCGAGGGGGAGACGCGGTGGGGCCCCGCGTCCGCGGTTGGAGAGTGCAGTGTGCCCGCATCTGGTTCGGATGGAAGCTCCTACGCGATGGAGCTCCCGCCCGACCGCGTCGTTTACATCTACTCCGAGGACAACGACGTCACGCCATTCAACTGCACGCCCGATGGCGGCACCCCGGACGCCGTTCCGGTCCGGGCTGTTCGCGCGGAAGTCTCCACCAACGCGACCGAGACCGTCGTGTGGGGCACGCTCACGGGGTGCCTGCTCGAGTCGGAGGCCGAGACGCTGTGTTCCTGCTTGGGTTCGTGCTCTGGCGCGGGACCCGACGACCTCCAGACGGAGGGCGTGTGCGCGGGATGCCCGGTGGGTGGCACGCCGTTGGCGGTTCTCTTGGGAGGCGTGAACCCCTCCGACAACTGCTCGACCATCATGGGCGAGCCAGCATTCGATCTTCGCCTTGGCTTCAGCGGGGCTGCGCTGCCCCACGTACCGACGGCCTGCGGTTGATGTTTCGAGCACCAACGCGATGACGCCCAGGTCACGGACGCGGCGAATCCTGGCGCTTGTCCTGCTGGGGCCGGCGCTGCTGTTCCTCTTGGCGGGTGCCTACATCATGGCGATGGGGCAGTTCGAAGGGGAGACGCGCTCGATGTCTGATGCCGTCCAGTGGGCGGCCGAGACGATCACGACGACGGGGTACGGTCGGGACAACCATTGGACGCATCCACTGATGATCGCGTTCGTCGTGGTCACCCAGTTCGTCGGCTTGGCGCTCACCTTCGTGGTGTTCTCGCTCGTGGTGGTGCCCTTCTTCGAGGAGCGGTTCGAGGCGCGACTCCCTCGGACCGTGCCGAAGAAGCGCGACTACGTCTTGGTGTTTCGGTACGGCCCCGCCGTGCGTCCGTTGCTCGAGGAGCTTGGCCGAGCGTCGGTGCCCACCGTCGTACTCGAGCGTGACGAAGTTGTCGCCAGGCGCCTGTTCGAGCGCGGACAGAGCATCGTCTACGCGCCCGACGAGGAGGACGAACTCGATGTCGCGCTGTTCGAGCGGGCCCGTGCCGTCGTGTTGGCGGGGTCGGACCAGCAAAACGCGGAGATGCTTCTGAGTGCTCGGCACCTGGGCTACGAAGGGGAGTTGCTCGCGCTCGCGGACCATCCTCTCCACCGTCGGCCGATGATGTTGGCGGGTGCGGACGCGGTCTACACCCCGCTGCACATTCTGGCGGCCGCGATGGCTTCGCTCGCCCGCGACCGGGTCCGACCGCGGATGGAAGGACTGGGCGGGGTCGGGGCCTTGCTTCGGACGATCGAAGTTCGAGTCGCCGAGGGGAGCTCGCTCGCTGGATCCACACTGGCCGGCTCCCAGGTCCGCACCAAGACCGGGGCGACGATCGTGGGGCGTTGGGTGGGTGGTGCGTTCCGTCCGTTTGCGCGACCGACCGAGCCTATCGGGCCCGGCACGATTCTGATGGCGGTCGGCAGTGCCGAGGCCGTTGAAGCGCTGGGCAAGCTCGCGACGCCCCTGGGGCGGCGCGGACCGTTCCTCATTGCCGGCGCCGGAGAGGTCGGGCGAAAGGTCGGCGAGCTGCTACGCGACGCGGGCGAGTCGGTGGTCGTGTTCGACAAGAGCCCTCGCGATGGCTGCGAACAAGTGGGAGACGTGCTCGACCGGGAGTTCCTGGTCAAACTCAATGTCCTCGATGCCGCGTGCGTCATCCTGGCCCTGAGCGACGACAGCACCACGCTGTTCGCGGCTTCGGTCGTTCGGGATTGCGCCCCAGACGTTCCGATTGTGGCCCGCGTTCAACGAAGCAACAGCGTGGCGCGTATCCACCGGGCGGGAGCCGACTTTGCGCTCTCGTTGGGCCAGGTCGCCGCCGAGCTCCTCGCTCAAAAAATGCTCGGCGACGCGTGGATCAGCCTCGATGCTCGGGTCAAGCTGCACGAGGTCGGCAGCGCCGGTCTCGAGGGGCGCAGCCCGTTGCAGGCCCAGGTTGGGGCGTCGACGGGTTGCTCGATCGTCGCTGTGCGTCGCGATGAAGATGTGACCGTGTCCTTTCCCGATGGCTTTCGCATCGAGAAAGGCGACCGCCTGTTCCTCGCGGCCCCGCAAGAGGGGCTCACACGCTTTCGCGAGCAGTTTCCGCACGCGTAGAGGGGTCGGCCAGGATACAGGGACTCGGCGACGCCGCTGTGGGGAGCGGGGGCGCTACCGCGCGAGGAGCGAGTCGAGCACAGCCGCAGAGAGCCCACCGTTCGCGCCAAGGTCCATCAGTCGTCGCTGCGCGTCCTCGCGGCGTGGTGTTTGCCCCGGAACCCCGGCCAGCGTCTTGATGACCCACTGTCGGCGGCGTTTCGGAATGCCTCGAAGTCGGCGGCCGACCTCCTCGGCACGCTTGGGAATCGCGGTCGCTCCGACGAGCTCTTCTCGGTGGGCGTCGGTCGTGAGCACGCTGCGTGTGAACTCGCGGATGAGCTTCCGGGCGTCGGAGTCCAGCGGCGCGTCTCCAGCCAACACGACGCAGGCCGCATCGGTGACGAGCTCGGCGAGCGCATGTTGGCCTTCGGTCCAGGCTTCGCGCCAGTACTCGAGCTGTACGCCCTCGACCCCGAGCTGGGTCGCGATGCGGGCCAGAGCCTCGCGCTCGGCATCGGTCCGTTCGCCATCGGCCACCGCAACGGTCCACGCGGTCTCGAGGATCTCTCGATGGGCTGACTCGACCGGTGAGGGTAGCTGAACGAGCATCTCCTCGAGCCTGGCGCGGTCCGAGATCGTGCTCAGCCACGCACTGTATTCCTCGGCGTCGGCCTCGCCTTCGACCATCGCAAGCAGGAGATCGCATTCCTCCCCGTCAAGGACTCCATCGGCATGTGCCATCACACCGCACGCGACAATCGTCCACTGACTCTCGAGGCTCAGTGCCATACGGGCATGGTATCGCGGACAGCGGCCGTGGGAAGGTGCGGTGGATGGTGGAGCCGCGCATGTGGCTGGGCTGCCCGATCTGGGGCCGCAAAGACTGGGTCGGCGAGCTGCTGGCTCCGGGGACGAAGTCGTCGGACTTCTTGCGTCGCTACGCCGAGGTCTTCGACGCCGTTGAAGGGAACACGACGTTCTATGCAACGCCCCCTGAGGACATCGTTCGGCGCTGGGGCGAGGCCACTGCGGAGTCGTTCCGGTTCTGTTTCAAGTTGCCCAAGACCGTGACGCACGAGCGAGGCTTGATCGCGGCGAACGGGGCGACGGAGCGCTTCCTCGACCGCATGCGGCCGCTGGGTCCCCGCTTGGGCACGTTCATGATTCAGCTTCCGCCCAGCTTTGGCCCCCCGCGACTCTCGGTGTTGCACGCATTCTTGCGGGGCCTGCCGCGGGATCTTCGGTACTCGCTCGAGGTTCGGCACCGCGGCTTCTTCTCCGAGACCCCCGCCGAGAAACGCCTGACGGCGATCCTCGTCGAGCACAACATCGAGCGGGTGATTCTCGATACCAAGGCGATCTACGCAGACATGCCCGTTGACGAAGACCTCCGCGTGGCGCGGGAGAAGAAACCTCGGCTGCCGATCCCAACCATCGTCGAGGGCAAGAACCCGCTGCTGCGCCTCATCGTTCCGCCGAACCGGGACGTGGCCGTGCCGCGCATCGATGCCTGGATCTCCCGGGTGGCGGCATGGCTTGCTCAGGGCCGTTCGCCGTACGTCTTTCTGCACTGCCCCGATGACTTTCACGCCCCTCGCCTGGCACGGACGTTTCACGACCGTCTCGCCGAGCGCTTGGGGACGGAGCCGATGCCGCCGTGGCCCGCCGAGCGGGTTCCGGTGAAGGCCCAGACGAGCCTGTTCTGAGCGACGCACTTGGGATCAGCGCTGAGCCTTGCCCGTCATCTCCGACGTCCCCCAGCCCCAGAACTTCTTGATGTTGGGGCTGGCGCGACGCAGTTCTTCGACTCTGCGAAAACCATCGCCGTACCCCGGGAAGATGTCGATCAGCGCGACGTTGGCGGTCAGCTTGGGGATGACCTCGTACGCATCACCGATGATCACGTCGACCTTCTTGCGAATGTGGGGCTCGATGACGGGCATGATCCAGTCCGCAAGCTCGCGGTCGAGCTCGACCACCGTCACCCGTTTGACGGGCAGTCGCTTCGCGACCTCGATCAGTTGGTGTCCCAGACCCAGTCCTGCAATGACGGTGTGCCCCTTGGCCATTCGTGTTCCGGGGCGCAGGGTCATCAGCTCAGCCGGGGTCAGCGACATCCAGGGAGCCTCGTTCCAGGGCCGCTCGTCTTGGGGGTCCTCGGGGGCTTGGTACAGCGCTGGAATGGGAACGTTTCCATCAAACACGACGGTCCCGACCTGATTGCCCCACCACGTCAGCAGTGGCTTGCCACGTCGTTGCAGGCGCACGCAGTACCGAAAGCGGCCGCCGGGTGAGTCGACGAACTGCCCCGGCTCGAGCTGGTCGACCGGTGCATCCGAAGCCGCGAGGCCGGGCCACAACTCGCGGACGTTGTAGGTACTCGCCTGGAGATTGAGTTCGGGCGCCCAGGGCATGGCAGAACTCCATGGGACGCAGTTGCGCAGGCGGTGGGCGTAGCTCGCACTGAGGGTACGAGCCTGCTCCTGAGACATGGGCACGCCGGCCATCACTGCGATGGTACACGCGGCCACGGCGTTCCTGCCGCTTGCCGCGGCCAGACCGCGTCGTACCCTGTGAGGGTGGAGCGCAAGCTCGCGTTCGACGAAGACTATTGCGAGGACGTCACCTTGTCGTCCGGGATGCGAATTCGGCTCAAGCTGATTCGGCCCGAGGACAAGCGGCGGCTGCAGGAGGGCCTGGCCCACATGTCGTCCGAGTCTCGCTACCTGCGGTTCTTCACGGACAAGCCGAGGCTCTCCAAGGGGGAGCTCGCCTATCTCACGGAGCTCGACCAATACTCGCACTTTGCGATCGGGGCGATCGAGCTCGATGCCGCGGGCAATGAAGGCGAGGGCTTGGGGGTGGCGCGGTTCATCCGACTTCCCGAGGACGAGCGCCTGGCCGAGCCCGCGGTCGCGGTCGTCGACCGTGCGCAGGGACAGGGCTTGGGTGGTCTGTTGATGGACCGCCTGTCCGACGCAGCCCGAGAGCGGGACGTCCAGGCGTTTCGCAGTGAGTTCCTCGCCTGGAACGATGGCGCGCGCGAGCTGTTTCGGTCGATGAGCGACGTGGTCAGCTTCTCTGCGGACGGGACGGTGGCGGTTGCGGAGCTTCCTCTGACTCGGCAGCTCCCCGCCCGCCAGGATGCCGCGCAATCTCCAGCGCCGCATCCCGATCGCATGGACGATCTGTTCCGCCTTACCGCGTCGCGGATGCTTCGCGTTCGCCGTCGATTCGCGATGCTCTTCGACGGCGAACACGTGTGGGGCACGCTCAAGAGACTGGCCGAGGACTTCGCGGAGGAGTTCTCGGGTCGGTCCGACGGCTGACAAGCCCGGGTCCGCACGCCACACACACCAAGATCCATTGCCGCTCGCATCCCGCCTGGCCTTGGCGGGCGTGGTTGGTGGTGCTGTCCGAGGCCGTGCTGGCCTCTGGCGTTGCGAGCCCGGTGGAGGTATCACCGCCGCCGGGGCTCTGGTCTCGCGGGCGAAGCCGATCAACAACGGCCGGAAGGGTCCAGGAGGTCAATGCAGCCGGGCCCGCCAGTACCCGCACTTGTGCAAACGGAACACACCCGGTCAGACCAAACGACGTCAACCGGGAAATCGAGGGATTCATCGCACGTGTCCGCCAGAGATGGATCGCACCCAATGCTGAACGCCGCAGTAACCTGGCTGTCGGTGCCACTCGCGAGAAGAAACCGCACGGCGTAGGTACAGCCACGAGCCTCTGTTCGAAGCCCGTCGTCTGGATCAAGCCATTGATCAACTTCGTTCTCCCGCCATCTCTGCCCGATGGCACAGGCGCTGCTCGTTTCGTTCGCCTCGATGACAACCGGTGGTTCATCGGCTCCGTTGCTACCCTCGCCGCAACCGGCCAAGGAGAACAAGAGAAGGGTTGCCGCGATTCTGCTCATGCGTGACGTATAGCAAAGGCAGCTGCGGCTTGGCATCGACCAATAGCAAGCCGCAAGCCATCTACGGGGTACGAGCTGTTGACGGTGGTCGGTTGTCGTCGTGGCTGCGCTGGCAACGAATTTGGCTGGGACGTACGCCGACGAGTGGCCGAGCGTTCGGGAGATGGTGCTGCTGATCGCGGGGGAGAGTGCAGAGGCCTTGGTCAAAGGGCATCGACGGTGACGGCAGGGACGATCTATTCCTGTGCCAAGGACAGGGCTACAAGTCCTCGCATTGGGTCCTCGCGCTCACCAGCGATGTCGCGAATACCGAGGGGGGAACATACGGCTGGGACTTCTACGACACCGGTGTTGGGTGTTCTACACATGATGAATACACCGTGTTGCCGCACGAGCGTGGGACGGAAGTGTTGGCCGTCATTCCGCGGTTCGAGACCGATTTGTCAGTCATGCTTTATCCCGATGACTTTCTGGACGGCAATGGCGACCCGGATCCTGATGCCTACCGGGCGGGTGTGCTGCCGTGGCATGAGGCTTCTCGCGGCGACTACCGCGTGTTGGAGTTTGACCCCGACGACGGCGAGGGCAGCGGCGGCCTCGGGCCCGATGTGCTGCCGCGTGTTAACGGCCGGGCGCAATGACCATCGAAGCGACCTTTTCGGTCACGCCGCGTGATCAAGAGCGCCGCCTGCCAACGCCGAGCGTGGTCAACCGGCGTGACCTTTTTGGCCGGCGGACAGCGCGG